>Ga0163144_10007616_pt1 | contig 23698 bp, 25 predicted proteins | sample OliLak19BULKMAT1_FD_123175 | JGI IMG/M metagenome (GOLD analysis project Ga0163144, IMG submission 123175) | Freshwater microbial mat bacterial communities from Lake Vanda, McMurdo Dry Valleys, Antarctica - Oligotrophic Lake LV.19.BULKMAT1 | ecosystem: Environmental > Aquatic > Freshwater >...
CGTCATGAGCCGCGGGCCCAAGGGCGGCGACGCCAACGCATTCGATGCGCGGCAAGTTTCGCAGAACCTCGCCGCATCGATCCAGCGACCGGCGTCGTAGGGGCCGACGCTGTAAACGACCCCGCAACCACGTTTGTCTACATTGCGGGACATGACGCCCGCGGTTTCGATCATAATCCCGACCTTCCGCAGGCCCGTGCGGGCCATCGCGGCAGCGCAGTCAGCCCTCGCCCAGACCTGCAGCACGGCGTTCGAGATCGTGCTGGTCGACAATGATCCAGCCGGTTCGGCCATGGCGCCGCTGCGGGCGCTCACCGATCCGCGTGTGACGGTCGTGCACGAACCGAGCGCCGGCGTGGCGAATGCGCGCAATGCCGGGTTGCGCGTGGCGCAGGGCGAAATGATCGCCTTCCTCGACGATGACGAGATTGCGCCGCCAGCCTGGCTCGGTGCGCTGTTGCGCGTCCAGCAGCTAAGCGGCGCCGATGTCGTGTTCGGTCCCGTCCGCACAAAGCTCGCCGAGCCGCCGCGCGAACATCACGACTACTTCGAGGCATTTTTCGCCCGCGAAGCGGAACATGCCGAGGGCGTCATCCGCACCTACTATGGCTGCGGCTGCAGCCTGCTGCGCCGAGCCGCGCTGCCATCGCCCGAGCCTTTCTCGGCAACGCGCAACGAAATCGGCGGCGAGGACGATCACCTGTTCCAGGCGATGGAAGCCAATGGCGCAACCTTCGCCTGGGCGCCGGAAGCGTGGGTCTGGGAGATGCCGGAACCCTCGCGCGTGACGCTGGGCTACACGCTGCGCCGCGCCTTCGCCTACGGGCAGGGGCCCGCGACAAAGGCCTGGACCGGGCCGCGGCGCGATGTGCCGGGCGTGGCGTTCTGGATGGCTGTCGGCGCCGCTCAGATGGTGATCTATGGAGCGGTGGCGATGGGCGGCTATCTCCGCAAGACGCCGCGCCGCGCGTTTGCCTACCGCAAATTCGTCGAGGGCGTCGGCAAGCTCTTGTGGTTTCCTGGCATCAAGCCACGTTTCTACGGCGCAGCGACGATGCCAAAAGCGAAACCGGTACCAGCCTGACCGTCAGCCGCACTCTGCGCCGGCGCACAGATCCGTCTCGATCTCGACCGTCGCATGGCCTATGCCATGCACCTCGCTGAGGCGGGCCTTGATGCGCGCGATGACATCCGTGCCGCGCGCTGTCTCCCTGATGCGCGCATGCAGCGTCATCATCGAGCGGCGACCGTCCAGCGACCAGAGATGGGCGTGGTGGATGTCGGTGACGCCTTCAACGTGGTCAGTGAGATCGTGGATCACATGGTGCAGGTCGACGCCCGCAGGCGCGCCCTCCAGCAGGATGTGCGCGCTCTGCGCTGTCAGGCTCCAGGCGGAGCGCAGGATGATAAGTGCAACGAGAACGGAGAGAATCGGGTCTGCCGGCGTCCAGCCCGTGGTCATGATGATCACCGCGGCGACAATCGCGGCCACCGACCCGAGCAGATCGCCCGCAACATGCAGCAGCGCGCCGCGCACATTGAGGTTGTCGCGATCGGCACCATGCAGGACCGCGAAGGACATCAGGTTCACGACAAGTCCGCCCACGGCGATCCACAACATCAAGCCGGCCGTTATGGGATGCGGATCGTTGAGACGCACGATCGCCTCGTAGACGATCCAGGCCGCCACCAGGAACAGCGCCATTCCGTTGACAAAGGCCGCAAGCACCGGAAAGCGGCGAAACCCGAATGTCCGCTGCAGTGTCGCCGGACGCCGCGCCATGCGGAAGCCGATCCACGCCAGCGCGAGCGCGCCGAAGTCCGACAGCATGTGACCGGCATCGGCAAGAAGAGCGAGCGAGCCGGATATGATCCCGCCGCCCAGCTCGACCACCATGAAGCCGCCGGTCAGGAGCGCTGCGATGCCGATGCGCGATGCATTTTTCTCATCGCCGCCATCATGATGGTCGTGCGCGTGGTCATGGTCGTGATCATGCGCGTGGGAATGCGCATGCTTGTGACCGCCAAGAGCATGATCGTGAGCCATGTCCTTCCCCTAGGCAGGGCCGGGGCCAAAATCAAATGAATCCAGCTGCATGGTACACTGGTTGGAACACTGTCACGCAGGCTGGGTGAGCTTGGTCGCGCCAATCATTGCCTGGGCGATCTCCTGCTCGCCCGAGACGATCATGTCGGCGCCGAAGCTGCGCAGGTGCTCGATCTCCGCATCGCTGTGGGAGCGCGCGAAAATGCGGATGCCGGGATTGAGCTGGCGCGCGATCTCGACGATGCGGCCAGCCTCGAAACCGTCAGGCACAGTGACATAGATCAGCTGCGCCGATTCGATGGCGGCAGCCTTCAGGATGTCGATCGAGACCGCATTGCCGGCGATCGCGGGAACGCCTTCATTCTGTAGCCGGTCCACGATGTCCTGCCGATCCTCGACAACGGAGTAGTCGACGCGCGCCTGGCGGAGAGCGAGGGCGATGCGCGATCCGACGCGGCCATGGCCCACGATGATGGCGCGCCCGTGAGAGCCGATCCTGACCTGCTCAGGTTCGCCGTCAGCCCTGGGCGCGAACCTCTCTGCCACCAGGAAGACAAGCGGGTTGAGCACGATCGAGAGGATGGCGGCGCCGAGGATCAGGTCGCGGCCCTCTTCCGGCAGCAGGCCAAGACCGACGCCGAGCCCTGCGAGGATGAAGGAGAACTCGCCGATCTGCGCGAGGCTGGCCGCGATCAGCGCAGAGGAATCGCGCGGCTGACGGAACATGCTCATGATCAGGACGGCGGCCAGCGACTTGCCGACAACCACAATCGCGAGCGCTCCGAGCAGTGGCCACGGGTCTCGCACCAGTGTCATCGGATCGAACAGCATGCCGACAGAGACGAAGAACAGTACGGCGAAGGCGTCGCGCAGAGGCAGCGTCTCGTTGGCGGCCTGCTGCGAAAGCTCGCTCTCGCCCATGATCATGCCGGCGAAGAACGCGCCAAGCGCGAACGAGACGCCGAACAGTTCGGATGCGCCAAGCGCCACGCCCAGCGCAATCGCCAGAACGGCGAGCCGAAACAGTTCGCGCGAGCCAAGGTGGACGACGCGCTGCAGGATCCATGGGATCATCCGCTTTCCAGCCACCAGCATGATCACGATGAAGGCGCCAACCTTGCCGAGTGTCAGCAGAAGCGCCCAGCCCATCTCCTGAACCTGCGCCCAGCCGAATCCGCCAGCCTCCGCCATCTGGTCGCGGATACCGGCCCAGGTCGGCAGCAGGACGAGGGCCAGCACCATGGCGAGGTCCTCGACGATCAACCAGCCGACGGCGATCTTGCCCTTCTCCGTATCCACGACGCGGCGTTCCTGCAGTGCGCGCAACAGCACGACGGTGGAGGCGACCGAGAGGGCGAGGCCGAAGACGATCCCGGCCTCGAGTGTCCAGCCCATCAGATGACCCATGCCGACGCCCAGCAGGGTGGCGACGGCGATCTGGGCCAGCGCGCCGGGGAGGGCGATGGCGCGGACGGACAGAAGATCACCCAGCGAAAAATGCAGGCCGACGCCGAACATGAGCAGGATCACGCCGATCTCGGCCAGTTCGGTCGCGAGGTTCGCATCGCCCACGAAACCTGGCGTGAAGGGCCCGATCACGATGCCTGCAATGAGATAGCCGACCAGCGGAGACAGCCGCAGACGCGTCGCGATCATCCCGAACACGAAGGCCAGGCCGAGCCCAACGGTCAAAAGGGAGATGAGCGGTGTCCCGTGGGGCATCGTGCGAGTCTATCCTCTCGCGGCTGGATTGTCATTTGTCAGATAGGCTGGAGCATTGCGGACCGTATTCCGCGACGCCATGAAAATCCCGGTGATGCGCTATTCCTGCGTCGATGTTGCTGACAGGACGCAGCGACGGCTAAGGTCCGACAATGAACGGCAATGCAATCCTGGTGGGCGATGCGGGGGGGACGAATGTCCGCTTCGCCCTGGCGCATGTTGCCGGCGGGCGCGTCAGCGTGTCGGATATCTGGAAGCGACGCGGGGCGGACTATCCGGCCTTCGAAGCCGCGCTCGATGCCTTCCTGTCAGAGGTGAAGCCCCGGGTGAGCGGGGCAGCATTCGGCTTTGCCGGCGTTGTCGCCGCTGACAGCGTCGAACTCCTCAATCGAGGCTGGACGGTCGACCTTGCGGCGGTCAGGTCAAGGCTCGGCCTGGAGCGCATCGTCGCGGTGAATGACTTTTTTGCGATGGCCCGCTCGGCACCCGAACTGGCACCGGATCAGGTGAGACCGATTGCGCCCGGCATTCCCGATCCGCACGGGTCGATCGCCATCGGAGGCCCTGGCACCGGATTCGGCATCGGCGTCCTCAGATGGTCGCCTCAGGCCTGGATCGTCGTCGGAGGTGAAGGCGGCCACCAGGCCTTCAGTCCGCAGGCCGACATTGAATGGAAACTGGCCGAGCACCTCCGGACGACTCTCGGTTATGTCTCCAACGAGGTCGTCACGGCGGGCGTCGGCTTCGAGGAAACGCGCGACGCCATGTACGCGGTGATGGGCGTGAAGCCGCAGTCGCTCTCACAGGCCGGCCTGATCGACGCGGCGAAGGCGGGCGATGCCGTGCCTCTCGCGTTCTGCCGCTTGCGCGCGCGCACGATCATGACGGCCATGGGCAATCTGGCGCTGGTCGCCAACGCGACGGGCGGAGCCTTCATCGCCGGCGGCGTATCGCAACATCTCGAGCCGTGGCTGAGGGAACCTGAGTCTCTTGAGCGCTTCTACGCACGCGGTGTCCGCTCAGGCCTGATGGAGCCCATTCCAGTCAGTCTGGTTGCTTCCGAAAGCGCGCCGCTGATCGGTGCAGCACACCTCTGGCGCGACGACCAGGCCCGCGGCTGGCTCTAGCCTACTTGCAGCCGCACCCGCCGCCGCCATGTCCCTTGCCGCCGCCAAACGAGATCGCAGTGGCGCTGGCATAAGCGAAAGAAACAGCTGAAGCCTGGGCGCGTGTGGAGGAGCCGCCGATCAAGATCACGCGGCCGCCGCCGCCCGAGCCGCCATTGATGTTGATGCCGACCCCGCCTGTGCCGAAATCGGACGGCAGGGTGATGGGGGGCGGGCCAGACTTTATCGGCGTGGGCGGCAGCACCACCGGGGGAGGAGACGGCGGCGTCGGCGTCGGCGTCGGCGTCGGAATACGCAGCGGAGGCGGCGTAGGGGCCGAAACAGGCGGCCTGCGATTGCGTCCGTCGGCAAAGGCCGGGCCCGCGGCGGAGAGAACGATCAGGCCGGCGGCCAGAAGGCTGAGCAGTTTCATTGGCGTCTTCCAGACATCTGTCGAACGCTTGATGCAGCGCCCGTGCCGCGCCAATCGTTAACGGCGAAGACGTGCAAGGCAATCGAACTCAGGTACCGCGATAGTTTCGTGCGATAGTTTCGATGGTGAATCAGAAATCGACCGCGAGGCCCTTTTTCTCCCAGTCGCCATAACGCGTAGGCTCCCCGCCCTCGCGGCGGCCATTGATCTCGGCGGGCAGGTCGGGCGGAGCTGCGGCCTGGCGCCGCGCTTCGGCCTCCTCGAGTGCGCGGATCGCCTCGGGGCTCAGCAACTTTCCTGGCGCGGCACCGGGAACATCTGCCGCGGGCGCGGAGGATTCACCTGGTGAGTCCGATGCGCCACGCTCTTCGCCTGATTGTCGGGTTCCGTTATCCATCGTCGCCACGTTCACCAATTTTTTCGCTTTTGGAAAGAAAGCTTTCACCAAGATGACCAAACCTCCTCCTTCGGAGGGACTATTATTCGCGTGAGAGAGCTTCCATGAGCTATTTCAAGGCCGCCGGACTGATGCTTTTGATCCACCTCGCCTTTGCGGGGCTGGGATGGTGGATCGCCGGACGAGACGGGGCGCTGATCGGCACGCTTGTCGCGCTCGGATTCCACCTTGTGGTCTTCTGGTACGCGGAGAAGATCGTCCTGAAACTCCACAATGCAAGGGAGGTGTCGTCCGACGACGCCTCGCCGATGATCCGCGCTTTTGTCGCCGACTGCGACCGCCTGGCCATGAAGGCCAACATGCCGCGCCCGCGAACCTACATCATCGACGCTTTCCAGCCGAACGCCTTTGTGGCGGGCCGCGACACCAATCATGCTTCGATCGCCGTCACTGACGGCCTGCTCAAGACCCTGTCCCGCGCCGAGGTTTCGGCCGTTGTGGCGCACGAGCTGGCGCATGTGAAACGCGGCGATGCGCTGGCGATGGGCATCTGCTCGTCGCTGTCTGTCGTCCTGACCACGATTTTCGGCTCGCTCGCCTACCCGTTTGGGCAGCGCAAGCGCGTCTCCCGCATCGTCTCGGGGCTGATCGCGCGCGTCGGCCTGAGCCATGCCCGCGAATACGCAGCCGACAAGCATGCCGGCGAAATTTGCGGCGCGCCGGTGAACCTTGCCAATGCGCTCCTGAAGCTCGAGCGGCATACGTCTTCCCTGCTGAACCCGCTGGCTGAGCGCTCGCCCGCGACGGCGCATGCCTTCGTGATCGATCCGCTCCAGGGCCCGCGCCGAACCGCTTCGGCCTCTCATCCGCCGACCGAACGCCGCATCGCGCGCCTGCACCGCCAGGCGGCTGAGATGGAAGGCCGGGAGTAGCCTCTGCCAGGCTGGGAAGTCACGGCGAGCGCGCCTTCGGGCGCGCTTTCTGCTGTCGGGCTCAGCCAGTCAGCGGATAGACCGCCTCTTCCGTGTAATGGCTGCCCGCGCGCGTGGCGCGGGAGGCGTACATGCAGAAATGATCGACCCGGAATGGCTCCGTGCGGAATTCGGCGGCATCCGAGAGGAAGAGCGCGACCTCGTGGTCGCGTGCGCCATTGAGGTAGGCGAGCGTGACGTGCGGCTTGTACTTGCGGCTTTCTGGCGGCAGAGCGGAATTGCGGACCGCAGTCTCGCAGGCGCTCACGAGCAGGGCGAGGTCTGGCGGAGCGGACACGCCGGCCCAGAGGGCGGAAGGCTCGCGGCCGCCAAAACTGCCAACGCCTGACAGCGCGATTTCGAAGGGCGCGGCAATGATGCGGCCGAGTTCGGTGTCGATATCCCGGGCGACTGCCTCGTCGACATCGCCGATGAAACGAAGTGTGAGGTGATACTGTTCCGCCGAGCGCCACGAGGCACCGGGGACGTCGGCCTCCAGCGTCAGGAGCCGATCGGCGATGCTCTCGGGGATGGGGACAGCCAGGAACAGACGAAGGCTCATGGCGGTGCACTTTATCCTGACGGTGGCGCGCGCCAAGTCTCGCACGCGAGGTCTCGCGCGAGGCGAGGCGCGAGGGAGCGTAACTTTGCTTACAGCCTCTGGAAGGACGGTCCGTAGCCGGAATCGACAGTTAGCACTGTATTTACAGCGTTCACGGTGTCGCCAGTTGGACGGTCTGGGGTCCGGATTTGCTTGCAAAGACACGACGCCAACCCCATTATTCTACAGCAAAGGCGGGTATCCCGTCGCAACAGAGGGTTGAAACACAGACCATGGCTGACTTCCAATTTGCCCAGTCGCGCACAGGCGCGCAGACGGGCGACATGTCCAAGGACGCCGGCCTGCGCACGTTCATGCTGGGCGTCTACAACAAGCTGGCGCTCGGTATCTTGCTGGCAGGCGTTTTAGCCTATGTCGGCGTGACGGTTGAACCGATACGTGAGTTCGTGTTCGGCTCGCCGTTCGGTTCCTCGCCGATGTTCATGGTCGTGCAGTGGGGCCCCATTGCCCTGCTGTTCGGATCGATGTTCTTCATGAAAAACCCCTCGCCGCTCGCGTCGGGCATTCTCTACTGGGCGATCGTGAGCCTGATGGGCCTTGGCCTTGGTACATGGGTCATGATGGCTGAATCCGGCGTGGGCGTGGCTACCCGCGGCGGGATCGGCATGACGACGACATACGAGACCATCGCCAAGGCCTTCCTGATCACGGCCTCGGCTTTCGGTGCGCTGTCACTGTTCGGCTATACAACCAAGCGGGACATGTCGGGCATTGGTTCGTTTGCGATGATGGCGATGTGGGGCGTCCTCGCGATGTCGCTGCTCAACTTCATCCTGCCGCCATCCTCGATGTTCGAATGGATCATCATGGGCGCGGTGTTTGCGCTGTCAGCTGTTCTGATTGCGGTTGAAACGCAGCAGCTGAAGGGGATGTACTATTCCATCGGCGGAGACGCGCGCACGATGGCGGCCATGACCAATATCGGTGCGCTGAACTTCTTCATCTCGTTCATCAACATGTTCCGCATCGTGCTGATGTTCCTGTCCTCGCGCGAATAGCGCCCGAAACACGCTGAAATCGGAAGGCCCCGGGCGCGAGTCCGGGGCCTTTTCGTTTCGACCTGTCAACAGCTGTGGATAAAGGGCTGTGATCAGCCGGTGGATCACTCAACTACCCGGAAGCGCTTCTTTTCCAGGAAGGCGAGCACGGGGGCGAGCTCGTGGCCGCGCTTCAGGATCTGGCCGGTCGCGTTGGTGAGCACATACGCGCCCTGCTTGCGGGCCAGCTCCGGCCACTTCTCGACTGTCCAGGTCGGCGCTTCGGCTGCGCGCTTGAACATGCAGAACGCGGCGTGGTCGCGGAAGGCGCCGATGGCGTAGTCGCGGCAATCGCCGTCTGCGACCAGCTTGCCATAAACCCAGAGGATCTCGTCGAGCTCGCGCCGGTCGAACCAGATTGCCTTCTCAGGGCGCGGTGAGACAGGTGCAAACCCCGGCTGAGACTGTTCATTCATGGGCTTTCCTGCATCTGGTCAGGCGGCGGCAAGTGCTGCATCAGTTTCGGGTCAGAAACTGTCCGCAAACATTACGAAAGTTTCGCAATATAACCGCTTTTTGGGCTAGCCAAAGCCACCGATACCGTACAAGTTAACTGGGTCGGGCGGATGGTTAAGACGCCGACCTTGGACCCAACAGCCCCCCAGCCCCCCAGGGTTGCGACTGACGGTTCGCCCGACACCTACTCCCCCACAATCAAAAAGTTCCGCACGTTGCGGTCACTTGCGCCTGATCCTCCGGATTTTCGCGGGTTTCGCCTTTCTGTCAGGCGATTTTTCACGTGCGCCTGTTCACTTGTCGGCACCGGAGAATCGGTCGGCGTGATACCCAACGTGCTGTAATCGTGGCCCGCCTCAGCTGATGGATGTCATGCACGCGCTGACGGTATCCGGTCTTTCCAAGTCGTTCGGTGGACGCGAGGCCGTGCGCGCGGTGAGCTTTGCCGTTTCGGCGGGGCAGGCGGTTGCCTTTCTCGGACCCAACGGGGCGGGCAAGTCGACGACGCTGCGGATGATCGCTGGCGTTCTCGAGCCGGATGCAGGCGACGCTGCGATTGGCGGAGCTTCGATCATCACGGAACGCAGCCGCGCGCAGCGCTCGCTCGGCTATCTTGCCGAGGGCGCACCGCTTTATCTCGATCTGTCGGTGAGGGCGTTCCTTGGATTTCTCGCGCGGACGCACGGGCTGTCGGCAGCGGCGACACGGGATGCGATCGCGCGCGTGGCGCAGGATGCCGGCATCGCTGACGTGATGGGCGCGCGCATCGAAACACTGTCGAAGGGATACCGCCGGCGCGTGGCGCTCGGGGGAGCGCTGGTGCATGATCCCGCCGTGCTGGTGCTGGACGAGCCGACCGACGGGCTCGATCCCAACCAGAAGGTCGCGATGCGATCCCTGATCCGGCGCATGGCGGAGACGAAGGCGATCCTCATCTCGACGCACCAGCTCGACGAGGTGGAGGCAATGTGTTCGCGTGTCGTGCTGATCGATCGCGGAAGCATCGTGACGGATACAACCCAGACGGAACTCGCCGCGCGAACGCCAGGCGGGCGGCTCGAAGACGCCTTTCATGCACTGACACAAGTGGAGCACGTGGCGTGAGCGTTGATCTGGCGCAAGCGGCGCGGCAATCGGGAGACGCCATTCGCGCGATCTATCTGCGCGAGCTGTCGGCATACTTCCTGACGCCGCTCGCCTATGTGTTCATGGGGATCTTCCTCATCTCGCTGGGCGCGTTCACCTTCGAGATCGGGCGGTTCTTCGACACCAACCAGGCTGACCTCTCGCCCTTCTTCCTGTTCCACCCCTGGCTCTATCTCGTCTTCCTGCCGGCGATCGCGATGCGGCTGTGGGCGGATGAGGCGCGCGGCGGCACGCTCGAACTGCTGATGAGCTTGCCGGCGCCGGCCTGGGCGCTGGTGGTCGGCAAGTTTCTCGCGGCGTGGACAGTGGCGGGGGCGGCTCTGGTGCTGACGGCGCCAATGTGGATCTCGGTGAACTGGCTCGGCGCGCCCGACAATGCAGCGATCGCACTGGGTTATCTGATGAGCATCCTGATGGCGGGGGCGTACCTGTCGATTGCGTGCGCATTGTCGGCGGCCGCGGGCAATCAGGTGGTGGCTTTCGTGATGTCAGTGGCGGTGGGCTTCCTGTTCACCGCAGCTGGCCTGCCGGTGGTTGGCGGCGCGCTGGGGCCGGGCATGGCGGATGCGCTGGCGTCATTCTCGCTGCTGTCGCATTTCGAGGCGGCGCAGCGCGGCGTGCTGGAGCTGCGCTCGCTGGTCTTCTATCTCGGTTTCATCGGCCTGTGGCTGACGCTCAACACGATCTGGGTCAGCGCGCGGAAGGGCGGATGATGAAGCGCAGTCACGACGTCATTCTTGCAAGCCTCGCCGCAGTCCTGATCTTCGCGGGGCTCAATCTCGCCTCCTGGCGATGGCTCGGCGGCGCGCGGGCGGATTTCACGGCGAACGGGCTCTACACCCTCTCGACATCCGCGAAGCGCGTGGTGCAGCGGCTGATCGAGCCGGTGGAGATCGAGCTTGTCTATTCGCGATCGATCGGCGCTGACTTCCCGGCAATCCGCGCACATGCGGATCGCGTACGGCAGCTGATGGCCGAGATCGCGGCGCAAAGCGAAGGCAAGGTCAAGCTTCGCGAAGCGGAGCCGGAAGCCTTCTCGGAGGAAGAAGATCGCGTCGTGGCCGCGGGCCTCGAGCCTGCGCCGACGGATGGCGGCGAGCCGCTATATTTCGGTATCATCGGAACCAACACGTCGGCCGACAACATCACCATCCCTTTCCTCGCGCCGGAGCGCGATGCACTGCTGGAGTATGAACTCGTCCGGCTGATCTCGCAGCTTGACGATCCTGCCCCGCCGAAGGTGGCGGTGCTGTCCTCGCTGCTGTCCTACCAGTTGCACCCCACCGAAGCGGGCTCGGCTTTCATCTTGCGCGAGGGCGCGCGCGCCTATGAGATTGTTATCGTCGAGAAAGATTTTCGGGCTCTGCCGGACGGTACGGATGTGCTGCTGATGGTGCATCCACCGGCGATGGACGAGTGGCAGACCTATGTCATCGACCAGTTCCTGCTCAACAAGGGCGCGGCGCTGATTGCCATCGATCCCGTCTCACGCGCGGCCATCGTGCAGCAGGGCGCGGCACCGGTGGCGTCCTCCCTTGGGCAGATTGCGACAATGCTCGGCCTTGCCGAGCGTCCCGAGGCGGTTGCGGATTCGACGATGGCATTGCCGGTCAATGTCGACATCGGCGGCGGGCGGACGATGCAGGTGGGCCAACCACTTTTCCCCGCACCTCCGCCGGCGCTGATGTCGCGGGACGATGTGATCACGGTGGACCTGTCGCGGCCGATCAATTTCGGTGCGCCGGGTCGGCTGATCGTCCAGCCGCCCACGGGCGTGACGTTCGAACCGCTGGTGTCGACCAGCCTCGAGGCTGCGCTGCTGACCAGCGAAATGGCGGCCGCCGATCCAGGTCCGCGCGAGGTGCTCGAGGTGTATCAACCCTCTGGCGTCCAGCAAGTGCTGGCGGCGCGGTTGTCTGGCCCGTTGCGCTCCACATTCCAGCGGCCGCCTGCGCCTGCTGAAGATGCGGATCCGGTTCTGGCGGAACTGCAGCGGCAGGAGATGACACGCCAGCCGCCCTTCGTCGCCGACTCCCAGCGCGATGCGCAGATCATTCTGGTCGCGGACAGTGACATGTTCGACGACAGCTTCTTCGTGCACCCGCAATCGGGTCAGCCGCTCGCTGATAACGCCGCCTTCGTGCTCAATGCGCTCGACAATCTCGGTGGCGACCCGGCGCTCACGGAGCTGCGCTCGCGCGCCCCGGCCGCTCGGCCGATGGCGCGGGTGGATGATCTGCGTCAGACCGCGCGAACACGGCTTTTCGCGGAGCAGGAGCGGCTCGAAACGCTTCTGAAGGATGCGGAACAGCGGATCGGCGCGCTTGAAGCGCGGCGCGCGGGCGGGGCGGCGTCGACGACGGGTGAGCTGGCGGAGATAAACGACTATCGCGCCCAGGCTGCGGAGATCCGCGGCCAGTTGCGGGGCGTGGAACGCGAATTCCGGCGCGACATTGATGCGCTTGAGAGCCAGCTGGTGTTTCTCAATGTGTGGCTGCCGCCGATCCTTGTGGGGGTGGCGGGAATTGGCGTCTTCTTCTGGCGCGGTCGCAGGCGTGGAGGCGCAGCATGAGCGCGGCGCGAGCGAAGTTCAGGCGGCGGTCCCTTTTGATCGCAGGCGGCGTCGCCGCCGCGTCTGTGGCGCTCGGCGCGCTGGCATGGCTGCCCGCAGGTGCGGATCTGCAGCGCTCGGAAACCGGCAAGCGCGTTCTGCCAGCCTTTGCTGAGAAGCAGTCGCTGATCCAGCTGATCATGGTGACGACGCAGGAGGAGAGCTATCACCTCGTGCGCAATGACGACGGCTGGGTGCTGGCGGAGAAGGGATCGTATCCCGTCACCGATGCAAAGATCCAGGAGCTGACCGAGGCGCTGTCGAACATCACCTATGCCGAGGCGATGACGCGCGACGAGCGCAAGTTCGACCGCATCGGGCTTGGCGATCCGGCCACGGGCGGCACAGGCGCGTTGCTGGAGGTCGGCGACGGGCAGGGCAACAGCTTTGCCAGGCTGCTGGTCGGGCATCGGGACGGGCGATCCTATGTGCGCAAGCCGGATGACCTGCAGGCGTGGGCTGTTTCAGGCGGGGTGATGCCGCCGCTGCAGCGCGGCGCGGCGTGGGTGGATCTCGCCGTGCTGGAGATTTCGCCGGGTCAGATTGCGGGAGCCGATGTGCGACCGGCACAGGGTCCGGCCTATCGGCTTGTGGCGGTGGCGGGCGGTGGGTTCGCGCTGGTACCGCCGCATGACCGGCTGCAGGTGCTCGCGGCGCTCGCGCCTGCGCTGACGGCCGAAGCGCTGGTTCGGTTCGCGCCCAGCGACGTTGCGCCGGCGCTGGAAGTTGCGACAGGCGCACCGGTTGCCGAGCACATCACGCGTCTGGCGTCTGGCGTGGTTGTCGTCGTGCGCAGCTGGCGCAAGGACGAACGCGGCTGGGTGACGGTGAGCGCGGCTGTGGTCGAGGGCGCGAGCCCGGAAGCGGCAGCGCTCGCTGGCGAGATCAATGCGCGTGCGGCACCGTGGGCGTTCGCGCTGAGCGAACTGGACTGGGGTACTTTCTCTACACCGCTGGATGCAATCGCGGGGTAGCGCGCTACTTCTTCTTCTGCACCGCGCCGATGATCATCCCCTCGGCGCCGTTCTTCTGGATCATCACGACGCACGCAGAGGGGCATTTGACGGGGAAGCGCTGGGCGCCGCCTTTCCATTCGCCAACCTGCTCGTACTTGGTGACGAGGTTCCAGTAGGACATCGGCTTGCCCTTGTTGGTGCCGCCGCCAGGGGTGACGTTGGTAACGCCGGCGCGATAGTGCACGACGATGACGCCGGCCTTCTCCGTGTCAGCGGGCAGGACGCCGGAGACGAGCACGAGATCCTTCTCGAACCCGAGCGTGGCCGGATAGGGGCTGATGTCGCGGCGGCCGAAGGCCTCCGCAATATCCTTGATGTCGGTCCCGGGCCCATGCAGGCGTCCGGAATAGACAACTTGCGGCGTATAGGGTCCGCGGTATTTCAGGGCACGGTTGTAACGCTTCTGACGCTCGGTGAATTCCTTCTTCGCGAAGGTGTCGTCCCAGCCGAGATAGTCCCAGATACCGACCGGGTAGGTAAGCGCGATCACGTCTGAGCGTTCTGCCAGCTCTGCAATGTTCGCGTTGGCCACGGGGCAGTTGCCACAGCCCTGGCTGGAGAACAGCTCCATCACGACAGGCCGGGTGGCGTGCTCGGGCACATCCATGCCGCCGCGCTGCGCGACGGCCGGCGCAGCGAGGGCGGCGAGCGCAATGGCCACCGCAGCGAGACGTGATAGCAACAATCGCATTCAGGTCCGTTATCTCGCAGCCGCACAATTGCGCGAATCAAGAGGCCGTGACCCCCCGGTCACCTGCTGTCACAAAGGCTTGGCCGTAACGAGAGGATTGGCCATCACGACGCCTTGGCCGACTCTGAAGACCGGGCAAGCTGGCGCAGCACATAGTGCAGAATGCCGCCATTCTTGAAGTAATCCAGCTCGTTTTCGGTATCGATACGAACCTTTGCTTCGACGGTCCGCTGCGTGCCGTCGGGATATGCGATTTCGACATTGACGGTCTGACGGGGCAGCAGGGTGGCGATACCCGCGATCGTGATGACTTCCGATCCCGAAAGGCCAAGGCCGCGCCAGCTCTCGCCCTCGGCGAACTGGAGCGGGAGCACGCCCATGCCGATCAAGTTTGAGCGGTGGATGCGCTCGAAGCTTTCGGCGATGACCGCACGAACGCCAAGGAGCCGGGTGCCCTTGGCCGCCCAGTCGCGCGAAGAGCCGGTGCCGTATTCCTTGCCCGCGAAGATCACGAGCTGGCGGCCTTCGGCGATGTACTGCATCGCGGCGTCGTAGATTGCCTTCTGGGCGCCTTCGGGGAATTTCTTCGTCACGCCGCCTTCGACGCCGGGCACAAGGTGGTTCCTGATCCGGATGTTGGCGAAGGTGCCGCGCATCATCACTTCGTGGTTGCCGCGCCGCGCGCCGTAGGAGTTGAAGTCGGTCACCGGGACCTGATGGTCGCGCAGGTATTTTCCGGCCGGCCCGCTCGACTGGATGTCGCCCGCCGGCGAGATGTGGTCGGTGGTGATCGAGTCGCCGAACAGCGCCAGGATTCGCGCCTCGGCGATGTCTGTAATGGGTTCAGGGGTCATCGTCATGCCCTCGAAGTAGGGCGGGTTCTGCACATAGGTGGAGGCCATCGGCCAGCCATAGGTGGCGCCGCCCTCGACCTTGATCTTCTGCCACTGCTCGTCGCCCTTGAAGACGTCGGAATAGCGCGCGGCGAACATCTCGGCCGTTACGACGGCGCGAACTGTGTCGGCGATCTCTTTTGTGGTCGGCCAGATCTCCGAAAGGAAAACCGGCTCGTTCTCGTCATCATAGCCGATCGGGTCTTTCGTGATGTCGATGTTCATCGATCCGGCGAGAGCGTAGGCGACGACCAGCGGCGGAGAGGCGAGATAGTTCGCGCGCACGTCGGGGTTCACGCGGCCCTCGAAATTCCGGTTGCCGGAGAGCACCGACGTTGCGACCAGGTCGCCCTGCGCGATTGCGGCGGAAACGGCCTCGGGCAGCGGTCCCGAGTTGCCGATGCAGGTGGTGCAGCCATAGCCGACGAGGTTGAAGCCGAGTGCATTCAGGTCCTCGGTTAGGCCGGCCTTGTCGAGATAGTCGGTGACGACCTGCGAGCCGGGCGCGAGCGAGGTCTTGACCCACGGCTTGCTCGTCAGCTTGCGCTTGCGGGCATTGCGCGCCAGCAGTCCGGCAGCGACCAGGACGTTGGGATTGGAGGTGTTGGTGCACGAGGTGATGGCGGCGATGACGACGTCGCCATGGCCGATCGAATAGTCCGTACCTTCGACTTTCGCACGTGTGTGAGCCTTCTCGAGGCGGCTGAATTCCTTGTCGAGCGCGACGGCGAAGCTGTCAGCTGCATCGCGCAGCACGATACGGTCCTGTGGGCGTTTCGGGCCGGCGATCGACGGCTCGACCCTGGAGAGGTCGAGCTCAAGCGTGTCGGTGAAGACCGGATCCTTCATGTCCGCGCGCCAGAAGCCCTGCGCCTTGGCGTAGGCCTCGACAAGCTGGACCCGCTCAGCCAGACGACCGGTCGAGGAGAGGTAGTTGATCGTCTCCTTGCTGATCGGGAAGAAGCCGCAGGTGGCGCCGTATTCGGGCGCCATGTTGGCGATGGTGGCCTGGTCTTCGAGGGACAGGTTGTCGATGCCGGCACCGTAGAATTCCACGAACTTGCCGACGACGCCGTGTCTGCGCAGCATCTGCGTGACGGTCAGGACGAGGTCGGTGGCGGTGGCGCCTTCCGGAAGCTTGCCGGTGAGCTTGAAGCCGATCACTTCGGGGATCAGCATGGAGACGGGCTGGCCGAGCATGGCAGCTTCGGCCTCGATGCCGCCCACGCCCCAGCCGAGCACGGCGAGCCCGTTGATCATCGTGGTGTGGCTGTCCGTGCCGACGCAGGTGTCCGGGAAGGCGACAGTCTCGCCGTCTTCCTCTTTGGTCCACACGGTCTGAGCGAGGTATTCGAGGTTGACCTGGTGGCAGATGCCGGTGCCAGGCGGGACGACGCGGAAATTGTCGAACGCGCTCTGGCCCCATTTGAGGAATTCATAGCGCTCCATGTTGCGTTCATATTCGCGCTTCACGTTCTGCCTGGCCGAATCCGCCTTGCCGAAATAGTCGACCATCACCGAGTGGTCGATCACGAGATCGACGGGAACGAGCGGATTGATGGCCTTGGGATCGGCGCCGAGCTTGGCGGCTGCGTCGCGCATGGCGGCGAGGTCGACAACGGCCGGGACGCCCGTGAAGTCCTGCATCAGCACGCGCGCCGGGCGGTAGGCGATCTCGACCTCGGCCGAGCCCTTGTCCTTCAACCAGCTGGCAAACGCCTTGATATCGGCCTGAGTGACCGTCTTGCCGTCTTCGAAGCGGAGCAGGTTCTCCAGCAGCACCTTGAGGGAAACGGGCAGGCGGGAGATATCGCCAAGTCCGTTTTGCGCTGCGGCCTCAAGGCTGTAATAGGCGTACGTCTTGGCGCCAACCTGGAGGGTCTTGCGGGACTTGAAACTGTCAAGGGACGGCATGCTGGGGCGCCTTTCGGGGCATCGAAATATCGACGTACGGGAGCCGGCGGCCCCCCGCTCTGGCGGCGTTCCTACAGGACGTCGTTATGGGAAGCAAATGCACCTGAAGGGGTAAAGGAATTGTCTGGCGCTGGCGCCTCATCACTGGCCCTCGAGGTCGAAAACCTGGCGGCTGCACGCGGGCTGCGGGTCCTGTTCGAGGGGCTGAACCTGCGCGTTTCGTCGGGAGAATCGCTGGAGTTGCGGGGTGCCAACGGGTCAGGCAAGTCGACGCTTCTGCGCATTCTGGCGGGATTGACCCGTCCGCATGAGGGCAAGGTGCACTATTCAGGCGGGGGTATGGTAGAAGATGGAGAGGCAGCGCGGCATTATCTCGGCCACCTCGACGCGGTCAAACCCACCGAAACGGCACAGGAGCAGGCACGGTTCTGGGCGCGCTATTTCGGGCGGTCGCAGGAGGTCGCCGACGCCGCAATCAAGCGGGCAGGCCTGGCGAACCGGAAATCGGTGCCAGGGCGCGGGCTGTCTGCCGGGCAGAAACGCCGGCTGGCGCTGACCCGGCTGCTGATCGAGCCGCGGCCGGTCTGGCTGCTGGACGAGCCGACAGCTGCTCTGGATACGGAAGGTCGCGCGCTGGTAATGCAATTGGTGGCGGAACACCGCGCCGGCGGCGGGATGGTGATCGCAGCGGTGCATGGCGAAGGGTTTGCGGATTCGCGTGTGCTGGATTTGTCCACGCTGAAGGCGGCCGCATGAGCGGCTCGTTCTCCGTCTTTGCGCGTGAGTTGAAGCTGGCCTGGTCGGGCGGGGGCGGGGCGGCATTGCCGGTGGGGTTCTTTGCAGCGGCGGCCAGCATGACGCCGTTCGCGGTGGGTAACGAGATCGGCAATCTCAAGATTGCAGGACCGGGCGTGATGTGGATCGCGCTGGCCCTGGCGAGCCTCCTGCCGATGGAGCGCCTGTTCCAGGCCGACCTCGAGGACGGAACACTGGACGCCTATGCGGGGTCAGGCGTTGGCATGGAGGGGATCGCGCTGGCCAAGACGCTGGCGCACTGGATCGCCACGGGGATTCCGCTGGCCTTCATCGCACCGATCCTCTGGATCATGCTGCAGGGGCCGCCGGAACAGGTTCTGTTTGTCGTTGGCGCGGCGCTGGTCGGGTCGCTGGCATTCTTCTTCTTCGGTTCGATCGGGGCGGCCCTGGCTGCCGGCTTGAGGCGGGGCGGGCTGGTCATCGCCCTGGTCACGCTGCCGCTCTATGTGCCGACCATGATTTTCGGGGCGGCGGCGCTCTATGCGGCGGCAGGCGGGGGCGACTGGGGGCAGCCGGCGCTGCTGGCGGCGGCCGTGGCCATGTTCGGCATTGCGACGTCGCCGTTTGCGGCGGCGATGGCGCTCAGGATGGCGATTGACTAGATATCCTCGACAGCATGGCCGGGGCAGGCGCGATCCTGAGAATGTGACCCCCAGGCGGCCGGCGAGACGACTAGAGTAGAAGCGTATTCGGGAGTTTCTGGCGCATGGCCGTCCTGTCCTACCTCGCCAACCCGCACCGCTTCATGGCGGTGTCGAAGTGGTTTGCCATGCCGTTTACCCTGCTGGGCATCGTGCTGATCCTGTTCGGCGCCTATCTCGGCCTGTTCGTCGTGCCGCCGGATTTCCAGCAGGGTGACAGTGCGCGGATCATGTTCGTGCATGTGCCGGCGATGTGGCTGTCGCTGTTCGCCTACGCCTTCATGGCGGGGGCGAGCCTCGTCTCCTTCGTCTGGCGCCACTCGCTTGCCGATGTCGCCGCGAAGTCGGCGGCGCCGATCGGGGCGGCCGTGACGGCGCTTGGCCTGATGACCGGCTCGATCTGGGGGTATCCGACCTGGGGCACGTGGTGGGAGTGGGGAGACGCACGCCTCGTTTCCGTGCTCGTGCTGTTCTTTATCTACCTTGGCTACATGGCGATCTGGCAGGCGATGGACACGCCGCAGAAGGCGGCGCGGGCCGCAGCCATCCTGTGCCTCGTCGGTGCCGTGAACCTGCCGATCATCCAGTTCTCCGTGGAGTGGTTCTCGACCCTGCACCAGGTGAAGATGAAGGCGGCCGACGAGTTCAAGTATCCGATGTACATCGTCGCGCTGGGCTATTTCTCGCTGTTCGGCGGGCTTACGCTGCTCAACATGCGCGCCGAGATCATGAACACGCGGGCAGAAATGTTGATGCAGCGCAGGCAGGCGGCGGAATAGGCCCATGTTCGATTACGGCAAGTACACGCCCTACGTCCTGACCTCCTATGGCATCGCTGCCGTCGTGATTGCGGGGCTCATCATCTGGTCAGCCATGCGCATCGCTAACGCGCGGAAGAAGCTGGCCGAGGCCGAGAAGGACGATATGCCATGAAACGCTGGTGGGCCTTTCTTCCGGTCGCCGTGTTCGCGGGTATCGTCGTGGTGGCGTTCGTGCAGCTGTCGCGTCCCGCGCCTGAGCCTGCATCCTTCATCTCGCCGCAGCGCCCGGCGCCGCAGTTCGCGATTGCAGGGCTTGATGGGGGAGAGGTGAAGCTGGCGGACTTCGCGGGTCGGCCGGTGCTCGTGAATTTCTGGGCGACATGGTGCGCCCCCTGCAAGCTGGAGCATCCACTGCTGGTCGAGATGCGCGAGCAGGGCGTCGAGATCGTCGGCGTGCTTTACAAGGACCCTAACGGGCTGGACGGCGCACGCCAGATCCTGGTGCAGGATGGCAATCCCTTCGCGGCGGTGGGGCTCGACCCCACGGGCGACCTGGGCATCGACATGGGCCTTTCGGGGGTGCCCGAAAGCTTCCTGATCGATGCACAGGGGCAGATCATCAAGACCAAGCGAAACTACTTCGTCGACCAGGATGTGACCGAGTTCGTCGCGGCCTATCGCGCCGAGAAGGCGAAGATGGCGGGCGCCTCAGGCGGCTAGCGCTTCGCACGCGGCCGCTTCTTGGCGGCGCGCGGTTTGGGCCGGCCTGGGTTCATCCTGGCAGGTTTCGGCCGGGTGGGTTTGGCCGGGGCGTCTTCGGACATCTTGCTGTCGGCGGCCAAGGCGAGTTCAGCCAGGATTGCCTGGAACGCAATCCGCTTGGTCGCGGGGAGGGCGGCGAGCAGGTTCCGGTCGACATCCTTGATGGCGGGCAGCACGGCGTCGAGCCGGCGGCGGCCTTCGGCCGCGAGGCGGACCGACTTTGCACGGCCATCGTCAGCGGCGGCTGCGCGGGCAATCAGCCCCTTTTTTTCCATGCGCGCCATCATCTCGGCAAGCGTCGAGCGATCAACGCCTGTGGTTCGGACGAGATCGGACTGGCTGGCACCTTCCGCTTCGGCGATGGCGGCAAGTAGCACGGTCTGGCGCAAGGTGACGCCATCGTGCAGCTCGGACCGGGCGAAAAGTTCGGTCGCAAACTGTTCGGCGCGGCGGAGAAGGTGGGACGGTGACCGGCTGAGGCGGAACACCTCGCGCGACGACGCTTTGCGAGGGCCGACGCCAGCGGTGCCTGAGCGTCTTGTCTGCCGCTTTGGAGCCTTACGTATCGCCATGTCCTGCCTCGCTCCGGATGCGGAAGATCAACCTGTCCTCGCCAGGCACTACGGCCCAGACGTGAAATCTAGGGCGACCTGTTCATATCTGCATATCCCTGCATTATGTTTCTGCTGTGAGCGAGGGTTCGGTGCCAGTTTCTTTTTCAATGCAGACCCCTCCGGGCGATGAGCGCGCCCGCCGCGTGTGCGATTCGTGTGGCTTCATCGATTATGTGAACCCACGCATCGTCGCTGGCGTGGTTGCGCACCGCGATGGACAGATATTGCTCTGTAAACGTGCAATCGAGCCCAGAAAGGGGTTCTGGACGCTGCCCGCGGGGTTCATGGAACTCGGCGAGAGCGTGGAAGAAGGCGCCTGCCGCGAGGCGCGCGAGGAGGCCCGCGCGGAAGTCGAGGTAGAAGGCCTGCTGGGGGTCTATTCGATTCCGCGAATCGGGCAGGTGCAGATGTTCTTCCGTGCACGGCTGATCAATGAACCGTCAGCGGGCCCGGAGAGCCTCGCGGTCGGCATGTTCGGCTGGGATGCAATCCCATGGCAGGACCTGGCGTTTCCATCGGTCAAATGGGCGCTGGAGCACTATCGGGCGACCGAGGGCCAGAGCAGTTTTACGCCATTCGGCAATCCGCCCGGCAGCAATGCGCTGGCGCGGTGACCGACGCCGACGCAGGGCTGGTCCTCGCCACGCTGGACATCGTGGCCGAGCGCCGCGGCGATCCAACGCCGGATGTCTATGCGAGGTTGTTCGGCCTTCACCCCGAACTCGAAGCGCTGTTCGTGATGGATCGGGACGGCGGCGTGCGCGCCTCGATGATGCAGCAGGCGCTCGAATGCATCCTCGACCATGCCGGCGACCGGCTTGTCGCGCCGCAGATCATCGCGGCGTCCCGGATGCATCATGATGGCTACGGTGTGCCGGCAGAGCGGTTCGACGGATTCCTTGTGGCGATCAGGGATACGTGCCGCACGATCGGGGGCACCTCATGGACCGCGGAGGCGGACCGCGCCTGGGAGAGGATGCTGGCCGAGTTCGCCGGATTCCGCTGATCAGGCCCGGATTCCGCTGATCAGGCAGGGTCGCTGGCCTTCTTGTCGTCCGCGCCGTCGCTCTCCTCGATGTTGTACTTCATCAGGAAGGGCAGATTGGCAACCATGAAGGCGATCGCCAGCGGGATGGACAGGAAGAGCTTGGAGTTGGCCCAGAACTGCTCGGAGAAGTTCCGCCAGATCACCTCATTGAGAATGGCAAGCACAACATAAAAGCCGGCCCAGCGAAGGGCAAAGATCTTCCAAGCATGGTCAGGCATCCTGAAGGCGTGCTCGAAGGCCGTCTTCCAGATGTTCCGGCCAATGGCGAGGCTGCCGAGGATCGTTCCGGCGAACAGCAGGTTGATGATGGTTGGCTTGATGAAGGCGAAGGTCTTGTCCTGCAGGAACAGCGTCAATCCGCCGAACACCATTACCACGGTCCCCGTGATAATCAGCATGGGCGGCAGCTTGCGGCCCTTCATCAGCGTCCAGCCGATGGCGGCGGCGACAGCGGCCATGAACACGCCGGTGGCCCAGAAGATGGCGTTGTCCTTGCCGAACAGGGCAGGGCCCTCCGGGCCATTCTGCAGCACGTTGAAAACGATCACGAAGGCGAGCACCGGGCCGATGTCAGTCCAGATGTTTCCTGTCCCTTTCGGGATGGATTTCCTGGTTTCGCCGTGCGGCTCGGTCGGGGGCGTATCGGTCATCGGGGTCACTTAGCGGTCATGGACCTTCGCGGTCAAACACTGCGCGCACGGCGCACGACGAATTGTTGCAGGGCGGAACGCGCCCCTGCTGCATCGAAGATGAGGGCGGCGAGCACATAGGCAATGGCCCCGGCGCCAGCTTTCAGCATCAGTTCGGGCAGCCCACCCGGAGATGGCAGCAGGCGGACGGCGATCGCCATGGCGGCGCAAGACCCTGCAACCTTGAGGAAATCCACCCACGGCCAGGCGAGAGGGACAAGGCGCCGGCTGGCACCGGCCAGCAGCACCAGGGCGAGGGCGTAGCAGGCGACGGTCGAACAGACCGCCCCCATCAGCCCGATGCGCGGCAGCAGGATGATGTTGAGCGCAATGTTGGCGAGGGCGGGTATGACCATGAGCCCGGCCCGGAGCCCTGTGCGCTTTGAAAGCTGGAAAGCCTCGGAGACATAGTGGAGCACGAAGCCGCTGATCAGGCCGGAGAGGGCGATCCATGGCATGATGGCGGCGGCCTGCGCGCGCATCGCCTCGCCGATCATGACCTCCGAAAGCGGTTGGGCCACCAGCGCGAGGCCCGCGGCGGCCGGGGCTGCGATCAGCATCAGCGTTCGTGCGGCCTGCGCCGAGGCTTCGCGGACGCCATGGGCGCCGTCACGCTCCCACGCAGCCATCATCATGGGGCCGCCCGCAGCACCAGCCCAGATGCAGAGCAGGCCGACAGACTTGTCGGCAAGGCCGTAGCCGGCGGCGTATATGCCAACCGCTTCAGGGCCGAGAAAAAGCGCGATGAGGAATCGGTCGCCGGCGTCGAGCGCGATGTTGAGGGCAAGCGCGATGGCGACCGGGACGCCATAGGCGAGATAGGGCCGCACGCGCGCGGGCTCGAATTGCCCGCCGCGGGATTCGCGCCAGAGCCGCCTGCCTTCGATGACGGCGAGAAGTGCGAGCACGCTGGCGAGTCCCGCGAAGGGCGCGGCGGGGCCGAGACCGGTCTGCCAGGCGAGGAATGTGCCGAGCAGGAAGGCGCCGAGATCCTGGATCACGCGCAGCGTCGAATAGCGGCTCACACGGTCAAGCGCGCGGTTCATCTCCTGCGCGGCGTTGACCAGCGGCGTCAGCGCCATCGTGGTCATCGCGACGGCGAGCGCGAGGCGCAGTACGGGATCTGTCGTGATGAGGATCGCGCCGGTCATCAGCGCGATGCCGATGGCGGCAGAGCAGGCGAGCAGGGCGAGAATGGTCCGGATATGGCTCGGCAGTTCGCCACGCGGAAGCGCCGCCCCGGCGAAGCGATAGGCAGCGGCCTCGGCCCAGGTGACGGACAGCGTGTAGATTGTGCCCATCGTC
>Ga0163144_10007617_pt1 | contig 23697 bp, 19 predicted proteins | sample OliLak19BULKMAT1_FD_123175 | JGI IMG/M metagenome (GOLD analysis project Ga0163144, IMG submission 123175) | Freshwater microbial mat bacterial communities from Lake Vanda, McMurdo Dry Valleys, Antarctica - Oligotrophic Lake LV.19.BULKMAT1 | ecosystem: Environmental > Aquatic > Freshwater >...
AACTCGATCACCAGCGCCTGCTCGGCACGGGTCGCCCAGGTCATGCTGGTGCCGGGCAGCAGGCTTGTCACCGTGGTGGGCCCGGAGATCGAAGGCGGCGCGCCGGGCTCCGGCGTCGTGTCGGTGCTTGCGCCGCCGCCACCGCCACCGCAGGCGGCCAGGGTGGCCGTGAGGAGGATGCCGAGTGTGATTCGAAGGGTCATGATGAATCCTGGAATGAAATGAAGGGGAGGAAGGTCAGGGGCGCTGCGGCGCCATGTGCTGCGGCAAGGTGCCGTTGAGATACCAGTCGCGCGCGTTCACGCCCGAGCTTTGCGCCCAATCCTGGAAACGCGGGTAGGGCCGCAGCAGGTCTGTCACTTCCAGCGGCCACTGCCAGGCCACCGGAATGTCCAGCGCCCAGGGACGGCGCTGCGCGTCCATGTAGGTGGCGCTGCCCGTGCCCGCGGCCGGCGTGCGGTCGTCCGCCGTGCCGAACAGCGTCTTGTCGGCCAGCCTGGTGGCGGGCTTGCCGGGCAGGTGCACTTCCTGGCCGCGGCGGCTGCTGCGGTAGATGAACGGGTTGTAGGGCGACGCGAACAGCGTGGAGGCTTGCGGCTGGGCGAAGACCACTTCGAGGTGATAAGGCACGGCGGCTACTGTCGGGCAGCCCGCCTCGGTATTGACGTAGGGGCAGTTGCCGGCGGCCGGGATCGGCATCTGCGCCTGCACCGAGGGCGTCACGATGAAGGTGGCATCGGTCTGCCCCGCTTCGCTGGCCAGCGGCTTCGCGGCGCCGCCCGCGGTGGACAGCGTGGCCGAGGCCACCTGCCCGGCCGCGACGCCGGGCAGGTGCACGCCGAATCCGCTGTTCAGCAGGCCGCCGCGGGCCTGCAGCGCGTAGTCGATGCTCAGGCCCACGACCTGGCGCGAGGCGTTCATGACCTCACGCGTGCGGTAGTGCATGACGACGTCGTTCATGTCGTAGTCGCCGCGCTGGGGCCACTGGTCTTCATAGGCCAGCGTGCCCCAGGTGTCGGCGCCGGGGTAGTAGCGGCTGAAGGCGCGCGTGGCGTCGCTCGGGAACTCGTCCAGCGCGTCCTTCACGCCGTCGCCGTCGCTGTCGATGTCGCTGGCCGCCACCAGCGGCTGCAGCCTGTCGATGTTCTGGATGGCGCGGCGCGGCGTGACGTGAACGGCCAGCACGACGTCGTTGAAGTCGTGGTCGCCGCCGGTCTCGCGGTTGATGTCCTCGAAGCCGACGACGACCCGCTGGTAGCCCTCGCTGGCGTCCGACACGTCCTTCAACATGATGCTGTGCACGTTCAGGTTCTGCGGGCCGGCGGCCTCGGGGTTCAGGCCGCGCAGCGTGTAGAAGATCCACTTCGGCGAGGCGCTGTCCTTCACGCCGCCGATGCGCGCGCCGTTGTACAGGCGCCCGGTCGACGAGAAGCCGTCCGACACGATGACGAAACCCAGCGCCCGGCCGGCCGCAAAAGTGCCCAGCTTGATGGTGTTCTGGTAGCTGCCCACAGAGTCAAGAGGCGACGGCATCGACGCGTTGACGAAGATGATCTTTTCCTCCACCTGCGACGGCGAGGTCGGCGGGTTCGCCGGGTCGTAGGTGAAGTAGCCCACGCTGTTTCGGTAGCCGGCGCCTTCGCTGAGGAAGCTGACCCAGACCTCGGCTTCGTCGGTGAAGCGGATGTTGGTCTTGTCGTCGCTGTCGGGCACCAGGCCTTGCGCGTTGAGGCGGATGTCGCGGCCCTCGGGCAGCGTGTAGGCGATCTTGCTCTTCAGGTCGACCGGCAGCGGCGGCAGGCCGGCGGGCAGCGCGCGGGTGTACTCGGCCATCGTCGGCGCACCGGTCGACGGGTTGTAGGGATGCGTGGCGAGCGGGGTGCCGAAGTAGGCCCATTCGATGAGGCCGGTGTTCGTCGTGTAGCCGCACAGCAGGGCAGCGGCGAGGGCCGCGGCGGCCAGTTTGGGGAGTGCTTGTTTCATCATCGTCGTCCGTTGAGGGGATGCGATGCATTGGAGCGCGGGCGCGCCGGCGAACTGTCATCGGATCGTGAAAGCAAGGGCCGGGTGGCCCACGCTTCTAGCCGATCACATGGCGAAAACGCGGCGCCGCCACGGCCGGCGTGACGCCAGCCTCGGCAGCAGCGCTGGTATCAGCCCTGGTGTCAGCCGTGGCGCTGAAGAGCGGCCCGGCGCGCAACCAGCCCTGCGCCCAGCCGAGCATGAAGAACAGCGTGGGCAGCACCTGCTCGCCGAGGTACACCGTGCCGAGTGACACGAAGATCGCGAGGAAGATGCCGGTGAAGGCGAAGCCAGGGCCCCTGCCGCCCGACGGCTCGGCCAGGCCCCGGCGCACGCACTGCACGGCGCTGCCCAGCATCATGAGCACCAGCATGCCCATTGCCGGCAGGCCGTGCATCAATGCGATCAGCAGGTAGTAGTTGTCGATCGACTCCATGCCGCGCACCTTGGGCCAGGTCGTCAGGCCCCAGCCGAACCAGCTGCGGTCGAGCGCGATGTCGAGGTACTTCTCGAACAGAACCTTGCGGTAAAACGCCGACTCCTGGCTCACCGTCATCACGGTGCCGGGCTCGATGTCGAGGTAGTCTCCCAGCGCCCAGCCGCCCGCCAGCGCGCCCGCGGCCAGCGCCGCCGCGGCGATCATCAGCGCACGGCGCCGGTCGGCCGCCTGGCCGACCGCGAACAGCGCCACGGCCACCACGGCGCCGAGCCAGGGCCCGCGCGCCACGGTCAGCAGCATGCCCGCGGCCAGCGCCACGGTGATGACAGGCGCCTTCGGCCAGGGCAGGCGGGTGAAGCGCGGTTCCCAGTGGCCGGCACTCTGCAGCCAGCGCTGCAGCACGAAGGCCACGGCCATCATGATGCCGGCCAGGATGGCGTGCGAATACGGGCCCGCCACGCGCGCCAGGCCGTAGCGGAAGGTCGTCACCCAGCCCGTGCCCTGGCCAGGGAAGCAGTTGCCGAGCACGGCATGGAAAGGGTTGAATCCGAACCGCGCTTCCCACAGGCCCACCAGCGCGACGCCGAAGACGATGATCACGAAGCGCCGGCCCACCGCCACGTGCAGGCCCTCGGCGCCGATGACCAGGCGGGCCACGAAGTAGGGCGCGAGCACCGAGAACAGCGTCGCGAACATCAGATTCTGGGCGTCGTCGTAGCCGCGCCCCGTGTAGTCGGACCAGCCCACCCAGGCGGCGAACAGCAGGATCAGCATGTCCATCGGCGCCGCCCGGTATCGGCCCCAGTGGCGCTGCAGCGCCACCGCCAGGATGGGGATGATCGCGGCCTGGCTGAAATTGGGGTCCGGCAGACCGGGCGTGATGGCGCGAAAGCCGTCGGGTATCAGCAGCAGCACCGGCAGGTACACGCAAAGCAGCGCGCGGCCCGGCCCATGGCGCAGCGCCACCACCGCGGCGGCGATCATCGCGAGGAAGACGACCATGCTCATGAACGCAGTGTCGCGGCCCGTGCCGGGCCTGGCTAGGGGGCCCGGCGGCGAATTCACAGTCCCGCCAAGCTTGCCGGGGCGGCCGGCGGCCCAATGCGTTCCACGATGAAAACCGACCACTCTCAAGGGCCAGGCGGCAGCGCAGGGGACATGCTCCACGGCATAGGCGGCAAGCTGCTGTACGCCGCCACCCGCGTGGCGCTGCCGCCGCTGGCGCTGGCCCACATGGGGCTGGCCGAGTACGGCCTGTGGGCCGCCTGCTTCGTGCTGGTGGGCTACCTGGGCATGGCGGCCTCGGGCTTCACGCTGGTGTACCTGCGCGGCACGGCCCGCCACCATGCGGCCGGCGACACCGCGGCCATCGGCCGGCTGCTGTCGACCGGCATGCTTGCGATGGCGGCCATGGCGGCCCTGCTGCTAGGCGCGCTGTGGGCGCTGATGCCGCTGCTGCTGGGGCTGTTCAAGGTGCCGGCGGAGCAGCATGCGGTGGCCGGGCTGCTCTGGCTGGGCACGGCTGCGGTGTTCCTGGCCGACATGAGCCTGGGCGCATTCGCCAACGTGCTGCACGCCATCGGCCGTGTGCGCCGCGAGCAGCAGGTGTGGATGGCGGCCTTCGTGCTGGAGGCACTGCTCATCGTGGCCTTCCTGCAGGCCGGCATGGGCGTGCTGGGCCTGCTCGCGGCGTTCGCCCTGCGCTACCTTATTTCGGCCAGCGCCAACGCCTGGCTGGCCTGCCGGGCGCTGCCCGGGCTGCGGCTGTCCTGGCGGCTGTTCGACCGCGCCTTGCTGCGCAGCTTCTTCGGCTTCGGCGCCGGCATGCAGCTGTCGGGCCTGGCGGCTTCGGCGCTGCATTCGGCTGACCGCCTGCTCGCCGGCATGCTGCTGGGGCCGCAGGCGACCGCGCTCGTGGACATGGCGGCCAAGCTGCCCGGCACGGCGGCATCGATCGGCTCCAGCGCCAGCGCGGTGGCGGTGTCGGCGACCGCCCGCCACGACACGCAGGGCCAGACGGCCGCCCTGCTGCGCGTCTACCGCGACGCCAGCCGCATCACGGTGGCGAGCCTGGCATTGGCGCTGCCCCTGCTGGCCGCGCTGGCGTACCCGCTGACGCTGGCCTGGCTGGGCGTCGGCCCGGCGCAGGCCGAGGTGGCGAAGTTGCTGCCCTGGATGGCCATCGCCCTGCACGCGCACATGCTCACCGGGCCGGTGAACGCGGTCAGCCGGGGGCGCGGCCAGCTCGGCCCGGACTTCATCTACCTCGCGCTGCGCGCCGCCGCGCTGGCCGCGGCCGTGCTGCCGCTGATGACCGGCGGCGCCACCGACCTGCCCACGCTGGTGCGCCACCTGGCTGGGGCGCAGAGTCTGGCGGCGATCTGTTTCCTGGCCTTCGCGCACCGCCGCCTGTGCGGGCGCTGGGCCGGCTTGTGGGCGCCCGTGCTGGCGCCCACGCTGGCGGCCTGCGGGCTGGCCGTGTTGCTGCACCTGCTGGTGGTGCCGCTGCTGCCGGCTGCCGCCGGGCGCGCGCAGGCGCTGTGGCTGCTGGCCGGCGCGGCGGCGCTCTGGCTGCCGCTGGTGGCCGCGCTGCTGGCGGCCTGGCTGCTCAGCCCGGCAGAGATCCACACACTGACGCGGCGCCTGTTGCGCCCGCTGAGCCGGAGACGCGCTTGAAATCCCTTTCACCCACCTCGACGCTTCACGCGCTGCTGCTGGCCGCGGCACTCGCCCTGACCACGGGCTGCGCCACGCGCGGGTCCCTGCCCGAGTCCCGCGTGCCGGCCTTCAAGGCCGCCGAAAAGAGCGACCACGTGGTCTTCCCCAGCGCTGCGGAACTTGCCGAGCTCGAAGCCACGGCGGACCCGGTGTTCCGGCTCGGCGCGGGGGACGTGTTGTCGCTGCAGGTGTGGGGCCGGCCCGAGCTGAGCGGCCGCCACACCATCGGGCCCGACGGCGTCATCAGCGTGCCGGTGGCCGGGCCCATGCAGGTGTCGCTGCTCAGCCGCGAAGAAGCAGCGCAGCGCGTGCGCAGCGGGTTGCAGCGGTATTACACCGACCCCAGCGTGCTGTTCAGCGTGGAGCAATACATGTCGAACCGCATCACCGTGCTGGGCCGCGTGCAGAACCCCGGCCTGCTCAGCTTCGATCACCCGCCCACGCTGCTGGAAGTGCTGGCCAAGGCCGGCTCGCTGCCGGTCATCGACAAGCAGGCCACGCTGACGCGCTGCGCCATCTTCCGTGGCCGCGACAAGGTGATCTGGGTCGACCTGAAGGGGCTGCTGAACGGCGGCCAGGTGCACCTGAACCTGCGCATGCGGCCGGGTGATCTGGTCTACATCCCCGATTCGGCCGACACCATGGTCTACGTGCTGGGCGCCGTGCACCGCCCCGGCGCCTACCGGCTGACGCCTGACATGTCGGTGATGGACGCGCTCGCCACCGCCGGCGGGCCGAACGAGGACGCGCAGCCGCGCGAGATCGGTGTCTATCGCCCGGCGCGCCAGGCCGTCGAGCACATTGCGCTGCAGAACCTGATGGACGCCCGCCAGCGCGTGAATTTCGCCCTCGAAGAAGGCGACGTGATCTTCGTGCCGAAGAGCGGCATCGCCGAGTTCGGGTATGTTTCACGCCAGATTGCCGCCGGTCTGTCCCTGTTGACCGTGGGCACCCTCGTGGGCCGATAGCCTGAACTTCACCATGAAAAGAATCTCCATTCCGGCGCTCGTCCGCGTTGTCGCGACCTCCTTCCTGCTGGCCGCCACGGCCGCCCAGGCCGGCCCGGTGCTCGACCGCGTGAAGGCCGGCGGCACGCTGCGCGTGTGCATCTGGCCCGACTACTACGGCATCACCTACCGCAGCCCGCGCACGGGGCAGCTCGGCGGCATCGACATCGAGCTGTCAGCCGAGTTCGCCAAGGCGCTGGGCGTCAAATTGCAGTACGTCGAGACCTCGTTCGCGAAACTGGTGGAAGACATCGGCGCAGACCGCTGCGACGTCGCCATGTTCGCCGTCGGCATCACGCCGCAGCGCCTGCCCCACATGAAGTTCTCGCAGCCCTATCTGAAGAGCGACGTCTACGGTGTCACCACGCGAGCCAACCGCACCATCCGCAGCTGGGCCGACATCGATCAGCCGGGCGTGAAGGTTGCCGTGCAGGCCGGCACCTTCATGGAGCCGGTGATGGTGGCCGCGCTCAAGCAGGCGCAGGTGGTCATCATCAAGCCCCCGCTAATGCGTGAGACGGAACTGGAAGCAGGCCGCGTCGACGTCTTCATGACCGACTACCCCTACAGCCGGCGCCTGCTCGACAACGCCGACTGGGCGCGCCTGGTGTCGCCGCCGCAGCCCTTCAACCCGATCCCTTACGCCTACGCCGTGAGGCCGGGCGACGACGACTGGCTGGCCGAGGTCGACCGCTTCGTGGCGCAGATCAAGCGCGACGGCCGGCTCGACGCGGCGGCGCGGCGCGCCGGCCTGGGCGAGATCGTCGTGCGTCAGTGAAGCAAGGCGCCACGCCGCGCACCCGGCGCCGGCTGCGCAGTCAGCAGGTGGTGGCGGCTGCCGCGCTGCTGGGGTTGGTGCTGGGCGCGCTGGCGGCCGCTTTCGTCGCCTTCGAGTGGCGCGAGATCGAGGGCACGCAACGAGCCCGTGCCGAGCTGTACGCCAGGGCGCTGGACGACCAGATCGCGTCGGTGATGTCGGGCACCGACACCATCCTGCGTTCCCTGCCGCCGGCGCTGGAGCAGCGCCGGCGTGCCGACCCGGTGGCCGACGCGGCCGACGTGACCGCAATGCTGCAGGAGAGCCTGCGCGGCCGGCCCTTCCTGCGCAGCGTGTCGTGGCTGGACGGCCGCGGCCAGGTGCTGGCCAGTTCCAACCCCGACAACATCGGACTGGTGCTGCCGCCGGCCCTGCTGGGCCGGCCGGCGGAGTCGGGGCGCGGCGCCTGGCTGGGCCCGTTGGCCGCCGGGCGCGACGTTGGCAGCCTGGGCCAGGCGCCGCTGGCCAGCGCCACCGTGCTGGCCTTGCCGCTGGTGCTGTCGTTCGGCACGGCGGATGGCCCGGCCATGCTGGTGGCGCTGATCAACCCGGACCACATCGCCACGCAGTTCGAGCGCACGCTGGACGGCAGCCCGCTACGCGCCATGCTGCTGGGACTGGACGGCCGGCTCATCGTGGCCACCTCGGCGGTGACCGCCGTTCCCGGCACGCCGATGACCGCGCTGCCGGCCTTCAGCCGGCACTTGCCGGCACGCGAGTTCGCCAGCGACGTGGGCCTGGGGTCGGACGGTGCCAGGGTGCTGAGCGCCTTTCGCACAACGCGACATTGGCCGCTGGTGGTGCTGGTGGAGCAGCCGTTTGCGGTGCTGCTGGCCGAATTGCTGCGGGTGGCCGAATGGGCGCTGGCTTTCATGCTGCTGGGCTGGTCGGCGCTGGCCGCCGGCACCTGGGCGGTACGCCGTGCGCTGCAGCGCGACGAGCGCCTCAGCCACGATCTGGCCGTCGCCCACGCCGCCACGCGGGCCAGCGAATCGCGCAAGCTGGCGATCCTGCAAAGCTCGCTCGACGCCATCGTCACGTTCGACGCCGACGGCAAGGTGATCGAGCTCAATGCCGCCGCCGAGCGCATGTTCGGCCAGCGCTCGGCCGACGTGCTGGGCCGCGCCATGTACGAGCTGATCGTGCCTGCGCACCACCGCCAGGCCGGCATGGCCGGCATGGCGCGCTACCAGTCCACCGGCGTGGCGCATTTGCTGAACCGCCGGCTGGAGGTGGAAGCGCTGCGCGCCGACGGCAGCCTGTTCCCCGTCGAGCTGACCATCGTGCCGGTGCTGACCGAGTCCGGCGAAATCTTCACCGCCACGCTGCGCGACATCACCGAGCGCCAGCGCGTCGAACGCGCCTTGCGCGAAAGCGAGGCGCGCGCCCGCGCCACCTTCGAGCAGGCCGCCGTGGGCGTCATCCAGCAGGCCGCCGACCGCCGCTTCCTGCGCGTCAACCAGACCATGTGCGACCTGCTCGGCTACACGCGGGAGGAGTTTCTGGCGCTGCCGGCCGACCGCCTCGTCCACCCTGATGACGTGGCTCAGGGACTGCAGGGCATGCAGGCGCTGTTTGCCGGCGCCAGCGCCAGCTTCGCGCAGGAAAAACGCTACCGCCGCAAGGACGGCAGCTGCCTGTGGGTGAGGCTGACCGCCTCGGTTTCGCGCGACGAGCAGGGCGCGGCGCGCTACATGATCTGCATCGTCGAGGACATCAGCGCGCGCCGTCGTGCCGAGGACGACCTGGCCGCGGCGCGCCAGCGCGAGCTGCAGGTCGGCGCCCGCATTCAGCAGTCGCTGCTCGTGACCGCGCCGCCGACCGACATCGCCGGCCTGCAGATCAGCAGCCACAGCCAGGCCTCGCAAGGCATCGACGGCGACTTCGTCGAGATCGTGCGGGTCGGCCCGGACTGCGTGGACCTGATCACCGGCGACGTCATGGGCAAGGGCCTGGCCGCGGCCATGATGGGCGCGGCCACCAAGCTGCAGTTCAGCCGTTCGATCGCCGAGCTCGTGACGCAGCCGGGCCGCAACGGCAGGCTGCCGCGGCCGGCCGAGGTGGTGGCCGCCGTGCACCTGGCCATGACGCCGGCGCTGCAGGGGCTGGAGGCCTTCGTGACGCTGTGCTACGTGCGCATAGACACCCGTCGCAACCGCCTGACCTGGGTCGGTTGCGGCCATGAAGAGACCCTGCACGTGCCGGCAGGCGGCGCCGCCAGGCTGCTGGCCAACCAGCATCCGCCGCTGGGCGTGCTGGACGTCGTCGACTACACCGAGGACGAACTCGCGCTGGCGCCCGGTGACGCGCTCTTCCTCTGCTCCGACGGCGTCACCGACGCCATGCGGCCGGACGGCGAACGTGTCGGCCGCCAGCGTGTCACCGACGCCGTGGTGCGCCGCCTGCGCGCCCACCTGTCGCCCGGCGCCGTGCTGCATTCGCTGCGCTGCGACCTGCTGCAGCAAGGCGTGCTGATGGAAGACGACGTGACGATGGTGGTGGTGCAGCGTGAGCCGGCCGGTGCCACCACGGCGCGCATCGAACTGCCGCTGCGCCTGACGGCCCTGCGGCAGGTGCGCGAGTTCGTGCACACGCACAGCGTGGCGGCGGGGCTGGCCGAAGAAGAATGCGGCCTGTTGGAGGTGGCCTGCGTGGAAGCCTTCACCAACATCGTGCGGCATGGCCAGGGCCTGCTGGAAGGCGCGCCGGTGGAAATGCTGGCGCGGCGCAAGCCCCGGGCGCTGGTGATCGAGCTCGTGCACCTGGGTGTGGCCTTCACGCCGCCGGAAGACCCGTGCGACACCGACTTCGGCGCCTACCCAGAAGGCGGCTTCGGGCTGGAGATCATCCGGGGCGCCAGCGACGGGGTCGAGTTCCTGCACAGCGACGGCGTCAACACGATGCGCATGACCAAGCGGCTGGACTGAGAGGCTGAGAGCATCCCCCAGGCCGACGACATGCGTCGTCCGCCCCCCGTGGGGGTATGAGCAAAGTGGCAGAGCCACATTTGCTCATGAGTGCCCCCAGGCCGACGACATGCGTCGTCCGCCCCCCGTGGGGGTATGAGCAAAGTGGCAGAGCCACATTTGCTCATGAGGCCGGGCGCGCGGCGCAGATTTGACAAAGCCGCCACACCTGACGGCGGCACAAGCGCTGAAATGGCAGCCCACAACAGCGCATGGAGCCCCGACATGAATCAACCCCTGGCCTACATCCTGCACAGCGGGCAGATGTTCGGCACCGAGCGCATGGCGCTCGCCACGCTGGGCGCCCTGCGCGGGCGCTTCGACGGTCTGCTCATCGCGCCGCCCGGGCCGGTGCATGCCGCCGCACGCAGCGAAGGCCTCGCCAGTGTGGTCGCGGGCAGCCGTCTGGCCGTCGTCCGCGCCCTGTGGCGGCAACTGCGCCGTCATCCGCAAAGCGCCCTGCTGACCACCGGCGTCTGGCAGTCGGTGGCGGGCTGGGGGTTGCAGCGCCTGCTGGGCGGCCGCGGTGCGCACCTGCACCTGGTGCACGGCGGCACCGACGAGCGGCTGAGCTACGGCCGCAAGCGCCTGCTGGCCGGGCTGCCGGTGCGGCTGGTGGCGGTGTCGGACTTCGTGCGCCGGCGGCTGCTGGCGCATGGCGTGCCGGCCGATCGCATCGAGGTTGTCGGCAACTTCCTGCCCTCCGGCCCTGCCTCGCGCCGTGCGCCCTTCGCCAAGGACGGCGTGCGCCGCGTGCTGATGCTGAGCCGGCTCGACCGCATCAAGCGTGTCGGCCTGCTGTTCGACGCGCTCGAACGCACGCCCGGCCTGGCCGCGCTGCGATTCGACGTCTACGGTTCGGGCGAAGAGGCCGCGGCACTTCGCGCGCGCGCGCGCCGCCACCCGAACGTCACCTTGCACGGTTTCGTGCCCGATGCGGCGGCGGCGCTGGCCAGCGCCGACCTGCTGCTGCACACCTGCCCCGAGGAACCTTTCGGACTGGTGCTGCTGGAGGCCTTTGCCGCCGGCGTGCCGGTGCTGGTGCCCAACAGCGGCGGCACCGGTGACCTTGTTCGCCACGGTGTCAACGGCTGGCACTTCAGCGCCAACGACGCCCGCGCGCTGGGCCAGTGCCTGCTGGCGATGGCGCGGTTGCCGGCGTCCCGGCTGAATGTTCTGGTGCAGGGCGGCCGGCGCGCGCTGGCCGAGGAACATGACCCGCTGCGCCAGGCGCGGCGCTATGCCTTGCTGGCAGGAGCCTCGGCATGACCCATGAACTGAAAGACGGCGCCATCGACGTCTCGGTCGTCGTCATCGGCCGCAATGAAGGCGCGCGGCTGGCGCGCTGCATCGAATCGGTGCGGCGGGCCGACTGGGCCTCGATTCGCTGGGAGCTGATCTACGTCGATTCGCATTCGACCGACGGCAGCCCGCAGACGGCGCGGCGGCTGGGCGCGCGCGTGCAGAGCCTCGGTGAGCAGCCGCCCTGTGCTGCCGCCGGGCGCAACATCGGCTGGCGCGCGGCCTGCGGCGAGACGGTGCTGTTCCTCGACGGCGACACCGTGCTCGACGCCGCGTTCGTCGGCCGTGCGCTGGCCGTGTTGCGCGCCGACCTGCAACTGGTGGCGGTGTGGGGCCACCGGCGCGAGTCGAACCCGGCGCAGTCGATCTATACCCGCGTGCTCGACCTCGACTGGGTCTTCGCGCCCGGTCGAGTCGACTACTTCGGCGGCGACGCGCTGGTGCGCCGCCAGGCCCTGGCCGGTGTCGGCGGCTTCGACGACAGCCTGGTGGCGGGCGAGGAGCCCGAGCTGTGCCGCCGCCTGCGCGCCGCCGGCGGGTCGATCGAACACATCGACGCGCCGATGACGAGCCACGATCTGGCCATCACCACGGCGCGCGCCTGGTGGAGACGCGCCGAGCGCGCCGGCCTGGCCTACGCGCAGGTGGCAGCGCGTTATGCCGGCACGCCGGACCCGCTGTGGTCCGCCGAGGCGCGGCACAACCGCCAGCGCGCCGGCTTGCTGCTGGTGGCGCTGGCCCTGCTGCTGGCGGCCGCCTGGCTGCAGCCGGCCGCCGCCGCCGCACTGCTGCTGGCCGGCCTGCCGCCCTGGGCGCGCTCGGCCCGGCGCTGCCGCTGGAAATGCCCGCGGCAGCCCGCGCTGGCCTGGGCCTATGCGGCGCATTCACATCTGCAGCAACTGCCGATCCTGGCCGGGCAGTGGCGCTGGTGGCGGCTGCGGCGGGCGCGGCGCGCGCCCCGTCTCATCGAATACAAGGCGGCCGCTCCGGCCCGCACGGGAGCACGGCGATGAGCGCCAAGTCCTTGCTGTCGCTGATGCTGCGCCTGCCGGCCGGGCTGGCGGGCAGGCTGGGTCCGGCGCTGCGCCGGCTGTGGGCATTTGCCCGGCTGACGGCCGACCTGCCATCGCCGCCGCACCGCACGGTGGTGGTCGAAGGAACGGTGGAGCTGCGCGGCACGCGCTGCGTCACGCTCGGCCGGCGTCTCTACCTCTACCCCGGCCAGTACTGGGAAACGCGGGGCGGCGGCCGGCTCGACATCGGCGACGGCGTGGTGCTGTCGCGCGGCGTGCACCTGGTGGCCCATGCCTGCGTGAGCATCGGCGCCGGCACCATGATCGGCGAGTACGCCAGCGTGCGCGACGCCAACCACCGGCGCACTGGTTCGGCCGGCAGCGTGCTGCGCGACAGCGGGCACGACGCCGCGCCGGTCCGCATCGGGCGCGAGGTCTGGATCGGCCGCGGCGCGGCGGTGCTGGCGGGCGTGTCGATCGGCGACGGTGCCGTGGTGGCGGCGAATGCCGTGGTCACGCATGACGTGCCGGCCGGTGCCGTGGTCGGTGGCGTGCCGGCACGGCCGCTGACCCTGCGCATGCAGGCGTCGACAGACACGCTGGCGTTTGCGATTCCTGCGCAGGTGGCCGCATGACCGGCGCCAGCGATGCAGCGGCGAGCGACGCCGTGCTGTTGCTGGCCTACCAGTGCGGTCCGGGTCTGGGCTCGGTGTCGCAGATCGGCTGGCAGTGGTTCACCGGCATGGCCGCACGGCGGCCGACCTGCCTGGTGACGCATGTGCGCAACCGCGCCGCCATCGAAGCCGCGCCCGACCGGCCTGCCGCGACGACAGGCGCACGCGTCATCTACATTGACACCGAGTGGTTCGCCGGCCCGCTGTACCGGCTGGCGCGGCGGCTGTTTCCGCGCAGCGAACATGCGGTGTTCATGGTCTCGCAGCTCGACTGGTTCGTCTTCGACGCGGTCGCCTTGCGCACGTTGCGGCGCGAACGCGCGGCCGGTGCGCCCTGGCGTCTGCTGCACCTGGTGACACCGGTCACGGTGTCGGCGCCGACGCGGCTGCACCGCCTGGGCCTGCCCGTGGTGCGCGGGCCGCTGAACTGCGGCTTGCCGGTGCCGCCGGGCTTCGAGGCGCTGATGCGCGACGACGCCATGGGCCTGTCGAAGCTGCGCGTGCTGCCGGCGCTCGTCGAGGCGCTCTTCGGCTCGCTGCGCCACAGCGCCGCCGTGCTGGTGGCCACCGCAGCCACGCGCGCCGCCTTGCCGCGCAGCGTGCGCCCGCGTGGCGTGGCGATGCTGGAGAACGCGATCGACGCGCAGCGCTTCGCTCCGCCAACCGTGCCTGCCGCCGGCCGGGCAGACCGGGCAGACCAGGCGCTGACGGTGCGGGCGTTGCGCGTCAGCTTCGTCGGGCGGCTGGTCGCCGTGAAGGCCTTGCCGCTGCTGCTGGCGGCGATGGCCCGGCTGCGCGCCGAGGGCCGCGCCATCGAGCTCGATGTGGTCGGCGACGGCCCCATGGCTGCGGCCTGGCATGCCGAAGCCGTCGCACTCAGTCTGCTCGACGGCGTGCGCTGGCATGGCGCGCAGGCCGCGCCTGCGGTGGCCGACGTCATGCGTGCCAGCGATGTGTTCTGCCTGCCCTCGGTGCGCGAGTCCGGCGGCGCGGTGCTGCTCGAAGCCATGGCCTGCGGCGTGCCGGTGATCGGCATGGACTTCGGCGGGCCGGCGGAAATCGTCGACGCCGAGGTGGGCTGGAAGGTGGCCATGCCCGACGCCGAAACCGCCGTGGCGGGCCTGGCGGCGGCGCTGCGCGAAGCCCAGGACGACGCGGCCGGCCGACGCCAGCGCGGCCGTCGTGCTCACGACCGGACACTCGCCCGCCACACCTGGCCGGCGCGCATGCAGGCCGCCGAGGCGCTCTACGCGCGCTTGCTCAACGCCGCATGAGGTGTTGCACGGCCTGCGCGTAGCGCGCCAGGATCTGTTTTTCCTCGGCACTGAACTCGCGCACGCGGCGGTCCAGCACGCACAGCGTGCCCAGCGCGTGGCCTTCGTCGTCGAGCAGCGGCACGCCCAGGTAGGCGCGGATGTGCGGTTCACCCGTCACGAGCGGGTTGCCGGCGAAGCGCGGGTCCTGCCAGGCGTCCACGACGTGCAGGGTCTGGCGGGCGGCGACGGCATGGCCGCAGAACGACACGTCGCGCGGCGTTTCCGTGATTTCCATGCCGACCCGCGACAGAAACCACTGCCGCTTTTCATCGACCAGCGAGATCAACGCGATCGGCACCTTCAGCAGCGTGGCCACCGCGCGAGTGACACGGTTGAAGGCATCGGACGGCGGCAAGTCGAGCAGGCCGGTGAGTGCCAGCGCCTGCAGGCGCTCGGCGTCGTCCGCCGGTATCGGGGCCGCCTGCATCGTGCTGCGCCGGTCATGGCTGGGACTGTCCATCCGCATATTCTGCCGCGAACCAGCAGCCGAGGGTTTGCAGTCCCGCCACAACTTCCGGTGCCAACTCTTCTGTAATGGCGCCATGCCGACAAGGCACCACGCCAGACCGAGAAAGCCCGACATGATCCACAAAGCTGTCATCCCTGCCGCCGGCCGCTGCACCCACCACACCACCCGCGCCACCCGCGCCACACGGGGGGCCGCATGAAAGGCGCGCCCGCTCCCGCCTGCGGCGAAGGCCTGGCCTACCTGGTGAGCCGATACCCGTCGGTCTCGCACACCTTCATCCTCCGCGAGGTGCTGGGCCTGCGCGCTTTGGGCCTGCGCGTCGACGTCGCCTCTGTCAATCCGCCCGACCGTGGCACGGCGCAGATGACGCCCGACGAGCGCGCCGAGGCCGACGCCGCCTACGGTCTCAAGCAGCACGGCGTGTGCGGCGCGCTGGCGGCGTTGGCCTGGGCGGCAGCGACCCGGCCGCTGGCGCTGCTGCGCACGCTGGGCCAGGCCGGCGGCTTCGGCCGCGGCTTCAAGCGGCTCTACGCGCTGGCCTATGCGGTGGAAGCGGCGATGGTGGCGCGCTGGATGCACGGCTGCGGCCTGCGCCATCTGCATGTGCACTTCGGCAACGAGGCCGCCACGGTGGGTGTGCTGGTGAAGACGCTGAGCGGTGCCGGCCTGTCGCTCACGATCCACGGCCCCGACGAGTTCGACGACGTGCCCGGCCAGCACCTGCGCGCCAAGATCGCGGCAGCCGATGGCGTGGTCTGCATCAGCCAGTTCGGACGCAGCCAGATCATGCGGCTGGCGGCCCCGGCGCACTGGGCCAAACTGCAGCTGTGCCGCCTGGGCGTGGACCCTTCTCGCTTCACGCCGCCGACGCGAGCACGCGCCGGCGGCCCGCTGCGGCTGCTTTGCGTCGGCCGCCTGACCCCCGCCAAAGGCCAGCTGCTGCTGGTGCACGCCTGCGCGGAGTTGCAGCGCGAAGGTTTGTCGTTCGAACTCATGCTGGTCGGCGACGGCCCGGACCGCGCGCGCCTGGAAGAATCCGTGCGCCGGCATCGTCTGCAAACCCATGTGCGTTTTGCCGGCCCGCTGAACCAGCGCGAAGTGCTGGCCGAGCTGGCCCGTGCCGACGCCTTCGTGCTGCCCAGCCTGGCCGAGGGCATCCCGGTGGTGCTGATGGAAGCCATGGCCAGCGGCGTGCCCTGCATCAGCTGTCCGGTGAATGGCATTCCGGAGTTGATCGACCATGGCCACAGCGGCCTGCTCGCCACCCCCGGCGATGTGGCCGACCTCATCATCCAGCTGCGCCGCATGATCGAGGACGCCGGCCTGCGCGAACACCTGGCGGTGCACGCGCGCTCGAAGGTCGAGCAGCATTTCCAGCTCGAGCGCAACGTGGCGAGGCTGGCCGCCATCCTGCGCGGCTTTCCGGCTGTCCAGCTGCAAGGAAGGCTGTGATGGGCCTGCGCAACATGATGATCACCGTGTGCCGCCGGCTGGCGCTGCGCCACGGCCGCGCCGTGGGTCTGTGGCGCCGCCTGGCCGCCCCGACCGGAGTGCAGTGGGCCGAATACCTGAAGCGCCATGGCGGCCTGCACGCCATGGGCGAGCGCTGCTCGGTGCAGACCAACGTCGTCATCACCGACCCGGCCTACACCCGGCTCGGTCACAACGTGAGCCTGTCGGGCTGCACGCTGTTCGGCCACGACGGCGTCGTCAACATGCTGCGCAATGCCTATGGCGGCGAGCTCGACCGCGTGGGCCGCATCGACATCCGCGACAACGTTTTCATCGGCCACCAGGCCATCGTCATGCCGGGCGTGACGATCGGGCCCGACGCGGTGGTGGCCGCCGGCTCGGTGGTCACCCGGGACGTGCCGCCCGGCTGCGTGGTGGGCGGCGTGCCGGCCAAGGTGATCGCCCGCACCCGTGATCTGCATGCATCGCTGGCAGCGCAGACCCGGACCCTGCCCTGGCGCGCCCTGGTGACCGGCCGCGCCGACCCGCGCGCGCCGGCCAGCGCCGAACTGCAGGCGCAACGCATCTCTCACTTCTTCGACGTTCGGCAAGGAGCCTGACATGTGGACTGAAAACCTCGGCGCCGCCGCGCTCGCCCTCACGCTGCCGGGCAGCGTCTACCTCGCCACGCTGACCGCTGCGGCCGCGCTGCCCGTGCGCCGCACGCAGCCCTGTGCGGCCGGCCAGCCGCAGCGCCTGGTGATCGTGGTGCCGGCGCACAACGAGTCGACCGGCATGCTGCGCACGCTTTGCAGCCTGAAGGCCGAGATGGCCGAGATGGCCGGCGATGAGCTGACGCGCATCGTGGTGGTGGCCGACAACTGCGACGACGACACCGCGCAGGTGGCGCTGTGCGCCGGCGTCGACGTGCTGGAGCGCCATGACCTGCGGCGTCGCGGCAAGGGCCACGCGCTGCGCCACGCTTTCGAGATGCTGGTGGACGCCGACGCCTTCATCGTCGTCGACGCCGACACCGACGTGGCGCCCGGCTTCCTGCGCGCCATGCGCAGCGCACTGGCTGGCAACGCATTGACAGGCGGCGCCGACGCGCTGCAGTGCCGCTACGGCGTGCGCGATGCGCTGGCCAGCCGCCGCGCCACGCTGGCCGACGTGGCACTGGGCGCCTGGAACGTGCTGCGACCGCGCGGCCGCGCGGCACTCGGGCTGTCGGCCGGCATCCTGGGCAACGGCTTCGCGCTCACGCGCCGGACGCTGCAGGCCGTGCCCTACACCGCCGACTCGATCGTCGAGGACGTGGAGTACCACCACCTGCTGGTGAAGGCCGGCCTGCGCGTGATGTGGGTGGACGGCGCGCTGGTGCGCGGCGACATGCCGGTGGCGCGCGCCGCCGCCGCGCAGCAGCGCGCGCGCTGGGAAGGCGGGCGCCTGCGCCTGCTTGCCAGCCAGGGCCCGGCGCTGGCCGCCCGCGTGCTGGCCGGCCAGTGGCGGCTGGCCGACCCGCTGCTCGACCTGCTGCTGTGGCCGCTGGCATGGCATGTCAGCCTGCTGCTGCTGGCCGCGGCGCTGGGCGCCACCCCGGTGCAGTGGGCCGCCAGCGCCGGCCTGGCCGGGGTGACGCTGCATGTGCTGACCGCGCTGTGCCTGATGCCGGCCCGCCGCGAGCACCTGCTCGCGCTGCTCGGCGCGCCGGCCTACGTGGCCTGGAAACTGTGCCTGGCCAGCACCACATGGCGCGCCGCCGGCCGCCATGCCGCCTGGGTGCGCAGCGACCGCCGCCCCTCCTGATAACAGCTTGAACCCAGCTTGAACCGGATCTCATCATGCACGGCAAAGACCTCTCCATACTCATCGTCACCTACAACTCGCGCCCGCTGATCGACGCGCTGCTCGACGGCCTGGCCGCGCAGATCGCCGGGCTCGGCGCCGGCATGAACGCCGGCCTGAGCGCAGGCCTGAGCGCCGAAGTGGTGCTGGTGGACAACGCATCGCACGACGGCACGGCCGACGCCGTGGCCGAGCGCCACCCGGCGGTGCGCCTGCTGCGCAGCCCCCGCAACCTGGGTTTCGCCGCCGGCAACAACCTGGCCGCGGCACACGCCCAGGGCCGCGTGCTGCTGCTGCTGAACCCCGACGCGCTGCCCGAGCCGGGCTGCGTGGCGCGCGGGCTGGCCCTGATGGACGCGCACCCGGGCGTCGGCCTGGCCGGTGCGCGGCTGCTCGCCGAAGACGGCGGCACGCAGCCTTCGGCGCGCATGTTCCCCACGCTGGCGCAAGAGGCCTTCGTGCTGAGCGGCCTGGCGGCGCGCTACCCGCGCTCACGCCTGTTCAGCCGCCTCGACCGCGGCTGGGCCGACCCCTCGTACGCCGCCCCGGTGGACTGGGTCCCAGGCGCCTTCGCGCTGATCCGCCGCAGCCTGTTCGACAGCCTGGGCGGTTTCGACGAACGCTTCTTCCTCTACTACGAAGAGGTGGATCTTTGTCGACGCATCAAGCAAGCCGGCTGCAGCGTGATGTACTGGCCGGAACTGCGCGTGCGGCACATCGGCGGTGTGTCGGCACGCACCGTGGCGGGCGCCACCGTGGCGCGCGCCGGTTCGCAGCTGACGCTGTGGCGCGCGCGCAGCGGCTTGCTGTACTACCGCAAGAACCACGGCTGGCTGTCGGCCTGGGCGGTGAACCGGCTGGAGCGCGGCTGGTTTGCGCTGCGTGGCTGGCGTGCCGCCCGCCGGGGTCAGCCGGAGAAGGCCGCCGAGTCGGCCACCCACCGCGGCCTGCTGGCGCGCGCCTGGGCCGACACGCTGGGTGGCCGTGTGGCGCCGCCGTGCCCGTGGTGACCGGCTCATATCAATTGTCCGCAGTGCACCCCGGCACCCTCATGTTCAAGCTGATCCGTGAAGACTTCCAGGCCCATGGCCGCGACCCCTGGCGGCAGGGCGTCTGGGCGATGGGCGTGTACCGCTTCGGCCGCTGGCGCTACCGCGTGCGGCCGGCGCTGCTGCGCAAGCCGCTGTCCCTGCTCTACAAGTTCCTGAAGATCGGCGTGCAGATCACCACCGGCATCGACCTGCCCTGTGAAACGCAGGTCGGCCGGCGCTTGGTGATCGAGCATTTCGGCGGCATCGTGATCAGCGGCGACAGCGTCATCGGTGACGATGTCACGCTGCGCCATGGCGTCACGCTCGGCCTGCGCCGCACCGGTGTGCCCGGTGCGCCGGTGATCGGCAATGGCGTCGACATCGGCGCGGGCGCGAAGATACTGGGCCCGGTGCGGGTGGGCGACGGCGCGGTGATCGGCGCCAACGCGGTGGTGCTGTGCGACGTGCCGGCGGGCGCGCTGGCGGTGGGCATCCCGGCAAGCATCAGGCGCCGTGCGCCGAGCGTTCAGGCAGCCGGCTCCGTGCGCTCGAAGCGGTAGCCCACGCCGTACACCGGCACCAGCTTCCAGCCCTTGCTGCCGTCCAGCCCCAGCTTCTTGCGCAGCCGGCTGATGTGCGTGTCGACCGTGCGCGTGTCGACATCGGCGTTGATGCCCCAGATCATGTTCAGCAGGTGGTCACGTGAGAGCAGCTTGCCCGGGTTCTGGAACAGGTAGGTCGTGAGGTCGAATTCCTTCTGCGTCAGCACCACCGGCTCGCTGTCGAGCACCAGGCGCTGGCGCTGGATGTCGATCTCGAACGCGCCCAGCCTCAGGATGGGCAGAGCACCCGCGCGAACGCGACGGCCAAGCGCTGCAACGCGGGCCAGCAGCTCCATCGGCTTGGGCGGCTTGACGACATAGTCGTCGGCGCCGGCCTGCAGGGCGGCCACCACCGTTTCTTCGTCGTCGCGCGAGGTCACCACCAGCACGGGGATCTCCCAGCCCAGGTTGTTGCGCGCCCACTGCAGCAGGTCCGCGCCGGTGCCGTCGGGCAGCATCCAGTCGATGAGCAGGAGGTCGAAGCGTTCCTTCTTCAGCGCTTCGATGTAGGCGGCCGCCGTGCCGAAGGCACGCACGCTGTGCCCGGCGCCTTCGAGCCAGAGACTGATGACGGCGACCTGGTCAGGGTCGTCTTCCGCGATGCCGATGTGCATGGTGCGCCCTGGTGACTGCGATGTCGCGGCTGGATTTCTGCTGGCGCTGATGCTACCGCCGGCAGGACGGCCCGGCTCGCCGCGGCGACCGCGACCGTGAAGTCAGCCCGCTTCCGCCCTGGCCGCCCTCTTCCTCGGCGCGGACTTCTTTACGGCGTTGACGGCCACCTTGACGGCCACCTTGCCTGGCGCCTCGGCGGCCGCCGCGGGCCTGGCCTTCGGCAGCCTGCGGCGCTTCACCGCCGGCGCGGGCAGCAAGGTTGTCGCGGGCAACAGCGCGGCTTCCAGTTCGGCCAGCGCATCGGCCGAATACACCGCCAGCTTTTGCATGCTGGGCAGCGAGGAGTGGCAGCCCGTGAAGCCGAAATTCATCATGCCGGCGTAACTCTGGCAGGTGATGTTGAGCGCCTGCCCGTGCGTGACGATCGATGCCGGGTAGGTGGCAAGCAACTCCGCACCGCGAAAGTACAGCGGCTTGTCGGGTCCCGGCACGTTGGAGATGGTGATGTTGAACATCGGCCGCGTCCGCCCACCGATGCCCGTCAGCAGCGTCACGATGGTCGGCGCCATCAGCAGCATCGTGTACTGCAGCATGGCCTGGCGCGGCAGCCCCTGCACATGCGCCTTGGCGTGCTGCACGCTGGCCCGGATGGCTTGCAGCCGTTCGGCCGGGTCTTCGATGTCGGTGCCGAGCGTGGAAACGATGAAGCTGATGGCATTGCCCGCGCCTTCGTCGTCCTTCGGGCGCACCGAGACCGGAATGCCCGCCGTCAGCGGCTTGACCGGCAGGCTGTCGCGCTCGGTCAGAAAGCGGCGCAGCGCGCCGCCGCACAGCGCCAGCACCACGTCGTTCAGCGTGCAGTGGCCGGCGCCAGCCACGGCGCGCAGCCGCTCCATGGAGAACTGCTGCGTGGCGAAGCGGCGTTTCTCGCGCACGCGGCCGTTCAGGATCGACACCGGCGCATCGAAAGGCAGCGCCATGCCTTCGCCCGGGTCGCCCACGCGCCTGAGGATCTTGCCGAAGGCCGCCAACAGCAGCGGCACCGACTTGACCTGCCCGCGCAGCGCCTCCACGGCCGACGCGGTGGCGCTGGCCATGGTGGGCAGGGGCGCGCCGCTCTCCCGCTTCGTCGGCGCGGCGATGCCCGAGGCCCAGAACGGCGGCAGCGCCAGGCTCTTCTCGCGGTCGAACGACATCGCGCGCTGCAGCATCTTGACGCCGCTGACGCCGTCGATCAACGAGTGGTGCATCTTGATGAAGAGCGCGAAACGCCCGCCCTCCAGCCCTTCGATCAAGGTGCATTCCCAGGGCGGGCGGCTCAGGTCCAGCGGCGTGCTCTGCAGGCGGCCCACCAGTTCGCCCAGTTCGCGCTCACCGCCCGGCCAGGGCAGCGCGGCGTGGCGCACGTGGTATTCGAGATCGATGTCGTCGTCTTCCACCCAGGCCGGCACCGGGTTCTTGTTGAAGGCCAGCTTCAGGCGCCGGTTCCAGGGCGGCGCGAAGCTGCGGTGGCTGCGGAACTCGGCCATCAGCTGGCGCATGAAGTTCCTGGGCGCGCCCTCCGGCAGGCGGAACTGCAGCAGGCCGCCCACATGGTTGGGCGTGGCGCGGCTCTCCGTGAAGAGCCAGGCGGCGTCGAGCGGGTTCAGGCGGACAGTGTTCATCATGGGTGGCAGCAGGTGGCTGCAGGTGGCTGCATCTGCCGTGGGTGCGGGGCCTGCATTACACCAAGACGCGGCGGGTTTGGGGGCGGCATCGGCTGTCGCCCGGCCCGGCGGACAACGGCCGACGGCGCAGGAGAAATCCGCCCCGCATCCGCCAAAGCCCCGCATCATCGACGGATGAACCCCGCCACGCCCGCCACGCCCGTCACCACCGCCCTGCTGTGGGCCGAAGACCTGGGCTTCACGTACCCCGGTCACCCGCTGCTCGCGGGCCTGTGTTTCGCCATCCGCCCGGGACTGACGCTGGTGCGCGGCGGCGACGGCCGCGGCAAGACCACCCTGCTGCGCCTGCTGGCGGGCACGCTGGCGCCGGACGGCGGTGACCTCCACCGCCACGCCGCGGAGGTGTTTCACGAACAGCCCGCGGACCGCGCCCACGATGAGACAGTGGCGCTCGACTGGCTGGCCGCGCTGCGGACGCGCTATGCGGGCTGGGACGAGAACGTGGCCCGCAGCCTGATGAGTGCCCATGGATTGAACGAGCACGCGCACAAGCCCTTGTACATGCTGTCCACCGGCAGCCGGCGCAAGCTGGGCCTGGTGGCCGCCGCCGCCAGCAGCGCGGCGCTGACGCTGCTCGACACGCCCTACGCTGGACTGGACGCGCCTTCCAGCCGCGTGCTGACCCAGCTGCTGGCCGAGGCCGCCACCAGCGAGTGCCGGGCCTGGGTGCTGGCGGACGGCGAGTGCCCCGCCGGCCTGACGAACGTGCCGCTTGCCGGGTTGATCGACCTGGGCGACTGAGCGACTGAGCGACTGAGCGACTGAGCGGCTGGGCAGCCGGGCCGCTGGCCGCTGGCCGCTGGCCGTATGGCGGCATGGCCGCATGGCATCATGATTTCCACCGATCAGGGCGCGAACATGACACCTGCGGGCCTGGCGGCGCTGAGTGACCGACTCGGTGCAAATGCGCCGAGTCGGGTCCGGCACGTCACCGGTGACCGGAACCCGCGCTGTTGTGCAGCAAGGCCTTTGCCGCTTCGATGGGCACGCCGAGCCTTACCGTGTCGTCGTTCATGACACCGCGCCGGAACGTCTTAAGGTCCAGCCCGGCGGCGGGCCGGGCCGGGCTGATGTCTGGCGGGCTGGCGCCCGGTTCAGCCTCCAACAAACTTGCAGGCCCATCTGCCGGCAATTGCGGAGCCGACGCGGGCGCCGCTCCGCTTCAATGTCTTCCAGCATCGGCTTCAGCGCGGTGCAACCGATCTCCGCGTTGCGTGTGTCGCACAATTGCGCACGAACCTGCCAGCCTCCAATCTATTGCCCCACACGCACCAGCCGCTGCGGTCGAAATACAGCACCTTGATCTGCGTGGCACGCCGGTTGGCGAACACGAACAGGTGCCCGGCCAGCGGGTCGGTGTGGAAGCTCTGGCGGGCCAGTGCGTACAAGCCGTCGCAGGACTTGGCGCTTCGGCGGGTTGGCAGTCCAGGAACACGCGGATTCGGCTTTCGGGGAAAAAAATCAGCGGCGCACCAGGTGCAGGCTGAGGCCGCCGCCCAAATCGATGCGCAGATCCAGCCCGGCGTGCTCGGCCGCAGCAGGAGTGGCAGCGCACAGCAGACCCAGGTCTTCGAACGAAGGCTTCGGCGCGACGGCAGCCGCCTTGGCCAGCGCAGGTGCGGATATCCGCTTCGGGCCGCTGCGCAACCGCGCGCGCCAGCGGGTGAACTGCTTCGCGTCGG
>Ga0163144_10007618_pt1 | contig 23694 bp, 18 predicted proteins | sample OliLak19BULKMAT1_FD_123175 | JGI IMG/M metagenome (GOLD analysis project Ga0163144, IMG submission 123175) | Freshwater microbial mat bacterial communities from Lake Vanda, McMurdo Dry Valleys, Antarctica - Oligotrophic Lake LV.19.BULKMAT1 | ecosystem: Environmental > Aquatic > Freshwater >...
AACAACCCGCCGGTGTGGACGCCGATCGGTGATCGCTCCATGCCGCACACGAATAGCGATTTCCAGTTGAACTTGCTCAGTCCCACGGCGTTCGTGACGGACGACGACGGGAATATGCTCGCGTTTGGCGCGACGCCGGCGTTGAGCGAATACACGATGCTCTATTCGATCAAGTCCAATTTGGGCCTGACGCAATTCGGCCCCACCGCGCCGCCGAGCGATCCCATGTTCCCGAATATGAAGTGGATGTACAGCACTTTGCAGTCGTCTTGGTATGGCATCAATACCGACGGCAAGATGTACAACTACTCGGCGTTCTACATGCAGTCGTTCCATAACGGCGTGGTTTGGCCGACGTTGATCTACACGTTCCCCGAATTGCTCTACGACGCGCAACAGAATCCGCTCGCGGGCAATCCGGTCAACGCGTCGGTGTCGGGCGGCCTGCTGACCATCAACCCGCCGCCCATCTTCACGGGGGCGTTCTATGTTACCTTGTCCGTTACGGACGGGATTGTCGCGTCGCCGGTGACGACGACCTTCTTGTTCGCGGTTACGAACAACAAGCCGGTGGTGACGGCTCAGATCGGCGATCAGACGATTACGCACACAGGCACGTTCGCGACCGATCTGGATAACTTCTTCAATGACGCGGACCTGACCGCAACGCCGAATCCGGACGTGATTCAATTTTCCGTGCAGCCGGTGCAGTACACATTGTTGCGCGACCTAGATATAGGCTTGAACCTGTCGGATACGGGTCCACTGCCCAATCCCGTCACCGCGGTCTTCAACTCCAAACCGTCGCGGGTGTACAGCAACGCGCAATCGTCCTGGTATGCGGTCGATCCTGACGGCAAGATGTACAACTACTCGCCTGCGAACGACGGTTGGTTCCACAATGGCGTCGTGTTGCCGCCTTCGGTGTACGCCGATCCGACGCTTTTGAGCAACGGCTACGCGCCTTTGGCGACCAAGTTGGGCACCTCCATTGCTGCCGGCACCAACGTGATGACGCTGGATCCGGACGACGACACGATCGGCATCTTCATCGTGAATGTCACCGCGTCGGATACGTTGCCGGCCGGCAGCGCCACGCAGTCGTTCTTTTTGACCGTGACCAATAAGGGTCCGATCATCAACAACGGCAATCCGATCGCGAACCAGACGCTCGATCATCGCCAGGACACGATCGTCGTGCCGCTCAACGCGGTGGACAACGACGCGCCCCCTGACCCGCTCAACTACAGCGTGCAGTTGGCGTCCTATACGGTATTGCGTGACGTGGACCTGGCACTGGATCTTTCGCTGACGGGCACGACGCCGCAACCGAACGATCCGGCCAATCCGACCGCGAAATGGGTCTTCAGCAACGGGCAGCAGAATTGGTATCAGATTCGCTCCGACAACCGCATGTACTACTGGCATGTGCCTACCAGCACGGGTTACTTCAACGGAGTGACGTTGCCGGACTTCGTCTTCCAGAACCCGTATTTGCTGACGGATCCGTCCGCGCCGCTGACTGCGGGGCAGTTGAGCCAGATCACGACTTCGTTCAATACCGTTACCAGTGAATTGACGATCAACCCGCCGCATCTGATGGAAGGCATCGTTGAAGTGACTGTGCAAGTAACGGATGGAGCGTCGACCGCGACGCGGACGTTCCTGTTGAACATCACGAACAACCGGACGGCCTTGGCGGCCATCGCCAATCAGAAGATTTCGCACACCACGGACTTCCTGGACATCCCCTTGAATGGGACGGATGCCGACACGACTCCGGCCCTGGGATTGACGGCGGACACGTTGGACCTCCAGGCGATCGCGACGGGATACGGCAGTCTGGATGTTTACGTTGGCACGCTCGGCTTGACGGTCACGGGACCGGGCGCTCCGCCGATTGATCCGAATCCGGCGAACGCGTCCGCGGTTTGGCTGTACAGCAACGTACAGCAGAACTGGTATCAGATTCGATCCGACAACCGCATGTACTACTGGCATGTTCCGACAAACCAAGGCTATTACAACGGCGTGCAGTTGACGACGATCGCATCGCCGGTAGTTGTCACAGTGAATGCCGGAGTGCTCCGGCTCGATCCGCCGGCGAACTTCGCGGGGATCTCGAAAATCACGGTGACGGCGACGGACGGGATTCGCCCAACGAACCGAATCTTCCTGTTCCAAGTGACGAATGCCGCGCCTGTGATTCAACCGATTGGCGACATCTCCATGTCGCATACGGTTCCGCAGCAACTGGTCGAATTGTTGCCGATCACGAGCGATTTGGACGGTGATCCCTTGTCGTTCAGCGTCACGTTGGCCGGCTATCCGTCCCTCGCTGCCTTGGATCAGCAGCTGAATTTCACGCAGACGGGCCCCACGGCTCAGCCTAACGATCCAGCGAATCCGACCGCGAAATGGGTCTACAGCAACGCCCAAAGTGCCTGGTATCAGATCCGCTCCGACGGAGGCATGTACTATTGGCATCCGCCGACAAACCAGGGATATTTCAACGGCGTGACGCTGCCGACGTTCGTCTACACCGACACGCGCATCCTGACGGAGGCGGTCAATGCGGATCACACGCAAGTGGTCGCGACGGTGGACAACAATTCCCTTTCGCCGAACTTTGGTCGGGTAACGCTCGATCCGCCGGCGATCTTCAAGGGCGTGGTTCAAGTGACGGTGTCGGCCACGGACGGCATCGCGACGACCAACCGCACCTTCCTGTTCAACGTCACGAATCAGGCGCCGACGCTGGCGATCAGCCCGGCTCCCAATGGGACCAACGGCGGCTACGCCATGACGGCGTCGCAAGATACTCTGGACTTGACCCTCACCACCGGCGATCCCGACGGCGACGCCGTGACGATCTCCAGCGTGCAAATCACCAATGTCGTGAATCTGGCGTACACGCTGGATCAGCAGTACCAGTTCTTCCAAAGGTATGCCGATTACCGTTTGGATTTCTACGCCGGCAATGCGTATGGCGAAGGCGCGGAAAAGTGGATCGGCAGTAACTTCGACGGCAACAACTACGCGATTTGGGAGAACGGCGACCTGTATCGCATCGCGCTAAACGTTCCAATTCCGTTCGCCCAGAAGATCGCGAGCCTGGGTGTCGCGTACTACAACGATCCGAGCTTGCTCTGGAACGCCTTTGATTCCAACAATCAGGGGACCGTCAACTTCCAATTGAATGGCAATGTCCTGACGCTGGATCCCACAAATAACTTCCTTGGGACCTTTAGGTTCAACGTCACGATTACGGACGGCATGGACACGCTCACTCGAACCCACATCGTGACCGTTGGATAGCGTCCGATCGCACTAACCCGTCGCGGCAATGGAAGACCTCCGAGCTGGCTCGGGGGTCTTTTTTTCTCAATTGCGCATCTCTACCACCCAGCCGGTTTTGCCTTGACCGGGCTGCGACCGTTGCACTATAAAAGGCGCACGCTTGATAAGAAGAGCGCAAGGGCTGCCCGTGCGCGGCGGCGAGAGGAATTGCGCCGAGTTGGATAAACTCCAAGCCGCGGAAGGTTTCGGCAAGGAAAAGAAACATCAAGCCGCCGACAAACGTTCAAGCATGGAGGCTCGGGTTATGAGGCGCTGGAAGGCCGTGATAATCCTGAATTATGTGCGGATCGCCGTAATTGGCCAGCTTAAAGCGGTCGCGCAGGCAGTGTGGGCGGGCCGGTGGCGGGTGGCGTTGCGAGAGAGTTGCGCGGGGTTCTGGCGGTGCATGCGATTGCTGAAGTTCGGCTTTTGCAAGCGCGGCGTGGATCGGCGTTTCGCGATGGTGTTGCAGGCCATTCGCATGGCGCCGCATGCGCCGTCGCTTCGCATGGCGCTCGCCGATTTTCAAATGGCTTTCGAGCAGCATGATGACGCATTTCTTGAGTACGCTCAGGCGATCCGCTTGGGCGCGGCCCGACGTCATGCACTGCAATGCCTGATGGGGGCCTTCTATTACATTTCGACGAAACGACCTGATCGCATTGAGAAGTGCATTGAGGAGATCGCCGCGTTAAGGCGTCACAACGCGACCTGTCCGGTGCTTGCATACCATTTGGGGAGCACGCTACTCAAATATCAGCGTGTTCAAGAGGCACTGGATCTCGCGGACGAAGCGCTTGGAAGCAACCCCGCGGCGGCGGAACTGCACGCCCTGCGCGGCATCGCTTTGCAGCAGCTTGGCCAACCGGGCGAGGCACTGCGGGCGATGGATCGGTGCAACGAGTTGGATCCAGCTTTCGCGCAGCAATGCTCGTTGAACGCGACGCGGGGCTATTTGCTGGGACTACGAGGCGAACTGAAAGCGTCGTACGCGGCGCTGGCGTTGCAGTTTCGAGAAATCGCCCCAGTTCGGAATAGTCGGGAATTGGGAGCGTATCTTGCGCGAAGCCTGTCGGAATCCTTGGCCGCCCTAAGCCTGCGGGGCACGGTCGGCGTATTTTTCGGAGTGACGCCGGATGCCTATGGGCATTCGATTCTTGATCCCTTCCAAACCATTAACCTCTTCGCGCATCGATTCGACAATCTGGTCATGGTTCACCTGCCCTTGGCGGCGTATTCCAAGCCGGAGACGAAACTATCGCTGAAGATTCTGGATCAATACGTTGACCGGATCGAAACGGCGAATGTCGACGCGCTATTTTTCAGCTGGCATAATCTGGGCCTGGCCCGGCACAAGCAATACACCTTCTTGCTGCATACTTACTACGGATTGAATCAGTTGGCGTTTCAAGCCCGCCACGACGCGGAGAGTCCGATACGCGAGGCGCGCCGATACTTCCGACTTCCGCCGAAAATGAATCGATCCGCCGAAGGACTCTGTCGTCGCAACAATTTGGACATTGATCGGCCCGTAGTCGTTTGGCATGTCAGGGAGCACGGCTATCACCAACAATTTCACCAGAGTTATCGGAATACGGATGTTTCCAATTATATCCCGGCCTTGCGAGAATTGGCCTCGGAAGGTTACTTGATCGTACGCTTGGGCGACGCCTCGATGACGAGCGTACGGGATCGAGTGCCGGGGATCATCGAATTGCCCCTTCTGGATTGGTATGACCCACTGTTGGACGCGTATTTCATTTCGCGTTGCCAGTTCATGATCAGTTGTCAATCGGGACCGTGTTCGCATGCGCGAGTGTTCGGTCGGCCCAATCTGGTGCTAAACGCGGTTTATCATTATTCCCTGATACCCGAGTGTCAGGAAATCCTGGGTTTCAAGCGTTATGTGAACCGTCATACCGGCGTGGAAATGTCGCTGGAGCAGATACTGGAAATCGGCTGTCAGTTTTTCGACCGCACCGAACATTTCGAAAAGGCGGGGATTGAATTGAAGGACATGACGCCCAAAGAGATCCTTGGCGCCGTGGAGGAAATGAAAGCATGGCTGCATGACGCGGAATTGCCGGAAACGGAAGCGCAGCTCCGTTTTCGCGAGATGATGATCCAGACAATGCAGGAGAACAAGGACCACCCCTTGCGCACTCCGCTCATGGACTACATGGGTTACTCGTTGGCGGAATGCCGGTTGTCGGAAACGATGGCGCGCGAGAGGCCGGGTTACTTGTCGGAAGCGCCGAAGCGCACTCCGCGCATTTGCAAAATAACCTGCGAGAAACTCGCGGTCTGATTGCGCCTTACGAAAGACACACGTCAAGTTTCCAGCCGAGAAAATCCAGGTTAGCACGACGCGCAAGCGAGTGAATTTCACTCGCTTGCGCGGCGTGCGAACGCAAGGATCATCGTTGCCGGAGCAAACCTATTGCTGCTGCTGCTGCTGTTCCTCTTGTTGGGATTCCGCCAAGTTGAGTCGGCGGCCGCATTCGACGGCGGTGAGAGGCACGTCGAGGGGGGGCAGGTTGTCGCGCCAGCTGGTGGAAGGGACGCGTTCCAACTCCTGGGATTCGACGCGGACGGACATGCTCTCCTCCCCGTTGCCTCGGAAAATTCCCTTGTTGGGTGTGACGTCGGTGAAGTCGCGGCCGATGGCGACTTTGACGAAATGCTCATCGACGATGTGGTCGTTGGTGGGGTCGATGCCGACCCAGCCGATATCGGGCACCCATGCTTCGCACCAGGCGTGGCTTTCGGATTCCTTGTTGGGCCGATGGATGTAGCCGCTGACGTAGCGGGCGGGAACCTGGCAGCCGCGCAGGATTGCGATCATGAGGTGGGCGAAGTCCTGACAGACGCCCTTGCCATGGGTAAGGAGATCGTCGATGGGGGAACTGACGTGGGTGACGGCTTTTGCGTATTCAAAGGAGCGATGGATGGTTTGGCGGACGATTTGGAGCCAGTCGAGAACGCGAATGTCGGGGACGGGCGCGAGCTGGTTCATGAGGTTTCGCAATAGGGGGCTAAAGCGAACTGGGCCGCGCATGCCGAGGTAGGTGAACATGTCCGGAGGCATGTCGGCCAGACGGATCGGCAGGGTGGAGCGGCTGGCATCGAAGTTTTGGGAGTTCGGCTCCGTCTTGACGATGCTGGCGGCGAGGATGCGAACTTGTTTGTAGGGGGCGAGGAGATTGAAGTGGTGGACGGAATTGCCGAAGCCGTCCTGATAGCGAAAGAGAGGAACCTGCTGGCTGACCGCAAGGTGGAAGGAATGGCAGGACTGCGCGGCGTCGCTGGTGGGTTCCATGCGCACCTCGGCGACCCATTCGGAGACGGGCGTGGAGTAGTCCAGGCGGGTTTCGTGCTGGATTTGCAGGATCATGGCTATGGGCTCGGAAAGGGTCGGGTGGTGTAGGTCACGCGGAGTATCTGCCGCTTGCGGCTTAGCGTTCGCTTCGGCCGTTTGCAAATCGGGAAGTTATTTGTCGAGCGTTCGCTATGCCGCAAGCGGGTCAGCTGAGGGCGTATTGTTGTTGAATGGCCTGGCCGATGCTCCAGGCGCTTTGCAGTATGCGATGGAGATAGTCGTGCAGGCCGGCGCCGAAAAGATCGCCCAGTTCGGTGAAGCGAAGCTCCGCGAGCATCTTGCCGAGGATGCGGTCGGCGCGGGTTTCCTGACGTTGGGCGGTGCGGCCTTCCAATTCCTCCAGAGCGCGGGAGGCGGCTTCGAGGCTGAAGCGAACAGAACGAGGAAACTCCGGATTGAGCAGGAGAAACTCGACGACGCGTTCCGGCTCGACTCGGCTGATATATAGGCGCTGGTAGGCTTCGTAGGCCAGACAGGAATTCAGGACGCCGGCCCAACGCAGATGGGCGACGGGCAACCCGGCCGATCCCTTGGCACGCTTGTATTGGTGGTATTTGACGTCGAGGATGCGCAGCGTTTTTTCGGCCCGTTCCAGGTACATGCCCAGTTGGATGAAGCGCCAACCCTCGTCGTGAGGCAATGTGGCGTGACAGACGCCGTGGAAGAGATGGTTGCCCACCTCAACCGCGGTGTAGAATTCGTGCGGCGATTCCATGGCCCGGCCGGAGAATTCAGGGTCGCGCAGATGCCAGTAGAGTTTGTTGAGCTCGCGCCAGATGGGCGTGGTGATGGCGCCGCGGATGCTGCGGGCGTTATTGCGGGCGCGATTGACGCAGGCCAAGATGCTCAAAGGGTTTTCCAACTCGAACGTGAGCCAATGGCGCACGGACCGGGCGCCTTCGGGAGGTTGAACTTGCAGGATGGCGAGGATGTCCTGGAATTCGTCGTCTTCCCCGCCGGAGAGGGCGGAGAAGTCGAGCTCCTGATGGAAGCTGACATCCAAGAGGCGCGCGGTTTGTTCCGCGCGTTCGAGGTAGCGGCTCATCCAATACAGGGCGTCGGCGACTCGGCTTAACATGGGGCTATCGATTCACTTCCAGCGGTTAGAACATGGGGAGAGTTTGAATCCGCTAAGGAGCCGCGCACGGAGTAAGCGTTGACGGCGTTGTCCCTCCGCTTACTCCGTGCGCGGCTCCTGCGCCATCAAGTGAATTTCTGCACATCGGAAAGTACCCAGGTGTCTTTGCTGCCGCCTCCTTGGGAACTATTGACGACGAGGCTGCCGCGGGGCAGGGCGACGCGCGTGAGGGCGCCGGGGACAATGACGATCTTTTCGCCGCAAAGAATAAAGGGGCGCAGATCAACGTGGCGGCCTTCGAGTTTGCCGTCGATGACGGTCGGGTGCGTCGAAAGCTGGATGGTCGGTTGGGCGATGTAGTCGCGTGGGTTGGCGAGGATGCGTTGCTTGAATTCCTCGCGTTGCTGGGCGGTGGAGGCGGGACCGATGAGCATGCCGTAGCCGCCGGATTCGTTGACCTTTTTCACGACGAGCTTTTCGAGATTTTCAAGGATATGGCTGCGCTGGGCGGCGACGACGGGACGATAGGTTTCGACGTTGGGCAGGATGGGATCCTGCTTGAGGTAATAACGGATCATGTCCGGGACGAACGGATAGACGCCCTTGTCGTCGGCGATGCCGGTGCCAATGCTGTTGGCCAAGGCGACGTTGCCGGCGCGGTAGGCGTTGACGAGGCCAGGGACGCCGAGAGTGGAGTCGGCCCGAAAGGTAATGGGGTCGAGGAAGTCGTCGTCGATGCGGCGATAGATGACGTCGACACGGCGGGGGCCGCGCGTGGTGCGCATGAAGACTTTGTTGCCGTCGACGACGAGATCGCGGCCTTCGACCAGTTCTATGCCCATGCGTTGGGCGAGGAAGCTGTGCTCGAAGTAGGCGGAATTGTAAACGCCTGGGGTAAGCAGGACGACGGTGGGATCGGAAACGGCGGCAGGCGCGATATATTTGAGAACGTCCAGAAGGCAGGCGGGGTAGTCGTCGTTGGAGCGGACCTCGTATTCGTCAAAAAGAAGCGGGAAGATCCGCTTCAGGGCGCTGCGGTTTTGCAGCATGTAGGAAACACCGGAAGGGGTGCGGGCGTTGTCTTCGAGGACGAGATAGCGGCCGTCGGCGTCGCGAATCAGGTCGGTGCCGCAGACGTGAATATAGATATTGTGGGGGACGTTGATGCCGACGAACTCGCGGCGAAAAAATTCGCCGTCGAAGATCAAATGGGGATCGAGCAGTCGGTCGCGGAGGATGAACTGGTCGTGATAGAGGTCGTGGAGGAACAGATTGAGCGCCGTAAGGCGTTGAGTGAGGCCGGCCTCGATATGGCTCCATTCCTGAGCGGAGATGATGCGCGGAATGGGATCCATGGGCCAAATGCGTTCGATGCCTTCTTCCTGACGGTAGACGGTGAAGCCGACGCCGTCTTGGCGCATGAGAAGGTCGGTCATGGCCTTGCGGCGGTGCAATTCGCCGGGAGCAAGACTCAGAAGGCGTCGAAAGAGGGGGAGATAATGGTCGCGGGGATGGAGATCGGCATCGAACATTTCGTCGAATGCTTTTCCGAGCGTGTAACCGTCCAGGGGAGAGTTGGTTTCCACGTTGGCGACAGTCATCAATACGGATCCAAGAGCAAAGGTTTTGGGCAGTGCTGCGCGATTGCTAGGCGTCTCGGCCGTGGTTTAATTGCGGACTGAGACAATTTTCGCGGATATTCCTCGTTGTGTGTAACCATAGTCTACTGTAATAAAATGGTTAGCAAATAGGATGCCAAGATGTCCCGCCCGTAGAGCAAGCTGCCAGCTTGCATTACTGAATGGAGTGGATCAATGACGTATTGCCTGGCGATCAAGACGCGGGATGGGTTGGTGATGGCCGCGGACTCGCGGACAAACGCGGGACTGGATCAGGTCAACACCTGTCGCAAGATGCACTTTCTCGTGAAGAAGGGGGAACGCGCGTTTGTGTTGTTGACCAGCGGCGGCCTCTCCTTGAGTCAATCGGTGATGACGCTACTGACGCGGGACTTCGAGAATAACGAGGGAATCGCGGCCGTGTCGTCGTTTTATGAGGCAGCGCGGCAGGTGGGGTACAAGGTGCGCGAAGTGGCGGCGGAGGACCGCGAGTCGCTCGAGCAGGACGGCATCCCGTTTAACGTGCATGTGATCTTGGGGGGACAAATCGGCAACCAAGATCCGGATCTGTATCTGATCTATCCGCAGGGCAATCCGTTGCGCGTGACGCAAGATTCGCCGTACCTGCAGATCGGCGAGATCAAGTATGGCAGGCCCATCCTGGATCGCGGCGTCAAACATGATGAAACGTCGCTGGAGCAGGCGGCGAAGTACGCGCTCATCTCGTTGGATTCGACGATGAGGTCGAACATGATGGTGGGGCCGCCGATCGATTTGCTGCTATACCGCGCGGGGGACCTGGAGGTGCGCTGTCATCGCCGGCTCATGGCGGACGATCCGCAGTTGATGGCGATACGGACGGTGTGGGAGCAAGAGTTGCGGCGCGCGGCGCGGTTGCTGCCGCCGATTCAGTTTGGTGAGTGAATAGAATCCCGCGGAAACAGAAAGCCCACGGACGGCCGTCCGTGGGCTTTCGACAGAGAACATGCGAGGAGCAGCAGGATTTGAAATCGCCGATGTTGGGGACTACCAATGGGGGATTGAAGCGAGATGAAACGCGGCCCAAACGGGGACGGTGTAAATGACGTGGGATCCGTGGATGCAAGCGGTGCTCGGATGGGGCGTCCTCGCCGGCGTGATGGCGGTGCTGTGGGTGGTGCAGTGGCGGCGAAATGACGCGACGCTCGTGGATCTTGGCTGGGCAGGGGGGCTTGGTTGCCTGGCGATCTTCTACGCACTCACCGATGAGGGGGATCGAGAACGTCGCGGCCTCGTGGCGTTGTTGGCATCGATTTGGGCCTTTCGTTTGACTTGGCATTTGCTGTGCGATCGCATGATGGGCAAGCCGGAGGATGGCAGGTATCAAGTCCTCCGGCGGCGCTGGGGGAGCAAGGCGCAGCCGTTCTTCTTCGTGTTCTTTCAGGCGCAGGCGGTTCTCGCGGTGCTGTTCTCGGCGCCGATGTGGGTCGCGATGGCCGGCGCGCGGGAGTTGTTCTCGATTTGGGATGCGGCGGGAATCGCGGTGTGGAGCGTTGCGATCGTCGGTGAATCCATCGCGGATCGGCAACTCGCGCATTTTCGCGCCGATCCGGAGAATCGCGGCTTGGTTTGCCGGGTCGGACTTTGGCGTTATTCGCGGCACCCCAACTACTTTTTCGAATGGCTGCATTGGTGGACGTACCCGCTCCTCGCGGTCGGACACTCGCTCTGGTGGGTGACGCTCTTCGGGCCGGCGGCGATGGCGTTTTTCTTGTTCAAAGTGACGGGGATACCCGCGACCGAAGCGCGCGCGCTTGAGAGCCGGGGCGAGGCGTATCGCCGTTATCAGCGCGACACCAGTGCATTTTTCCCTTGGTTTCCTCGTGAGGATGTGGAATGAGCGTTGCCATCGATTGGGCGGAAAAGGGCTGGCTTCCGGATTGGATGATTCGCGGCGGTATTCGCAAAATGCTCGCGCAGCGCTTGCGTGAGGAAGGCGGCGGCGATCGATCCGAGCGTTTGGCGGCTCTTTGGACGTTTGTCGAGGAAGCAAAGCTATCCCCTATCGCCCCTTTGCCGGGGAGGGCGAATGAGCAGCATTACGAAGTGCCGGCCGACTTCTATCGGATGATGCTGGGACCGCGGCTCAAGTACAGCGCCTGTCTTTGGGAGGAAGGCGTCCGTACGTTGGGGCAGGCAGAGGACGCGATGCTCGCATTGACGTGTGAGCGCGCGGGGCTTGCGGACGGGATGGATATTTTGGAACTTGGGTGCGGGTGGGGATCGCTCAGTTTGTGGATGGCCGAACGTATGCCGGGCGCGCGCGTCCTGGCGGTTTCAAATTCGCATTCGCAGCGAGAGTACATTGAGGGCGAGGCGGTCAAGCGGGGATTGAAGAACATCGAAGTACGGACGGCGGACATGAACGATTTCGGGACGGAGCGGCGCTTCGATCGAGTGGTGTCCGTGGAGATGTTCGAGCACATGCGCAATCATGAAGAGTTGATGCGGCGCATCGCCGGTTGGCTGAACCCGGGCGGCAAATTGTTCGTGCACATTTTCTGCAATCGGGAACATGCGTATCCGTTCGAGAGCGAGGGAGCGGATAACTGGATGGGCCGGCACTTTTTCAGCGGCGGCATGATGCCCTCGGATCATTGGCTCCTGTACTTTCAGCGTGATCTGCGAATCCAAGGACATTGGCATGTGAGCGGCATGCATTACGCGCGGACGCTGGAGGCTTGGCTGCGGAACTTGGACGCCAGGCGCGAGGAGATCGAGGCGCTGTTTCGGCGTGAATCGCGCGGCGAGGATGCGGGTATGCAGGTGCGGCGGTGGCGGCTGTTCCTGATGGCGTGCGCGGAGCTGTTTGGATATGGAAAAGGCGAGGAATGGTTCGTGGCACATTATCTGTTTGGCGCGTGATCAGAAAGCCCAGGGACAGCCGTCCCTGGGCTTTCCGGGTTAGCGGGATTGCGTGAAGAGCAGATGCGCCAACCCGATATGACGTTCCAGGAAGCCCGCTTCACAATAACAGAGATAGTATTCCCACATGCGGATGAAGGACTCGTCGAAGCCAAGAGAACGGACCGCGGGGAGATTGTCGAAGAAGCGCCGGCGCCAATGAGAGAGCGTCAGCGCGTAGTGGGGGGCGAAGTCTTCCAGGTGGGAAAGACGCAGATCAGTGGCGCGCCCCACGGAGCCGCAAATGGCGCCGACCGAAGGCAGAGCGCCGCCGGGAAAGACATAGCGCTGGATGAAGTCGGACGAACGTCGGTAGGCGTCGTAGATCTGATCGTTCATGGTGATCGCCTGGACGAGCATCAGTCCGTCGGGTTTGAGCAGCTTGCCGCAACAGTGAAAGTACGTGTCGAGAAATTCGTGGCCGACGGCTTCGATCATTTCCACGGAAACTAGCTTGTCGAAACTTCCTTCGAGATCGCGGTAATCCTTGCGTAGGACGGTGACGCGGTCGGAAAGGCCGGCGTCGGCGACGCGCTGCTTCGTGTGCTCGTATTGGCGCTCGGAGATGGTCGTGGTGGTGACGCGGCAGCCGAATTGCTTAGCGGCATGGAGGGCCAGCGATCCCCAACCGGAACCGATCTCGAGTAGATGGTCGTTTGGCGTGAGACGTAGTTTCCAGCAAAGAACGTCGATTTTCGCTTTGGAGGCGTCGAGGAGAGGCGTTGCGGGATCGTTAAAGACGGCGCAAGAGTACATCATCGTTTCATCGAGGAAAAGCTGAAAAAAGTCGTTGCCAAGGTCATAGTGCGCGCCGATGTTTTGTTTGCTGCCGGCGCGATGGTTGCGGCGGAACCAGTGCTTGATGCGATGGAAGAAGTTGGCGATTCGCGCCCAACCGCCGTCGAGGACGTTGAAGACGTCCGGATTTTTTAGAACGATCCGAAGCAATGCGGTGAGGTCGTCGCAGGACCAGAGGCCAGCCATGTAGGTCTCGCCGGCGGCGATGCTGCCGCCGGAGGCGAGGGCGCCGAAGAAGCGGGGTTGATGCGCCTGAATTTCAGCGCGGAGGGTGTCGGCCGGGTCGCCGAAAATATGCGTTTGATCGGCGTCGTGCAGAACGAGGCAGCCGGTCTTCAAGTTTGGGAGACGACGGAGCAGTACGCGCCGCGCTTGCCGGTCCCACCATCGGCCTTGGTCTTTGGAGGCTTGCGCGACGGGGTCAGTCGTGTGAATGGTGGATTGGCTCATGGGCCTGTCACTCCGGTTTCAAGGGGTACATGGGGATAGGCAGGGCAACCTTTCCACCAAAGTTTGAATGCTTGCCAATAGATGCCGGCCATGACCTTGATCGTCATGAAGGGGTACTGAATGAGGACGCGCAGCAGCGAGGAGTTTGTGATCTCGGTGCGCCGGAGGCTGAGCGTGGCGTCGAGTTGGGATTCGCCCCGCCGCAAACAATCCATATGCAGCGTAAGGCGTCGGCCGGGACCGGCGAGGGCGCAGCGGTAAATCAGATCCAGGTCGAGGAAGGGCGAGACATGGAATTGTTTGGGAAATTCGAGGCGATTGCGAGGCTGGGAACGGGGATCGACGACGTAGACATGGCGTTCGTTCCAAGGAGTGTTGGTGACTTCCAAGAGCAGGTGTTCGACGAACTTGCCAGAAGGGTCGAAGCAGAAGTAAACGCTGACGGGATTAAAGGCGATGCCAAAGTAGCGCAGGTGCGTGAGGAGGCGGATGGGGCCGCGTGGAGTGTGGCCGGTTTGGGCGGCGACGGTGTGACGAACGGCGTCGGCGAGGGGGATGCGCGGGTCGCCGAGGTAGTCGCCGCGATGGAAGCGCGCGGGGGCGGGGCGGCGATCGGACCAGAGTCGGCGTTTGGCGAAGAGGGCGGGGATCTCTTCCAGGTCGAGATAGAGCAGGAAGAGGGAGTAGCGGAATTCGTTCGCCACCGGCAGACGGCGGCGATGACGGACCCAGCCTTCGTAGATGCAGCTTTGGAGGGTCATGGGTGGGGCGCCTCCGCGATCGCGTGAGGCGATTTCCCCCTCACCCCAACCCTCTCCCCCGGAGTACCGGGGGAGAGGGAGTCGCTTGAAACCGCGCTCTTTCCCGGAGGACATTGGGAGAGGGAGTCGTCGGATTCCCCCCTCACCCCGGCCTTCTCCCCCGGAGTAACGGAGGAGAGGGAGTTGCAATCCCCGCTCTTTCCCAGAGGACATTGAGAGAGGGAGTTGGCGACGGCGAGGGCGCTGTTGACGCCGTCTTCGTGAAAGCCGTAGCCCCAGTAGGCGCCGCAAAAATAGGAGCGATTTAAGCCGTTGATGAGCGGCCAGTCGCGTTGAGCGGCGACGGCGCGGCGGCTGAATACCGGGTGGTGGTAGTTGATGCGTTTTAGGATCGCATCAGGGTCGATTTTCTGCGTCGGGTTGAGCGAGACGCAAAAGGTCTCGGGCGCCGTGATGCGTTGCAGGATGTTGAGGTTGTATGTGACGCAAACCCGTTCCGCCGGTTGGGCGGATAGATGATAATTCCAGGCGGCGATCGCGCGGCGGCGGCGCGGCAGCAGCGTCGTATCGGTGTGGAGGACGGCGTCGTTTTCTTGGAATTCGAAGGCGCCGAGAATGCGGCGTTCCTCTTCGGTGGGGTCGGCTAGGAGGGCGAGCGTCTGATCGGCGTGGGCGGCGAATATCACTGCGTCGAATGTTTCGGCGGGAGCATGGAGCGTACGGATCGTGACGCGATCGTGGTCGCGGCGAACGGAGACGACCGGAGTTTTTAGGCGGATGCGATCGCGGAAGCCGGCGGTAAGTTTTTCGACGTAACGCCGCGAACCGCCGGCGACAGTGAGCCATTGGGGACGGTCGTTGACGCTGAGCAGCCCATGGTTTTGGAAAAAGCGAATGAGATAACGGGCGGGGCAGGAGCGCATCTGATCGGGTTTGGCGGACCAGATCGCCGAAGCCATGGGGACGAGGTAGTGTTCGACGAATTCGCGGCCGTAGCGATTCTGGCGGAGAAAGTCGGCAAGGAGCGGGCCTTCGTCATCGGTGTCCAATAGGCGAGGCGCTTCGCGATTGAAGCGGAGGATGTCGCGGATCATCCGATGGAATGAAGGGCGAAAGAGATTGCGCCACTGAGCGAACAGACCCCGGAGGGAGCCGCCGTTGTATTCCAGGCCCGTTTTTTCGCAGCGGACGCTGAAGCTCATTTCACTTTCTTGGAGGGGAACGTTCAGCTGCGCAAGCAACGCGAGAAAGTTGGGGTAGGTGCGGTCATTGCAAACGAGAAAGCCGGTGTCGAGATCATAGCGGCCATGTGGACGCTCGACGGTGACGGTGTTGGCGTGGCCGCCGATGTGCGCGCCGGCTTCGAAGATCGTCAGGTCGTGATGGGGTGCAAGCAGATAGCCTGCGGTCATGCCGGCGATGCCCGTGCCCACGATGGCGATACGCAATGAAAGGCTCCCAGGTTGATCTCCGCCGACATCACGAGGGTGAAGGGTTTCAGGACGTTGTTTCCGGGACGACGGCCTCATGGCGTTCATCGTTTCGGTCAATCGCAATCCGGTTGGCGTCCAGAACTTTTGCCGGAACGGGCTTCAGATCCCAGACGATGCCGAGCCAGGACAAACCGACGAGGATGCCGTAGGAAATGTCAATCTGCCACCAATGAAATCCCTGCCGCGCGGAGGCCGGGTAATGGTGATGATTGTTGTGCCAGCCCTCGCCGAAGGTGACGACGGCGAGCCAGACATTATTGCGGCTGTCGTCCGCGGTGGCGTAAACGCGCCGACCGAACGTATGCGCGAGGGAGTTGATGAGGAAGGTCACATGGTAGACGCAGACGGTGGAGAGGCAAAAGCCCCACACGAAGAGTTGCCAGCCGGTGGTTCCGAGCGCGGGGTAATGATGATGGAGCGACTCGCCGAGGAAATAGAGGGAGACGCCAAGCAGAATCGGTATCACGAGGTCGAAACGATTGAGGAAGCGAAGTTCGGGATAACGAGCCAGATCGGGAATCCGTTTCAAGTGGGTGGGCAGAGCGGCAGGCGTCAGGAACCAGCCCATGTGGCTCCACCAGAAACCGTGCTGAACAGGAGAATGAGGGTCGGCGTGGGTGTCTGACTCCGTGTGATGGCGGCGGTGGTGAGCGGCCCACCATAGTGGGCCGCGCTGAATCGCGAGACAGCCGAGCACGCCGAAAAGGAATTGTCCTAGTCGAGATGTCTTGAAGGCGCGATGGGAGAAGTAGCGATGATAGAAGGCGGTAAGAGAGAAAACGCGGAGGGCGTAAAGGAAGACGGCGACGGTAAACGCGGTCCAGCTGAAGCCGACCCAGAATACCGCGAGACAGCCCAGATGCAGCGCGGCGAAGGGGATGGCGCGAAACCAATCGATGCGGTTGGGCAGTTCCGGCGCGGAGCCGTCATCTATTTCAGGGCTGGCGAGCCAGCGGGAGAGTGTGGAAATCACGGCGGTGGATCATCCAAAACTGGAGACGGATACAAACGGCGCGCGGCCGACATTGGCGATTGAAACATCGATAGACCGACGTACTTTAGATTTCAACCGGCCTATAGAATGAAAAGCGACGGACGCTGTTATCGAGATGAGGAAGCGAACGATGGGACGTTCCCGGATTCGGCCATATATCGTGGAGATGAACACGCGCGATGGGAAGGTGAGCGAGCGTTATGCCACGTATGAACAGGCGCTAGAGCGGATTGAAAAGTTCCCGGCGGAGAGTCTGCTGGGGGCGCCGTTCTTGTATCAGGAGTTGCCGGACGGTTCCTTCCGCGTGGTCCGCGAGGATGGCAAGCCGCTTCAAGCGCATCGGATCATGGATGAGGAGGCTACCGGGGAGCCGCTGCCGCTGTGCGAAGATCAGCCGTTGGGCAAGCCGATCCTATCGAGGGAGGCGCCCCGTGACGAAGAACTGCCCATTTCTTTTCATCCAGACGATTGACTTTACCGAAATTTTTGCGGAAATAGGGATGCGGCGGGATGGGTCGAGGCGAAACGACGCATACCATAACAACCAAATACCTTCTTCGCGGTCCCGCCTCGTCATTACCGGAGTGCCATGAAATCATCTTCCCCGCGGTTGTGCCTGATTGATGATGATTCGGCCGTTCGCTCGTCTTTGCAGTTTCTGTTGCGGGACGTCAAAGTTCCGCTGGTGATGTATCCCAGCGGCCGGGAGTTCTTCGACCAGGGACGAATGGATGAGATCGGTTGCATATTGCTCAACCAGCGGATGCCGCACATGAGCGGTTCGCAGGTGCTGGAGCGATTGCGGCAGGACCGCATCCCGATTCCGGTGATTTTCTTGACGGGATACGCGGACGTGCCATTCGCGGTGTCGATGACGCAAAGGGGCGCGTTCGACGTATTGGAAAAGCCGTTTGAGGAACGGGTGCTTCTGGAGCGGGTGCAAAATGCGTTCGCGCGCTTCGAGCAAAGGCGCCAGGCGCGGACGGAAAAAGCGGTTTTGGCCGAGCGGATCGAACGACTGACGCGTCGAGAACGGGAAGTGATGATCTTGATGGCGACGGGCCTTAAGAATAAAGACATCGCCAAGAAGATGGAAATCAGTCCGAAGACGCTCGACATTCACCGCACGAAGGTGATGGAAAAGATGGAGGCGCGGACGGCCGCCGATGTGGTGCGCTGGGAATTATACGCCCAAGCGGACGAAGAAAATTGGCCCGGAAGCCTGGGGCATCTGTAAACATCGCCCGAACCCGCCGCTTGCGGCTTAGCGTTCGCGCCGCGGATTCACGACGCGCCTGTGAGTGACCTCACTCGCCGGCGCGTCGTGCGAACGAACTTACTTCGCCGACGGCAGTTTCTTGATCTCCGGATAATTAAGGAGATAAGCGCGTCGCTGGTCGGCAAAGGAACGCAACGCCATCGACCGACCTCCACCGCCGGCGGGCGTGACGGAGGGGCCGGGCTTGGGCGGGTCCATCTTGCCTCTGCCGAAGCCGCCGGGACCGCCGAAGCCCCCCTTGCCGCCGCCGCCGAAGCCGCCGAAACCGCCGAAACCGCCTTTGCCGCCGCCGCCGGATTTCTTGATGAACTCGCGCGCGGCCTTGCGTTCGTCGTTATTGAGTCGGCCGTCGTTGTCCTTGTCGAATTGTTTGACGAGCTTGCGCTCCTGCTGGCCGAAGCCCTTGCCGCCGAAGCCCTTGCCGCCGAATTTCTTGTCGGGGTCTTTGTCTTTATCCTGGCCCAGGCCAAGCATGGGCAGAGTGAACAATAGAAAGGCTAGGAGCGGAAAGGCGATGCGGAGGCAACTGCGGGTTGACTTGGCGTGTTCCCTGGGGACGGACGACCTTAACGAGATCTTCATACGGAGATAGTAACGAAAGGGCAGCAAATGCCGCCGAATTTAATCTATACGCATGCCGCTTGCGGCTTAGCGTCCGGGTCGGCTCACCTCATCGTGAACCGCCTGAACCAAACGGAGGCCCGCCGGGCTTGGTTCCGAAATGCGCGGGAATGCGGATGCTGATGCGTCCGTCGAAAGGCCGTCCGGTCAACGCGGTCCAACGCTCGCGTTGGGGCGCAGTGAGGATGGCGAGAACTGCCGGGAGGGAAGAAGGCGGTTCGCGAAAAAAGTCGCGTCCCTTTTTGCCGCGGAAATCGGGACGCTTGCCTGAAAACCAATCGGGCTTGCCGGCGAAGGGTTCGGGCTCGAGCGCGCGAATGCGCTCGCGTTGGTCGAGGGTCAGCTTGAGGGCGGCGACGACTTCAGGTTCGCGAAAGGCCTGAGGCCCCTGGACCTGCAGGGCGATTTGGCGGAGGCGCTGCACTTTCTTTTTGCCAAGGATTGAGGCGGCCGCGGCTTCATTGGCGCTGGCTTCTTCGAGAAAGCGGGCGCGTTTTTCCTCCGGGCTCAACTTGTGGAAGGAGCGGAAGGATTCGCCGCGTTGATTGGCCTGCCGTTTCAGGAGATCGGCGATGCGCACGCGCTGTTCGTCGTTGACGGCGAGGTCGTCGAGGACGTCGGGCTCTTGCAGAAGGAAAACATGGGCGGCGCCCTGGAGAACGGCGAGGTCGGTGAGGATTTTCTGAACGCGGTCGCGGGTGGCGGCGAGTTCTGCCTGGGCTTCGGGTTCGTCGCGGCGATGCTCGATGAATTCTTGATAGTAGGCGAGGGCGTGTTCGAGGATGCGTTTGCGGAGCGGCTGCATCTGCGGCTGATTGATGAGTTCCTCCTCGGCAAGTTGGATCATTTCGTCGACGGAGCGACGGGCCAGGAGAAATCGAGCTTGTGCTTCTTCGGCGCGATTGCGTTCCGCTTCGTAAGCAAGCTGCGTCTTGCGTTGCTCATCGCGAATGAGCCAGGCGCTAAACACCGATCCCAGCGAGATCACCAAGAGGATCAGCACGCCCGCCACAAGCACGGAAGGATGGCGGCGCATCCATTTGCGCGAACGGTCGAATAGGGTGGGACGGCGCGCGAGGATCGGTTTGTCGTCGAGGTAGCGCTGCAGATCGGCGCCAAGTTCCTTGGCGGAGCGATAGCGTTCCGAGGGAAGCTTTGCGATGGCCTTGAGGATGATGGTTTCGAGCTCGATGGGCAGCGACGGCGCGACGGCGCGCGGGAGCCGGGGTTCCTGGCGGGAGATTTGCTGGAGAATCTCGTTTCGGCTGCTGCCGTGGAAGATTGGTTCGAGGGTGACGAGTTCGTAGAGAGTGGCGCCGAGAGAATAGACGTCGGTGCGGTGGTCCAGGAGGCTGCGTTGGCCGGTCGCTTGCTCGGGACTCATGTAGCGAAGGGTGCCGAGGATGTCGCCGGTTTGCGTGAGGCCCGCGTCGGCGTGGAATTGGGCGACGCCGAAGTCGGTGATCCAGAGTCGGCCGTGGGCGTCAACCAAGAGGTTGGCGGGCTTGATGTCGCGATGGACGATGCCGAACTGGTGGGCGTGTTCCAGAGCATCGGCGGCCTGGACGATCAAGGCGGAAGCGGTGCGAAAAAAATCGCGGGGCCGAGAAGTGTGCGACGTGGAAAGGGAGCGGGAAAGATGCGAGGCCGGTTCGACGGACTCGTTTGCGTGGGTGGCGACGCCGCGTTGGTCGACGGTGCGCGAAGGGGAGACACTGGATCGAGCGTTCGATTCGTCGGGATCGGGGCGGCCGAGTTCCTGACGTACTTGCTGAATGACCAGCGCGAGGGAATGCCCCTCGATGAGTTGCATGGCGTAAAAATGGACGCCGCGTTCGCTGCCGACGGCGTAGACGGGCACGATGTTGGTGTGATGCAGTTGCGCGGCGGCTTGGGCTTCGTTGTGGAAGCGCTGAAGTTGCTTGGCGTCGAAAGTGGCGGCGAAGGGAAGTACTTTGAGGGCGACGCGTCGGCCCAGGGAAAGTTGGACGGCTTCGTAGACGATGCCCATGCCGCCACGGCCGATTTCGCGGAGGAGCTTGAAATCGCCCAGAGGATTGGCGGTGGCGGGGTCGATCGACTCGGCAGTGAGCGGAACTGGGCCGAGCGACTCGCGATCGCGGCAGGCGGCGCCCTGCACCATGTCGATGCCGTCGAGACATTGGGCCAGTGGCACGACAAGATCGGGAAACCGGCGGAGGAATTCTTTGCGATTGGGGCGCCGGCCGGCTTCGAGGTCTTGGAGATATTCCTGGGCGGCCTGCATCAACCTGGGATCGTCGGGGAACTCGGACAAGTCATCCGCAGGGTCGTGGATGTCGGTTATTTGCGAAGGGGGATTGGAGAGATTCATTCCTTATCTCCAAAGACTTGTCGCAGCCGGCCCAGGGCGCGGAGCCAGAGCTTCTCGACGCTATCCAAAGTGCGCTGCATTCGCTCGGCGACCTGCGGGAACGTGAGCCCTTCGAGATGGCGAAGGATAATGACTTCGCGATGGTTTTCCGGCAGTTGTTGCAGGGCCTGGGCCAGCAGGACGGCTTGTTCGCGTTTGGCGGCTTGCTGGCTGGGGGAAGTCAGCGAGGCGGCGAGGTCGTTCGCGAAGGTGTGCGAGGAGTTGTTGAGTTCGACCGCGAGTTCCTGCTCCATACGGATATTGCGCGCCTGGGTGCCGAAGTAATGGCGAACGAGATTGGCGACGCGGTTAGCCAAGATTTGCCGAAGCCAAGCGACGAAGCGGGGTTCGTCGTTGCCCTGAAAGTGCTTGAAGCTGCGGTGGGCTTCGAGGAAAGTCTCTTGAACAAGGTCGGAAGGATCGAGCTTGCCTTGGAGGCGTCGGCCGATGGCCATGCGGGCAAGCAGGGTGAGATAGGTCTTATAGAGATCGAGCAAGTCGCCCAACGAAGCCGCGCCGGAGCGTGCCTCCGCGATAAGGCGGTCGGGATTGGAGATGCGCAATTCGGGGCTGCGTGTGGTGTTCATACCATGACAGTAACGCCGGCGACCGAAATACCGCCGCGAAAAGAGAAAAACCGCATAGTGCATTGTAAAGGGTAGGATCAGCCAATGGAAGCACGCGCTCGATTGCCGTAGGACAGGCTTCCAGCCTGTCCAATCCGCCGCATCGCGCAACTTCCTCACGAATCCCGTAGCCCCCATGAAGATGGAGAAAGCGTAACGGTTTTTCAGTCCCGATGCCATCGAGACGCCATAATCCGCCTCGGATTTCCTCATCGCTGACTGCGAAGCCCCAAAGAATAAGAGCGTCGGCAGTACGCGAGAATTCGCGTGCCTGAATGTACACTACCGGGCTGGACACCGCCGGATTTGCTTTTAGGATGGAGCGATGAAAACGATATCACATCAATTCATAGCGATGGCGTCCGTCTTTTTTCTCGTGATGACGGCTCGCGGCGCCGAGAAGGAATGGGCGTCGGCGCCCCGGCCGGGTACCGTGCAGACGCGGCAAGTGATTTCGCTCGCGGTGGCGGCACCGAGTACGGGGCGGGAGACGAAGCGCGTCGTGTACACTCCGCCGCCGGGTTGGTACGTGCGGAGTCATCGGCTGACGTTCACGCGGAAGGAAGGAATGACATCCTACGCGGTGGCCACCGTGCCGTCGGCGTGGTCGAGCGTCACGGAGGAGACGACGGCGGAAGCGGAAAAGGCGAAAGGTGAGGCGGAAGCGGGCGTGACGATATGGAAGGCGGCCAGGGCGCGAGGAAGCTGGAACAAGGAAAATTGGAAGGCGGAGAAGCAAGCGCAGGCGTACAGTCATCATGCGTTGGTGGTGGAGGCGGCGGCGCAGGGCGGCGGCTTTCTGCGCGGGGGAGCGAGCCTTGAGTTGGTGGTGACGGCGGAGTTGGTATACATGCGGCGGGATTGACGGGCGGCGGTATTGGCGCGGCGGGCGTTCCTGTTGAAAGTGGGGAGGATAGGCCAAGTTTTCCGCCTTGGCTGGGAACTCACATTATCTTAACATGAAACACATATTGTTTTCATGAGGATATGTATCGGCGTGTCGCGCGAATCGGCTGGGGGTGGACCTGTGCGGCGTGGCGCCAATTGATAACAATGGGTATAGATGGAACCCAGATGCCGCACGAGAGCGGAACGGAGACGCAGACCGCGATGCCTGATGAGATTTTTCCTGGAAAGATTTTTGGCCAACAAGCCCCGTTGACGCCCGGCGCGGATATGCACTGGCCTCTCGCCGGTTTGGATGAAACGGCCTTCTTGATCTTTTTGAAGGTATTCAGTTACCTCTTCCTCGCCTTTTTGCTCGGGTTGGTGGTGGCGGAGGTTTACTATCTGACGTCGAACAAGGAAGCGCGGCGGACGGACCGCTCGTTTCTGACGACGCTCGTGCTGTTGTCCGTTTTGATCTGTCTGGTGACGCTCGTGATCGGCGACAACATCGCCAGAGCGTTTAGCCTAGCGGGAGCGCTGGCGATCATTCGATTTCGGACGGTTGTCGACGACACGCGCGATACGGCATTCGTGATCTTCGCAGTGGCGTCGGGCATGTCGGTAGGCGCGGGGTATGTGCTGGCGCCGATCGCGTGCGTGCCGCTCGTGCTGGCCGGCGGGTGGATGTTTCGACCCAAGCGGGCCGGCCCGGGCGAAAAATCCGGGGTGTTGCAACTGCGCCTCGGCGCGGGGAGAATGCCGGGCCCCGAAGCGGAGGCGCTTATCAAGAGTATCGTTGGCGACGTGCGGCTTGTCGAGATGGGCACCGCTCGCGGCGGGGCCGCGCTGGATGTGAAATACGCCATCCGCGTGCCGAGGCCGGAGCAAGTGGTGGCACTTGTGACCGCCTTGAGCCAGATCGAAGGAATTCTGGCCGTCGAAGTCAAGGAAAATTGAGAGACGGTTTCGAACGTACACTCCGGGGGCTTACGCCGCCCGGCTCGCCTTACGGAGAGACAACGTGACGCAGCTTC
>Ga0163144_10007622_pt1 | contig 23684 bp, 26 predicted proteins | sample OliLak19BULKMAT1_FD_123175 | JGI IMG/M metagenome (GOLD analysis project Ga0163144, IMG submission 123175) | Freshwater microbial mat bacterial communities from Lake Vanda, McMurdo Dry Valleys, Antarctica - Oligotrophic Lake LV.19.BULKMAT1 | ecosystem: Environmental > Aquatic > Freshwater >...
CTTCAAATATTGGAGACTCAAGTGGAAATGCTCGACATGGATATCTTTCAGGTCAAACTTCAACCACAACTACGATTGGAAAGCTTGGACAAGCGCTTTCTTTTGATGGGGTGAATGATTATGCGGTCGTGCCAGCCATAGACTTGTCAGGAACAAATAAAATAAGTGTTGCATTCTGGCTTAAAAAAACAGTTCAGGGTCAAGAAAATGATGATCTTGTGTACGAAGCTACTGTAAACACGAATAATAGCATGACCGGTTTATTTTTTAATGGAGATCCGAGTGCTGTTGTGTGCCCTTCACAACCTGAGCTTTCAATTAATCTTGCTCATCTGGGTAATGTTGGGTATGAGAGTTTTTGTTATACAGCTCCATCTGTAAATACATGGCATCACTATGTTGTGATTCATGATAAAGGTGAAATTGCTGGTTCAGAAGCTCGTCTTTATATTGATGGTATTTTACAAACCCCTTCACAAAACCCTCACACTGCAAACAATACAAATAATTTTGGTAATGATGCCTGGTATCTCATGTCTCGAGCCGGATCTTCTTTGTTTGAAGATGGTTCTCTTGACGATATTCGCATATACTCCCGCGCCCTCACTGCTTCAGAAGTTAAACAACTGTACAACTCTGCAAACTCAAAACTAAACGCAGGCGGATCAGGTTCAAAAGGAGTCACTTCAGGACTCACTGCTCACTATACTTTCAATGGTGCTGATATGGTTTCAAATGTAGCTGATGTGTCAGGAAATGCTCGACATGGATATCTTTCAGGTCAAACTTCAACCACAACTACGATTGGAAAGCTTGGACAAGCGCTTTCTTTTGATGGGGTGAATGATCAGGTTAATACTAATGTAAGTATATCGAGCATGATGTCTTCATCAGCAGGAACTATGTCTCTGTGGATGAAGCCGAATACTACAGTGGCAAGTAATGCAAATTCATTCAATTTACCTGCAGTTATCGCTGATACTGCTGGATTTTCTGCAATTAATATAGGTACTGTCACAGGTCAAGGAAACAAAATTTGGCTCTACAACTGGGATGGAAACGAAGATAGAGTTGGAGTGGATTATACGGCCGGAGAATGGATTCATGTTGCGTGGGTTAATGACGGCGGTACTCTACGTTCGTATGTAAATGGTGTTGCAAGTACAACTGTTGCAACAGGTTCAACTTCGAACATGACTGGACTCATGCGACTAGGAAGAAACTATCAGTCTGTGTTTTATTCAGGTTTAACTGATGATGTGCGTATTTTTAACCGTGTCCTCACGCCTACAGAAGTTAAAATTCTGTATCTTACAGGGCAGACTAAGGTGAGGCCATGATTTAAGTATCTCTTCTAACTAAATCAAAGCAAGGAGGTTATGATTAGAAAGGGATAAATTTTATGTAGGGGCTATTTTTGAGTGAAAAATTATAAACAGCTTCATTTTTGTAGTAACTATTCGGATATAGTTCACAAGGTGTTTCTGTAAGGTGGCATGCTATTGCCACATGAAGTTTATCTGTTTTTACAAGTTCAAATTTCGAGACAAATTGTAGTAGAGACTCAGATATATTTTTAATTTGTTCTGGATTGATGCGAGTTAAGTATTTTATAAGCTCAATAGTTATGTCGCAATTTTCTGGAGAAAAAGATTCTGTTTTTAAATTTCTTTCGCTATCTGTTCTAAATAAAATTCCTAAACCTTGTCGCGTTTTTGTATAATTTTGTTTTTCTAGGTATAAAGCCATATCAGGAGAAGTGTGTAGGTTGTTGTGGTATTTGAAAAACTTTTTTACATACGCATAAGAAATTAAATCTCTGCAAAAAATAGTTATTTTTTCTCCTAGCTGAGAAATCAAAAAATCTTCTTGAGTAATTGTTGCCGGTAGTAACGTAATGATATTCTGTGTGTGGTTGTTTTGAAGAAAACTCTTACAGTCTACATATGTTCCAACAAGATTTCCGCCACCTCCATATATAAGATGTTTATTAAAAAAGACCTGATTAAAACGTCCAAATGAAAATTTTATTCCAAGATCATTAAAAAATTTAAGGGCTCCATGAGCAATTAGAATATCGCCTGCATTTCCTGGATTCGGTATAAAAATGATCTCAGTATTTCTGAGTGTTTCAATATGTGTTTTAAGTGTTGTGAAATTAGACTCAGTATCTCCCATAGACATTCTTAGTTTACTGGATATTATTATGGTATGAAAGTTGCCGTAATCACACCCTATCATAAGGAAGAAAAAAAAGTTCTTACTAGATGTTGTCAGAGTGTTGCAGATCAGACACACCATGTAACGCATATCCTTGTTGCAGATGGATTTCCCTCAGATGTTCCAAAACAGTTTTTAGCTGAGCACATAGTCTTATCAAAACCCCACAGAGATTTCGGAGACACTCCCCGTCTTATGGGGTCTCTAAGTGCTATGGCTCAAGGTTTCGATGCTATTTGTTTTCTTGATGCGGACTGTTGGTTTGAGAAGGATCATGTAGAAACTCTTGTGTCTTTGTATAAGAAAAGTGGTGCTGATGTTATTACAGCAACTCGAATGTTGCGAAAATTAGATGAATCTATACTAGGTGTGTGTACCGAATCTGATGGTAAAAAATTTAATGATACAAATTGTTATTTTATTTCCAGAAAAGCTTATGGAGTTTTACCTGTTTGGGTTTATAAAGAACCATGTCTTGCTGTTGTAGGGGATAGGGTTTTTTGGGGAGAGTTAAAAAAGAAACATACTACATTTCACTCTTTGAAACCGACCGTAAATTACACTACAATATTTACTCATCATTATGTAATGAGAAATGAGATTCCTCCAAAAGGTTCAAAAATAATTACTTCAGTTTTAGATAATGGTGTTTTCAAATCTTATGTTTATGATGAGGTGAGGCAGAGATTAGCTGATGCGGCTAAAATAAATAAAGACTAGAATACCTTTATATGTCTTGATATGCTTTAGATATGAAAGTGCTCGCTCTTATACCTACAAAGGATGGTATTGTCCATCCTGAAACACTTCACGCTGTATATAAACAGGATTTTTCTGATTATTCAGCTCTTATACATATTTTAAAACCGGTTTTTTTACATCAAGACCCTTACAAAAATAAATCTCTTAATATTTTACGTAACCGGATTATTATGAAAAAGCTTGCTTTGGGGAGCAGTGCAGAGTGGTTTTTCTGGGTTGATAGCGACACAGTTCCTCCGGTTAACGCAATCACTGAATTTTTAAAATGTGAAAAACCTCTTATGGGTGGATGGTACCCAACAGTTTTTAATGCAAACTGGGTTGCGGCACGATGGGCTCAAGAGAGTGTTTTTGAGCATTTTAAAGCGCCACTTCCCGGACTCACTGAAGTTGATCTTTTAGGGCTAGGATGCGCTTTCATGCATCGTTCTGTTTTAGAAAAAGTAGACTTTACTGCTGGTACCGAAGAGTATGTTAAAGGGATTGATGGTGCTTCTTACTACCTCGGTCAGTGTGGAACATTTTGTCGTGACGCTTTGGTTTTTGGTGTGAAGGCAGTTATGGTTGGAAATGTGGTGTGTAAACATATACCAACAGGTCCCGGATCTTTAATTCGCGGAACAAACACTTTTTGATATATGAAAGTTCTTATACTTATTCCAACAAGACTATTTGTCGAACCTGATTGTTTGGCATCGGTTAATAATCAGACACATGCTGATTACTCAGTGTGTATTCATGCTCTTGCGCCTATACAGCTTCATATTGAGTCTGAAAAAAATCGAGTACTTAATGTGGTTCGAAACAGAAACATGATGCGAGATATGGCTTTAAAAACTGATGCCGAATGGTTTATGTGGGTGGACAGCGATACGGTTATTCCACCTTCTGCTATAGCTACTTTTCTTAAGTATAAAAAACCTCTTATGGGTGGTTGGTATAAAAAGAAAGACGGATCAGTGTGGGTGGCTGGTAGCTTTATTCCGAATGGATTATTTCAATTTTACAAAGAACAGCCAGCTGACGCAGAGTTGCCTGTGGATCTCTTGGGTCTTGGTTGTGCCTTCATGCATAGAGATGTGCTTGAAAAGATTGAGTTCGATCCAGGAATTACAAAAGACATGACTGACACGAGTGGTGCCTCTTTCTTTTATGCTGAATGCGCGATGTTGTGTGAGTCTGCAAAGAAAATTGGAATTACACCTCTTTTAATCAAAGATGTTGTGTGTCGCCATCTTCCGGTGTTGACCTAATTATTTTTTGTTTACTATATTTAGAAAAAGTTTTTCGTACTGAGTAACGATTAGTTCAAGATCAAATTTTTCCTCGACGTGTGTGCGGCAATCTTTTCTTTGTATGGTGTCAATCTTCTTCACTGCAGCTATCATTTCAGGAATATTTTTTACAACAAATCCGGTTTTTCCATCCTCCACGACCTCTGGAACAGCTCCTCGGTTAAAGGCGATAACAGGAGTACCGCAACTCATCGCTTCAACCATTACACGTCCAAATGGTTCTTCCCATAAAATAGGCATTAAAAGCGCTTCTGCTTTTTGGAAATAAGGCGGCAAATCATTATGTTTTTTATAGCCAAGATATTCAATATCTTTACCAAGATATGGTTTTATTTCAGTGTTCCACCACTCTGGTTCTGTGATAGGTGACCCAATGATAAGGAGTTTTTTATTGAGCGCTCGAGCAACTTCAAGTGCTGCAGGAAGGCCTTTTTTAGGATGTGTTCTTCCGACGAACAAAAGGTATCCTTCGTGTTTTGGTGAATATGAGAAAAGTTTTGTATCGACACCGTTATATATAGTAGAGATGTAGTTTATATCAGGTGCTGCTTTCCTCTGATTGTTACTGCAACTAACAAAATAATGATGAGGACTACCAAAGGTTGTATAAGAAAATCTTTCCCAAGGAAAAGTTATGTTTTGAAGTGTATAAACTATCTTTGTTTCAGGAAACTTTTTGACAATAGGAAGTGCTGGAGCTGCCGAGTATAAGTTTATTACGTCAAAAGGGTTCTTCTCATGTTCTTTAAATAGTTCAGAAATAATGTATGTATCTGAAATAATTTGTATTCGCGCTTTACCTTCATCAAGTAAAGGAGCTCCATCTAAAGCTTTACCTTTGTAGAGAGGGACAAGGTCGGTTTCGAAAGCCTCTATGTGTTTTGTTGATCTTGATCCTTTTGGTCCAAAGAAAACTATCTTGTGTCCACGTTCTCCTAGATTTTCGGCAATATCAAGGGCGATCATGAGTGGGGCATACGGTCGGTCATAGTCTTTGGGTATAGGAAATGGCATTTCGCTTGTCACAAAAAAAGCGATGCGAAGTTTCTTTTTCATTAAGCTTATATTACGTTTTTGATCTGTATTTGCAAAGCACTCATTTGCTAATACCTTTTGAAAACGGAATAATTGAAACATGGAAGCTTCTGAGGAATTAGTGTTAAAAACAATTCGAGAACGTGCACAAAGCATCCCTAATTTCTTTTTTATGCAAATAGGTGCTTTTGATGGGGTGACTGATGACCCACTTCATCAGATGATTATTGAGGAGGATTGGTCTGGAATTGTTGTTGAGTCAGTAAAATCAGCTTTTGAAAAACTTAAAGAAAACTATGCAGATCAGCAAAACATGCATGTGGAATGTGCTGCTGTATCTTCGGTTGGTGGCAAAAGAAACTTCTATCGAATTAAAGACGATCTCAACCAATTACCATACTGGACGAAACAGATCGGTTCTTTTCATAAAGATGTGATTTTGAAGCATAAGCAGTGGGTGCCCGATTTAGAGCGATATATAGCAGAAGAGGAGGTTTCCTGCATCACTCTCGAGGATCTATTGTCTAAATATAAAGTTAAACAGCTTAATTTTTTGTGCATAGATACAGAAGGTAGCGATTTTGAGATATTAACCTCGCTCGATTTTAAAACCTACAAACCCGAACTCGTTTTGTTTGAACACAAGCATCTCTCTGAGGCTAAAAAGAAGCAATCTTTTGATTTTTTGCACAATAAAGGCTATTTATTCCTACATTTGCCAACCGATTCCTTAGCCTACTTACCTCAATAATCCTTGCAGATCTTTGATATACTTATAAGTGTTAAACCTATAAAATAAACTGATGAAAAAAATACGAGTAGCAATAAATGGAGCGGGGAGAATTGGTAGGGCTTTTATCCGGGCGTCTTATGCCGAGAAGGGAATTGAGATTGTGGCGGTGAATGATTTGGGAGATATAGCAAATATTGCTTACCTTTTAAAATATGACACGGTATACGGCAGAAGTGCTTTTAAGGTAGAGGTTTCCGAAGACGGAAAATCAATTTCATTAGACGGGAAAGAAGTTCGATTTGTAAGTGAGAAAGATCCGGCGGCACTACCGTGGAAAGATCTTGATATTGATGTAGTTGTTGAATCAACAGGTTTCTTTACCAAGTTTGATGCGGCCCGTGCTCATATTACTGCTGGCGCAAAGCGTGTCGTGATTTCTGCCCCAGCAAAAGATGATCCAAAAAATGATACAGAAGGAACTGTTCTTATGGGAATCAATGAGCATAAGCTTAGTACATGTGAAGTAACCTCAAATGCGTCTTGTACTACAAACGCTGCAAGTCCGGTTGTTCAGATTCTCCACGAAGCTATTGGTATTGAAAAAGCTCTTCTTAATACAACGCACTCATATACTGCGAGTCAGTCAATTGTTGACGGTCCAAAGCCAAAAGATTTTAAAGAAGGACGAGCAGCTGCTCAAAACATGGTACCAACCTCAACTGGTGCAGCAATTGCTCTTACAAAAGTGCTCACTGATCTTTCGGGTAAGTTTGACGGTATTGCGGTGCGCGTTCCAACCTCTGCAGGATCAATTGCCGATATTACCTTTGTTGCAAAACGAGATACTACTGTAGAGGAAGTAAATGATATCTTGAAGAAAGCCTCAAAAGATAAAAGATGGGAGGGGATTTTCTCTGTGACTGAAGATGAAATTGTGTCTTCAGATATTATTGGAAGTCCGTACGGATCAATTGCTGACCTTGGGCTTACAAAGGTTGTCGGTGGAAACTTGGTTAAAGTAATGGCATGGTATGACAACGAAATGGGATATACGCACACGCTGATTAAGCATGTGGTAGAGCTAGGGAAACATGTGTAATTAGCGTGTAATTTCAAATATCAAAACTATGAAAATTTACATTGGATCAGATCATGCGGGATATGACTTGAAGGAGCGGCTTAAGCTGTTTGTTGAGTCGCTTGGTTATGAAATTGTAGATAAGGGTGCATTTGAATATGATCCACTCGACGATTATCCAGACTTCATTATTCCAGTTGCTAAGGAGGTTTCCCGGTCTCCGGAATCTGCTCGAGGTATTGTGATTGGCGGTTCTGGGCAAGGTGAGGCAATTGCTTCAAATCGTTTTAAAGGTATTCGAGCTGTAGTATTTAATGGTCAGACAAAAGCTCATAACAGAAAATTGCCTAACGAAATAGTTCTAGCAAGAGAACATAACAACTCAAACATTCTTTCTCTTGGTGCTCGCTTTCTTTCTGATGAGGAGGCGATGGATGCTGTTAAACTATGGCTTGAGACAGAATTTACCAATGATGAACGACATGTTCGCCGTCTCAAAAAAATTGATAATCTAACAGATAACACCTAGAACCAAAAAGCTTTATATGATTGAAATCATCCCCGCAATAATGCCTCGAAGCTTCGAGGATCTTCAAGAAAAAATGGTAGCCGTAAAAGGTTTAGTACCTTTGGTACAGATTGATGTTATGGATAGTACGCTCACGATTGATCCGACATGGCCATATCTTGATAAAAAAACTGATCCTGCTTTTTTACATATGGTTGCGCAAACACACGGTATGCCTTTCTGGGAGGATCTCGATTTTGAGGTTGATTTGCTCGTAAGGAATCCGGGACGAATTGTGTCCGACTGGGTCACCCTTGGTGCAAAGCGAGTTATTTTTCATATTGAAAGCGATGATCAGTTGCTCGATCTTGTAAAGAATTTTCCAAATCAGCCAAAGGAATCAGAATTTCATATTGAAGTTGGGCTATCAATAAATTCAAGAACTCCCCAAGATGCTATAAGGCCATTTCTAGATCATGTAGATTTCATTCAGTGTATGGGTATTGATAATATCGGCAATCAAGGTGAACCTTTTGATAGTAATGTTATTAGTACTATAACTTTTTTGCGTGATCTTTATCCTAAACTTATAATAAGTGTAGATGGAGGAGTGCGAATTGAAACAGCTCAATTGCTCGCGAAGGCAGGTGTAAACCGACTTGTTTCAGGGTCAGCAATTTATCAGCATCCAAATCCACATCAGGCAGTTCTGGATTTACGAAAAGCAGGAGAAGGAATGTTAAAGTAAAGATACTATGGAAATTACAGAGGAAAAAACAAAAGAGCTTGAATTACAAGCGAACACAATTCGCCAGACTATTATTGAGGCACTCCTTGAAGCGGGCTCAGGTCACACTGCAGGCCCTCTTGGAATGGCTGACATTTTTACTGCGCTTTATTTTCATCTTCTGAAACATGATCCAAAAAACCCTTCATGGGAAGATCGCGACAGAGTTGTTCTGTCCAATGGTCACATCTGTCCAGTTCTCTATGCCACAATGGCTCATGCTGGATACGTATCCGTAGATGAGTTCAAAAAAACACTTCGCAAGTTCGGTTCAGTATTTCAAGGTCATCCTCATCGAGAATTTTTGCCTGCGCTCGAAACAAGTTCAGGCCCACTCGGCTCAGGGCTTTCACAAGCTGTAGGTATGGCTCTGGCGGACAGGATTGATAATGGAAGAACATCTGATAAATATGTGTACTGTCTTATGTCCGACGGGGAACTTGATTGTGGTAATACGTGGGAAGGCGCGATGCTTGCAGGTAAAGAGAAACTTCATAATCTTGTTGCGATAATAGATAGAAACAATATTCAGATTGATGGCTTTACTGAAGATATCATGCCTCTCGAGCCTCTGGCAGATAAATGGCGAGCATGGAATTGGCATGTGATAGAGATTGATGGGCATAATATGGAAGAGATAGTTGATGCAGTGAACCAAGCAAAGGCGGTTTTTGAAAAGCCGATTGTGATTATTGCTCATACAATACCGAGTAAGGGAGTTTCTTTTATGGAACGAAAATTTGAATGGCATGGCAATCCACCCGGCAAAGGCCCTGAAGATGTATATCCAAAGGAGAGACAAGGTGAAGAAGCACTTAAGGAATTAAGGGCTGTGAGGGAGAAAATAATGAATGAACATGAGTAATATTGAAACCCAAAAAAAATGGTTGTTTTTGGTTGTGATTCAGATTTTGATTCTTGTTATTTTTTCACCTATTTATTTAAAATCTGTCGGTCTTATTCCAGGGTCTATCTTTCAGGTAGGTCAAAAATTTCATGGTCTTGCTTTTTATTACGGATTTATTTTTTCCGGACCAATAATTTTACTTTCACTGATAGTATTTTATAAGTGTTTTACAGGTCTTTTGCAACGTAAATATCAGACTCCAAAAATTCGTCTTCTAGTCAAGATTTCTTTAGTTTTAAGTCTTATAATGTTAATACCCCTGATAAGTATTTTATGGCATGCTTAATCTTCGGCTGATTAAAATTTTCTATTGAAGAATAAAATATGAACCTAAACCCAAAATTATTTGATAAAGATGTAGAAATGATACCGATCCGAAAAGGATATGGTGAAGGGCTTTTAGCTGCAGGTGAAGCGGACAAAAATGTAGTTGCGCTCTGCGCAGATCTTACTGAGTCAACCCAGACACTTCCTTTCGTAACCAAGTTCCCAAATCGTTTTGTGCAAATTGGTGTTGCAGAGCAAAATCTTGCAACTGTCGCCTCAGGTATGGCTGCAATGGGTAAAATCCCTTTTATTACTTCATACGCTATGTTTAGTCCTGGAAGAAATTGGGAACAGATTAGAACAACAATTGCGTACAACGATAGACCGGTAAAAATTGCCGGAAGTCATGCAGGTATTTCAGTGGGTCCTGATGGAGGAACGCACCAAGCAGTTGAAGACATGGCGATTATGAGAGTTATTCCAAAGATGGTTGTGATTTCTCCGTGCGATTCGATAGAAGCGAAAAAAGCAACAATCGCTGCGGCAAAATCTGGAACTCCTGTGTACATTCGTCTTGCTCGAGAAAAAACTCCGGTTATAACGACTGAAAAAACTCCGTTTGAAATAGGAAAAGCACAGATTTTCTTTAGATATGAAGGTTCTGTTGATGTTGGAATTATTGCAACAGGTGCATTGGTATACAAAGCTATTATGGTCGCTAAGAAACTTGAAGAAAAAGGAATTAAGGTGAGAGTTATGAATCTTGCAACAATTAAGCCTCTCGATGAAGAATCTATAATTAAGTTAGCGCAAGAAACAGGAGCGATCGTAACAGTAGAAGAGCATCAGATTCGAGGTGGTATGGGATCTGCAGTTGCAGAATGTCTTGCAAAACACTTTCCAGTACCAATAGAATTTATTGGAGTAGATGACAAATTTGGTCAGAGTGGAAAACCAGATGAGCTTCTTGAATACTATGGTATGGGAGCTTCTCATATTGCAGCAGCAGCTGAAAAAGTTTTAAAGAGAAAATAAAAAAAGCCAGCCCTGAAAAGGCTGGGTCGCCTCCGAGGGAAGCTGCTCATCAAGTTGTACTTCACAAGCTTTTGAAACTTGAGCTCAGTTTCAAAGTCAGATTTATTATATCACTTTTAAAAACTGTTAGACATCCGATGTCTAACAGTTTTTAAGTTTGATATTTTTACTTTTCCTTTTTTCTTACGCCAGTAATTTTGGTTTATAATTTGCGGGAGCTTCAGAGAGGAATTTTTCAATTTTTTCACGAGTCAAAAGTCCTTTTTGAGCTCCTGTGTACTGAACAACAGACATTGAATTGATAGGTCCCCAAGTTAGTGCTCCGGCAATACCCTTGCCAAGCGCGAGCGCTACGGTGAAGGTTGAAGCGAAGGCATCTCCAGCACCAGTTCTCTCATAGGGCGGCTTTGGATCAGGATACGGCGGCATAAACCACATGTGTTTTCTGTCGAAGGCGTACGCCCCTCGTGGTCCATCGGTAATTACAACAATCTTTGGTCCGAGCTTACACATTTCTTCTAAAAGTTTTTCAATTTTTATTTCAGAAGTTATTTTAAGAATTCTTTTTGCTTCTTCGACATTGCAAAAGAAAATTTCAGAAAGCTCATACAGGCCTTTGAGTTTCTCTACACCAAGCTTCATTTGAAATGTTCCCGGTTGAAAGGCGAGTTTGGTCCCTGGGTTTTTGCGAAGATATGCTTCAAGCTCAAGATGGTAGGGAAGAGATGATTCTCCAAGAGAGCTTAGATAAATCCATTTTGGGGGAGTAATGTCTGGAAACTTGTATTCGTAGTCATGGTGTTTTACCAAAATTGTTCGCTCATCTCCAAACCAAAGTACGTAGTGATAGTTTGTCTCACGATTTTTGTGTGTTCTTACATAACGAGCATCAACACCTTGTTTGTGTAGGGTTGCTAAACATTCACCACCATTTTGGTCGTCACCAAGGTTTGCAACGAGAGCAGAACTAAGTCCAAGTCTCGAAGCTGAAACTGCCGCATTTGGGCTATTTCCTACAGCTTTTACGATTTCAACAAATTCATAAGGAACCTTATCGCCAAAACGCATACTAAGTGTGCAGTTTTCGTGATTGATATCGCAATGGGCTTCCGCATCTTTAATTCTAATGAAAGCATCGGTTGTGATGTCTCCAACAGCAACAAAATCGAGGGGTTTATACATGGAAAAAGTATATCACTATCTTTGTATGTCTATGCTAAAATTATTCACATGAAAACTTTGCGAGAAATAGTTGCTGATGCAGGAGAGAAAAAAGTTGCGGTAGGGCATTTTAATATTTCAGACAGTACAGCAGTGTGGGCTGTTTTTAACGCGGCTCGAAACTTGAAGCTTCCTGTTATTATAGGTGTCTCAGAAGGTGAGAGAGATTTTGTGGGTGTTCAGCAGATTGCGGTATTGGTACAAAGTCTTCGCAGTCAATTTGAGTATCCTGTATATCTCAATGCTGACCATACCTATTCATTTGATCGAGTAAAAGAAGCAATTGATGCCGGTTTTGACTCAGTTATTTTTGACGGAGCAAAACTTTCTCTCGAAGAAAATATTGCTCAAGCTAAAAAATGCGTTGAATATGCGCGAAAGTCTGGTCGGGATGTGCTTGTTGAGGGTGAGCTCGGATATATTGGTCAGTCATCAAAAATTTTAGATGCTGTGCCAGAAGGAGTTATGCTCGATGAGGCTTCTCTTACTCACCCAGAGGATGCAAAACGATTTGTAGAGGAAACTGGCGTTGATCTTTTGGCACCAGCTGTTGGCAATATTCACGGCATGCTGAAGGGTGGGAGTGATCCTCGTCTCAATATTTCTGTAGTAGAAAAAGTGCGAGAGTCTTCCGGAGTTCCTCTTGTGCTTCATGGTGGGTCTGGTAATTCTGCTGAAGATTTTCAGATGGCAATCAAGGGTGGGGTTTCGATTGTTCATATTAATACCGAACTCCGTGTTGCGTATCGTGACGCACTCAAGCGATCACTTCAAGAAAATCCGGATGAAGTTGCGCCTTACAAGATATTAAAGCCAGGGCTTCAAGCAATGGTAAGGGTTGTTGAGGACAAGCTTAAACTTTTTAATTTTATTTCATAATATATGTCACTTTCAGATGAGCTCAAAGGACTTGTTTCTGGTGAAGTTTTCTCCGATCCACAAACTCTTGAAACATACTCAAAAGACACAAGTCTCTTTAAGGTTGTGCCCGAAGTCGTAGTTTTTCCTAAGGATGTTTCTGATCTTAAAAAAATAGTTTCTTTTGTTTCAGAGCAAAAGAAAGACAGGCCGACTCTCTCTATTACAGGGCGTTCTGCAGGGACATGTATGACAGGAGGACCTTTGAATGAATCTATTATTCTTTCTTTTCCAAAATATTTTAACAAAGCAGTGGTTGATCTTCCGAACATGTCTGCTCGTGTTGAGCCAGGTCTCTACTATCATGATTTTGAAGACAAAATGCTTCCGCCAGGCGTTGAATTTCCTTCGTATCCAGCCTCAAAGTCTATTGCTGCGCTTGGAGGCATTATTATGAACAATGCAGGAGGAGAGAAAACGCTTCGTTACGGTCAGACACGCGACTCTGTTCCTGAGGTTTCGATGGTGCTTTCTGATGGTAATGAATATTCTTTTAAAAAACTTTCACTTGAGGAGCTTGAAGAAAAAAAGAAACTAGAAAATTTTGAAGGTGAGGTGTATCGAAAAACCTTCGATCTTTTGGAGAAGAATTATGAGGTTGTGCAGAGAGCCAAGCCGCATGTTTCAAAAAACTCTGCAGGATATGCACTCTGGCGCATCTGGGATCGAAAAAACTTTGATCTCTCACAGCTTTTTATTGGTTCGCAAGGGACACTTGGTATTTTGACCAATGCAAAAATAAAGCTTATTCGAGAAAAACCGCATAAGAAAATGATTGCGATCTTCTTCAAAAACTGGGATGCGCTGCCTGCTATCGTAAATACACTTCTTAAATCTGAACCTGAAAGTCTTGAGGCCTTTGATGAGGCGACACTGAAGCTCGGACTTCGCTTTATGCCCGAGATTGCACGCAAGGCTCATACAACATTCCTTAAATTTGCGATGAAGTTTTTACCCGAAGCGTGGATGGGGGTTAAAATGCTTGGCTTTCCAAAACTTATTTTGCTTGCCGAATTTGCAGAGGATGATCCGCACACTCTTGAAGATAAGATGGAGTCTGCAGAAAAAGCATTAAAACAATTTCCAGTTCGAACACGAATACTTCGTGAACAGAGTGAGCAGGATAAGTATTGGGTTATGCGTCGAGAGAGTTTTAATCTTTTGCGTCAGCATGTGAAGGGAAAGCGAACAGCTCCTTTTATAGAAGATTTTTGCATTGATCCGGCTCGCATTCCAGAATTCTTGCCGCAGGTTCTACAAATTCTTAAAGAGTACAAAATTGAGGCAAACATTGCAGGACATGCAGGTAATGGTAATTTTCACATCATCCCTCTCATGGATCTTACTCAAAAAAGTGAGCGTGATAAGATATTGCTTGTTGCAGATAAGGTATACAAACTTATCAATGAGTTTGATGGAAGTATTACTGCAGAACACAATGACGGGATTCTACGAACACCATATCTTCTTGATATGTTTGGCGAAGAAGTGTACGACTTGTTTAAACAAGTAAAGGAAATTTTTGATCCGCAAAATATTTTCAATCCTGGTAAAAAAATAGGTGGAACAAAAGAGTATCTAGAAAAGCATATAGCAGTAAATTAATCATATGAAAGTTTTAATTACAGAAAAAATACCAGGTCCTGCAAAGGACATGCTTACAAAAGAGGGGTTTGAAGTTGTTATTGGAAGTGAGTCTCTGCCACTTACCAAAAAGGAGCTCATTTCAAAACTTAAAAGTGATAAGTTTGACGCAGTTCTTTCTCTTCTTACAAACAAGATAGATGCTGAAATATTTGATGCGACACCGAGTACAAGAATCTTTGCAAACTATGCAGTAGGTTTTGATAATATCGATAGTGAAGAGGCAAAGAGGAGGGGAATTGTGGTAACAAACACTCCAACTCCACTTGTGTCAGAAGCTGTGGCAGAACATACACTCGCGCTCATCTTTTCTCTCATGATGCGTATTCCAGAGGCTGATGCTTTTGTTCGAGCAGGAAAATATAAAGCTTGGGATCCAAACTTACTCCTGCATCCAGATCTTTTAGGAAAGACGGTGGGAATTGTAGGTGCGGGGCGTATTGGTGGCACAGTGGGGCGAGCGCTTCATCACGGTTTCAACTGTACTGTTTTGTATCATGATATAAAACGGAATGATTATATTGAAAATGATTGTCATGCAACATTTTGTGATTCGCTCGATGATCTTTTGAAACAATCAGATGTTGTTACGCTTCATGTTCCGCTTTTACCGGAGACAAAACATTTGATTCGCACAGAAACACTGCAAAAGATGAAGCGAGGTTCTTATCTTATTAATACTGCACGTGGTGGGGTAGTAGATGAAGAAGCACTCGCTGAGGCTCTGAAGAAGGGTGTGATTGCCGGAGCAGCGCTTGATGTGTTTGAGCAAGAGCCAGAACCTCATCCAGAGCTTTTGGCACTTAAAAATGTCGTCTTTACACCGCACGTTGCCTCAGCAACAGTGCAGGTGCGTGATGAAATGTCCCGAATTGCGGCAGATAACATTATTTCCTTCTTTAAGGATGGAAAAGTCAGAACTGCTGTCTAATCTTGCCTTTTTTACACTCTTGTATATAATGTCCACTTATGGTCACGCTCGATATTCAAAAAAGAGACAAGAAAGATAAGCTCGATGCACTTCGTGCAAAAGGTGTTATGCCTGCTGTTTTTTACGGCAAAAAGCAGGACTCAACATCCGTAGCTATTCCGCTTGCTAAATTTATTAAGGTTTGGAAAGAAGCAGGAGAATCAACTGTTGTGACTCTTAAGATGGGTACAGAGGAGTATGATTCACTTATTCATGATGTAGACCTCAATCCTGTTACAGATATCCCTCGTCATGCAGATTTTTACGTATTCGAAAAAGGTCAGAAGATGGAAATTTCGGTACCACTTGAATTTACAGGTGTATCAACCGCCGTTAAGGAGCTTGGTGGTGTTTTGGTTAAGGTGCTCTACGAAATTAAGGTTGAAGCTGAGCCTAAAAATTTGCCTCATGAAATCATTGTTGATGTTTCTTCACTTGTAGATTTCGAATCTCGTATTTTTGCAAAAGATATCAAACTTCCAGCTGGTGTAACACTTCTTGAAAAAGAAGAGGAGGTGGTTTCGCTCGTAACACAACCTCAAGAAGAGAAGGAAGAAGTGGCTCCTGTTGATCTCACAGCAATCGAGGTTGAAAAGAAGGGTAAGGAGAAAGAAGGTGCAGAAGGTGAAGCGGGAGAGGGAGAAGCCCCTGCTAAAGAAGGAAAGAAAGAAGATAAAAAATAAGTTACAAGAAAAAACCCACGCAAGGCGTGGGTTTTTTCTTGTAACAACAACTCTCCTGAAAGGTGGTGGTTCACTATACGTCATTTTAAATGAGGGCTTTAAAACAGTTTCTCTCGAAGGTGCTTTTTAAGGTATAATGATACATACATGATGCGAGAGATTTGTAAATATTTTATGGTTTTGCTATTGCTCGCTGTTTTCTCTTCGCCACTTTCTCTTGGGGCTCAATCGGGCAATGCTGTCACAGAGCGCGAAGTACAGCTTCGCGCCGAGTTGTTGATTGTAGAGGCTGAAATAAAACAACAACAAGAGATTCTTAAAGCAAAACAAAGAGAGTCTGTGTCCTTAGAGCGAGATGTTGCGATTTTGAATGCTGAAATTGCCAAAGCAAAACTCAGTATTAAAGCTAAAAATCTAACTATTGAGCGACTCGGTAAAGATATTGGAACGAAGACTGAAAAGATCGGTGTGCTTGAAGAAAAGATTGAAAAGAGTAAAGAGTCTTTGGCGAAGCTTATACGAAAATCAAATGAATCTGATGCATATTCGGTTCCTGAAATACTTCTTTCCAACAAAGATTTCTCAGAGTTTTTTGCTGAAATGGATTCTTTCACAGCAGTTCAAAGATCAATCAATGTTTTTTTTGAAGATATAAAAGCTTCGAAGGAAACGACAGAAACTGAGCGTGAACAATTGGCTGAACGCAAAAGACAAGAAACTGATGCAAGAAAAGCAATTGAAGGTGAACAGCGCACTATTGAGCGCGCCGAAGGTGAGAAGAAAAAATTGCTTTCCTTCAGTCGTTCAGAAGAGAAGGCGTATCAAAGTGTTCTTTCAGATCGTGAAAAAAAGGCGGCACAAATTAGAACAGCACTCTTCCAGCTTCGCGATAGTGCTGCGATTCCTTTCGGCACAGCTCTTCAGTATGCAAATGAGGCCGAAGCTACGACAGGTGTTCGAGCGGCATTTATTCTTGCAATTCTGACGCAGGAGACAAACTTGGGTGAAAATGTGGGTACATGCAATCGTCCGGGAGATCCGCCGTCAAAACATTGGAGAGAGATTATGAAACCATCACGTGACCATGCGCCCTATCTTCGTATTACCAGTGCTCTCGGTCTTGATCCAGAAATTATGCCGCTCTCGTGTCCATGGCAGGGTGGTTGGGGAGGAGCTATGGGGCCATCACAATTTATTCCATCAACATGGGAAATTTACGCAACAAAGGTTGCTAATGCTTTAGGAAAATCTGTCGCAAGTCCATGGGAACCAAAAGATGCTTTCACAGCGTCAGCTTTCTATCTTAAGGATCTAGGCGCAGCTCGTGGAGGATATAGCGCAGAAAGGGAAGCAGCTCTTCGTTACTATGCAGGAGGCGCATGGAAAAAACCTGCTAACGCTTTTTACGGAAATCAGGTTATGCAAAAAGCAACAAACATACAGGAGAATATGATTGACCCACTTCAAAATCTTTAGAGGTCGCTCGAAATTACTTTTAAGAAACACGAATATCAAATAAGCCCAGTTCGCCTTGGTGAACTGGGCTTATTTGATTTCTATGCTCGCGTTATGCGCTCCGCAATGTTTCTTAAAAGTAATTTATCGCTCTAGCGACAAAGCTCTTCATGGATAAAAAAACAATAAGCGCCAGCACCAAGCTCGGCGTTTTTTCATGTATTCATTGCAAAAAAATGCTTATTTTGTTATAGTTCGACGCAATGAAAAAGGAAATTCACCCAGAATATGTAGCTGACGCCAAAGTAATCTGCGCATGCGGAAATACTTTTACTGTGGGTGGAACCATGAAGGAGATTTCAGTTGAAATCTGCAGTGCGTGCCATCCATTCTATACAGGTGCTGAAAAGTCACTCGACTCAGCAGGACGAGTAGAAAAATTCAAATCTCGCCGCGCTCTTGCAAAAACAGACGTTAAATCTAAGAAAGTAAAGAAAGCAGAAAAAGCAGTAAAGCGTGTAACTAAAAAAGCGTAGATTCCTGTAAAAGCACCCCTCTCTAAGGGGTGGCTTTTTCTCTTACATCAAATTTTTTACGAAATGTCTTTGATTGAACAGTATAAAAATAATCCCAAACTCAAGTATCTGGTAGATACTTTTGAATCTCTCGACAAAGATGAGAAGGAGCTCGTGGCGCTTTCTTCGGAAGATGATATGAAAGAGTTAGCTTCTGAGGAGCTTGGTTCTATTCGTCTTCAAAAAGAATCTTTGCTTCTTCAGATGGAATCAATCACTAAAGAAGAGCGAGAAGAAGAGGAGTTTCCAAACGAAGTGATTCTTGAAGTGCGAGCGGGCGCAGGAGGCGACGAAGCCGGTATTTTTGCTCGTGAGCTTGCTCATATGTACAACCGATACGCTGAAAAGCGTGGCTGGAGTGCGAGGACCCTAGATGAGTCAGAAAATGCAGTAGGTGGCTACAAAGAAGCTTCTTTTGAAATTAAAGGAAAGGATGTGTTTAAAGATCTACGTTTTGAAACAGGTGTTCATCGTATTCAACGTATTCCTGCGACAGAAAAAATGGGACGTGTTCATACTTCAACTGCATCAGTCGCAATCCTACCTATTCGCAAAAATACAAAGATAGAAATAAACCCAGCTGATATTGATATTGAATTTTCTCGTTCAGGAGGAGCAGGAGGACAAAATGTGAATAAGGTGGAAACTGCAGTGCGTCTTGTTCACCGACCGACAGGAATTGATGTGCGATGTACCTCAGAACGAAGTCAGCTTAAAAACCGAGAAAAGGCGATGGGAATTCTTGCCGCAAAACTCGACGTACTTCATGAAGAAGAGGAAGCAAAAAAACACGCAGAGAATCGAAAGAATCAGATCGGTACAGCAGATCGTTCAGAAAAGATTCGAACTTACAACATTCTGCAGGATCGCGTGACCGACCATCGCATCAAGGAGTCATGGCACAATATTGTGGGTATTTTTGCTGGAAATATCGATGGGATTATTGATGTGCTTCGTGAAAAATCCTCTGTGTAAGCCTTATATTGCGCTTTTGAGAGTGTTCTGTTAGACTCATATCCTATATGGAAATGAAAGAAATTAAGCTCGATGACCCGATGATCTCAAGTCTTTTCAAGGCTGGAGCTCATTTTGGTTACATCAAATCACGACGTCATCCATCTACAAAGCCTTTTATCTTTGGCGCGAAAAATCGCGTTGAGATTTTTGATCTCGAAAAGACAAAAGAGTCCCTTGTGCAGGCTAAAAATTTCGTGAAGGGAATTTCAGCGGCAAAAGGTCAGGTCCTCTTTGTTGGAGGCAAGAATGAGGCACGTGAAGCGGTAGAGCGCACAGCTCAATCACTTAATATGCCGTTTGTTGCGGGTCGTTGGATTGGAGGCACTCTCACAAACTATCCTCAAATCAAAAAGCGTATTCTAAAACTCGAAACTCTTCTTACTCAGAAAGAAAAAGGTGAGCTTGCTAAATACACCAAGAAAGAACGCCTCCTTATCGATCGTGAAATTGAGCGTCTTCTAACATATTTTGGTGGACTTCGAACTCTTAATGATCTTCCAAAAGCTCTGTGTGTTATCGATTCAAAGCGAGAACATATTGCAGTTGCTGAAGCACGATTCCTTGGAATTCCAGTGGTAAGTATTTCTGGTTCTGATTGCAATCTTCGAGAAATAACATATCCATTCCCAGCAAACGACTCTTCAAAGGCAAGTATTGAATTCTTCCTCAAAGAAATTGCCGCTGCCTTCAAAGAAGGTGAATTGGTAAAAGTAGCGTAGTTCTCCTTAGTCGGGTCGTGCCTTTCTATGCAGGCATGTTCTCTAACTTAAAACATCTATGATTACAACTGAACAAATTAAAAAATTACGTGATGAGACAGGGGTTTCAATCATGCAGTGTAAGAAGGCTTTGGAAGAAGGAAAGGGTGATATGGCAAAAGCTCTTGTTATTATCCAAAAACAAAGCAAGGCTATTGCCGCAAAGAAAGGCGACCGAACACTTGGTGCCGGTTCTGTAGAGGCGTATATTCACGCTGGAGGCGCGGTTGGTGCAATGGTGCTCCTTGGTTCAGAAACAGACTTCGTTTCTAAGCATGATGATTTTAAAGCGCTTACTCGTGATATTGCAATGCATGTAGCCGCTTCAAATCCTCAGTTTTTGAAAATCGAAGATGTGAGCGATGAGGATAAAAGAGTTGCAAAGGAGGTTTTTGCTGAAGAGGTAAAGGATAAACCAGCGGCAATGAAAGAAAAAATCCTCGAAGGAAAACTTCAAGCGTACTTCAAGGATCGAGCTCTTCTTGAGCAGTCTTTCATTAAAAATCCTGAGCTCACGATCAGAGATTTGATCGAACAGGCAACACAGAAATTTGGAGAAAAGATTGAAATCGTAAAGTTTACGCGCTTCGCTCTCTAATCCATATGTTTACACTCTTTATAATTTCAGGAAGCTTGCTCGTGCTCTTCGCTCTTGTGCGGTCTATTGAAATTAAGATGGGTAAAAAAACCTTTATTGGAAATCTGACTTCTAAAACAGACGCTTTTTTTGTTGCTCTTGTAAAAGGAGCACAAGAGCTTTTCAACAAAACTTCAGCTGGAATTCACCGCCTTTTTACCCATCATGTACCGGCTCGTTCTGAGCGCATGTGGAACGGGGTACGTCGTTTTGCGGAAGCAAAGCAGGTGAAGGCTCGCGATGCACTTCGTGGACGCAAAATTTTGAAGGAAGGAGGTAATGTTTCTTTCTTTCTTAAAAATATTTCTGAAGCTCGACGAAAAAATAGTGAAGGAGGAACAATTCTTGGGTAACATCAAAATCTTTACTTTTTTCTCGTTAAACTTTACACTTTCTATTACGCCACCCTAGCTCAGTTGGTAGAGCACTCGTTTTGTAAACGAGATGTCGTCGGTTCGATCCCGTCGGGTGGCTCAGAGTGATATGAAATTCGCACTAATAGTCCAAGACAATAGAGTAAACGGAAAAGCTTTAATTACATTCGCAGACAAACAGCTTACCTTTTTATCTTCGGATTGGGATGCTCTTATTGATAATGAAACACGAATAAACTCGTTGGCTGATTATAATAATTTGGTGACTTCAAAACAATTTTGGTTGCAGCTTGAAAAATACGAGCGTGTATTAATTTGCCAAACAGATGCACAAATTTTAAGAAAAGGAATTGAAGAGTTTTTGATGTGGGATTATGTCGGTGCGCCTTGGAAGTTTCAAGAACACGGAGGAAATGGAGGTTTTAGTTTAAGAAATCCCAAAGCAATGTTGGAATGTATTAATAATGCACCATACGAGGGAGCAATTGTTCACGGATATGAAGATGTGTATTTTTCAAATCAGTTGCACTGGTCAGAAAGGTTCAAGTTGGCACCAAGAAGTGTTTGTGAAAAATTCTCTTGTGAATCTATTTTTAAACTTGGCACTTTTGGGGTTCACGCAATTGAAAAATGTTTAACAGTCGAACAATGTAGCTTAATCAAAAATCAATATAAATAAAATGGAAACAATAACTACACAAAAAGTACTTGATAAGTATAATGGATTTTGCAAACAACCTTCGGATATTAACGAGCATTTACCTGTATTAGCAAAGCTTGCTGTTGAATGTGACCATGTTACGGAGATGGGCGTTCGCGCAGTTGTTTCAACATGGGCTTTAATTTTAGGAAATCCAGAAGTGTTACGTTGTTACGACATTCATAAAAACAGAAACATTGAAGAAGCGATTGTCGAAGCGTTGGCAGCTAGTATCGATATGAAATTTATTGAAGCAGATGTGTTGAAAGTAGAAATTGAAGAAACAGATATGTTGTTTATTGATACGTTGCATCAGTATTCTCAACTGAAAAAAGAATTAGCACTACACGCTAAAAAGGTTAAAAAGTATTTAGCGTTTCATGATGTTGAAACATATGGAGTAAATGGAGAGCCAGCCGAATGGCAAACACCAGAGATTATGAAAAACTATGTAAAAGGCGACAAAGGAATTATGTACGCTATCACAGAATTCATGAGCGAGAACAAAGAATGGAAAGTAAAAGCGCATTATAAAAACAATAACGGACTTTTAGTTTTGGAGAAAAGCGGCTAAAATTTTATTCACTTAGTTTTACCAAGGCAGAAATCCAGTTCGACAAAAAAGAACTTGATTTTTGTGTGATAATTAGTATTCAAGAAGAACGAATTATAACATATAAATACGTGAAATATTGTATTTACCCCTATTTTTTCTACGTTGAAAACAAAAGAATCTTGTTTGCAAAATTGAGAGCAAATATGAAAAAGTTACTTACAAAGTGGCAAAAATGTTTGTGTGATACACAGAATGTTAGTTGAGTTTCAGAAATCTCAAGATATTCTACAGCTTTCAAGTTTAATTTTCACGATCGCTTGATGGGTACTTAGGAAGCTGTGCCCATTCTCTGTTAGTTTGTGTACGAGGTTAACTTACTGTTTGAAAATAAATACTTGTGTCCTGAGTCATAGAAATCTATGAGTATTTGACTTGTGTGAAAAAACAGATAGCTGTTGAGTTCTATAATTTAAAGTATAATCATAGCGCTGCCTAAAACCTCAATATGAAAAAATTCAACGAGAGAAATAATAAGCGACGTGGTAATTGTTCAATTATTTTTTGGCAGGGAAAATGGCTTATTGCGGCACGCGAAGGTTTTGTTCCGGGACGAATCATTCTTGCTGATTTAGACATGAATACTATGTCTGCAAGCACTATTCGCTCTCTTAAAATTCCAATTGAACTTGGGGCAAGTTCTGGAGTTGTTGATCCTCGTCTCTTTATTTTTCAAGATAAACTCTTTTGTTCGTATACATATGAGATTGATTGGCACACTGAAACATTTCAATGTTTAGCTGAAATTAATCGAGATGGTGTGGTTTTGTCGAATCGTATTTTTCCACGACTCCATCATCCTTATGAAAAAAATTGGCAGTTTTTTGAGCACCAAGGAGAGTTGCTTATTGAATACAGTGTAAGTCCTGAACATGTTGTGCTCGATTTGGACCTAAACGTTCGCGCACGTCTCTCTGGATTTAGCTGGCAGTACGGTGATGCTCGTTGTAGTGTTCCTCCTGTACTTCATGATGGGTGCTATATTGCACTCTGTCACTCGTACCTTCCTTTGGAGTGTCAGTGGGATGATCGTAGGTACTCAGTTGGATTTTATACATTTGAAGCCCGTGCACCATTTAAAATTATTAATTATCCAACATCATTCCTTCTTTCGCCTCGAGCAACAGATAAGCCGGTAAATTACCCTTCATGTCAGTCAGTTTTTCCCGGTGCACTAATACCAGATCAAAATGGATGGGTTATGTCATATGGATATTTTGATACATGGTCATGTGTTGTCCGTCTCGATAATCTCACAACCTCGATTGATGCTGGAGATGGTAAAAAAATCCGATGGCTCGATGATGAGGAATTCAATATTAAGTAGCCTGCTCAGAATTTTTTATAAGGTTAAAATTTACACATAAAAAACCGCTCCTCTACTGGGCGGTTTTTTTCTTTTAAAAAAGCCATTTCTTTACTATAATTAACTCCATGCACGATCATAAAGAAGTAGGACATAAACACCCAGTTTCAGAGATAACTGAAAGTA
>Ga0163144_10007624_pt1 | contig 23679 bp, 34 predicted proteins | sample OliLak19BULKMAT1_FD_123175 | JGI IMG/M metagenome (GOLD analysis project Ga0163144, IMG submission 123175) | Freshwater microbial mat bacterial communities from Lake Vanda, McMurdo Dry Valleys, Antarctica - Oligotrophic Lake LV.19.BULKMAT1 | ecosystem: Environmental > Aquatic > Freshwater >...
AGGATCCGTCGAGTCGGCGGGCCGTGAAGGTGAAGCGGGCACGTCAACCGTAACCGGTGCTGGCAATGCGACCGGCCAGGGACGCAAGAACGGCGTCGGAGCAAGTGCTGTATCCGGCGGCGGTGGCTGCACCAGCGCCGGTCACAAAAATGCGACCGACGCTTCGACGGTTGTGGGCGGTGGAAATTGCAGTTCGACGGGCGCTATCGTCGGAGCTATCCCCGCGCACATTGCAACTGCGACCAGTCCCGACGGCCAGATTGACACCGGGCAGGTTCGCGTCGGCGGTCTTGAAACGTTAGCCAGCGCAGCTGGTCCCACGACTAGCCACCGACCACCGAACAGGATCGAGGTGTCAGATGCCGAGGTATGACGCAGACGACACCGCGCGCATCGAGGCCCGCTTCACCAACGACGCCGGTGCGCCAGCAAATCCTGACAGCGTGACGTTCACTGTCGAGCGACCCGACAACACCGAGCAAACTTTTTCCGGCAGCGATGTTCTCAACCCGACGACAGGCTACTTCTACGCCGAGTTTGTGCCGGCCGACGTACTGACCTTCGATACATCGGAGGGGGTCTGGCGCTGGCGCGTGGCCTCGACCGGCGAGGGCCAGGGCGGCGAGCCCGGCCAGTTCTTTGTAAGGCCCAAGTATTACGACCACTGGCGCCCGTGGGTCGCTGACTGCGCTGCGCGCCTTCGTGCTCGCACCATGACCAAGGGCGGCGGCGAGGTCGGGGCGTTCACCGACGACACCAGGCCGACGGCTGAGCAGGTTGAAAGCCTGATCGACCAGGCCTCGTCCGAGGTGCTACGGGCGCTGAAGATCCGCAACGTCCCGGCGGAACTCTACGAGGACATACGCACGCTGGTCACCGTTCGGGCCTGCATGCACATCGAGCTTTCCTACTTCACGAACGAGATCCGCTCAGATGTCAGCCCGTACCGAGAGCTGAAGGAACTTTACAAGGAAGGGCTCGCCGAGCTTCAGGCGGCGATCGAGGACTCTTTGGACGGTGGTATCGACGATGCCGGCGGGGAGGTCTTTTTGCCGACGCACAGCTTCCCCCCGGCCGCCGATGTTGCGGCCTACAAGGAGTAGCGAGTGCGCCTTGATATTCAGGTATTCGGCGAGGACATCATCGCCCGTGAGATTCTGCGACCGATGGGCGACCGGGCACTCGATGCTCGGCCCGCGTTCGAGAAGATCGGCGACCAGTTCATGGAGGCCGAGGAAGAACTGTTCGACTCGCAGGGCAACGCGGCCGGGCAGGGCTGGGAGCCGATCCAGGCAGCGACGATCGAGTACAAGCGCCGGGCGGGTCTCGACCCGCGCATCCTGCACGCGACGCTTGACCTGCGCAAGTCCCTGACCGAGCGCGGCGATGAGAACCAAGTTTTGATCACCGAGGACTCGTTCATGGTGTTCGGCTCGACGCTCAAGCAGTTCGAGATTCACCAACGCCAGGGCGAGCGAAAGCCGCTGGCATTCGGCGAGCAGACCAAGCGCGATGCGGTCAAGACGCTGCAAAGATTCATCTTTACAGGAGAGGTCGAATGACCGACCTATCCCCACTCGGCGAGATTCTTTCGGGCCGTCGCGCCCGCAACGCCGTGCTCGACTTGCTGAAGCTGTGGCTTCCGACCTACCTCGCACACGTAGCGCGCAGCGACGACTTCGCAGACTTCGACGTTGACCTGGTCGCGATGCCGAAATCGTGGAACGACAAGCGAGCGATCCTCGATCGCTGGCCGCAAGAGCAAGTCCCGGCGATCTACGTCGTGTCGAAGGGCATTGCGGACCGCCCGCGCGTCAAAGCTGACGGCTCGCTGACCTGTAAGTGGGTTGTCGGAGTAGCGCCGGTCGTCGAGTCGATCGACCAGGAATCGGCGAACGCGCTGGCAGAGCTTTACGGCGCGGCCGTCATGGGCGCGCTCGTACAAAACCCGGCGCTCGGCGGTCCGGCTGAAGGCTGCGACTTCCTCGCGATGAAGTACGACCCGGTCCCTGCCGATCGCTCACGCTCGATGGCCGGGGCTGACCTGGCATTCCTCGTGACGATCCCGAACGTCGTCAACCGCTTTGAAGGGATCGACGAACCGACGACCGGTGATCCGCCGGCCGAGCCCGACGCTTGGCCCCAAGCCGAGACCGTCGAAGTTGAAATCGAACGCGAACCCAAGGAGTAACCGTGATCCGCACTTGCACCTACACCGGCCGCGTGGTCGGCGATCTCGCGCACGGCCAGCCAGTAGAGCCTGGGTGGAGCGGCGATGTCGATCTTTCCGAGCCGCACAATCAGCAGCTCGTCGATGCCGGAAAGTTGATCGTGCACGGCGATCAGCCGGAAACGAAGTCCAAGCAAAGCAAAAGCAAGGCGGCCAAAGAGCCGCTCGATACGCCTCGCGCTGAGGCCGACAAGGAGGCCCAGTCGTGACGTTGCCCGGACCTGTATTTACGCGAAACAACAACCCGATCCCGCAGTCACCGCCGACCGATGTCGGTGTACTGTTCGTTGCTGGCCTGACCGAAAAGGGCCCGATCGACGCTCCGGTGGCGATTGCGAATCTCGACGACTACGAGGCACTGCTCGGCGACCGGGTTAGTTACGGCCTGCTGTATGACTGCCTCGATGCTGCCTTCAGGATCGGCGTGCCGCTGGCCTACGTCGGCCGCGTCGTCGGCCCGACGCCGGTCAAGGCGACGGCCAATATCTTCGACACCGCCGGTTCGACCGCGCCAGGTGACGTGGCCCTGGTCGCCACCGCCAAGAGCGTCGGCGATTGGGCAAACTCGCTCAACGTGACGATCGAGGAGACCTCCGGCGCGTTCGTGATTACAGTCACCGACGTCACCGCCGGCACGCTTGAGATAAGCCCCTCGCTCGCATCACGCGACGAAGCCGTGTCGTGGTCGCAGGACAGCGACTACATCGACATCACGCTTGGAGCGTCGAACCAGATCCCCCGCGATCAGGGCCCGACCTCTCTTGCGGCCGGTACCGATGATCGCGCCAACATCACCGACGCGCAGTGGCTTGCGGCGCTTAACCTGTTCGACGCCGACCTCGGCCCCGGCCAGGTGGCAGCGTTCGGCCAGACGACTACGGCCCGTCACAACCAGCTCATGTCTCACGGTTTCAATCGAAACCGCACGCCGCTGCTCGACTTCACCGACACGGCGACGAAGGCGACTCTGATCACCGAGGCGACCGCGCTGCGTGGCGACGAGGGCGACGACGACAGCGCCGTGTTCGCGCCCTGGGCGACCATCGAGGGCCTGACCAAGGGAACGACCCGTACGGTGCCCTACAGCGCCATTCAGGCCGGTCTCGAAGCTCGTTCTGCTGCTGCTGGCAATCCTGCCAACAAGCCCGCGGCCGGCGAGAACGGTATCTGCCCTGCGTTCGTTTTGGGACTCTCGCAGCCTGCATGGTCGCGCGAGGACCGCGAGGCGCTAAACGATGCCGGCGTCAACGTTGCTCGCGAGATGCTCGGCGGGGTGCGCACCTACGGGTATCGCACACTGGCTGACCCGCTCGACGATCCCTTCGACCTCGTCAACCTGGCGAACGCTCGCCAGGACATGCAGATCCAGGCTGAGGCGAACGTGGTTCAGGAGCGCTGGCAGTTCGCAAACATCACTTCGTTCAACATCGCTGAGTACAAGTCACAGCTGACTGCTCTGCTTGAGAAGTTCGAGCGAGAGGGCGCACTGTTCCCAGAGCTTGACAGCAGCGGCAACGTGATCGGGCCGTCGTTTGCAGTTGATACCGGTCCCACCGTCAACACTCAAGAGACGATCGCTGACAAGCGCATGCGCGCGAAGCTCAGCGTTCGCTACGCGCCTTATGCCGAGCTTGTCGAAATCGAGCTCGGACGAGTGCCCCTATCCGCGAGCGTCGCGTAACCGCGGCCGACTAAGAAAGAGAGCGTCACATGCCTAGAAAAGACCTCGCTCGCGGCCGACTGTGGGTCGCGGATTCAACTGGAAAGCTGCGCGACTGCGGGTTGTGCATTACCCGCTCCGGCGGCAAGATCGACTCGGACGAGCAAAAGCACCGCTCCGGCGGCGGCGAGAAACAGCGCTCGCTCGGCGGCCCGCGCACACGAGAAAACGTCGTAATCACGGCGGACCAGGACGAGGCATCATCTGCCACGTACAAGTTCCTCAAAGAGCGCGCCGGCACAGCTCGCGCCGAGTACCACGAGGTGATCCTCGACGCCGAGCAAAACCCGGTTGACGAGGAAATCTACGTGGGTACGCTCAAGTCAGTCGAGCCTTCCGAGCGCGATGCGAACAGCGGCGACCCGGCCGTGTTCGAGGCTGAGATTTCGACGGACGGCGTCTGAGATGGCGGTGACCGAGGGAGCGCCTCAAGCAGAGCCTGAAAGCCAGGCATCGCCGATCATGGAAACGGTGACGATTGCCGATGAGCTTCGCCAGGCCTACGAGCAAAACCAAAAGGCGAAGGAACTTCAGCTCGATATCCCGAGCTTCGGTGGCAAGCTGGTCGGCGTCTATCGCCCGCTGACCGAAGGCGAGATGCGAAAGCTCGCCAAGAAGGTCGAGAAGATGGCGCCCGGCGATCAGCGGGTAGCCGCTGCGCTCGATCAGGTGATTGAAAGCTGCGTCGGTCTTTACTCGCGCGACGACGAAGGTCGCCTCGTGCGCCCCGACTCAGGCGAGGTCGTGGAGTTGCCGGTGCAAGACAACGACACTTCCCCGATCCGCTACAACAACGGGCTTGTCGAACTGCTCGGGCTCGGCGAGACCCCGACCGCGCGTGAGATCGTGCGCAAGGTGTTTCGCTCCGGCGGGAAGTTCAACATCTCCGCGCTGCTCGGGCACACGAACGAGATCGGCGAGTGGATGCAAAACATCGCTCCCGATCTGGCTGAGGAGTACGAGGGGGAATAGCCGGCGGGCCGGCGGTCGAGACTGCCGCGCTCGCCTACTCACTCGGCCGTGACGGGCTGGCCGTGACCCGCGTCGACACTCCGTGGGACGCGGTGATCATGCGACTGGCCCTCGAGCGGGCAGCCGAGATGGCCGAGGACCGAATGATGATCGCCGTTGGGCGAGCCCTCAAGGGATTCTTCGGCAAGAACTGATCCGAGGGAGCGAGCATGACCGACGACGTAAATGTTCGCTTACAGCTTCAAGAGCAGGCGAAGTTCAACTCCGAGGTCGACGAGTCTGCCAAGAAGGTCGAGGGCATTGGTGACTCTGCCGAGCGCGGCGCCGACAAGGGAACGAAGGCCAGCGGCAAGTTTACCGGCGGCCTCATGCTGCTCAAAAAGGCCGTCAAGGTCGTAGCCCTTGCGTTCGTGGGGCTGGCGACCGCGGGCGTCGCGGCGTTCACGGCAGCGGCGAAGAACTCGATCACGACGGTCGTTGACCTTGCGAAGTCAACGGCGTCGCTGGCTCGGATAACCGGGCTATCGGAGCGCCGCTCCTCGCAGTGGGTCCAGACCGCCAAGCTCTTTGGTGTTGAGTCGAAAGGGCTCAACATGGGTTTCATATCGCTCGCGAAGAACATGCGCGCGGCGAACGGCGGCTCAGAAAAGCAGATCAACCTGTTCCGCCGACTTGGCGTATCGCAAGACGCGATCCGCCGCGGCGACACAAGTCAGGTCATCTTCGAGCTGGCTGACGCTTTCGCCCGTATGAAGAACCCCGGCGAAAAGGCCGCTATCGTGCAGGAACTTTTCGGTCGCTCCGGTCAGACGATGGGCATGCTGCTCGACAAGGGCTCAGGCCCGCTGCGCGACCAGCTCGCCCTGGTGCAGGAGTACGGGGCGACGCTCGACAAGAAAGGCGTCCGCCAGGCTCTGCGGCTCGCAAAAGCGCAGCAAAAGTTGAAGCTCGCGACTCTGGGCCTCAAGGTCACGCTCGCGACCGCGCTGATCCCGCAGGTGCGCAAGGCGACCGAGTTTCTGTCGGGCTTCCTCAAGCACATCAACATGATCGTCAACGACGACTCGATCACCTCGCAGGAGAAATGGGCGCGCGTCGGGCGGTTCATCTTGCGCACGTTCGAGAGCCTGTGGCGCGACACGAAGGGGCTCACCGAGCAGTGGGCTCCGGCGATCATGCACGCGTTCGTTCCGGCGTTCGCAAACATCATGGGCGAGGTTGCACTTGTGGCGGCGCAGCAGGCGCCTGAAACTGCACTTCAGTTCGTCAACGCGTTCATCCATGCGAATGTCTGGGGTCAGATTGGGATCGGGCTATTCCTGATCCATCAGCTCAACCTGCTCGGACCACTTCTGCAGGCGGCGGGCGCGGCGCTTGGTCGTAAGACCGGCATCTCGTTCGGCTCCTCGTTTGCGAAGCACGCTGGTATTGCGATCACCGGGTTCTTTATCGGCTTTGAGATCGGCCGTTTGTTCGCGCCGCAGTTGCGCGCTGCGTTTACCGATGTCCTGAACTGGATGATCGACAAGATCAACTGGGTAATCGGCAAGGCAAACAAGCTCCCCGGCGTAGATATCGGCAAGGTCGGTCACGTCGATTTTCGGACCGGGCAGGCAGGCGCCGGTGGTCAACAGGCGTTCGCACAGCAGCTGCACAAAGACCTTGGCGCGCAGATTCTCGGCTTTCACGGCAAAAACCAGGTCGACATCATGCTCAACGGCAAAAAGCAGCGGGTCGCGCCGCCCCCTGCCGGCAGCACTAGCCCTCGGATTGTCAAGCAACTCGCCAAGGGCGGCATCTTCCGCAGCGGTGGTGCTGCGATCGTCGGCGACGCCGGTCCTGAGGTCGCGACCTTCCCCCGCGGAGCCCGCGTCGACCCGATCCGCGGCGGCGGCATCGGCGAGGAAATGCTTACAAGGCTCGCTGCGGCGATCAAGATCGAGAACCGCCACTACCTCGACGGCCGCCAGATAGCCGTCAGCACCGACTCGCAGGTGCGCCACGAACAGGCGCGCAGGTAATGGCTACGGTCAGGCTGCGCCTGGTCACGGACCCGGCACTGCAAGACCCGGCCACCGGCACGTTCTACCTCGGCACCGGCCGCCCGAAGATCGACTACGGCCTTGGCTGGGAGTCGATCGAGCGGCCGTTTCGCCCCGACGCCTCAGACTGGCGCGGCCGGCGAGCGCTAAAGCTCAGCGTGCCGCTGTTGCTCGAGGGCTTCAGTCGCGGCGGGGTCAGCGTACAGCCGCTCTTTGATCTGCTCGATGGCATCGCCTGGAACGCCAACAACAAAGAGCCGCCGTCGGTGCAGCTATCAGGCCCGATTCCGCACACCGAGCTTCTGTGGCACATAGCCGACATCGACTGGAGCGACGACGAGAACGATTGCATCACGCGGGGCGATGTGCTGATCCGCCAGGCCGCCGTAGTCACTTTTGAAGAACACCACACCGCAGAGTCGGCGATCACCAGGACCAGGGCGAAGGCCAAGACGGTGCGCTCGAAAAAGGGCGACACGCTGAAAAAGCTCGCCAAGCGCCACCTTGGCAACGCATCGAAATGGAAAGACCTGCGCAAGGCTAACCCCAAGCTGCGCGACCCGAACGCGACGATCAAGACAAACACGCTGATCCGGTTGCCGTAGATGGACCTTTCGGGCGAAATCGACGTTTCCTCGTTCGTGCTCGACGGCGCGACGATCGACGCTGACGTTGTCGAGGCAATCACGGGTACCGATCAAAACGTGATCGAGATGACGATCGAGGGCGCGTCGACAATCACCTTGCAGCTCAGCGACCCGCATCGCGACCTGCTGAACTCCGGCATCTTCCGCCCGGCAAAGCCCAAAGAGGCCGGGGTTCTTTTAGAGGCACTCGGTATGGGATGGGAGTGCGCAGAACTCGACAAGGCCGCCAACGGCCTGCTCACTGTCTCGTTCCAGCAGCAAGAGGTCATGGCGCTGCGCCGCCAGCGCAAGGCAGCCAAGATCAGCCGCGGCAAGCGCACCCGCGCCCAGTTTTACAAGTCTCGCGTTGAGGTGGTACGCCGACCAAAGATCATCTTTGCTGCTCTTGAGCTGGGCAAAAAGCAGCCGGTCGAGAAGGCCAAGGATGCGCCGAGCGCTGAAGCGCGCGACGCAAACCGCGACAAGGGCATCGCCGATAACGCGAAGCTCAAGGTCAAAGGCTCAGCGATCTCCCGCACGCAGCGCCGCCAGGCCGAGCGAGCACTGAGCGTCGCCGACTCGCTCAACGCCAGCGAGCGCGTGATGATCGCGGAGATTTGCTCAGCGATCGGCGAGTCAACGCTCGGCGAGGACATGGGACCGAACAGTCTCGGCTACGCCGGGGTTTTTCAGGCCAACGTCAAAAACATCGACAAGGACGACACCGAAGAGCAGGCGCATTTCTTTTTGAAGGGCGGTAAAGGCTTTCAGGCCGGCGGTGCCATCGCGCTTGCCAAGTCGAATCCGGACCTAAGCCCCGGCGCGATCGCCACCAAGGTCGAGGCGTCCGGCGAGGCGCCCGCGTTCTACGACGCTTTTCGCGACGAGGCCGAGGCGATCGTCAAAGCTTTCGGCGGCTCGAACGAAAGCGTCACCACCACAAAGCGCGAGGCCAAGCAGTACGCGTTCATGCAGGGCCCGCCCGACGGCGAGCAAGGCGAGGATGCCTGGGAGCTTGGCGAGCGCCTGTTCGTCAAAGAGGTCGGCTGGCGCCGGTTCTTCGTCGGCAATCGCCTCTACGTGATCCCCGAGGAAGTGCTAATGGCCTCGCGGCCTCGCATGACGCTCTCCTCCGACTCGCCCGGCGTCGATGGCGTGACGTTCTCGCTGAAGTCGAACCTGACGGTGGACGAGGCACACGTCGACGTGCGCGCCGCTCTGTGGGCTGCGCCGCCAGGCTCTGTGATCGTGCTCGAGGATGAAGGCCCGGCCGACGGTCGCTGGCTCGTCGCGACAATCCGCCGCCCGCTTTTTGGCAAGACCAGCGCGATCGACCTTCGCCGCGGCAACGCTCTGCTCAAGGAAAAGCTCGAGCCCGCGCACGAGGTTACGACCTCGACCTCGACCTCGACGCGCTCGACCGGCAGCACGCTGCGCGATGAAATCGTCAAGATCGCCAAGGCTGAGGTTGGCTACAAAGAGGGCGCCGGGAACAAAAACAAGTACGGCCCGTCGACTTTCTGGTGTGGATATTTCATAATGTGGGTCTGGCGCAAGGCAGGCGTCGACAACGTCCCGGCACTGCAGTACGTGCCCGACGTCGGCAATCTTCAATCGAAGCCTCTGCCCGGCGACGCAGTCTCCTACCACTCGCACATCGGCATCGTGACCAAGGTCGACGGTCACATGATCGAGACCGTCGAGGGCAACTTCCAAGACGCGGTCACTCACCGCGGTCCGTTCGACTATCGAAAGTCGCCGCCCGGCGGACCCGCGCCGATCGTGGGCTTTCGCCGCCCGCCTGGCGCGTAGGGAGGCTCGATGGGATCAGCACTCGGACACCTCGCCCCAGGTGAGCCGCCATCGCCGGCCGCCCCGCTCGGCAGTGACAAGGCTTGGGACGGAGAAATTCTTACAGACGCCGTTGCCCCTGGCGACGAGCTGCAGATCGGAATTGTTCGCGCCAGCGGCCAGCGCGACGTGGTCACCTCGACGCATTGGATGCCGCGCGGCGTTGGCCTGCCTGTCGCTGGCTCGCGTTGCCTGATCGAGTATGACGACGACGGCGAGGTGTGGATCACCTGCTGGGACGGCCCGGGCCTCCTGATCCCGGAGCCGTGGCACACCGTCGGCGCGGCGGGAGAGCCTGCGTACGAAAACGGCTGGATCACAGCCGCCTCGTTCCCGACCAACCCGGCCTCCTTCTACAAGGATCCGTTTGGAGTTGTGCGGCTCAAGGGATTCGTTGGTGGGGGTACGTTCGGCGGGAACCCCGCCTTTACGCTGCCGGTGGGGTCCCGACCCGGACAGGACTCTCGCTTTGCCGTCTCCTCCGGGGACGCTTTTGGTGAGTGCCTCATCGATGCGTCTGGAGAGGTGTGGCCCTTCGTAGGCGCTTCTTGGATGTGCCTCTCCTCTGTCTCATTCCGGGCGGTCTGAATGAGTAGCTACGACGAGGCGATCCTTGCTACGCCGGGGTTGATCTCTTACTGGCCGTTGGACGACCTCGTCAAGCCGCGACTCACGCATGGTGTCTTTCTCTTTCGCTTCGGCTCAGATCGCAGACCTTTGGGGCGACGGTGTCGGTGCCCTCGGAACCTCCGAAACCGGGTCGATGAACACCGCCTTTCCGCTGCCCACAACCCTCACGCTTGCCTCTGCTTCGCAGGGCATAACACTCATGTTGCGAGGATCGTAATTCTCTGCCCCTCTATTGAAAGCTGGAGGATGAATGGCCGTTGACGTTCCCCAGTTCGACCTACCCTTCCGCTTCAAAAACGGCAAGCCCGCGGTCGTCGAGCAAGGCTCGATCGACGACGTTGAAAACTCGGTCGAGATCATCCTGCGCTATCCGCAGGGTTTCCTCGACCACTCGCCGCAGTTCGGCACGCCTGATCAAACCTTCCGCATGGGCGGCGTCGATGTAGATGCGATGCGCCAGGCCGTCGAGCGCTGGCTCGGCGACGCGGGCCGGGTGTTCATCACTGAGCAAGCTGACCGCTTCGACGCACTGGTTCGCAAGGTAAAGGTCGACGTCCAAGGGGGCGAGGATGGCTGAGGATGGATATATCGGCCTCGGCCTAGACCTTGACGCCAGCGTGATCGAGGCGCGACACAACGAGCGCCTAGCTGCCGAGATCTCGAACTGGCAGCCAGACCCAGCGTCGCTTGCTGGCATCGTCAGCGCCCTGGTCGCCGCCGACGTGGCAGACCTGCACACGCTTGCAACCCAGATGAGCGAGGAGGCGCTTCGCTACGTCGGCCTCCTGTTCGGCGTCACGCCGCTTGATCCGACTCGCGCGACCGTCACCTCGACCTGGACGATGCAAGACGCCGCGGGCTATCTGATCGAAGCTGACTGGCAAGTCGAGATCGACGGCCTCGACGGCGACCCGGTCGGCTTCCGCGTAGTAGACGATGTGACCGTGCCTAACGGATCGTCGGCCACCGCCGTGGGCGCGGTCACTCTGGAGGCGATCGAGCCCGGAGTCGAGGGCTCAGGGCTCTCAGGCGAGGTCCGGCTGATCACCTCTCTAGGCCCGTTCGTCACCGCGGCGGTGACCGCTACGGGCACCGTGTCGATCAACGGCACGGACGGCGAGACCAGCGGCGAGTTTCTAGACCGGCTCTCTCAGCGCCTTCGCCTCCAGGCCCCGCGCGTGATCTTGCCGACCGACGCCGAACTATACGTCGTGACCCTCTTTCTCGAGGTCGCCCGAGCGGTGGCGCTCAATCTCTACAAGCCCGCCGATAACACGTATGCGAACCCCGGCTATCTGACGCTCGCGATCGTCGATGCGCTGGGCGAGCCCTGCTCGTCTCCGGTCAAAGCAGCGGTGCTGGCCGCCTTGCAGGCTCAGCGCGAGGTCGGCTTCCAGATGTTCGTGATCGACCCGACCTACACGCTGATCGACTTAGCGACGACGATCACGGCACTGCCTGGCTTCGACTCAACCGACGTAGTTGCCCGCGTGCTGGCGACGCTCACAGACCTTGCATCGCCGGTCAACTACGGGCTGCCCGGCCCCGCCCTCGCCGGTGGCGAGTGGCTCAACCGCCCGACGATCCGATTCCAAGACGTATCGACGGCGATCAACAACGTCTCAGGCGTCGACTACTGGGCGACGCTGACGATCGGCGCTCGTAAGGCGGCGACGATCGCGGCTTCAACCGACATCGTCACCTCGAACGCTCACGGCTACGTCGACACAGACCCGGTGATCTTCCGGACGCTGACTGGCGGCGCGGGACTCGTGGTCGGCACGACCTACTACGTGCGCGACAAGACGACCGACACCTTCAAGGTGGCGGCGACCGTCGGCGGCGCTGCGATAAATGTCACGACCGACGCAACGGTGGCAACGATGGTCCGGCCGGCGGCGTCTGATCTTGTGCTCAGCGGTCCTGTCCCGATGCCGCGACCTGGCACGATCACCGCGGCGCTGGCATGAGCCGGCCGACAAACGTCGGCATCCTAGGGGAGCGATGGTACGGCGAGCTTGAACCGCTGACCTTCGCCGAGGAGCTATACGACTATCCCCTGCTTCGCTGGGTCGGCGCGCTCGGAGAGATGATCGAGCCGCTCTCAGCGCTCGTCTCTCAGGACGAGGGGGGGCGCCCAGGCTGGTCCGCCCTGTTTGACCCGGACCGCTGCCCTGCGGCTTTGTTGCCGTGGCTCGGCCAGCTTCGCGGCGTACGACTCACCGCCGGCATCACGCAGACACAGCAGCGTGACGAGATCCGCAACCCGGCGCCTGACGTACGGGGAACGCCGCAGGCGCTGATCGCCGCCGGCAAAAAGCACCTGACCGGGACGAAGTACCTCAACCTGACCGAGCTTGTCTCGGCCGACTACAACCAGGCGCTCGTCACGACGCGCACGGCGGAGACCCCCGACGCTGCACAGACGCTGCGCGACCTCGTCTCGCAGCAGCGCGTCGGGCTCAAGCTGGTGCATGTGGTGACGAGCGTCACCCTGATCGACGAGCTGGTCGACACGATCGACGCGCAAGCGGGAACAATCGACGCACTTTAAGGAGGCAAGATGGGCACAACGACACGAGGTGCGTTCCCGTATCCCGCTGGCAGCGATGCTGCGAACACGCTCGATACGCAGATCCAGTCGCTCGCGCAAAGGTGCGCTGACATCGGGGTCATTTTTTCGCAAGGCAGCTTTGCTACGCGGCCGGTCTCGACGGCGCCCTCGCCGGGCGTCGAGGGGCGGATCTACTACGCGACCGACACCGGCGTCATCTACTACGACTACGGCACTGGGTGGGTCGACATTCTCAACGTGCCCGACGACTCCATCACGGCGGCGAAGATCGCCGCGAACGCCGTCGGAGCCTCGGAGCTGGCGGACAATGCAGTCGATACGGCTGCGATCGTTGACGACGCAGTCACGACAGCGAAGGCCGACTCTGCAGGCATTCTTGTTCCTGGCGGGATCTCAGAGTCAGGCGTCGTCCGACGTGGCAAGTCGATCATTGCCACGGAGGAATCGCGTACGAATGCGGCCTATGGAACGCTGACGACGCCGGATCAAGTGGCGAGCGTCGTGTTGCCGACGGACGGGTTGATCCGTGTCGGGTATCAGGCGACGTGGAAATCGTCAAATGCCAACGCCGCCAGAGCGGCGATCTTCATTGGGGCCAGCCAGCTTAAGGCCGCTACGAACGCGGCGAGCCCCGCAGTCCAGGAAGCAAGTGGCGTTGATGTCCAGGATACTTACGTATCCTTGGCCTCGCGCCCGGAAGGGCTTGTCAGTGGCAATGCCTCCCCTCCGTATACAGGAGATGTCACAACCGGGCAACTCGTTGGTACGTACGGTTCTGGTGGTGTGGCTAACATCTTTGCCGCAGCAGGCACCTACGATGTGTCGATCCGCTTTAAGTCATCCCTGGGCACGGTGACGGCCAAGGAACGTAAACTTTGGGTCGAAGCGATCGGTTTTTAGTGAGTTCCGCGCGTGGGCCAGCAGTAATCTTCCCACTCGATTTGCACGCACGCTCGGCGAGCGCGAGCGGTTTGCTCGTTTTCCCAATCCCAATCGTTGTAACCACCGAAGCTGACGCTAGACGCTCTGACTACGCACTGTACGCGGCGCGCCGAAAGTCGCTTGCAGGGGGTGGCTGAGGGGTTTGTTCCGATGTCACTTGCCCATGACTCAAGCGCAGCTTGAGCATCGTTGAGGTGCAAGTACCTCGCCCCCGCCCCACTCGGGAACACCAGCGCCAGCGCAACGATCAGTAACCCTAATTTCTTCATGCCCCGACTCTACACCCGGAGGTCCACGGAAATGGGAACGGACAGAAAATGAGTTGGCCGGGCAGAAGGTGACATGACCGACGAAGAACAACGACACCGCACCGAAGCGCATATCCACACAGGCGACACTCGCCACGAAGCCACAGACCCACGTGACGCCACGGGACGCGCCCGCATAGAGGCAGAAGAACGCGGCGGCATAGCTGAGGACAGGGCAAAGGTAGCGGTCCAGACCAGCGAGCTAGTCGGTTTCCGGCTCGATCGTTTTGACCGGTCGCTGGAGAAAATGTCTGCCACGGTTGAGAAGTACGCCGAGATTTCAGTCCAGGCGGCAAATGACACCGCTGCGACTAAAGAAGCGGTCAAGGAATTGTCCAAGACCGTCAAGGAGTTTGTCCAGGTCGCGATTAGCGCAGCCAGCGAAACAAGCAGCCTGACCAAGATCCTTCGCGTCCTGGGTCCGATAGTCCTAGCCATTGTGGTGGCCGGGAGCTACGTTTCGGCAACCTCGAAGTCCGACACGGTATGCGCAGCGGTCAACCGCAACCGGGCCGACATGCAATCGTTCATATCCGCTTTCCAGCCTGTCGCTCGCCCGCAAGCCAGGCCCGTCTTGGAGCAGGAGATCGCCATCTTTTCTCGCCCGGCCTGCTGACTTGAACTGACCTCCCTTCGGGGAGATACGATGTTTCAACAATCAGATGCCCCCGCGCGCGTGAACGCCGGGGGCGCGACATCAGGAGGTTGGTCCCGATGCAAGACAACCCTATCCCGTACGGCTGGTGCCAGTGCGGTTGCGGAGAGAGAACGCCCCTGGCCACCCGAACCAATAGGCGCAGGGGACTGGTAAAAGGCAGGCCGACGCGTTATCTCCCGACCCATCAATGCCGACAATCGGGTGTTGACTATCTCGTTGATCCCGAAACGGGATGCTGGGTTTGGCAGCTCGCACTCAGCAAGGGATACGGCTATGCACGCCGCGGCAACCGCTTCCAAGTTGCGCATCGTTGGTACTACGAACAGGTAAACGGTCCAGTCCCAGCTGGTTTAGAACTCGACCATCTTTGTCGAAATCGCGCTTGTGTCAACCCGGATCACCTAGAGGCCGTTAGCCACGCAGAGAACTTACGTCGAGGGGCTTCCTCCAAATTGACGAAAGCCGCAGCGGCCGAAATACGGCAACTTCACTCTGCTGGTTGGGCGCGTCGTGACATCGCCGCTGCATATGACGTATGCCCCACAACCGTCACCGACGTCACTTCAGGACGGCGCTGGGCTACTGCCTAGCGCCTCTCCCATTTACCGCCCCTAGCTATGGGGGCGAAGGCGCGCCACTGACTTGGGCGCAACCGGCGTGGGCCGTGCCTACGCGAATCGAAGAAGGAGGTCCGGTCTATCCGGAAGTTCCTGCTCGCATTCATGGCGGTCGCAACGGTTGCGGCTGCATCACCGGCACTGACGCCCGCACGAGAAACTCACCGTTGGGATCATCGCCCCGGCGTCGAGCGAACCGGCTGGAAGGTCGGTCAGAAGGTAAACGCCACCGGACGGGCGCGGATCGCCTACTACATGGCCGGTTTGCAGGAATCAGGGCTCAACCGCTGGGTGGTTGGCGATGGCGGGCTCGCTCGCGGTACGCACCAGCTGCACCCCGAATGGGGATCGCTTCCGCAGCGGCTGAATGTCAGCTACACGGCGCGCTGGTTTTACCGCAGGGCTAAGCAGGCTGGCAATCGCTCGCTCAACGACATCTGCCAGTACGTCGAGATCAGTGGCAACCCATCCGCGTATGCAAAGTGGGAAGGCGAGGCGCGACGGATAGTCGCTCGCCAGAAACGCAAAGACCGACGTATCAAGTTGAGGAGGTGACCACCTGTGGCAACTGCAAAAACACCCGACAAGCTCAAAGACGTAGGGCTGACCAAGCTCTATCGCTTCGACAAGGCGCGCGTGCGCGGGTCGATGTTCATCATCCTGACGCTCGCACGACGGGACGGCGTGGACTTCGCCCTCGACGGTCGGCGCAAGGGCGCACGCACACACGAGATGCAGGCGTTCCTGTACCGCCTCTTCCGCCTCGGTCGCGGCGCTGCTGCCTACAAGCCTGGCGGTCCCGGTCGGCACGAAACGAAGAACATCAGCAGCAACAACCACTGGAAGCAGGCGATCGACCCGCGAGGCGCCGAGAACCTGATCGCGTGGGGCAAAAAAAAGGGGGTGCCGTTTCATCGCCCGTATGACGATGAGCCCTGGCACCTGGAGCTGCGCAAGCGAATCGACGTTCGCGACCTCCTGCGAAAGCGCGGCCTGATGGCGAAGAAAAAGCCCGCCAGGGAAGGGGCGAAGCGATGAAGATCCAGCCTCGCAAGGACTGGACCCCGACATCGCCCGGCGGCGACCGGCAAACCGTTCGAGGCGGGACGCTGTATGTCCACTGGACCGTGACCTCGGCCGCCGGTCGAAGCACCTACGCCAAGCAGTGCAAGCACATGCGCGAGCTGCGCAGCTTGCACCTGGGCGTCGGTGACGCCGACATCGCCTACTCGTTCGTGATCTTCCCGCCAAAGGGCAAGATCGAACGGGCGAGGGTGTTCCGCGCTCGAGGCGTCGGCCGCGTGCCTGCCTCGCAGCTCGGAGCCAACGCGGGCAACGTGTCGGTGGCGGTCGTATTAAAGCCCGGCGAGTACCTCGACGCCGAGACGAAGATCGCCCTTAAAAAGCTCACCCGCCACCTGGTCCGCGAGGGCACCATCAAGGCTGGCCGCGTCAAAGGTCATCGCGACCAAAACTCCACGGAGTGTCCCGGCGACGGGCTGTACCGGTTTGTCAAAGAACTACGAAAGGTCCGAACATGAACGCGACGCTAGACAAGCTCAACATCGCAACGCTGATCGTGCTGGCGTTGGTTGTGCTCGGCATCGTTCAGGTGCTGAGCAACGACCTGACCTACGAGCAGCTGCTCGACTACGCCGGGGTCCCCGTCGGTGGCCTCGCCATCGGTCGTGGCATCGCCGCCGTCAAGTAGACCCCCACTTCACGGACGATGCATAGGGCCACGACGGCCCACGCTGCGAACAACCCTCCGCAGACAAGCTCGAAGCCCCTCGGCCTTTACCGGCCGGGGGCTTTTTGCGTTTCTAGGTCTGCAATGACTCTTGCTAAGTCACTTAGCAAGTCGTCCGACGGCCCGCTATAATAGGTGGAGTGTTGACTGCTTTCTCCCGCTCACAAAACCGGCACGGAGCCGACCGGCACGTGAGTTCAGGTCCGCTCAACTGGACCGGAAAAGGAGGAAGAAATGCTCTCAACAGAGACAACAGTCGCCATTGCTCTGCACATCGGGCTGCTAGTCGTAGACTGGCTCACCCGGCAGAGGTAGCGCCTGACAGTCGCATGTCAGCACCCCGGCGGGAGGTCGGTTCCGTGCCCGCCGGGGCCTTTCTTATCCCAAGAAAAAGGGGCCCGGTTTCCCGAGCCCCAAAAGTCGTGCCCTCAACAGACACAACAGTCGCATGGGGAAGTGTATCGGATGCCGGCCGAGAAATCTAAAGAACTAGCTGATCTGCGCAGGCGCCTGCGGAACCATTCTGGGCGCTGGAATCGGCTTAACAAGCGCATGATAGCGCTGCTCGAGGATCGCGACGAGCTGATCCGTGAGGCCGCCGGCGAGCTCCCAGAGCGTGAAATCGCTGATCTATTGGGCGATCAAGTCTCCAACGTCCGCGTGCACCAGATCATCCACGGTCGCTAGACGCTGAACGCGATATAGCTGCCAACGGCCGTCGATACAACCAGCCCGACGACACCGAGCACTATCCCCCACACTGCGAGCCCGGAGCCGACCTCCTGGCCGCTCGAGCGGTCTATCTGCTCGCGCGCTACGGCTCCCAAAATGACACCGATCAGTGAGCCAGTGCCGCCGAGCCACAGCAGGCTGAACACGAGCGAGGCGGCGGCGTATGGGCTCGTCTTTGCGTAGGGCATTGGTACCTCCGACACGGCTCAAAGCCGCCAGGTCTGGCAGTAGCCAAGGAGCGACTGCAGTATCGGCCCGCCCGGGAATCCTGAGCCGCCGGTCACGTAGCGCCAGGTGTTGCTGCTTCGGGTCTTGCGGCGAAAGACGGTTGTCTCGTTGCCCGCTCCCGGTGAGTGCGCGCAAACCGCGCCGTACTTCCTGTTTCGGATGCTGACGACGTACTTGTAGTCGTTGTCGTCGACCAGCTCGTCGCGTTTTTCAAAGGCACTTTTCAGCCCAGCGCGTTCTTGCTTCGTTGCTGATCTGACCCCAGACTTTGAGCCAACGGCCGTCGATGCATTGCCGGCCAGGAGCGCCGCTCCGAGCACCGCGATCCCAAAAAACTTGAGATGTCGATTGCAGCTCATTGCTTTATTAGCCGCCGCTCAGTTAGGGTGCTTGCACTGGGTGGTAGGGTCAATACGAACAAGTGTTCGGGGTTCAAAATGATGCTTCGAGGGAGGCAGTTTGGCGCAGTTCCCCACACAGTCAGGGATGGTAGAGATCGCCGAAGTCATGCGCTCTTGCGCGGCCCAGACCGACGACCCTTGCGACCAGGAGCGCTTTGCTCGCTGCGCGACTTTGCTTTCGATAGCTGCTCTATCCTGCCCTCCAACTCAAGCAACATCTCTTCGAGCACAGCCTGCACGCCGTCACCTACGGCTCGTAGATTCGCCTCCGCTTGATCGAGACCAATCTCGCGCTCGTCAAATAGACGCCTGATCAGCGCTAAGCGGTATTCGGTAAAAGTCTCGGCCGGCAGGTCTAGCCCACGCGCAAGCGCGGCGATCGTATCCGCGCTTGGGCGTTTCTCCCCGCGCTCTAGGTGACCGATGTACCCGCCCGTCATTTTGGGCGCTAGCTCGCGCGCCGCATAGGCCAAATCGTCCTGGCTCATTTTGCGCTGCTCACGATATTTGAGCAGCAAGGTCCGGAATTCCTCATTCTCATGGGTCATAGCGCAACCCAATATTTCTTGCGCAATACCCCTTGACAAGAGCCTATTGGGTGGCTACCGTGTGTATCCACCCATGAGTAGCTACCCAACAGAGCTCGACCGCATCATGTCCAAAGAGGGTCGTTCCTCGGCCTGGCTGGCCGATGTGTGCGCGGTAAACGACTCGACGGTGCTGGGTTGGCGGCGAGGGAACTTCATTCCCGAGAAACCTAAGCGCTTGGTCGTCGCCCGTGTGCTTGGACGGAAACTCTCTGAGCTTCGCTGGACCGAGGCGCAGATCAAGGCCGACCGCGAAGCGGTGGCCGCGTGACCGTCACCGAGCGCACGATCCGCCGGAACTTTCTCGACCTCGCCATTGAGGCCCGAGCGGCGAACCTGGAGCAAGAAAAGCTGATCCTCAACCACTCGCCCGAGCCTGACTCGCTCGTCGAGGTTTTGACGCTGCTGGCGCCGCCCAAGGAACTGGTGCCGCTTTGCTCGCGTCTCGTCAACGAGTTCTCCTACTCGAACGCCCATGAGGGCCAGCAGGAGAAAAAGCTCGCCGGCAACGCCGAGGCGCTGGCCGTCGATCTTCGCAAGCTGGGCTCCAACGTCCGCGCCGCGCTGACCGCCAAGGGCATCGCCACCCGGCTGCGCGAGGCGCTGCGCACCATCGACGCCGGGGGCGATCCGGCAGAGCTTTTTAGGGCGTTTCACGTGGTGAGTCTCGCCCTGCGAGAGATCCCCGCCGCCCAGCTTTTGAGCGCATCGGTGGCCTACGAACTTGGCGGCAAAAAGTTTGCCCTGCTCAACAGATTGCACGCTCAGCGGAGCGAGGCCTGATGTTCCACGTGGAATATCCCGGCACCATGACGGCCGGCGAGGCCATCGCGCTGCTGGTAGCCGGCGCGTACGTCCTGATCTTTGTCGCCTACGCCATCGCGGTCGTCGTCTATGTCGTGCGCGAGCGCCGGCAGGAGAAGCTCCAGGCTGCCTGGGAAGCGAGCGGCCGGAACCGCTTGGGCACGGACGCGCCTGGGGCTTCTCCTGCCGGTCAGCGCGGCATCGACGCGCTGCACACGCAGCTACGGCGCAACGGAGACCAGCCGTGATCGCCGCCACGGTCGATCAACTGCTCGCGCTGTACCCGTACGCGATCGCGCTGGTGTTCGTCGTCGCAGTGATCCATGCAGTTGTCGAGCACTTCGACCTTGACCTACTTGGCGCGACATCGTCGAGCCGGGAGTTGTCAGACGGCAACGCTGGCACGGGCTCATCCTCTCCCCGCGGAAGCTCCCGGTTCGAGGGTGCCGCGCTCGATGAGAACTACGCGCGCATTCACCTCGGCTATTCGACCTACACCACCCGACACCGGAGGTCTTACTGATGGCTGTTGAGATTCTGTGCAACGAGGCTGACACACAAGCGGTCCTGACCTGCAACACAAGCGACTGGGCCTTTGGGCCGGTGTTCGGCTCAGGAGATACCAGCGGCGCCAGCGAGAAGGCGGGCGACTTTCTTGAGTGGCTGCCGCTCGACCCACGCGAGCTTCCAGAGGGCGGCCTCGAACGCGAGTACGTGACCTGGCTCGGCGAGCGCACGGACGAGCACTGCGACCTCAAGGAAAAGGTCGCTGTATGAGCTTGCCGACTACAGCCGAGCCCGTCGAGCTTCAGTGCCCGAATGACAAGTGCGACGGCATCGACGGCGAGTACGACAACACGGTCCCATGCTGGTCTGAGTCGCGCGTCACCTGGGACGGCGAGCCCGGCTCATGTTGTCCCATCTGCGGCGCTGTCGGGGTCGACGAGTAGTGGACGCGACGCTCGCAAAGTTTGACCAGCGCTGCGCGGTGTGCGACGAGGACATTGTCTCGGGCCGCGGCCGCATCGTGTCGGTCGCAGGCGACTGGGCCCATGAGCAATGCGCCGTCGACTTCGCCGAGCTTGACGAGGATCTAGAGCGAGAGCGGGTCGGCTACCAGTGACGCTCGTCGCTCCCTCCCCCACGCTCGAAGGCATCCGCACGGCGCCCTGGCAACACCAGCTCGACGCTGTCGCTGCCTCGATCGACGAGCCAGGCTTCATGTTCGACATCGCGATGGGCGGCGGTAAGTCGATGATCGACATCGCGCTCGCCGAACAAGACAGCGCCCAGTCGATGCTGATCCTTTGCCCGCGCAACGTCCTGGGCGTGTGGCCCAAGCAGTTTCGCGAGCACCCCGAGCGTGAGTGGGCGACCTGGAACGGAGCGGTCGCCGGTCAGCGCGGGGGCAATCTCAAAGACCCGTCCGTCGCTCGCCGCGCGCAGGCGCTGTATGAGGCAAAGCGGCTCGCCGAGGCGCGCAAGCAGCCCTTCGCAGCGGCGGTCAACCTCGAAGCAGCGTGGCAGGGCGATATGGGGCACCTGCTCCTACAGCCTTGGGACACGATCGTGGTGGACGAGAGTCACCGTGCCAAGGCTCCCGGCGGCAAGTTCTCCCGGTTTTTGAACAAGCTCGGCCGGCGCCAACACGCAAGCGACGGCGGCGGGCGCATCCTGCTCCAGTCCGGCACGATCACCCCCCACTCTGAGCTTGACTTTTGGGCGCAGGTACGCGCGATCGACGGCGGGAAGCGCCTCGGGACCAGCTACCGCGGCTTTTGCCAGTACTTCGCCAAGCCCGAGACAGTCTGGGTGGGCGGCGGCAACTCGCGCACGGTCTACAACACGATCCGCGAGGACCGGATCGACGAGTTTGACGAGCTGATTGCGCCGCTGATCTACCGGCTCTCCGAGGACGAGCTTGATCGCATCCTCGGGCTTGAATCCCCGCTCGAAGAGGTCCGCACCTGCCAGCTCGATAGCGAAACCCGGCGCATCTACAACGAACTTGAGCGCGACCTGATCGCAGAGGTCGCCGGCGGCGTCGTCACGGCGGCAAACCGGATGGTGTTGCAAACACGCCTCGCGCAGCTCTCAGGCGGCTTTGCTCGCCGGGTCGGCGATGAAGAGGCGACCTACGTAGCTGACCCGCCCGCCAAGGCGAAGCTGCTCGGGGAGGTGCTCGAGGACTTGCCGCTGCGCGAGCCGGTCGTCGTGTTCGCTCACTTTCACGCTGACCTCGACGCGATCCGAAAAGTGGTCGAGGATCAGGGGCGCGTGTACGGCGAGCTTTCCGGTCGCCGGCGCGACGGGCTGACGGACGACTCGACCATGAGCCCCGGCATCGACGTGCTTGGCGCCCAGATCAAATCCGGCGGCGTCGGCATCGACCTTACCCGAGCGCGCTACGGCATCTATTACTCGCTCGACTTCAACCTCGCCGACTACAAGCAGTCCCGTCGGCGTGTCCGCCGCCCGGGCCAGCGCCGCCGCGTGACCTACGTCCACCTGCTCGCCGAGGACACCGTCGACCAAACAATCTCCGACGCCTTGCGAGAGCGAGACGACGTTATCGAAGCAGTCCTAAACCGCCTACAACGTAAAGGGGCATCGACGTGACCGATCAAGTTGCAACGCCCGAAACGGAAAGATGGCCGCACCCAACCGCGGCTGAAAAACAAGGTGAAGGCGCGCCGATTGAGCAGGCCGAAACGCCGATGGAGGCTTTAGTGACGCCAGCCGATATCGCAGCGCTCGTACATACGGCGCTCGAATCTGCCGACCATCTGCCGACGACCAGTGCTCGTGTCGCCGCACTCACGCTCCTAAAGCGCGAGGTCAAAAAACAAGAGACGCTGGTCAACGACCGCCTCGGCCCGGCCGAGCAGCAGATGCTTGAAGAGCTTGCCAACGATCAGGTCGACTCCAAGCGCGACAGCATCTCAGGCGCGCTGGTTGGGACGAAGCGCCGCATCTGGGCGCGAGCCAAGGACGGCGACAAAGAAGCGGCGATCAGTGCTTTGCGCGCCGCTGGCCTCGGTGCCTTCGTCTCGGAGGGTTTTAACACGACGAGCTTGTCGAGCCACTTCAACGACCTCGCCAAAGAGTGCGACGCCGATGGCGTCCCCGTCACGGACGACGTGCTCAAGGCCCTCCTGCCCGACGTGCTTCACGGCTACATCGAACTAACCGCTGACACCTCAATCAGCGTGACCAAGGCCAAGGGCTAGACCGCCCGCCGATCCGAAAGGACACCACCCATGACCGGAACAGACATTGCAACAATCGACGGAGCTAGCTATCTCGCGCTGAACCGCTCAAGCGACGATCTGCGGGCGATCATTCGCGACAACCTTGCAGGCGACGTCGTTGGTGAGTTTGACTTGCCACGGCTCAAGGTGCCCTCGGGCGGCGGCAGTCACTTCGAGGTGCCCTCGCTGACCGGTATCAAGGCTGAGGCCGAAGTCTCAGGCATCGTCGTGTTCGTGCGCCAGGGACGCGCCTACTGGGAGTCAGACGACGCGACCGGAGAGCCGCCGAACTGTGTCTCGCGCGACAACATCGTCGGGGTCGGTGACCCAGGCGGCGACTGTGCAAGCTGTCCGTTCTCACAGTTCGAGAGCGATCCGAAGAACGGCCGGGGTCAAGCCTGCAAGCAACAGGCGATGTGGTTCTTGCTGCTCGAAGAGTCGTTTTTGCCGATCGTGTTGACGCTGCCCCCGACTTCGCTCAAGGCAGGCAAGAGCTACATGCTCGCGCTCGCAAACGCCGGGGTGCGGGCCTCGACCGTCGTGACGACGATCGGGCTCGAGCAAGACAAAAGCGCAGGCGGCGACAAGTTCTCGCGCATCGTGCCGAAGCTTGGCGCGAGGCTTGACCCTGGAGCAGCGGAGCGCGCCGCGCAGTACGCCGACGCGATGCGCCCGACGTTCGAGGCAGCGCCGGTCGTCGAGACAGCCGCTGCTGGGGGCAACGGTAAGAAACCACCCAAGGAGCCCGTAGCCGC
>Ga0163144_10007626_pt1 | contig 23668 bp, 17 predicted proteins | sample OliLak19BULKMAT1_FD_123175 | JGI IMG/M metagenome (GOLD analysis project Ga0163144, IMG submission 123175) | Freshwater microbial mat bacterial communities from Lake Vanda, McMurdo Dry Valleys, Antarctica - Oligotrophic Lake LV.19.BULKMAT1 | ecosystem: Environmental > Aquatic > Freshwater >...
AAGCCGGGCCTGTCAAAGCCGGAGTTGTGCTGGCCAGCTTGCTCACAACCAAATCTGGCGTACTCATGCGAGCATTTTCTCCACCGGAAGCACCAATATCTGGCTGGCGCCCATGCGCTTGAGCTCTTCCAGCAGCGGCCAGGTAATGGCCTGATGACAGACCACCTGCACGCCCAGTGCGTCGTCGGCGCCATCAATACGGCTCAACTGCGGCAACTCGGCATCCGGCAAGTGACGCAGCAGGCTGGGCAGCAGCTGGCGCGCCGACTTGAACATCAGCAGCTTGCTTTCGCGCACCCGCAAAATGCCTTCCAGTCGGCGCAGCAGGGTATCTAGCAAGGGACCGCGCGCGTCCACAAACTCCTGCCGGGTGCCAATCAGGATCGCCTCGGACTGCAGCATCACCGCCACCTCTTTGAGCTGGTTGGCTTGCAGCGTCGAGCCGCTGGAGACCAGATCACAAATGTACTCAGCGGTCCCCAGCTTGGGCGCAATTTCCACCGCCCCGTTCAAGACCACAACACTGGCCTCGACGCCTTGCTTGAGCAGATACTCGCGCAGCAGATTGGGGTAGCTGGTGGCAATCCGCTTGCCGGCAAGCTGCTGCGCGCCGGTGAATTCCTCCTCGTTCGGGATCGCGATCGAAAGCCGGCAGGGACCAAAACCGAGGTCACACACCTCGTTCCAGGTGACCGACGAAGGCTCACTGCCGGCGCGATATTCGCGCGCAACGTTACGGCCCACGATGCCGAGTTCACACACGCCCTGATCAATCAGGCCAGGAATGTCGTCGTCGCGTACCAGCAGCAAATCAATCGGCAAACTCTCGCCGTAACAGAACAGCTTGTCGCGCGAGGTGCGAAATTTCAGCCCGCATTTGGCCAGCAGATCGATGGATGACTCGGACAAGCGTCCAGATTTCTGTACCGCGATGCGCAGTCGCTCACGTGGCTCACTCATGGGCGCGCAGTCCGCGACGAGCGACGTGGTTTAGTCTCGGGCGCAGGTGACTCCGCACCCGGCTCGACCCATGCTCCGCGACGGCGCAAACGCTTCACCGCCAGGTGATAACCGCCTGCGCCGTCGCTGAGACAGCGCGCCACCCGCCCGACCGTCGTGACGCTGACCGCAGTGCGATCGTGAATTTCGCGATAGGGTACAGCGGCCAGAATGTAGGGTACGACGCGCCACCGATCCGCGAGCGCTTCCAGTTCCGCCGGCGTACACAGGTCAACCAGCAGCGACTGCATTTCCTCGACCTGCTCCATGGTCAACAGCGCTCTGCACAAAGCAGCTATCGGTGACTCCACAGCGGCTTCTGGCTCAACATGACGACGTTTCACGATGCTCTCCCAATCACGCAATAGCGCACTAATATAAGATGACGCGGATATTAGTCGCGGCGACGCCGATAATCAAGCGCAAACGCGCAGGGCCGCAAATGACCGCAAGCCAGCCATAGCCGCGCCCTTCATGGCGTGCCATCGCGTGCCATCGCGAAGCGCAGAGCGTGCAACCATTCATGGCGTGCCATAGCGTACCGGCGCAGCATGAACGCGCAATTTCAATGGCCGAAATTTCACTCGCCAGCACCCGGCCACACACCGGACGCGGTCAATCGCGCCCTTGCGAAAACCTGCGTTGGCCGCGACGATGCGGCGACTGTGATCTTCAGGCCCTGAGAATGCGCAGCGATTTATCCAGCGCTTGCAGGAATGCAGCCACTTCGGCGCGCGTGTTGTAGAGCGCCAGACTGACACGCAGGGTGGCGGACAGACCGAAGCGCTGCAGCAGCGGATGCGCACAGTGCTGACCCGAACGCAGCGCCACGCCAAACTGATCCATGAGCAGCGCAAGATCGTGTGGGTGCGCGCCCTGCACCGTGAATGCACACACCGGAACGCGCGCGCCCGTACCCACATGTCCGAGTACGCGCAGGCCTGGAACCGCGCGCAATCCCGTCAGCACAGCGGCCAAGAGCTCGGACTCATGCTGGACAACCGCGTGCATATCCAGGCTACGCCACCAGCGCATGGCGGCCGCAAGACCGATATGCCCGGCAATGTTGGGCGTGCCGGCCTCGAAGCGCTGTGGCGGATCGGCGTAACGTGTGCCAGAAAAGCTGACGCTGGTGATCATCTCGCCGCCACCCATCATCGGCGGCAAAGCGGACAACCGTTCCTGCCGACCAAACAGCACGCCGGTGCCGGTGGGCGCAAAGAGCTTGTGCCCAGTGAAGGCGTAAAAATCGCAGCCCAGCTGCTGCACGTCAACCGGCAAATGCGGCACCGCTTGCGAGCCATCAATCACGCTGATTGCACCCGCCGAACGCGCCCATTCGCACGCAAGCGCGACCGGATTCACCGTGCCAAGCACATTCGACGCGTGCGTCAGGGCCAGCACGCGCGCCCCTTGCGCCAGCTGCGCACGCAAATCATCCAGATCAAGCTCGCCGCCCTCGGTGACTGCAATCGGGACCACGAGCGCACCGGTGCGCTCGGCGACCATTTGCCAGGGCACCAGATTGGCGTGGTGCTCCATCGTGGAGACCAAAATCCGGTCGCCGGAACGCAGCACGCTCTGGCCCAGGCCGTGCGCGACCACATTGAGGCCTTCGGTGGTGCCACGGGTCAGCACAATTTCCCGCCGGTCCGAGGCATTGAGCAGCGCCGCGGCCTCGTCGCGGGTTGCTTCGTAAGCCGCGGTTGCCTCTTCGCTCAAGGTGTGCACGGCCCGGGAAACGTTCGCGGCGTAGTCGCGCAGGTATCCCTGCACTGCGGACAATACGCAGAGCGGCTTCTGCGCCGTGTTCGCGCTATCAAAATAGATCAGCGGATGCTTGCCGAGCATCCGGTACAAGCCCGGAAACTCAGCCCGCCAAGCGGCTGCTTGCGCGTCTAGCGTGGTCGGGTATTCACTCATGCGGACGGCTCAACGCTTTCAGGAAACAGGGCCGCAAAATCAGCGCTCAAGACGCTTTGCATTTCGCTATCGGTAATCTCGGAACCGATTTCCAAGACGAATGCGCGCAACAGCAAATCGCGCGCCATGGCTTCACTCAAGCCACGCGAACGCAGATAGAACAGCGCGTGCGCGTCGAGCTGACCAATGGTTGCGCCGTGCGCGGCTTTGACTTCTTCGGCATAGATCTCCAGTTCAGGCTTGGTGTCCACTTCGGCCTGTTCGCTGAGCAGCATGCTGGCGGTACGCAGTCCGGCATCGGTCTGATCTGCGCCCTGCGCGATAAAGATTCGTCCGTTGAAAACGCCGCGCGAGCGCCCGTCGGCAAGTATTTTCCAAAGCGTTCGCGATTGCGTTTCGGCAATTTCGTGCCTGTGTTCAAGGCGCGTCTCGCTGTAACCGCGTCCGGACAGCAGCGCGGCATTCTGGAGCTTGGCGGAAGCGCCAGGGCCGTGATAGCAGACCTGCAGCTCGTGGCGCGCCGTGCCCACGCTGCGCTCCAGTCCCGTCCATTCAAGACGGGCGCGCTCGTGCAGATGAAATTCGCTGCGCGATAAACGAACCGAAGCTGGCAGGTCGTGAATTCGTCTGAGCACCTGAAGACTGGAATTTTTCCCTAGCTGTGCATCCAGCAGCGTGGTGCCGATGGCAGAACCGTCGCTGCCTGCCAAAGCGTGATGCTCCAACGCGTGATGATGCTCGATCACCTTCAGGCTGGCGCCTTCATCCACCAGCAAGCGCACGCGTGCGTGGCTTTCGCCAGCGCCCAATAGCCAATGAATATGCAGTACCGGATCCACCTGGATTCGTCCAGGCACCCGCACGGCGACCGGCTGCTCGGCCAGACAGAAGTTCAGCGCGGTAAAGGCGTGCTTCGGTGCCTGGTACTGCTTGAGTTCGAACCACGGCATCACGGGTTCAGAGCTCAGCTCAAGCGGGCCAGGGGCGAGGTTGGAATACTGTGGCAACACGCGTCCATCGGCGATCACCAGACGCAGTTCGCCCGCAAGATCTTGTGGCGCAAAGTTGGCCTCGGCAAGTGGCGCGCTGGCGGCTTTGCGCATCAGCAAGGGACGCAGCGGAAAGTAGCGCCACGCTTCATCGCGTGAATCCAGCGCCGGTGCCGCGCGCCGCGCGCGAATGCTTGCCAGCAGCTCGGCGGCATTGCGTGCTGCACTGCCAGCATGAGTTGGGGCCTGCTTCTGGGCCAATGTCTCAGCCAGAGCCTCAGCTTGAGTCTGGGCCTGAGCCCAGGCGGCCTGCAGCCAACTCATACCGCCACCGGTTGCCGATCTCGCACCCAGGCGTAGCCCTGCTCCTCAAGCTTCTGCGCAAGCGAAGCATCCCCGGATTCAACGATTCTTCCATCCGAAAGCACGTGCACGAAATCGGGCACCACGTAATCCAGCATGCGCTGATAGTGCGTGATCAATACAAACGCGCGCTCTGGCGAACGCAGCATGTTGACGCCTTCGGCGACGCCTCTCAAGGCATCAATATCGAGTCCGGAATCGGTCTCATCCAGCACTGCCAGGCTTGGCTCCAGCACGGCCATCTGGAAGATCTCGTTGCGCTTTTTTTCGCCACCGGAAAAGCCCTCATTCACCGCCCGGGTAAGCAGCTCGTCCTTGATGTGCAACACCTTGAGCTTTTCGCGCACCCGCTTCAGAAATTCCACCGCCGACAGCTCAGCTTCGCCGCGCGCTTTGCGCTGTGCATTCAATGCCGCGCGCAAAAAATAGCTGTTGTTAACGCCGGGGATCTCGACCGGATATTGGAAGGCCAGGAACACGCCCGCTGCGGCACGCTGTTCCGGCTCCAGGGCGAGTAAATCCTGCCCTCGGTAGGTGACCGATCCGGACTCAACGTCATAACCCTCGCGCCCGGCCAGCACGTTACCCAGCGTGCTTTTACCTGCACCATTGGGGCCCATGATGGCGTGCACCTCGCCTGGATTCACCTGCAAAGTAAGTCCCTTGAGAATTGCTCTTCCCGCAACTGAAACATGTAAATCATTGATCAACAACATATTTATAGCTTTCCATGTGATGGCCATGACGCCATGGGCAAAAAGGTGGGACCGCTAGAAACCTACTGCGCGGTCCGATTGCCGCGTTGCGCGGTGCTCGCAATCCGCAGCTACCCCGTGCGCAAAAAGTGCTTCCGGCAACTGTGCTTCCGGGCCAAAAATAAATCGGCGCGCGCGCTTAGCCCACCGCGCCTTCCAGACTCACTTCGAGCAGTTTCTTGGCTTCCACGGCGAACTCCATCGGCAGCTCTTTGAACACGCTCTTGCAAAACCCGTCGACGATCATGCTGACCGCATTTTCTTCATCAATGCCGCGCGAACGCAGATAGAACAGCTGGTCCTCACTGATCTTGCTTGTGCTGGCCTCGTGCTCAACGACGCCCGTTGGGTGCTTGACCTCAATGTACGGAAACGTGTGCGCACCGCAGCGCTTGCCGATCAGCAAGCTGTCGCACTGCGTGTAATTGCGCGCCCCGACCGCCGTACGCTCCATGCGCACCAATCCGCGATAGGTGTTTTGACCGCGCCCGGCAGAGATGCCCTTGCTGATGATCTTGCTGCGCGTGTTGCGGCCGAGATGAATCATCTTGGTCCCGGTGTCCGCCTGCTGGCGGTGATGGGTCAAGGCGACCGAATAGAACTCGCCAACCGAGTCATCACCGGTCAACACGCAGCTTGGATATTTCCAGGTGATGGCCGATCCGGTTTCCACCTGGGTCCAGGAAATCTTTGACTTTGCGCCACGGCAGTCGCCGCGCTTGGTGACAAAATTGTAGATGCCGCCGCGGCCTTCCTCGTCGCCTGGGTACCAGTTTTGCACCGTGGAGTACTTGATCTCGGCCTGCTCAAGCGCGACCAGCTCAACCACCGCCGCATGCAGCTGATTCTCATCCCGCATGGGCGCCGTGCAGCCTTCCAGATAGCTCACGTAGCTGCCCGCTTCGGCAACGATCAAAGTGCGCTCAAACTGCCCCGTTTCCTTGGCATTGATGCGGAAATAGGTGCTCAATTCCATCGGACAGCGCGTGTTTTTGGGGATGTAGACGAAGCTTCCATCCGAAAACACGGCCGAGTTCAACGCCGCAAAATAGTTGTCCGCAACCGGGACCACGGTGCCCAGATACTGTCGGATCAGCTCCGGGTACTCGCGCACCGCTTCGGAGAATGAGCAGAAGATCACGCCCGCCTTCTTCAATTCCTCCTTGAACGTAGTGCCTACAGAGACCGAGTCAAACACGACATCTACAGCAACTCCGGCCAAGCGCGCGCGCTCGTGCAGCGGCACACCCAGTTTTTCGTACGTCTCAAGCAGCTTTGGATCAACCTCTGCCAGCGATTTCGGTGCGTTCTTCTGTCGCGGCGCGGCGTAGTAGCTCATGTCCTGATAATCCAGCGGCGCCAGCTTCAGCTGTGCCCAGTCCGGCGGGGTCATTGTCAACCAGCGGCGAAAGGCGGCCAAACGCCACTCTGTGAGCCACTCCGGCTCACCTTTCTTGGCCGAGATGATGCGCACCACCTGCTCGCTCAAACCCTTGGGCAGGATTTCAGTATCGATGTCGGTGACGAAGCCAGCCTGGTAGCGACGGCTTTCAACCATGGCCTCGATGCCCGGCTGGATTTGCCCCGGCTGGATTTGCCCCGGCTGGAATTGGCCCGGCTGGGATTGACTTGGCTGGAATGCACTTGGCTGGGAATTGCTCATGATTTAACCCTCAATGTTTGCTTCGCTTGCCCCGATACCATGCAGCAAAGGCATCGGGACAACTCGGATCGGTATCTCGCGCCGAAGCGCGAGGGTCGGCTCCCAGGTTGCATCTGGCGCGCGCATGTCCGCGAGGCTCACGCCATCAAGCGCTTGCGCGAGCACGCGGTGAATCTTGTTCCAGTTGGCGCGCGTGCCGCAGGAAGCTTCGTGATGGCACAAACCTGCGTGTACGCTGCACTCGGTGAGCGCCACGGGCCCGTCGATAGCGGCCAAAATTGTTCCCACCGAGATGTGCTTTGGATCATGCGCCAAACGATAGCCACCGGCTGCTCCGCGCACCGAAGTGAGCAATCCAGCTTGGGTCAAAAGCTTCATGAGCTTGGCGACCGTGGGCTGCTCCAACCGGCCTCGCTCGGCCAACGTGAGCGATGAATAGAGCCGCTCCGGCGCCTCGGCCATGATCGCCAGCAGCACCGTTGCATAGTCAGCCAATTTACTGATTCTCAACACGGACAGGCACCTCGCAGAGGCTCAAAAAAAGATCAGGTTCTGACGCGAAACCCAGCGCCAGAAGGGGTCAGGAATAATCAGCACTAGAATAGTCTTGTTTTAGTGCACGGAGCATCAACAGCGGGGCAGATCAGGCCAGTCGGACAGCTCCGGTTCGGTCAAGCGCGCGTCTGGTATGGCATCGAGCCAGATTTTCGGTTGCAAGCCCGGCTGATTGAGGAAGGCTGCTTGTGGATTCAAAGAACAAGCCAGAGCGCGTCTGCACGTGGAAATTCTTCCCTTCAAGCGTTCGCAGCCCGCGTGGAAAGCTACAATCGGCGCCTTATTCGGATCAAAGGGTAGACAGGCACTCGGTGGCACGCGTCATTTTCGTCCTCCTGCTGGCCCTGAACCTCGGCACCGCCGCTTGGCTGCTCTGGCAACCCAAGCGGATTGAAGTGTCGCCGTCGGCAACCGATCCTCTGATACCGCCGCTGGTGCTGCTGAGTGAGCGCGATCGCGGCGCTATGGCACAAGCTGCAGAACTGGCGGCAGAGCCTGAGCCCCTGCCGGTGCAGAGCGTGTGTCTGAGCCTGGGGCCGTTTCAGACGCGGGACTTAGCGCAGAGCGCAGCGGCAGCACTCACGCCGCTGGTAAACGCGGTGGACGTGCGCGCAACTTCCGAGCGCAGCGTGCGCGGTTATTGGGTCCACGTTCCCGCAGCCGCGACGCGTGCCGACGCACTCGCCACGGCCCGACAGCTCAATGCGGCGGGCATTCGCGACAATTACGTCATTACCGCCGGCTCCCAGGAGAATCACATTTCGCTCGGCTTGTTCAAGGACCAGCAAAACGCCGAAAAGCGCCGCGATCAAGTCACGCGGCTGGGCTTTCGGGTTCGCGTTGACGAGCGTGTCGATACCCGCGAGCAGTTCTGGCTCGATCTGGAAAGCAAGGACGCCAGCACCATCGCATGGCAGGGGCGAGTTCCGGACGCAGAAACACTCAGTGCCAGCGAGCAAGCCTGCCGCTCGCCTGAACCCCAGTTTCCGCAACGCTGAACCGGTGTCACGCCAGCGTTAGCCGTGATGGCTGCAAGCCGCCCACCCAGAAACAAAGCCACCTCAAGTCACCTCAATCAAGCCACCCCGAGCCACCCAGAAACCTGAAACTCACCATCAAACTCCTCCAAGCCTGTCATCTCGACCGCAGGGAGAGATCTCAAGCCGCCCAGAACGAGATTTCTCCCTTCGGTCGAAATGACAAGGGCGGTGACCTGACAAGGGCAGTGAAATAACACAGGTTACAACGGTCATTCTGCGCGGAGCCGTCAGGCGCAGTCGCTTAAATCCATCGCTTCGAATTCCGGCAAAACGGGCGCGTGGCACGCTAACTTTCATCGCCTCAGGCCACCGGAGTATGAAACGCGTCGCACGTGGGCAACGCGCGCAATTCCCGCCAGACGGAGTGGAGGATTCAACCCAGCATGCAAATCTGCTCTCTCAAGGCGCGCTTCTCAGGGCGCTCTCTCAGGGCGCTCTCTCACGGCGCGCTCGACCACGTATCGATCACGCGTTCCAACAGCACCAGCGGCAAGGAGCCGTTGGTGAGCACCTGATTGTGGAACTCAGGCAGCGTGAAGCGAGCGCCCATGCGCTGCTTTGCGCGCTCACGCAGCTCAAGAATCTTCAGCATGCCAACCTTATAGGCCAGCGCCTGTCCAGGCATCACCAAGTAGCGCTCGATTTCGGAAACCACTTCTCCTTCAGCCATTCCGGTTTTTTCAATCATGTATGCAATCCCCTGCTCACGCGTCCAGCGCTGGTGATGCAGACCGGTATCAACCACTAAGCGCACGGCGCGAAACATTTCTGCCTGCAAGCGTCCCAGGTTATCCAGCGGGTTGGCTTGGAAACCCATTTCCCATGCCAGCTGCTCGGTGTACAGCGCCCAGCCCTCAGAAAAGGCCGTGAACGGCAGCACCCGGCGGAAGAACGGAACTCCTTTGAGCTCGCGCATGATCGCGATCTGGAAGTGGTGTCCCGGCACGCCCTCGTGGTAGGCCAGCGTGCGCATGCTGAACTTTGGAGTCTCCTTCACGTCGCGCAGGTTGGCGTAGAAAACACCCGGACGTGATCCGTCCATCGCGGGTGCGTTGTAGTAGGCGCCGGGCGCGGTTTTTTCCGCAAACGGCGGCACGCGCCGCACCTCGATGCCCGCTTTGGGTCGAATATCAAACGCAGGCGCAAGGCCCTTGTCGATTTCATCAATCATCTGCTTGTAGTCAGCAAGAATCTGCTCCCGTCCGGCGTCGGTATCGGGATACAGCTGCTCCGGCGACTGCGATAGCTGTTGCACGCGCTCGGCGAGCGTGCCGTCGACATAGCCGGCAACATCAAGAATCGCGTCCATCTCCTGCGCAATGCGCGCCACTTCCGCCAGCCCGATGCTGTGGATCTGGTCAGCGCTCATCTTGGTGGTGGTTTGCTGTTCGATCGCCAGCGTGTAGAAGGCATCTCCGTCCGGCAGCGCCCAAACGCCGTTGTTGCCGTTGGTTTTCGCCAGCAAGCCATCGTAGTAAGAGATCAAACTTTGGTAGGCCGGATAAACCGAGCTCTCAATAGCTTGCTTGGCATCGTTGAGCAATGCCGCCTTCTGCTCATTGGGAAGCACGCTGGCGTCAAGCTTCTCAAGCTTTTTGGCATATTCAACATACAGCGTGTTGTCTTGCGCGGACGTGCCCGCAAACGCACGCATTTCTGCCAGAACCTTCTCAACCACAAAACGCGGCGGGATGATGCCCTTGCTTTCGCGCAGCTTCAGGCCGTCCAGCACGCCCGAGAACTTGCCCAATACCTTGTTGAGCCGCGCCACAAAATCCTCCGCGTCGCGCGCGTCGTTGATCTGGTGCGTCTCGTTCATGAAGCGTGGAAAGCCGTTCTGCACGCCGAACAGCTGATTGACCGGGTAGTTGTGCAGACTGAAGGCTGCCATGCGGTCCTGCATGCTAAGAAAAAATTCCAGCACGTCGTAGCTCAGCTGCTGCTTGCTCGCAAGCGCTGCGCGATCGTAGGACCGCAGCGTTGCAAGATCGGCCTTGAGCTGGGCCTGCACCGCAATGTCGCGCTCGGGTCCAGCCTGGGTGAGATCGTTATTGTGAAAACGCAGTCCCAAGCCCTCGAGCAAGCGCATGCTGGAAAGCATTTCCGGATCCTGCAGCGCATATTTGGCAAACACTCGGCCGTAAAACAGCTCAAGGCTGACTGGCTTGAAGTACCAGGTGTGCACCCCGAAGGCGACGACCAGCATAACCAGGGCGAGCGACGCCCACGCGATGCGCTTGAACCAGCGTCTGAGCATGCGATGCGTTCCGTTATCTTGAATGGCCGGAACAATAGAGGGATTCAGGCGCCTGCGCAGCGGTCAATAGTCATGCGTGCTTGACCGTCACGGCCCGCAGTCACGCCGGCGCAGTCGCCTCAATCCATGGCTTCCGGCGTCGGTCCAACCGGAGGTTGATCGCTCGAAACGAGATTTCTCCCTTCGCTCAGGCCCCAAAACATCAGGCCGCCAAGGGCGGCTCGATTGCGCGCAGCTCATGCGGCGGAACGCCGCTGCGGATCATGGTGGCGTCAAAACCCCGCTCACTGAGCAAGTACGTTGCGGAGGCACTGCGCCGCCCGGTGTCGCAATACACCACGTAGCTGAGCTTGGGATCCAGAGTTTTGGCCAGCTCGCGGATGCGCGAAAGGGGCGCGCTGATGGCGCGCGGGAGATGCCCGTGCCGGTACTCGCTGGGAATTCGCACATCGATGATTTGCGCCTTGGCCGGAATCTCGTGCATGCTGATTTCTGAAAGCAGCGGTGCCTTCAGCAGCTTGGCGAACGCGGCACCGGAAAGGCGCATCAGCGCGCAGCGCGTCACGGCACGCACCGTGGCGTTGCGCGGCTCACCGGAAACCAGAGCCTCTTCACCAAATGCCCGCCCCACGCCAAGCTGTGCCAGCTCTTCTTCGTGTTCAGCACCAGGATCATCAAGCACCACCTGGACCGTGCCCTCGGTGATCACATAGTAGTAGTCACCCACGTCGCCCTGCTTCAGGATCAGATTACCGGCAAAAAAGCTCACCGGCTCCATGCTGGCGAGGATTTGCGCAATATTCGCCGCCGGAATCTTCATGAACGCCTTGCTTTGCAGCAGATAAGTCATCCAGTCAATCGATTCCGACTTGTCCGAGCTGTCTGCTTCCACGCCGCCGGTCTGCGACCAGGTAAGCAGCAGATCCACCAGCTCACGATCCACGAAAAGAATCTGGCAAGCGCTTCGCGCCACCGCGCTTGCACTGCGGCGATGCCCTGGCGCAAGCGGATATTGGGCGTCTGGATCGCTCACGCGAAGCACGCGGCGATCGGTTTCGCCTATCAGATCAATTTCACCCGCAACCAGATACGCCTGAGTGCGCGCCAATTCGCCAACGCCGAAGATCGCCTGCCCTGCGCCATAACTCAGCACGCTGCTCTGCTTTGCCAGCTGAGCCCGATCTGCTGGCACCAGTGACCGCAAAGGCACCAGCTGCGCGAATATTCCAAGATTGACCATAATTTACGTCGAGCTCCCCTTTAAAACGGGCGAATTCTACGCCGCAACTCAAGGCTTCGTGACTCTATTTCTGCATTCGTTGCAAAATGTAATCCAACGTGAAGACGACCGTCATCTAAGCGCCACACATCCTGCTGCGCGCTCGAAGTCTCGCCATCGGCCACGCAATAATGAGCGCGAATTCAAATGCGCGGAGCTGATGTGGCAAAACTGTGGGTGATCAAACTGGGCAGCTCTTCGCTGACGCGGCCGGACGGTCGGCTTGATCTGCAAACCATGAGCCAGCTCATGCAGCAAATCGCGCAGATAAGGGCGGCCGGTGACCAAGTCGTGCTGGTGAGCTCGGGCGCCGTGGCGGCCGGACGTAAAATCTGGGATCCGGAGCACGCCAGCATGGCAAGCAAGCAGGCCTTGGCCGCGCTTGGACAGCCTTTGCTTATGGCGCAATGGGCGCGTATTGCCGAGATCTATGACCTGCGCGTGGCGCAGGTGCTTTTGACGGCCGCTGATCTGGATGCACGCGCACGCTGGCTGCTGGCGCGCAACACGCTGGAGACCCTGCTCGGCATCGGCGCCATTCCGATCATCAATGAAAATGACACGGTCGCAGTTGATGAGATCCGCTTTGGCGACAACGACATGCTCAGTGCGCGCGTGGCTGCCCTGCTCGGCGCAGATCGGCTGATATTGCTCACGGACCAGCAGGGACTGTATTCCGCCAATCCGCGCCAGCACCCGGACGCGCACCTGATTCGCGAGCTGAGCGAAGAAATCTCTGATGCCTTGCGTCATGCCGCAGGCGGCCATGGCGGCACACTTGGCACGGGCGGTATGGCCAGCAAGCTCAACGCCGCTGATCTGGCGCGGCACGCGGGGATTGAAGTGTTTATCGCGCACGCACGGCAAGCCAACATCGTGCTCGAACTGGACCTGGAAGACACGCCACGGACGCGCTTTTCGGCGCTTGCCACCTACGTTGACGCGCGCAAGCGCTACATCCTGGCCGGCGGCAAGCCCAATGGCCAGGTCCGCATCGACGCCGGCGCTGCGCGCGCACTTAGCACCGGCGCCAGTCTGCTTGCCGTGGGCGTGACCGCCTGCGTGGGCGAGTTTGCGGCCGGCGATAGCATTGAAGTGCTGGATACCTCTGATCGCGTGCTGGCGCATGGACTAAGCCACTACAGCGCCGTGGATGTGCGCACCATCATGGGCCAGAGCTCACAGCAGATTGCGCAATTGCTGGGCGGCGACGCCGAGCCGCTGATCCACCGCAATGACATGGTGCTTTGGTATGCAAACTGAAACTGTCACTCGGGCGATCGCGGCGCGCGCCGCCGCGCGTGGGCTGGCACGCACCAGCGCCCAGACGCGCGATGCGCTGCTGCTTGCCATCGCAGCTCAGCTGCGACAGCAGGCAGCTCAGATCAGCGCGATCAACGCAAGCGAAGTTGAGCGCGCCGCTGCGCGCGGCATGGATGCGGCCTTTATCGACCGACTGATGCTCAATGAAGCGCGCGTACTCGCCATGGCTGAGGAAGTGGAGCGCATCGCCGCGCTGGCGGATCCGCTTGCGGCCAGCTTTGACCATCGCACGCTTGGCAACGGCGCCCGGCTGCATCGGCGGCGCGTGGCGCTCGGTGTCATCGGCGTGATTTACGAAGCGCGCCCCAATGTCACAATCGACTGCGCGGCGCTGGCGCTGAAAACCGGCAACGGCGTGCTGCTTCGGGGCAGCTCCGAAACGCTGGGCAGCAACCTTGCGCTGCTCGCCTGCGTGCATGCCGCCCTCAGGGAGCACGGCCTGGACACCGGCGCCGTGGGCTTGATCGAAAACCCCGAGCGCAGCGAAGTGGACGCCATGCTGCAAGCCGTCGGCTTGCTTGATTTGATCATTCCGCGCGGCAACGCAGCCTTGCACGAACGCTGCAAACACAATGCCCGCGTACCGGTAATCACCGGCGGCATCGGCATCTGCCACCTGTACGTGGATTCCGAGGTGGACGTTGAGGCGGCGCTCAAGGTGCTGATCAACGCCAAGGTGCAGCGCCCGACGGTATGCAATGCGCTCGACACTGTGCTCTTGCACCGTGACATTGCGGCGCCGTTTCTGCCCCAGCTTGTAACCCGGATGCGGGCACACAAGGTGGCACTCCGACTCGACCCGAGCGCGTATCAGCTGGCGTCCGATGCCGGGCTGATTGGGGCAGGCCTGAATAACGGCGGCCTGAATAACGGCGGCCTGAGAGACGGCGGCCTGAGAGACGGCGACATGATAGACAGCGGCCCGATCCAGAGCGGAGTTACCTTGGCCGGCGCGCAAGACTTTGCCACCGAATGGCTGGGGCTGGTGCTTGGAATCGCGATCGTTTCCGATATGGCGGCGGCGATCGCGCATATCGAAGCCCATTCCACCGGCCATTCCGACGGCATTTTGAGCAGCAATGCCGAGCATGCCCAAGCGTTTCTTGCCAGCGTCGATTCGGCCGCGGTGTACTGGAACGCGTCCACGCGTTTTACCGACGGCGCTCAGCTTGAACTGGGCAGCGAGGTTGCGGTGTCAACGCAAAAGGTTCATGCCCGAGGCCCGATGGGCCTGGAGGCTCTTACCAGCTACAAATGGGTGATTGAGGGCGACTATCACGTGCGCGCCGATTGAGCCTAGAGATTCTTTGCAATGTCAGCTTGACCGGAGCATGCGGCCCAGTTTTTGGCCCAGTTTTTGGTGGCTGTGCGTCAAAGGCAGTCCGTCAAAGGCAAACAGACGCAGCTAAGTGGATAGGAGCAACCGCCATCGCCCCAACGCGGTGGCGCGTACCAGCCCGGGTTGCAGCCCCAGGTTGCACCCGATGGCACCCCCGGGTTGCAAACCCCGGGAGCGAATGCAGCCGCGAATGCAGCAGCACTCTAAATCAGTTCAAGCGACTCGCCGTCCGGCCCGCTCATCACCTGCGATTGCGCCTCTTTGTGGCGCTGATCCAGCCGCACGCCGTCTGCGTTGCTGCGCGCCAGCGCGACGTGCGCAATTCCGGCCGGTAGACGTGCATCGGGTCGCGCCACGGCAAGCATGCCAGCGGTAGCCTGATCAAGCTCCAGCAAATGGCCGGCGCGCAGCTGCCAAACGTGGACCGAGTGCTTTTGCGTGAGCGCCAAACCCTGCGCCTGATTGAGTGCGCTCAAGCAGGTTTGAAATCTGAAGTCGCGCACAGCGCCCAGACCAGCATAGAAGCCGCTGCTGCGGATCAGATCACGACACGCCAGGACCATGACAAACGGCGGACCCACCGCTGCGCTCAAATCGGTCGAAAGCGGCAGTTCAAAAGGCGGCACTGGACGCCGCACCTGGGTTAGATAAAGCACTTCGCCGCCCGGGCCCTGCACCTGACAGGCTCGAATAGCGTCGCTGAAATCCAGATCGGCGGGCGGTCTCAACACCTTGAAATGGGCGCCCAACTGGCTTGCTAGCGCATCCACATCGGCAACCAGCAGTTCAATCGCCATCCAACCCAAGCGCGCAAACGCGGCTGCAGCCGGCTGCGTGCGGTCTTCAATCAGACGCAACCATGGCGCGTCCGAGCCCGGGCACGCCAACCAGGCGCTGGGCGCATCCACGTACGCCAGGGCGCCCAGCCTTAAAGCCTCCTCACGCGCCAGCGATTCGCGCGCAAGCAAGCGCTGCGCCAGCGGTCCCTGATAGGCCGCAAGCGCCACTTCCAAGTCAGGGACAACCAAGGTGACGTGCGCAATCGGGCCCAGTCGCATCTCAAAGCTCCGGCTTCAGGCCCATTTCTTCAATCAGGCGATCTGCCTGATCCACCGCATCCATCACCCACAGCATGTAGCGCGCGTCGACCCCGATGGTGCGCGTTTTCACCTCGTCAAACAGCCAGCCTGAGGAGATCGCCTCGTAGTTACCGTCAAAGGCTAGGCCGATCAGCTCAGCTTTCTTGTTCATCATCGGTGAGCCGGAATTGCCGCCCGTGATATCCAGATCAGCCAGGAAATTGACCGGCACGGAACCGTCTTTTGCGTACGGCCCAAAGCGCTTGGCGCGAATCAGCTCCAGTTGCTTGGCGGTGGCGTCAAACGGATCCACACCGGTGTGCTTTTGCACGATGCCGTCCAAATGCGTAAACGGCAGCGCCAGCAGACCATCGCGCGCGGGATAACCCTTGATCTGGCCAAAGGTCACGCGCAAAGAGCTGTTGGCATCGGGATAGAGCTGCTTGCCCTGCGCTGCTGCGAAAGCGATGCGTGCATTCATCCACTGCGGGCGCACCACGGTTTCGTTGCCCTGAGCTGTCTTCACCTGATCTTCCATGCGCAGCCACGCTGGCATCATCGCCACAGCAAACTTGAGCGCCGAATCATCACTTGCTTCCAGCGCTTTGCGATCCATGGTCAACCACGCGCTGCGCGGCTCCTGCTCGGCCACCTTGGTGCCCGCGTACAAAGCATCCAGCCGCTGCGCCAAAGAATTGCTGCCTTCGGCCCTGCCACCGATCTCGACACCGATCTCGACACCGATCCCGTCGCCGATCCCGACGCCAATCCAGGCATCCAGCTCCGGCAGACGCTGCGCTGTCGGCAGTTGCAAATATCTTTCAAGTGCATAGGCCAACAGCGCACGGTCGACTTGAGGGTCGAAACGACGATCGAGCACCTGAAAGCGGCCTTGGATGCGAATCTCGTCGCGCTTTTGGTAGCCAAGCTGACGCTGTGCATCGGGCTTGGCGCGCTCGATCGAGAGCCGGTAGGCATCGCGCGCCGTGGCGATCAGGCCGCTGCCGCCGATCAGGCCCAGCAGCTGATCACGATCGCGACGGCTGCGAATTTCAGCCACGATGTCCTTCAAGCCCTGATAGCCGGCCAGGCCCTCGGGCGCGTTGGTCTTTGCCCACTCAAGAATGGCTGCTTCTTCGGCACTCTTGATGCCAACCGCGTCAATCGCCCTGAAGCCGTCGAGATTACCTTCGGCGTTCTTCAGCCCGTTGTTGATGCTGGCTACCGATGAAGCGTACTTCACGGCGGCATCCGGACGCTCCTTGGTGTGCTGATCAATCAAGGCCAGAATGGCGCGGTTGTGGGCGATCTGCTTGGGGTACTGCCACTGGATCGCATCGCCAACCTCTTCCGCCAAGCGGTAGCGATTGGTGCGCCCTGGATAGCCCGCGATCATCGCAAAGTCGCCCTCGGACACGCCCTCGCGCGACACCCGCAAATAGGACTTCGGCCGATAAGGAACATTGCTTTCATTGGGGTCCGCGGGCTTTCCGTCCGGCCCAACATAGGCTCGGTAGAACGCAAAGTCACCGGTGTGGCGCGGCCACATCCAGTTGTCAACGTCACCGCCGTACTTGCCAATGGCGTTCGCCGGTGCGTACACCAGGCGAACGTCGCGAATCTCCAGCTGCTTGATCAGAAAGTACTGTGCTCCGCCGTGAAATACGTAGACGTCGCAGCGATATCCCTTGCTCGCTTCACACGCCGCGACCAGCTTCTTGGTACGCGCGTCGATCGCATCAAAGCGATTGCGACCGCTGGCCGGCAGATTTGTGCGCACTTTCTGCGTCACGTCAGCGATGCTCTCGGTGACGAAAATGCGCATGGTGGGCTCAGCGCGTAACTCGTCGCCCAGCAGCTTGGCGTAGAAGCCCTGCTTGAGTAAGTTCTTCTCGGCGGTTGAATTGAACTGGATCGACCCGTAGGCACAGTGGTGATTGGTCACCGTCAGGCCCAGTGGCGAGACGAAGGAGGCGGTGCAAAAACCAAGCCCGACCACCGCATTCATCGGATGCTTGGTCAGGTCACTGATCCGGCTTGGATCAATCGCCAGGCCTTGGGCGCGCAGCTGATCTTCCATCTTAGGCAGCTGATGCGGCTGCCACATGCCTTCAATGGCAAGCGCTTGAGTCGAGAGGCAAAGCGCCAGAGCGGCGAACAAATTGGCAGATGGCATGAAGTATCCGGCCCGATCTTAAGGAGGGCGCGACGCTAAACCATGCGCGAACGAAAGAGAAGTGCGATTGTGCGGATGGGGCGACGCTTGGCCATTCGGGCGCGATAAATCGCGCCGCTACGGCAGTTTGAGGCTCAAGTCCCTGGCTCAAGTCAGCGGCTCAAGTCGGGGGCTCAAGTCCCTGGCTCAAGTCCCTGGCTCAAGTCAGTGGCTCAAGTCAGTGGCTCAAGTCGGGGGCTCAAGTCAGTTGCTCAAGTCAGTGGCTCAACTCAGTGGCTCAACTCAGTGGCTCAAGTCGGTGGCTCAAGTCGGTGGCTTAGGAAGGTTAGGGAGTAATGGCTGGCAGGCATAAGCGACAGCCCGGTCCCGTAGCGGCACGATGAATCGCGTCCGGGCGTCCGGGCGTCGCAGCCCATGCCACCCATCGCGTTCCGGGTCCAAGGCCACCAAGTGACATTGTTGGACCAAACAAAATTACAAAAAGCCGGACCTTTCGACCTAACCTTCATGGCGTCAGGTCACGAGCAGGATGAAACTCGGTTTCAGCCAACCTGACCGCGACATGCGCGCATGGATTCCGCGACTGCGCGCGGAATGACCGTTGCCCCACTTCAAGGCGCGACCCACTACCCGCGTTTGAATCCACGCCGCGGCGCTGGCTCCGGATCAAAGGCATCGAAGCTGAAAATCTCGCTGCCGCGTGCGGCAGCGGCCGAAAGCAGGTTCAGCTTGCCGATCACGGCGTCGATGCTGGCGGCGCCAAAGAATATCCACGCTTTTCGGGACGTGACATCAATCCAAAAATCCGTCTGCTCCAGCTGAGCCCGCAGGCGCGCCTTGAGCTGCGATTTGCGCCCCGGCGTAAGGTCGGTCAGCAGAATCGCCATGGCAACCGCTTCCACCCGATGCACTTTTTCAATACCCAAACGCACCCTGCGCGTGCGCACCGGCCCCACGCGCATCGAACGTCCTTCAGCGTTCGGTTTTACAGCCATCACATCTGTGCCCGTCGCTTCGATTTCCCGGAGTGTCATCAGCAACCAGACCACGCCACCAACAAGATGCTCAGCATCCGGCTTTCCGCGCGCTCCTGCGCCTGTTAACTGCGAATTTCTTTGACTTTACGCGCAGCAGGCGCGCACCTGCACCAACTTGCTCGCATCAGCTGAAGTCCGTCACTTGCCTCGCATTGCCACCCAGCTGTAGCGCTTCGCGCGCAAGAATAGCGACGCATCCTATCTGCTGCCGTTAAACATGAACAGTTCGACTCACTTCTTGCACAATTAAAGAGCGCGGGCATGCTACCCCATAGTACGCAGCGGCGAACCGCCTTGATCCGGTGGGAAACCTCTATAGACGGTAGCGAGCGCTTTGAATGCAAGGCGCAAGGCGCAAGGCGCACGGCGCGCAGGAACCGCAAGGTACAAAGGCGCGCACCTAGCGATTGCGCGCGGCGCGCAACGCAGCAATCGGAGTGCGCAAAAGGACTCTAAGGTTTCCCCCTGGCACCCCCTGGCACCCGCGGCTTCTTCACTCCCCGACTGGCAGTGGCAAAGGACCAGCTTTACCAGGATAAAAAATGTCTAATCGCGTCATTATTGCGTTAATTACCCTATTTATTTGCGTCATGCTGCTGATCGGAGGATTGCGAGCACCGCGCAACCGAGCAAGCTGACCGCGCAGTAGGTTTATAGAGGTTCAAAAATGAAGGACGAAGCTCGACTACAAGGCGGCCTGCCCAAGACCGGCGCGCCGCAGACCGGGAGCAGCGCATGAGATTTTCCAGGCTTAAGCACCTTCCTCATTTGGCGTTGGCAACCGCGGCACTGATGATTGCCGTGCTGGGCTGGCTGCTTTATGACGCCAAGGTCAAATCGCAGGAATCGGTGCGCTGGCTGAGTCACTCGCTGAAAATCGTCGAGTCCATAGGCACGGTCGATAAAGGCGTGAATCAGGCGGAGATTGCGCAGCGCTCCTTCATATTTTCTGGCCTTCAATCTTTTTTGGTCGAACGCGATCAGGCGCTGCTAACACTAGAGAACGACTCCAGAAATTTACAGCAACTGACCCTCGACCAGCCCGATCAACAGCGCCGAATCGCCCAGCTCCGAGTGCTGATTGCAGCGCGCGTTGAGATCATGCGGGAGACCGCCTTAAAGCGGCAAAACCAAGGTGTTGAGGCGGTCTCAAAAACCTACGCCGCGGGCGGCATCGTGCAAAAGTTAAGCGCCCAAATATTCGCGCTTGTCGAGCAGATAAAGCAGTACGAGTTGCGGCTGCTTGAAGTGCGACGCGACGGCACCCAAACTGGCTACAGCAGAGCGTTAGTCGGTCTCATCACGGCAGTTCTGATGAGCATGATTGCTTTTGGCTATCTTGGATTTGCCGCGCAAGGCAGGCAAAAAATGCAGGCCTCGCAATACGCCCGCAGCCTGCTCGAAGCCAGCCTCGATCCGCTGCTCACGATCAGCGCCGAAGGCAAGATCACCGACGTCAATGAGGCCTCGATCAAGGCCACCGGCATGGCGCGCGAGCAGCTGATCGGCACCGATTTCTCCGATTACTTCACCGAGCCCGAGCAGGCGCGCGAGGGCTACCAGCAGGTCTTCGCCAAAGGCTTTGTCACCGACTACCCGCTCACCATTCGGAACAAGGACGGTCGCCTCACCGACGTGCTGTACAACGCCTCGGTATACAAGGACGTCAGCGGCAACGTTCTGGGGGTCTTCGCCGCCGCGCGTGACGTCACCGAGCGCAAGCGGGCGGAGGACAAGTTCCGCAGCCTGTTTGAGTCGGTGCCCGACGCCTTGGTCGTGGTCAATCGCAGCGGGGAAATCATGCTCGTGAATGCGCAGACCGAGCGGGCGTTTGGCTATGCGCGCAGCGAACTGCTCGGCAAGCAGGTGGATGCTTTGGTCCCGGAGCGATACCGACGCCACCACGGCGCGCACCGAAGCGCCTATTTCAGCGACGGCAAAGTGCAGCCCATGGGTACCAATCGCGCGCTGTCGGCGCTGCGCAAAGACGGCAGCGAGTTCCCGGTTGAGATCAGCTTGAGCTCGCTTGACACCCAAGATGGGCGGCTGGTATCCGCCACCATTCGCGACGTTAGCGACCGCAAGCAGGCGTCCGAATACGCCCGCAGCCTGCTTGAGGCCAGCTTAGACCCGCTGGTCACGATCAGCGCCGACGGCAAGATCACCGACGTCAATGAAGGCTCCATCAAGGTCACGGGTGTGATCAGGACAGAACTAATCGGCACCGACTTCTCGGACTACTTCACTGAGCCCGCAAGGGCGCGCGAGGGCTATCAGCAGGTCTTCGCCTTGGGCTCGGTGATCGACTACCCGCTGACCATTCGGCACCGCGACGGCGCACTGACCGATGTGCTTTATAACGCCAGCCTTTACAAAGACGCCAGCGGCGCCGTGTTGGGGGTGTTTGCCGCGGCGCGCGACATCACGGCGCGCAAGCTGATCGAAGCCGAGCAAAGGCGGCTGGATCAGGCTTTGCGTGCGACCAATCTGGAACTGCAAGCGGCCAAGATTGAGGCTGAGCGCGCCAATCTGGCGAAGTCCGACTTCGTGTCCAGCATGAGCCATGAGCTGCGCTCGCCGCTCAACGCCATTCTCGGCTTCGCACAGCTGATTGACTCGGACCCGCTGCGGCCGACGCCGCGTCAAAAGGAAAGCCTCGACCAAATTCTTCAGTCCGGCTGGTATTTACTGGAGTTAATTAACGAGATCCTTGACCTGGCGCAAATCGAATCCGGCAAGCTGTCGCTGTCGCTGGAGCCTATGTTGCTGGAAGAAGTGCTGCGCGATTGCCAGGCGATGATTGAACCGCAGGCCCGCAAGAGCGGCATCTGCATCGGTTTTTCGCATCCCGAGAGCCCCCTATTCGTCAAGGCAGAGCGCACCCGGGTCAAGCAGATCATCGTGAATCTGCTGTCCAACGCAATCAAATACAACCGCGTGGGCGGCAAGGTTGAAGTGGCCTGCCGAGCGAGCCCGGCAGGCCGGGTTCGAGTGAGCGTTCAAGACACCGGAAAAGGCTTGAGCCCAGATCAATTGGCGCAGCTGTTCCAGCCTTTCAACCGGCTCGGCCAAGAAGCCGGCGCGGAAGAAGGCACCGGCATCGGCCTGGTGGTGAGCAAGCAATTGGTTGAGCTGATGGGCGGCGCGATTGGCGCTGAGAGCACGGTTGGCGTCGGAAGCGCGTTCTGGATCGAATTGAACCTGTGCGATGCCATCGTGCTGGAGCAGGCTGCCATGGCGCCGACGGCGACCGCAGTTACCAACAGCGCGCGCGCCGCGCCCCTACGTACGGTGCTCTACGTCGAAGACAACCCGGCCAACTTGATGCTGATTACGCAGCTGCTTGCCAGGCGCCCCGAGATTTCATTGTTGAGCGCAAGCGACGGCCGCAGTGGCATCGAGCTGGCACAGGCCACCCAGCCCGATGTGATCCTGATGGACATCAATCTGCCCGGCATCAGCGGCGTCACCGCGCTCGCGATTTTGGCCACCGACCCGGTCACGGCGCACATCCCGGTGATCGCGATCAGCGCCAACGCGATGCCCAGAGACATCGAAAAGGGCCTGAACGCGGGCTTCTTTCGCTACCTCACCAAACCAATCAACGTGAACGAGTTTACGGAGACGCTCGATCTAGCGCTTGCAGTGACCCGAACTGGGAGTGAGCCGGTAAAGCACTGAGGTTTTCATGTTTTGCGCATTTGAATTAAGGCGGCGTGCCTAATGTGCGCGGCGAGAAAACCGCCACATAAAAGCAGGTACATCCACCAGCGCTAGCCGGCATACCAAAAGAGCCGTTTTCCCAACGCAGCAAGGCTGGCGAGAAACAGAATCGGGGTGTAGGCAGGCGCAAGTGAGCCAAGAATGCTTACCGACCAAGCGCGGTGAGGCCAGAACATCAAGGAACATCAAGGCAAGGAACATCAAGGCTAACCACTTGCGAAGTAGACCAGGGTTCCAAGTACGAACGCCAGCAACGCGAGGCACTCTCGTTTTGTGGCAATTTCAAGCGGCATGGCGAATGGCAGAACGAACACCAAAGCGCGGAGCAGGTTTTCGATTAGCGTCAATGGCGCCGGAATATCGCGCCAGAACTCTGCCACCGCGGGCGCGGACATCAGCTTGCTGGTGAACGCTAGGTTCCATGCAATTGCAGGTATAAGCAGCAACCCGCAGCGCAGTGCGTAGCGGCGGTACTTACTGTGTTCTACCGCTGCGCTGCTTGGGCAATTGTTTGCTGTTGTCATGTTTGGCACACATTTTTTTCTAAGGCTGTGAAAACCACCGGCCAGGAGCGCAATTTCGTTGTTCTGGCACTGCGCCCCAACGGGACAAACCAAGCTAGCCCAGGGCAACGCCCGAATACACGGAGGCATCCGTTGCGAACTTAAAAACCGCTCAAGTGGGATCAATCGACCCAGCTGCTGGGCCTAGCTGTGACCTCCCCAACGCAAGCCCGTGCGCAAAACTCAGCGCACTGGATCTCTCGAATCCACTTCCACGCGGTGATAGATCGAATCCAAAGTGAGCGTCATTTCTGGGCAGCTCAGCTCGATCTGACCGCCGTCCGTCACGCTTTCAAAGCGCCAGCATGCGCCGCTGCGTTGGAATACATCCACGCGGCGCTCTTCTTGCGACACCAGTAAATAAGCCTCAAGCTCGGGGGCTTTTTGGTAGTTGTGCAGCTTTTCGCCGCGATCAATGCCTTCAGTGGACTCACTTAACACTTCAACGACAAAGCAGGGCTGTAATTCGCAGTACTCATCGGATTTTGTCGCGCACGACACCATGACTTCGGGGTAATAATACAGTTTATCGGCCTTGAATTTGACGGCGGAGATCGACACGCGGCAATGACTCGATGCCTTTTCGCGCAGCGCGAATAAAATAT
>Ga0163144_10007627_pt1 | contig 23668 bp, 17 predicted proteins | sample OliLak19BULKMAT1_FD_123175 | JGI IMG/M metagenome (GOLD analysis project Ga0163144, IMG submission 123175) | Freshwater microbial mat bacterial communities from Lake Vanda, McMurdo Dry Valleys, Antarctica - Oligotrophic Lake LV.19.BULKMAT1 | ecosystem: Environmental > Aquatic > Freshwater >...
GGCCATCACTTAGGCCATCACTTAGGCCATCACTTGGGCGATCACTTGGGCGACGCATCGGCATCGCGGCACTCCTCGGGTGCGAATCTGCGTCCAGACTTTATGATTCGCGACATCTCATGTCAAGACATCTTATGTCTGAATCGACCGTTGGCTAGCGTGTCATCGCGGGCGACTGCGTCATTTCGTGACCGGCAACCAGCTCAATCATGCTGGCGCGCAGCACAGCAAGCGCGCGACTGTATTCGGGTCGCCAATAGGAGAGCGATTGCGGCGAAAGCGCTTAAACAGAAGTGCCCGATCAGCGAACCTTGCCCGATGGATAGCGCGGCGACGGATGCCCCAGCAGCCACGCTGTATAGCCACACGACGCGCGCGGACGGAGCCCCTTGTAACAGTATGCCCAGCCCGCACAGCAGCAGCCCGGACAACACCAGTGCACGCTCATAGCGCATGCTCCACAGCAGAGCCATCGCTACGCCATGATTTGGATCACGCACGCTGTAAAGAGCGAGCTTCAGCGCCGGCAGGAGTGCGAACAGGATTGGCACCAGCACGCAGTGCAGCGCACAGAGCGCGGACAGCCAAGCGCCGCACCAGGCCAGCCAAGCACGCTTGGCGGTCATTGGGAGCGCGCCGTCAGCCACTACGAGCGGCGCCTCACCGGCAAGCATCGGGCCAGAATCGCTCAGGCCAGAATCGCTCAGGCCAGGGCCGGTCGGGCCGGGAGCAGCTTCCAGATTGCCCGGAGCCCCGGATTCCGCTCGCATGTCCAGCACTGGCGCCGCCACTGATCAGTCCTTCGCAAGTTGCCAGCGCGGGAACGGATCAAGAAAGTTTTGCCACAGCACAGGGCCAAGCGCGAACTCGGCGTCGGTCAATTCCGCTTGCCGCAGTTCCGCGCGCACCTGTGCTTCCTCCAGCCCGATCCCGATCAAGGCCAATTCCTGGCGGCGATCACCGAAGTTACGATCCCACAGCTGCTCCAGTGCCGCGAATTCCTCGGGACGCTGAACCTGCCAGGGCGCTGGCGGTGACGCCGTGAGCGCCATGCCAAGGCGGATGGGCCGATCCACTAGACCTGCTTCGACGCGGTCGCGCGAGGCAAACCAGAATCCCGCCGCCTGATGCTCGGTTGCACCACCGACCGTCGAAAGCTGGCCCACCCAATCCATACGCGACGCGAGCCAGAAGAAGCCCTTGCTGCGCATGACGCCGCCCAATCCCTGCTCAATCAGGGCGTGAAACCGCAGCGGGTGAAATGGGCGCCGCGAGCGATAAACGAAGCTGGTGATGCCGTAGGCTTCGGTCTCCGGCGTGTGCACGCCGCGCAGCTCCTGCATCCAGCCCGGCGCCATCTGGGCCCGCGTGAAGTCGAAGCGCCCCGTGCCCAGAACCTGCTTGAGCGGAACCCGTGCTCGCTCAGCGTCCAGTAGTTCGGCATCGCGATTCAGCGCACGCACCATTTGCCGCACCTGATGGCGCATTTCCGGTGCCGCGCGGTCGCTCTTGTTCAAGATGATCACGTCCGCAAATTCGATTTGATCGCTGAGCAAACCAACCAGTGGCCGGACGTCTTCCGGTCCTGCGGAGACACCGCGCTCGGGCAATCGATCGGGCGAGGAGAAATCACGCGCGAACGTGGACACATCGACCACGGTCACCATGGTGTCCAAGCGCGCAACATCGGAAAGCGAACGTCCTTCCTCGTCGCGCACGGAAAACGTGGCGGCCACCGGCATCGGTTCGGATATGCCGGTCGATTCAATCAGCAAGTAGTCGAACCGGTTCTCCGCAGCAAGTCGCGCCACTTCGGTGCGCAAATCGTCGCGCAGCGTGCAGCAGATACAGCCGTTGCTGAACTCCACAAGTTTCTCTTCTGTGCGCGACAGCTCGGCGCCGCTGCCGCGCACCAGCTGCGCGTCGATGTTGATCTCGCTCATGTCGTTGACGATGAGCGCGACGCGCAGGCCCTCGCGATTGCGGAGAATGTGATTCAAAAGTGTGGTCTTGCCAGCGCCAAGAAAACCACTGAGCACGGTCACGGGAAGGCGGGTATCGTTCGGATCATGTTTCATGATGTTATTCTATAACACTAACTCCGGAAAACCAACGACGCCCGATGATTCCCTCCTCTTATCAAGCTTGGCGACACTGTATTGAGCGCGATTGCGGCTTGGCGCTTAGCGCAAGCTACATCGATGAGCGCATTCGCTCACTGCGCAACACGCAAGATTTTCGAACTGAGCAATTCATCCGCCGCTACGGCGCCGCGTATCACGCGCAGGTACTGGCATGGTTCGCGCACGCGGCCGCAGAGCAGGCAACGAGCTAAGGTCGCCGCGCCGATCGCAACGAGCAAGCGCAAGCGTCGGCGTGCGGCGGGGTACGCGAAGGCCCGCAGCCGCCACCCTAGTGTTCAGCCCGCGGCGATGCAGGCCTTGCATCCTAACCAGTCCTTAACGGTCTCGGCGGCTCTGATTGTTATGCTCGCCGCATGCAACTCGAATCTTCTATACCTCCGAATCCACCCGATCCCATCCGTGATGAACCGGGCACCCCACGCGTGCGCGCCCAGGCGGCGTTGCTCGGCCGAGGCTGGCTGGACCGTGCGCGTGAGCTCTGGTACGACACGCTTCGCTACTGCGCGCGGCCGTTCCTGAAAATCAAGCGGGTCACGCCGGAGCAGGACAAAGCACCCTTTGATCTGAGCAAGCCGGTGCTGTACCTGATCGAAAACCACGGGCTCAGCAACTTATTAATTCTCGATCAGGCCTGTGAAGAGGCCGGTTATCCGCGCCCAGTTGATCGAATCCCACTGAAACTGGCGCGCGGACGCTTGCGCGCCTGCGTTCCGGTGCAGAAGCGCTCAGGCTGGTTTTTCAGCAAGAGCAACGACCGCAGCGAGCGGCTGAAATCACTGCTTACGCTATTGAATTTGGAACGCGATACTGAAGTACAGCTGGTTCCGGTCTCGATCTTTCTGGGACGCGCGCCAGATCGCCAAACGGGTTGGTTTAAGGTTCTGTTCTCGGAGAACTGGGTCGTGGTGGGGCGGCTGCGACGATTCCTCGGCCTGCTCTACAACGGCCGCGGCACCTTGGTGCAGTTTTCGGCGCCGGTCGATCTGAAGCAGGCCATTGAACCATTGCATCTTGAACAGGCCACGCGCAAGTTGTCGCGCGTGCTGCGCGTCCACTTCCGACGCATCCGTACCGCGGCGATCGGCCCGGATCTATCGCACCGGCGCATGCTGGCCGACTCGGTGATCAGCGCCGCTGGCGTCAAGGCGGCCATTGAAGCGGTCTCCGAGAAAGAGAAGATCCCGCTCGTGAAGGCCTACGGACGCGCCGAAAAATACCTCAATGAAATCGCGGCCGACTACTCGCATCCGGTCGTTCGCTCAGCGTACTTCGGGCTGAAACGGTTCTGGAACCGCGTTTATTCGGGCATGCGTTTGCACCACTTCGATCGCTTCAAGCAGCGCGCGCCGGGCCGTGAAGTTGTCTACGTGCCCTGCCATCGCAGCCATATTGATTACCTCGTGCTTTCCTATTTGCTTTACGAACAGGGCATGGTGGTACCGCACGTCGCGGCCGGAGTAAACCTCAATCTGCCGGTAGTGGGACCGGTGCTGCGTCGCGCCGGTGCTTTTTTCATGCGCCGCAGCTTCCGCAACAACGCGCTGTACACCGAGGTGTTTCGCGAGTACATGGCGGAACTGCTGGCGCAGGGCTTCCCTCTGGAGTACTTCATCGAAGGCGGCCGCAGCCGCACCGGTCGTCTGCTCGCGCCGCGGGCCGGACTGCTGACCATGACGGTGCGCAGCTTTCTGCGCGAAAAGCGTCGACCAGTTTTGTTCCAGCCGGTCTACATCGGCTACGAGCGATTGATTGAGGGCAGGAGCTACCTTGGTGAACTGACCGGTAAGCCAAAGCCGAAGGAATCCTTGCTTGGCTTCTTGCGCTCGGCGGCCGGGATCATGCGTCAGCGCTACGGTGAGGTCTGCGTCAACTTCGGTGAACCCATTGAACTTAACGATCTTCTGGACCGCCACTGCGCAGACTGGCGCGACCTGAATCTGGATCAAGACGAGCGTCCAAACTGGCTGCCACACATGGTGGATGAGCTGGCGCGAGAAATCTTGGTCCGGATCAACCAAGCGGCCAATGTGAATCCGGTCAACCTGTGCGCCCTGGCTATCCTCGGCACGCCCAAGCACGCCATCAGCGAAGCCGACTTCTCGCGCGTGGTGCAGCTGTCGCAACGGCTGCTCAGAGAAGCGCCGTACGCCCCAACGGTGACCGTAACGGAGCGTTCGCCTGAAGACATCGTGGGCTATGCCGAGTCGATGCGCTGGATTCGGCGCGTAAAACATCCGCTTGGCGATGTCATGGTGGCCGACCACGATGAGGCCATCTTGCTTTCTTACTACCGCAACAACGTGCAGCATTTGTTCGCACCGGTGGCCTGGATCTCCTGTTGCCTGCTGAACTCGCGCCGGGTCTCACGCAATGCCGTGGTCCAAGTTGGCAAGCAGGTGTATCCGTTCCTGAAAAACGAATTGTTCCTGCCCTGGGACGCTGAAGAATTCGGCAAGCAGATCGAGCTCACGCTGGGCTTTCTGGAGCGCGAGGGACTGGTCACGATCGACGATACGGCAACTTATCTAACCCGCGCCAGCGACACCGATGGACCGTTCTTACTGCGCGTATTCAGTCACGGGCTATTGCAGACCTTCCAACGCTATTACGTGGTCATTGCCGTGCTCAACAAGTACGGCTCAGGCCGGGTCAGCGCGGGCGAACTGGAGAATCTTTGCCATTTGACGGCGCAGCGCATCGCCCTGCTGCTGGAACTCTCGGGCCCAGAGTTCTTTGACAAGTCGCTGTTCAAAAACTTTATTCAGATGCTGAGAAATCTCGATTTTGTTGGCACGGATGATGAAAACAAACTCACTTTCGGCAGCGAACTTGTGCGTCTGGCTGCCGATGCCAAGATCGTACTCAGCCGAGAGATGCGCCAAAACGTGCTCAAAATCTCTCCGGAAAGCGCGGCCACGGCGCTGCTAGAAGACAAGCCCAGCAAAGATCAGGACTGAATCCTAAGCCGGTCGAAGATCCGATCCTGGCGCGCGCGCGTACGCGACTGAATTTTATTTCTCGCCAGGGTGCGAGGAATAGCGCTCTCGCGACTCCTTGCGTCTGGGCCAATCCGCGCAAGCGGCATCTGCGCTCATTGACTTGGTGCGGATTTCTGCCTAGCGCAGCGGCTCATACCGGTGATCGAAACCTCTATCGGGAACTACATGATGCTGAAACTCAATGCTCGCAACGAGGCGGTAGGCGCGCTGGTCGAAGATTTACGAACGCTTGGCTACTACGCTGGCACGGCAAACAGCTTGTTCGATAGCAACGTGCGCAAAGCCGTGCTTGCATTCCAGATGCAGTCGGCCGACAGCGCGGGGCGACCTTTGAAAGTTGACGGCGTGGTGGGCCCGATAACGCGCTGGGCCATGGATCGGCGACTGGGACGCGTGGATCCGGCAGCGCTTGCGATGACGCAGGTCGCGGCGCCCGCCGCTGGCAGTTCGGCTCGCGCGCTGGCGGCACTGGCGGTCGCGGTTGCCCAGTTCAATGCCGTCAGCGGTGAGGCGGGCGGCGATAACCGCGGCCCAGACGTGCGGCGCTATCTGCACGGGCTAGCCGCTGAGGGCTCAGACTGGTGCGCTGGTTTCGTTAGCTACTGTTTCGCGCAATCGGGCCACGCCATGCCGTTCACCTATTCGGTTGGCGCTCGCGACATCCTGCATCAAATGCGGGCAGCCGGTATGGGCGTGAGCCCGATTGCAGCAAGTCCACCGCGCCCTGGCGACATTATCGTGTGGTGGCGTGGCAGCCAAGCATCCTGGAAAGGCCACATCGGTTTGGTACTGAACTATGCCGGCGGTGTTCTGACCACGATTGAAGGCAATAAGACGCCGAAAGTCGGCAGCTTCAGCTACAGCTTCGGAGCCATCGAAAAGCTGCTCGGATTCGCACGCGCGCCCTAAGCCGGCGATGGGCTGGAAGTTGCGGAGAGTGTTTCGGGCCAGCGAGCTTTCATGGCGCGAAGCCGCCCGGGAGCGTGAAACTCGTCGCCAAGATCGCGCTCGCCGGTCATCTCGACCGCAGGGAGAGATTTCAAACCGCCCAGAACGAAATCTCTACCTCCGCTCGAACCTGACACGGGCGCCAACCTTCATTCAGGCCGCTGTGGCACGGCAGCACGGCTGCGGGCTTAAGTAAGCGGCGCATCGGGAACTTGTGGCGTTTTGGTTCCAGGTGCCAGACGGCAAGTGCTAGGCGGCAAGTGCTAAGCGCGAACCTGCGCGCGAGTGGTGGGCACAACAGGGATCGAACCTGTGACCCCTACCATGTCAAGGTAGTGCTCTACCGCTGAGCTATGCGCCCACTCGCGAAGGCCGCGGATATTAGGCGAGGCGCACACGATGAAGCAAGTCCAGATTGCAGCGGACCTGAACGATCAGCCTTGAGCCCGCAAACGCCATGAGTGGCTGTGCACTTGCGCAGGGCTTTCCATCAAGTTTTTGGGTTGAAAATCGCCTGCATCCGGCGCGTTTTCGCGTGCGAATGGGGCTGAAACCCGCTAACGTTGCGGCCTTAACCGAACGCGCGCTAAAGCCTTGCTTGCTGCGCGCGCAGACTCAAGCATCACTGGAGACGCCCATGCTACGCACAGCTGTGATAGGAACATTTTGCTTTGCGCTGATCGCATGTTCCCCCAAGCCGACGACCGCACTGGGCGGCGGCAGCGCATCCGCTGAGCCACGCTTGTCCGCCGCGGCCACTCTGCAAGAGCGCTTACCGGCCGACACCATCGGCTACTTGCGCCTGCCGAGCCCGTTCGGCACCTTCATCGCAACGCGCAACCGCACGCTGGATCGCGCGCGCACCAGCCCAGAACACATCGCCGCGATTGAAAAACTTCAGCAATCGATTGCCAAGCTGCCCGAACTTCTCACAGCGCAAACGGCTCCGGTAAAAATCGCGCTTGCGCACTGGCGAAGCCCGCTGGAAATTGCCTATGTCGCTCCCGGACGAGCGGCGATGGCGCCGCCCAAAATAGTGCTGCGGGTGATGCTGCCGGGCCTCAACACCAAAGCCCTGGCTGAAGCGCTGCAGGGCATCGCGCCGCCGACGAGCACGGGGCCGAGCGAAATCATCGGACCGAATTACTTTGCCCGCTTCAACGAAAAAGATGGCGAGCTGTTAGTGCTGGCCGGCGAAGGAGTCAACGCTGAAGGGCTCGACAAGCTGCTTGCCAATACCGCCAAAGAACTGCCTTTTGCGGCCGCGCAAGAGCGTAACGAGCAGAGTAAGCAGAGCTTGTTTCTGTGGGCTGACCTGAGCGCGCTGCAGCCGATCATTGCCGGCGGTTCCATGCTGAGCAAAGAGTTTGCGCCGCTGATTAATCGGCTTGCGCTAGAGGGTAAATCGCTCACCATCGCAGCTGGCACGGTGGCAGGCAAGGGACGCTTATCGCTTGAGCTTGATGCGACGCAGGGCAAGCTGCTGCACTACCTGCCGCGTGAAAGCAAAACCTGGAACATCAGTACGGTGGGTGCGCCCGACTATTTCATGAGTGCTTCGCTATTGCCTTCACCCACGGAATGGCAGGAAATGGCCACGCAGGTGAAGTCTGATTTCGGCCCCGAGCCGGCCAAGCTATTCGCTTCAGCGAGCACCGAACTGCGCAAACACCTTGGCGTTTCGCTGGATGATTTCCTCGCTGCGCTGGGACCGGACATAGGATTCTTTTCGGACGCTGCCGGGAGCTTTTTTGCGGTTCGCATGCGGGACAAGGCAGCCTGGGCGCGCGTCCTTGAGCAAATCAATGCCCTGCCAAACAGCAAATTGAAGCAAAGCGGCAGCGTCAACCTGATTCAGCTGAGAATGGATCCGCCCGAGCCGAGCGATGAAACCGCCAAGTTTCTGGCGCGCCTAACGACCACGCTCGCTTGGGTGGATGAAGGCGAGTACCTGGTGTTTTCCGGACTGCCGCAGCCCTTGCGTGACCGGGCGCGACTGAAGCCGGACACTAAGGTATCCGATTGGCTGATGGCCACCCAGGGCCACCGCGCCAGCCAAACGCTGCTGGGTGCGTTCGGCCCCACGCGCGATGTCCAGCGCAACACCTGGTACGCGTGGATCGGCGCGCTTGCCGCGCTGTCGGACCTTACAAATGCCGAACTTGATATTGCACAGCTGCCAAGCGCAGAGGAGCTTGGCCTGCCCCGCGACGGCAGCGTTGGCCTTGAGTGGCAGGCCAGCGCAGATCGCATGAGTTTCGTGCTTGGCTATGACGCCACACCGGTAGATTTGCTTGGCGGGTCTCCCGTCGCCGTCGTTGCGGGCGCCGGGATCTTGGCTGCGGTCGCCATTCCGGCTTATCAGGACTACAAGGTGCGCGCGATCGTTTCGGCGGCGCTGGCAGAAACGGCAGCGGCCAAAACCGTGCTGATCGAAAGCATGGTCTCGACCAACGAAATTCCGGATGAGCTTGCGTCTTTGGGCGTGGAAGAGACGCTGAGCGAAGGTCACCAGCTGCGCTGGGAGAACGGCATGCTGCTGATCGGCTTTGCAGAGTCTGCCCCGTCCGGCGTGGCTGGAAAGCAACTCGCGCTCGGGGTGCGCTGGAACGAGGGCTCGCCGCTGTGGGTTTGTGGTCTTGCTGAGCCCAATGTGTCGGTTGAAGAGCTCATTGGCGGCAACCCGGCCGAGCACACCACGCTGGAGAACAAGTATCTGCCCTCCTCCTGCCGAGCTCCGGGCGCCTGAAGCGCCCGCTGAAGAAGCAACATAGGGGCTCAAGGTAAGGGCTTGTCGTTTTGACCGACTGTGTCGTTTCGACCGCAGCGAGAAATCTCAGCCCGAGGCGGTTTAAGATTTCTCCCTTCGGTCGAGATGACAAGCACGTCGAGATGGCAAGGGATGGCGATCTAGACCATAACGCTCTTGACGACTTTCGTGCTTGGGGTGTCTTCGCGCCATGTCCGTTGAGCCCTGACGTTGAGCCCTGACGTTGAGCCCTGACGTTGAGCCCTGACAAAGGCCGTCAAATAGCACAGGCGCGAAGCCTCCTCATTGTGCGCGCAGCCGTAGAATCCAAAGCTTCCAGTCTTGCCCACGCTGAACGACTTTAACGCGAGCCCGCCCCATTAGAGACCATGCCATGAGCAAAATCGTGATCAGCACAACCGACGCCCCGGCCGCAATTGGAACCTACTCACAGGCCGTGAAGTGCGGCCCGACGGTGTGGCTCTCGGGACAAATTCCTTTGGATCCGGCGAGCGGACAGATGGTAGATGGCACGATCGAGGATCAAATTCGGCGCGTGTTTGCCAATCTCAGCGCGGTAGCCTTGGCGGCCGGCGGCAGCCTTGCGCACCTGGTCAAATTGAATGTGTTTCTTACCGATCTTGGGCACTTTGCGAAAGTGAACCAGATCATGGCCGAATTCGTGCCCCAGCCGTATCCGGCACGCGCTGCCGTCCAAGTGTCCGCATTACCGCGCGGCGCCGCGGTGGAGATGGACGGCGTGCTGCAGCTTGAAGATTGAGGCAGCAGCTGCCGCGTGAGCCCGACGCCCGCAAGCTCAAACACACTCGGCGACCACAGTCCGGTTTCGGTGCTGCCGGGAGTCGGGCCGAAGCTTGCCGAATCGCTCGCGAACTTGGGTTTGCGCACGCTAAGCGACCTTTGGTTCCACTTGCCCCTGCGCTACGAGGATCGCACCCGCATTCAGGCTTTGAACGAACTGATCCCTGGCCAAGCGGCGCAGGTTGAAGGCTTGATCGAATTCGCCGAGGTTCGCGTGGCCGGACGACGCAGCCTGGTGGTTGTGATCAGCGATGCCAGCGGCACGCTGCTGCGCCTGCGCTATTTTCATTTCAATGCCGCACAGCGCACGCAATTTCAGCGCGGCATGCGCCTGCGCTGCTTCGGGGAGCCCAGACTTGGCTTGAGCGGGATGGAAATGGTGCATCCGCAGTATCGGATCGTGGCCACCGAGTCCCCGCTGGAGGCCGGACTGAGCCCGGTCTATCCAACCACGGAAGCAATCCATCGCGACCGCATGGGCAAGATTATCGCGCTGGCGTTGTGCCATCTGCCGCCGCAAGCGGCGCTTGAACTGCTGCCGGAAACGCTGTGTGGCCGGCTCAACCTGATGCCGCTGCGTGACGCCTTACTGCTGGTGCATCAACCTCCTGCGGACGTTGATCTGAGCGCGCTCGCAAACCAGTCGCATCCGGCGCAGCGCCGACTCGCATTTGAAGAGCTCGCAGCGCATCAGCTTGCAATGCGGCTGAACCGGCGACTGCTCAGTCAGCAAACTGCCCCGCCCCTTCCCGGCACGCGGCAGCTGGTGCGAGGCCTGCTCGCAAGCCTGCCGTTTACGCTCACTGCGGCGCAAACCCGCGTGCTGCGCGAGATTGCGCAGGATCTCAAGCGCGCGAATCCAATGCTGCGGCTGGTGCAGGGCGACGTGGGATCGGGCAAGACCCTGGTTGCCGCGTGCGCAGCGCTGCTGGCGATCGAGAGCGGTGCCCAGGCCGCACTGCTGGCACCTACCGAACTGCTCGCGGAACAGCATCTGCAGAACTTCACGCGCTGGTTTGTGCCGCTCGGTATCGAACCTGTTTGGCTGGTGGGCAAGCTTACCGGCCGCAAGCGAGCGCAAAGCCTGGCTGCGATTGCCAGCGGTGCACCGCTGGTCATTGGCACCCACGCGCTAATCCAGGACGCGGTGCAGTTTCAATCCCTTGGTTTGGTTATTGTGGACGAGCAGCACCGCTTTGGCGTGCGCCAACGGCTGGCTCTGCGCGACAAGGGACACACCGGCACATCGGTGCCGCACCAGTTGGTGATGACCGCCACGCCTATTCCGCGCACCTTGGCGATGGTCGCGTATGCCGACCTTGACGTGTCGGTGATCGACGAGCTTCCACCGGGCCGCACTCCGGTGCAAACGGTGGCTATCGACAGCACCCGGCGCGCGGATGTCGTAGCCCGCATCCACCGGGCCTGCGCTGCCGGGCGACAGGCCTATTGGGTATGCACGCTGATCGAAGAATCCGATCAGCTGCAAGCCCAGGCCGCGGAGCAGACCCTCAAAGCCTTGACCGAAGCTCTGCCCGATATTCGCATCGCAATGATTCACGGGCGCATGAAGCCCAGCGAGAAGCAGGCCGGAATGGCGGCGTTCGCGCGCGGTGAAACCCAGGTGCTGATCGCGACCACGGTCATTGAAGTCGGCGTCGACGTGCCCAATGCCAGCCTGATGGTGATCGAAAATGCAGAGCGGCTGGGCCTGAGCCAGCTGCACCAGCTGCGTGGCCGGGTTGGCCGCGGCTCGGTTGCGTCGGCCTGCGTTTTGCTCTACCAAGCGCCCATGGGCATCACGGCGCGACAGCGCCTACAGGTGCTCCGCGAGAGCAATGACGGCTTCGTGATTGCCGAAGCCGATTTGCGCTTGCGCGGTCCAGGTGAGTTCCTTGGCGCGCGCCAAGCCGGATTCGCCGGGTTCCGGATTGCGCACCTGGAGCGCGACCAGGATCTTTTGCCGCAGGTTCGGGAGGCTGCCGAGTGGGTGCTCAAGCACGCGCCGGAGCAGGTCGAACCCTTGCTCAAGCGCTGGATTGGCGACGCGCGGCGCTTGGCAGAAGCGTAGGCGCGCGTTGCCGCTTGGTTGTTGCGAGGCGTTTCATGCTTCGGCGTGGCTGTGCGACTTGACTATTGGCGCGCAGCTTGACTGTTGGCGCGCAGCTGGTTTCGCTTGGTTTGGTTTGGTGCAAACCGGAAGCGATGGGTTCTGCGCCTACGCCTGACGGCTGCGCGCAGAATGACGGCTGGCGGTTTTGTCAGTTCGACCGAAGCGAGAAATCTGGTTCGGAGCGGCTTGAGATCTCTCCCTTCGCTCGAGATGCCAGGCCGTAACGATCCAGGCCGTAACGATCCAGGCCGTCATGATCAAGGCCGGGCTGCGCGCCATGAAAGCTAGCCCGTCACGTGGTAGCGCTGACGGCGTGCCTCGAACAAAAGGATTCCCGTGCTCACTGAGACGTTTAGGGATTCGACATCCGGCGCCATTGGGATGTGAATCAGGGCGTCGCAGGTTTCTCGCGTCAGGCGGCGAAGGCCCGAGCCTTCAGCGCCCAGCACCAGCCCAACCGGGCCGCGCAAATCGGTCTGATACACGCTCTTAGCCGATTCTTCCAGCGCCGCGCCGTAAAGCCAAACATTGGCGCGCTTGAGCTGCTCCATCGTGCGCACCAGATTAGTCACCTGCAGCATCGGCAGCTGAAGCGCAGTCCCGGCCGAGGCGCGCAGCACTGTTTCGTTCAAGCCCACCGCGCGATCCTTGGGCGCGATCACCGCCGTGACGCCCGCAGCTGCGGCAGAGCGCAGGCAGGCGCCAAGGTTATGCGGATCGGTCACGCCATCCAGAAGCAGAAAAAGCGCCTCGTGCCCAGCGTTGTCGATCAATCCCGTCAGCGCCTCTTCGCGCAGCATCTCCGGAGTGCGCACGCGAGCCAGCACGCCCTGATGACGTGCGTGGGTCGCCAGCTGATCCATCTGCCGGCGCTCCATCCACTGCACGGCAATCCCGAGCTTTTTCGCGGTTGCCCAGAGCAGGGCCAAACGTTCGCCACCCGCATCCTGCTCCAGCTTCAGTTCAACCAGCAGGTCGTAACGCGTGCCAAGAATGCCGGCGACTGCATTCAGGCCACTAATCCAGAAGGTCTCGCTCATGATTCTGCTTTCGCCCCGCCCATTGCACCCATGAAGCGCCGGTAGTAGCGCAGTTCTTCCACTGACTCGCGGATATCGGCCAAAGCCTCGTGTTTTCCATGTTTCACCAAACCCGCGGTGATCACGGGCGCCCAACGGCGGGCTAACTCCTTCAAAGTCGAGACGTCGATGTGCCGATAATGAAAGTAGCGCTCAAGCTCGGGCATGCCGTTGACCAGAAAACGACGATCCTGACAGATCGAATTGCCGCACATGGGTGACGAACGCGGCTCGCACCAGTGACGCAGAAAATCCAGCGTCTCGCGCTCGGCGCGCGCCAGGTCAACATCACTTTGCAAGGCGCGCTGCCAAAGGCCGCTTCGGGTGTGCGTTTCCAGGTTCCAGGCGTCCATGCCCTGCAGGCGCTCAAGCGGCGTGCGGATGGCCAGCACTGGCCCGCAGGCCAATTCATTGAGATCGGCATCGGTGACCAAAGTGGCAATCTCAAGAATCCGATCCTGCGCCGGGTCCAGGCCCGTCATCTCCAAATCAATCCAAATCAGCCGCAGCCTGCGGCCGGCGCTATCTACCTCATTACTCATGCGCTGCTGCTCTCATCCTTGGCCATGATTCCCAAACCAACCAGCGTTCATACCCAGTCAAGCCAGGGCTTATTGCAAACCAACCAGCGTTCATTCCCAGTCAAACCAGGGCTCATTCCAAACAAACCACGATAGCCGCACGCTGCTTGTGCCAAGTGAGGGGGATGACAAACGAGCGCAAATGGCTTGGCAGCCGCACGCAATCCAGCGTGCCCTGGACCACCACCGGCACCGAAATCATGAAATCGGCGCCGAAGTGCTCGCGCGCGTTTCCAGAGATCGTATTGGCGATCTCGCCTACCAGATCCATATGCATGTCGTTGCTCAGATCGTTCTCACCGATGGCCAGCAGCACGTTGTTCAACAGCACTCTGGGCGCGGTCACGTAAACCAAACCTTTACGCGTGCCCGAAATGCCGATCACGCCCGTCATATCCATGGCCGGGGCATCGCGTGGATTGGCCAGAAACGGCGCTTCGGTCGCGGCGGGCACTTTGGTCGCGGTCGCAAAGTAGCGTTCCGCGCCTTCAATAAACACGCGTAGTTCGCGCTCATCAAGCACGGCGGGCTCCTCGAATCAGCTCGGCCACGGATTCATTCAGTTCGCGATCTTCGAACGGTTTGGACAAGAACCCGTGGGCGCCGTTCTTCAATGCGGCAATCGCGGTGGCCTTGTCCGATAGCGCCGAAACCACCAGGATCAAGGTGTCGGAGCGCAGTTTGAGAATTTCACGGATGCACTGCGTGCCGTCCATTTCCGGCATCGTAATGTCCATCGTCACCAGCTCAGGACGATGCTTGGCGAACAGGCCCACAGCCTCGCGGCCATTGCGCGCGGTGCCAATCACCTCAACATTTTCCAGTTGCAAAGTGCGTGCGATCTTGTTGCGGATCACGTTCGAGTCATCAACCACTAGCAGCTTCATGCGGTGCCCTTCAGGATTACTTTGAATTGGGTGCCTTTACCGACGGCCGAGGCAAGGCGTAATTGACCGTCCAAATCACGCACGCGATGGCGCACGATATCCAGACCAAAACCACGTCCGGCGTCCTCCGACAGTTCGCGGGCGGTGGTCACGCTAGGCTCGAAAACCAAGGCCAGAACCTCTTGGTCCGGCATGCGGGCCAGGTGTTCGCGGGTTCGCGTGCCGCTCTTGATAGCGGCATTGCGCAGGGTTTGCGTGTCGATACCGGCGCCGTCATCGCGGAACATCAGCTCGTGCCCGACATCGGTCGACTTGTAGACGATGACCAGTTGGCCAAATTCAGGCTTACCCTTCTGCGCCCGCACGCCCGGACTTTCAATGCCGTGCACCATTGCATTGCGCACGAACTGCACCATGACGTCGCGCAAGGCGGGAAGGCTTTTCGGCTCGATATCTTCCAGTCCCTGCGTGGACACGCGCACCCGCTTGCCGTGGCGCACAGCCACCTGCTGCGCCAGACTATCGAGCAGCGCGGGCAGATTTTCGCTGATCGCGGGCTGTTCACCGGTAACCGGTCGGCGCTGCGCCTGCGCTTCGAAAGCCGCCTTGAGCTGACCGAGCCGCCCAAGCAGCACGCGGATGGCATCGAGCTGAGTAAAGAGCTCCTCCAGCTTGATCGTGAAGCTGAGAAAATCATTGCCGCCCAGCGTGGCGCGTGCGCGCATGTCGGACAGCACGTTTTCCAGCTCGTGACAGCCTGACTCGAAGCTCTTCAGCTGCACCGCGCCGGATTCACCCTTGAGCGTGTGCACCAAACGCAAAATCGGGTCGAGCTTGGCGCGGAACGCCATGGCATCGCGCGCCGGCTCCTTGAGCACGGCGTTGACCTGATGCAGGATTTCCCGCGCTCTGGGCAAGAATCCAGTCAAAGTATCTGGGTCGAGGTGCAGCAGCTCAACCAGCATGTCCATCTGCGCCTGGGTCTTTTCCTGCTGTGCGCGCAGCTCCTTCTCCACCTTGACGCGTCGAGTGATGTCGCTGACCACCGCAAGCAGATGCACCAAACGCCCTTCGATAAACACGCGTTTGAAGCCGAATTCCAGAAACTTGATGTCAAAACCGCCCTTGCCATGGTCGAAATGGAACTCCACCACGTCCATCGGATTGAGGTCCTGCACCAGCTTTTCGTTAACGCGCTCGCCGAACAGCAAATCCATGTAGTCGCGCGCAGTTTGCGACACTTTCTCGGTCACCAGATTTTGCACCAGCTCAAAAAAGCTCAGCCCTGCCAGCGCTTTCCGCCCGAAAATCTCTTCCGTGATGGGCGAATACTGCTCACCAATGTGGTGTTCGCGATCAATCAGCAGCAACCCGTCGCCCATCGCACCCAAAATGCTCTGCGCCTGCGAACGCTGCGCTTCCACCACGCCCTGCTGCGCGGCAAGTTCGCTGCGCAGGCGCTTGATCAACCAGCCGAGCACGAACATGCCGATCAAGGTCAGCAAAATCACCGAAAAAACCAAGAACGCCGTGTTCTCGGCCTGATGGTCCAGCGTCTGGCGGGCGGATTCGGTGAGGTAAAGACGCAAATGGTCGACGCCGTTGCTGAGTTCTGCGCCGGCCGCGATCAGCTCGCTTGTGCTCGGGCTATTGTTGAGCGCGATCACGCGCAGCGCCGGAGCCGCCGTGTCCCACTTGGACTTCAGCTCCTGACGGACTTTTTCGTCCGGCGCCAGCAAGACGCGCACGCGGTCGCGTCCTTCCACGGCCTCGCCCGCTATGATCGCGGTAACCGCCTGGTCGATCATTTGAAACTGCTCGCGAAATTCAGCCAAGCCAGATTGAGCGCCGGCCCGGATCATGGCTAGCGAGGCGCGCAAGCGATCGGGCGCCTGACTCAGTTCGGTCAGTGTCGGCTGGTTCTGGAGCACCGTACGCGTGCGCAGCAATTGCCAACAGGTGAGCCCTATCAACAGCAGCAGAACTGCGCCCACCGCCAACATGGCGCGAAGCAGCACGCGTTCACCGAGCTTAAATTGCGGCATGCAGCAGACCTGATCCGACGGAGGGGGCAATGGTACGGTCAACTCGGTGCGTTCGGCACGAACTGTCGATGAATTTACGTAAACCTGGCGGGATCAGAGCGATTACGATCAAATAGCGCCCTGTCCCACGGGTCACACACGATGAGTTTGCGCACGCTATACCCAGAAATCGAGTCCTTTGATCATGGTTGGTTGCAAGTCAGCCCTCTGCACAGGGTCTACTACGAGCAGTGCGGGAATCCGGACGGCTTGCCAGCGGTCTTCGTTCATGGCGGACCCGGTGCCGGGTGCGCGCCGCGCTCGCGCCGAATGTTCGATCCAAATCGCTATCGGATCATCCTGTTTGATCAGCGTGGCTGTGGGCGTTCCACACCGCACGCCGAGCTCAGTGAAAACACCACTTGGCATTTGGTGGCGGATATGGAGCGCATTCGCGAGCACCTGGGCATCCAGCAGTGGCTGCTGTTCGGCGGTTCTTGGGGCAGCACGCTGGCTCTGGCCTATGCGGAAACCTATCCCGAGCGCGCGCGCGCGCTGGTGTTACGCGGCATTTTCATGCTGCGTCGCTGGGAATTGGAGTGGTTCTACCAAAAAGGTGCGGACGCGATTTTCCCGGATGCCTGGGAACCCTATCTCGCGGCGATCCCGCACGTAGAGCGCGGCGATTTGATCAGTGCCTACTATCGGCGCCTGACCAGCGATGACCTCCAGGTGCGCACCAGGGCGGCTCAGGTCTGGACCACTTGGGAGTCGGCCACCAGCTTTCTGCTGCAGGATCACGACTACATTCGCAATAGCGCCAATGAGCAATTCGCGCTTCAGTTTGCGCGTATCGAGTGCCACTATTTTGTGCACGGCGGATTTCTGCGTAGCGACGATCAACTGCTCACAGACGTCACCCGCATCCGACATATCCCGGCCACTATCGTGCAGGGACGCTACGACGTGGTGTGCCCGATGCGCTCAGCCTGGGATTTACATCGCGCGTGGCCGGAGGCGCAGTTCACGGTGGTCCCGGATGCCGGACATTCGGCTTTTGAGCCCGGCATTGCCAGCGCGTTGATCGAAGCGACCGACTTCTATGGCCAGTAGCGCGAGTGCGGAAGCTGTTGCGCAAACTGCGGTGATCCGGGCCATTGGGGTGGCCAAGACCTATCGCGAAGGGAACCTGGAAACGCCGGTGTTCAACGGCTTGGACCTTGAGGTAATGCCCGGTGACCGACTTGCGATCATTGGTGCCTCGGGGGCTGGCAAAAGCACCCTGCTGCACTTGCTCGGGGGGCTGGATCATCTGAGCGGCGGACAGATATTGGTGGCGGGTCAGGATCTTGGCACGCTCAACGCAGCCGAGCGCGGCCACCTACGCAATCAGCAGTTGGGCTTCATCTACCAGTTTCACCATTTGCTCCCCGAGTTCACCAGCGTTGAGAACGTGGCGATACCCTTGCTGCTGCGCGGGATTTCTGCGGCTGAGGCGCAATCCTCTGCGGCGGCACTGCTGGAGCGGGTCGCACTGGGGCACCGGCTGCGCCATCGACCGGGCGAGCTTTCCGGCGGAGAGCGGCAGCGCTGCGCGGTCGCGCGCGCCTTGGTCACGCGCCCACGTGCGCTGCTGGGCGATGAACCGACCGGAAATCTGGACGAAAGCACGGCGCAGGGCGTGTTTGAACTCATGCTTGAACTGAACGCAGAACTTGGCACGGCCCTGGTGGTGGTGACCCACGATTTGCGCCTTGCACGGCGCATGCAGCGCGTGCTTGAGCTGCGGCAAGGTCAGCTGCGTCCCTGGGAAGGCAAGTAGGCTGGGTGAACGCGGCGGCTACTGAGCGCTGGGCGGGGGCAGCGCAGCCGGCGCACACGCGCTTGGCCTTGCTGTTGCAACATCCCATGCTGCTCGCACTTGGGTTGCTGCTCGGCAGCGCGCTGCCGTACCTGAGCAGCACGCCGCTGGCATGGTCACTGCCGCCGCTGTTGGTTTCCGCGCTGGCCCTGCTATGGCATGCGCAAACCCGTTGCCTGGCGCTGCTGCTGCTCGGCTTGTTGCTCAGCGAGCACAGCATTCGCGCCGGCATGGAACGACGTCCGGCACAAACCTCGGTGCTCGAACTGCAGGGCACGATAAGCGAGCTGCCGGAACAGTTTGAGCGCGCGCAGCGCTTCATGCTGCGCGTCACCGCCAGCCATCCGCCGTCACCGGTCCGCCAGGTGCGCCTCAGCTGGTATGGCGACAATCCAACGCTCAATGCAGGTCAAAGCGTCACGCTGCAGGCGAAGATCCGCCGCCCGCGCTCCGAGCTCAACCCGGGCGGATTTGACTTCGAGCGGCACGCGCTGGCAAACCGGATCGATGCGGTTGGCTACGTCACGCGGCTCAGCCAAAGCCAGCCAGCCAAGGCCTGGCAACTGAACCGCATCCGCACCCGGATCAGTCATTGGTGGCGCGATACGCTGGGCGATACGCCCGCCAGTCAGCTGCTGCGCGCACTCGTGGTTGGCGACACGCAAGCGCTCACCGATGCCGCCTGGAGCCAATTTCGCCGCACCGGCACCACCCATCTGATCGCCATTTCGGGCCTGCACATCACGGGTGTGGCCTGGATCGCGGCTTTGCTTGCGGGCGCGCTGACGCGCTTGTGGCCGCCGATACTGCGTCGCTATCCCCGCCCCATCATCAAGGCTTGGGCCGGCTTAGCGGCAGCATCGGCCTACGTGCTGATCGCCGGGTTTGGCGTACCGGCGCAGCGCACTTTGATCGGATTGAGCGTGTTCTTGACGGCGATCCTTTTGCGCCGCGAAACCAGCGCGTGGCAAGCGCTTGGTTGGGCTGCTATCGCGGTCCTGCTGTATGACCCTTTCGCGCTGCTGAGCTCCGGCTTCTGGCTTTCTTTTGGCGCCGTGGGGGCGATTCTTTGGCTGGATGCCGGACGCCGCATTCGCGGTCCGCATTGGCGCACGTTTTTTGCCATGCAGTGGCGCCTGAGCCTGTTTCTGGTCCCGCTGGGGCTGTGGTGGTTTCAGCAGCTGTCGTTGGTGGGACCGCTGACCAATCTGTGGGCGGTGCCTTGGATCAGCTTTTTCACCGTGCCGCTGGCGCTGCTGGCCACGGCTTTGGCTTGGGTGCCATGGTTGGGCACCGGCTTGGCCCATCTTGCCGAACTCGCGGCGCTGGTCTTCCTGTACGGCACCGAACAAGCTGCCAGCTGGTCATGGGTGGAAATCAAAGTCGCGGCACCCAGCCCCGAGGCGCTGGCGGTGGCGCTCTGCGGCCTGCTTTGGTTGAACGCGCCGCGCGGCTGGCCGATGCGCTGGGCGGGAGCACCACTGCTGCTGGTCTTGCTGCCCGCGGCACCCGATCGGCCGCTTCCGGGTGACTTCCGGCTGCATGTCTTCGATGTCGGGCAAGGCCTCAGCGTGCTCATCCGCACGCAGCAGCACGATCTGCTGTACGACACCGGTCCTGGTTTGGATGATGCTCCCGCGACGGCCGAACGCACGGTACTGCCGGCCATGCGCAGCCTTGGGGTGCAGGCCTTGGAGCGCTTGATCATCAGCCACAACGACATGGACCATGCGGGTGGCCTGAGCGCCGTGCAGGCGGCGTTTCCGGCGCCGCTCGACAGCAGCGCGCCGCTGCCCCATGCCCGACCGTGTTTGCTCGGCGAGCGCTTTGAACTGGATGGCGTGCGCTTCGAGTACCTGCATCCGAACGCTGGCTTGCCCTATTTGCGCAATGAGTCCTCTTGCGTACTGCGCATTGCGGGAGCGCGCGGCGCCGCGCTGCTGCCGGGGGATATCGGGCACGCGATTGAAGAGCGCCTGGTCGCGCGTCAATCCGACGCGCTCAAGGCAGCCGTGCTGATTGCGCCGCACCATGGCAGCGCAGGCTCGTCCGGGCAGAGTTTCGTAAACGCCGTGGCGCCCGCGCTGGTGATTTATGCCAGCGGCTACCAGGATCGCTTTGATTTCCCCAAGCCCGAGGTTAGCGCGCGCTACGCCAGGCTCGGCGCACAGCAGTTTGAAACCGGTACCAGCGGCGCTCTGGACATTCGCTTTTCGGAATCCGGCAGGCCGCAAGTGCGCGCATGGCGCGCGCAGCAAGCGCGTCGCTGGCGCGAATGAGGGCGCCGCTGAACAAATGTTTCCTACCAGCCAACAGCCGTTCGCCTGTCCAAGGGCCATTCATGGTTTGGCTGCGGGTGCACCCGCAGCCCAGTGCCCATGGTGTGCAGCTATAGTGCGCAGCCACAGCCCATCAGCCAAACCGGGAACCGATATGCAGCCACCCAAGCGCAATGATGTTGACCGCATTCTGGCCGAAAACCGGAAGGCTGCCGAAGCGCGCGGACACGGTTATCGCGATCAGGCACTCAAGATGTATCCCTGGATCTGTGGCCGCTGCGCGCGCGAATTCACGCGCAGCAATCTCAGTGAGCTGACCGTGCACCACCGCAATCATGACCACAGCGACAACGCCGCAGACGGCAGCAACTGGGAGCTGCTGTGTCTGTATTGTCACGACAACGAACACACGCGCTATCTGGATCACCTGCAGGGCAGTCTGGCGCCAGAACGCGAGCGCAGCGAAGCCGCCACGCATAATCCGTTTGGCGGCCTTGCAGGCCTGATCAAGAAGTAGGCTAACGGTCAGGGCGTATTACCAACCCGGAGCATAGAACTCGGTTTCAGCCAGCCTGAGCGAGACTTACGCGCAAGGATTCCGGGACTGTGCGCGCAATCACCGAGCGCTCATTTCAAGACGACCGACTCGGCTCACTCTGCGCAAAGCTGACAGTCGCAGTGGCTTAACTTCACGCCTGCCGGTTCCGGCTAGCGCAACCAGCTTCACGCCAAAAAAACGACTCGGCAAGCCGCCCACGCAACAGCGCGCAAAGCAAGTTGCCCAAGCGATCGCGCGCTGGAAACTGCCCTAGCCAACCGGTTCAGGTTATCGTTCGATCATGAATGCACTTCTTGATGATCTGAACCCCGCCCAGCGCGAAGCGGTCACCGCTCCGCCTGGCCACTATTTGATTCTGGCCGGCGCCGGGTCTGGCAAGACGCGCGTGCTCACGCATCGGATCGCGTGGCTCTGCGAAGAGCAAGGTCTCTGGCCGCACAACATGTTGGCCGTGACCTTCACCAACAAAGCCGCGGGCGAGATGCGCGAGCGCTTGGGACACCTGCTGCATCAGCCGACGCGCGGACAATGGGTGGGCACCTTTCACTCCATCGCACACCGCCTGCTGCGCATGCACCATCAAGAAGCCGGGCTGCAAGAGCATTTTCAGATTCTCGATTCTGATGACCAAATCCGCGTGCTCAAGCGCGTCATTCAGGAGCTTGAACTGGACGACAAGCGCTTTCCGCCCAAGCAAGCGGCGTGGATGATCAATGGCTGGAAAGACGAAGCGCTGCGACCGGAGCAGCTGCCAGCGCCCAAGCAGCTGCATGACCATCATTGGCATGCCGTGTATCGCGCCTACGAGGCGGCCTGCCAGCGCGCCGGCGTGGTGGATTTCGCGGAACTGCTGCTGCGCGCTTTCGAAATGCTGAACCAGCACGACGCGCTGCGCATGCACTACCAGCAGCGTTTTCAGCATGTGCTCATCGACGAGTTTCAAGACACCAATACGCTGCAATATGCCTGGGTCCGGCAGCTGGTTGGCAGCGATGGCCTAGCCTTCGTGGTCGGCGACGATGACCAGTCGATCTACAGCTGGCGCGGCGCGCAAGTTGAAAACATGCAGCGCTTTCTGAGCGACTTTCCGGGCGCCAGACTGATCAAACTGGAGCAGAATTACCGCTCCACCGGCACCATTTTGAAAGCCGCGAACGCGCTCATCGAGCGCAATCAAGGGCGGCTTGGCAAACAGCTTTGGACCGCCGCAGACAGCGGTGAGGCGATCGATTTGTTTGGCGCACACGATGAGTCCGAAGAAGCGCGCCACGCGATCGGCCAAATCATGCGCTTCGTCGAAGAGGGCGCAAAGCTGCGCGATTGCGCCATTCTCTACCGCAGCAACGCACAATCGCGGGCCTTTGAAGAAGCGCTGATCCAGAAGAGCCTGCCCTACCGGGTCTACGGCGGCCTGCGCTTCTTCGAGCGCGCGGAAATCAAGGACGCCCTCGCCTACCTGAGGTTACTGGCCAATCCAGACGACGATCCCGCGCTGGAGCGGGCCCTGAACATGCCGCCACGCGGCATTGGCGACAAGACTGCGGAGCAGCTGCGCAACCAGGCGCGCCAGGCTGGGGTCTCGCAGTGGCGCTTTCTGGAGCTGCAGCCTGATGCATTTTCAAATCGAGCGCGCAGCGTATTGAGTCAGTTCGTGTCGCTGATCCAAAAGCTGCGCGCTGAAACCCACGCGCTAAACCTTGCCGGACAAATGGAAGTGGTGCTCGAGCACAGCGGCTTGCGCACGCATTACGAACGCGAGCAGAAAGAAACCCGGCTGGGCGCGGACTCGCGAATCGAGAACTTAGACGAGCTTTTGAGCGTCGCAGCGCGCTTCCAGGCCGACGCGCCCGAGCGCGATGTTGGCAGCAGCGAGCTGGTGACCTTCCTCTCCTATGCCGCGCTTGAAGCGGGCGAAGGCCAGAGCCAAGTTTGGGAAGATGCGGTGCAGCTGATGACCCTGCATGCTTCGAAAGGACTTGAGTTTCCGCTGGTTTGCCTGAGCGGACTGGAGGAAGGTCTGTTTCCGCTGCAGCGCGCCATTGATGAGGGCGGCCAAGCGCTTGAGGAAGAGCGCCGCTTGGCCTATGTCGGAATCACGCGCGCGCGCCGCCGCTTGCTGATCAGCTTTGCCGAGACCCGGCGCCGTCATGGCGAGTTTCACTACGCGCGCCCGTCGCGCTTCGTTGGAGAAATCCCAAAGTCGCTGCTCAAGGAACTGCGCCCGCGCGGTGGCCATGCGCAGGCGCCGCGCTTTGGCGTCGAGCACATGGAAACGCCGAGCATTCGACTTGGCGCACGCGTGCGGCATGCGCGCTTTGGCGAGGGCATCGTGCTTGCCGCGTTTGGTAACGGCGAACATGCGCGCGTCCAAGTCAACTTTGCGGACGTTGGGACCAAGGAATTGGTGCTGGCCTTTGCAAATCTGCAGCTGGTGTAAAGCACCCGGCGCAGCACCGGCTTTCTGGCTGCCGACAGCGAAGGCATCGCAGCTCAGTGCGCGCAGGCCGGTTAATTCAGGCCTGTTAATTCAGGCCTGTTAATTCAGGCCTGTTAATTCAGGCCTGTTAATTCAGGCCTGTTAATTCAGGCCTGTTAATTCAGGCCTGTTAATTCAGGCCTGTTA
>Ga0163144_10007628_pt1 | contig 23667 bp, 22 predicted proteins | sample OliLak19BULKMAT1_FD_123175 | JGI IMG/M metagenome (GOLD analysis project Ga0163144, IMG submission 123175) | Freshwater microbial mat bacterial communities from Lake Vanda, McMurdo Dry Valleys, Antarctica - Oligotrophic Lake LV.19.BULKMAT1 | ecosystem: Environmental > Aquatic > Freshwater >...
CTTCCTTGTTGTTCAGCGTCTTCTCGTATTGGTCGATGCCGTGCATCTCGCCTTGCTTCAGTGCGGCCAATGCCGTCACCGGGCCGATCATCTTCGCTCCGGCGGTGACGGTCCCCGCGAACACGCCCCAAGGCCCAGCATCCTCTGAAGGCTTGCCCTCGGAAACGCTCACGCGACTCCTCAGCACGCCTACGGATTCCGAGTGCTCGTTTCGAATTCGAGTCAAGGCCATGACAATGGGTGCGTTCTCGGCATCCGTGAACTTCCGCAAGGCCTGCTCGTAAGTATCTACGGCAGCGATTTCGCCGCGAAGCAGGCTGTTCAGGGAATCCACATCGGCAGCGCAGGCGTGAGTCGTGGGGATCAATTGGCTTTGGTTCATGATGAACACCTCGAAGGTTGAAGATCGTCTGTCGTCAACGATGCAGCATTCATGCCAAACCTGATTGATGCCTCGAATCGCCGTCGTGCCGAGAGACGAAAAAACCTCCGGGATCGCCCGGAGGTTTTTCGCTTCGCCGTTGCGATTACTCGCCTTGCTTGCGGATCTTGTCGCCGACCTTCCTGGTCGCGTCGCCCACGGCTTCGGCGGCGTCTTTGCCCTTTTCCTTAACCGCGTAAGCGGCATCTTTCGTCTTCTCGCCGACCGTATGGGCGGCGTCTTTGGCCTTCTCGCCAACGTTCGTGGCGGCTTCGCCCACGCCGTCGACAGCCTTCTTGCCGGTGGACTTGACCGCGTCGGCGGCGTCGGCAACGCCGTCCTTGATCTTGCGGGTGGTTTCGGACATGTAAGCATCCTCCAGATGACGATCGTTGCTGACCGGGTTCGAACGTCCCGGTTTCCGATCATGAATGGAGCAAGCACCATGCCGAAGGATCATTCCTGTTTGAAGTCGGCCTTGTCGATCTTGTAGAGCGAGATTTTCTCGGTGATGCTGCGTCGGGAAAGGCCCGTGATCTTCGCACATTTGCCGACGTGGCCGCGGGTCCTGCGCAAGGCCCTTCTCAGGTAGCGCTCCTCGAATGCGCGGGTCAGTTCGCCGAGTTGTTCGGCCATCGGCCGGGTCAGGTCCACCTGCATCGGGTGCTTGCCGATGCGCTTGCCGAGCACGTCCGGCGGCAGGTGGGCGGGTTGAATCACGCCTTCGCGGGCGGTGGCGCAGCCGCGTTCGATCGCGTTCTCCAGTTGCCGGACGTTGCCGGGCCACTCGCACTTCAGGAGCATCTGCATCGTCTCCGGGGCGACCTGCATCGGGGTGCGGCCCGCGCGGTCGTATTTGCGGCAGAAGTGCTCGACCAGCAAGGGGATGTCTTCGGCGCGCTCGCGCAGCGGCGGCAGGTCGATGCGGATGACGTTGAGCCGGTAGAACAGGTCTTCGCGGAACTTTCCCTCGGCAACGAGCTTTTCCAAAGTCTGGTGCGTTGCGGCAATCACGCGAACGTCCAACTCGATCGGCTTGGTGCCGCCGATGCGTTCGATCCGGCGTTCCTGAAGCACGCGGAGCAGCTTCACCTGCACCGACGGCGGCAGGTCGCCGATTTCGTCGAGGAACAGCGTCCCCGTGTTGGCGAGTTCGAAGCGGCCGATCCGTTGGCCTGCAGCCCCGGTGAACGAACCTTTCTCGTGGCCGAACAGCTCGCTTTCCATCAGCGTTTCGGGCAGGGCCGCACAGTTGACGGCCACGAACGGGCCGGCGCGATGGGCGGCTGAAACCTGATGCACCGCTCGGGCGAGTTGTTCCTTGCCCGTGCCCGTCTCGCCGAGGATCAGGACGGTGCTGGCCGTGTCGCCGATGTGGGTGACGAGATCGAAGACATCCGCCATCTTCGGGCTTTTACTAAGCACGTTCTTGAACGACCGCTGACCTTTAAGCTCCGAGCGCAGTGCGATGACTTCGTCCCGCAGCAAGCGTTCATCCAAAGCGCGGCGGACGAGCAGAGACAGGTGCTGCGGGTCGCAGGGCTTCGTGAGGAACTCGTAAGCCCCCATCCGCATGGCCTGGACCGCTTGAGAGACGCCACCGTGCGCGGTCATGACGATGACCGTGACGGGGAGCTTTTCCTTCTGGATCGCTTCGATGAGTTCGATGCCGTTGCGCTTGGGCATCCGCAGATCCGTGACCAACACGCTGTAGGCAGTTTCGCGCAGCATTTTCAGTGCGATTTCGCCGTCCGCCGCCGCGTCGACGGGCAACTTGAGCGTGAGGTGCAATAATTGCTGAAGGGATTCTCGGGCATCGGCCAAGTCTTCGGCAACGAGGATGCGCTGCGTATCTGCGTCCAATGCGACAACTGCGGCGGTGGGCTCCGTCATGGTGGGTTCTCCGGGGGCAGACTGCACGGCGGGCATTCGGGGATGCGGCTAATATAGCAGCATCGTTTCGGTTCGACGTTTCGAGGTGACCATGGACGAATGGCTGAATTCCCTCACCGACGCGATGGGCTACGTTCCGCTGCGGACGAGCGGGGCATGGTCGCAGGACTGGATCTCACTGCACGTCACTTCGGATCTCCTGCTTTGGCTCGCGTTCATCGCGCTGCCGATCGTGCTGATTGCCGGTGGGCTGCACCCGTTCGTCCGGCCCTACCGCAGGTATCTGTTGTTGTTCGGGTCGCTCCTGCTGGCATGCGGCTTTACGCACTTAGTCGAATCGCTTCTGTTTGAAAGCCCGGTCTACCGGATGTTGGGCGTACTTAAGGCGGCGACGGCCGTGCTGGCCTGGTTGACTGTCTTCGCGCTGATCCCGGTCGTGCCGCGCATTCTTTCCGATTTGCCGCGCAAGCCGGGCAGCGAAACGATCGAGGTCCGCGAATCCCGGCAGGACCGCATCCTGATCCACATGCTGGCGGTGTTGGTCGCCCTGCTGGCGATCGTCATCCGGGTCGCGTTGGATCCGATCTTCGACAATGTCCATTCCTACTCGCTGTGCCTCTTGGGCGTTACGCTGGTGTCGTGGTACGGCGGCTTCCGGCCCGGTATCGTCTGTACGCTCATCAGCGGGCTGCTGGCCACCTATCTCTTCGTCGAGCCGCGCTACACGTTCGCCCTGAAGGACACGAATCAGGTGCTCGGCTTCGGTCTGTTCCTCGTCTGCAGCGTCGGCGTCGCGGTGCTGGGGGAAGCACAGCGGACGACGCGGAATCGGCTGAATCAAAAGATCGTCGAGTTGATCGCGGCGACCGACACCATCGGCTCGGAGGCCCGCAAGTCGGACGAAGTGCTCTCGATTCTGGACGCCTTCGTGCGGAACGCACCCTACGGCATCGCCTACTTCGACTCGGAGTTGCGCTATATCCGCGTCAACGAGACGTTTGCCAAGGTCAACGGCAAGCCGGTCGAGGACCATATCGGCCGACCGCTGCCGGAAGTCTTGGCGGAGTTTCCCGAGGCCTTGTTGGCCGACTATCGGCGTGTGCTCGTGACCGGCGAAACGCTGACCAACAAGGTCGTTTTCGGCCGCGGTCTGATCTGGGAAGTGACCGCCTTCGCGGTGCCGATGGGTCACGGCCAACGCGGCTTGGGCGTCATCGGCATCGACGTGACCGAACGCCATCAAAGCCAGGAGCAACTGCGCGAAAGCGAGACCCGCTTTCGGCAACTTGCGGATGTGATGCCGCAGATCGTCTTCGCCGCCCAGCCGGACGGCACCGTCGATTACTTCAACAGCCGCTGGTACGAGTACACCGGCTTTCCGGACGACGCACCCATTACAGAAGCGATGTGGAGAACGGCCTTCGATCCCGAATCGTATCCGGTCACGATGGAGCATTGGCGTCGAGCGCTTCAGACGGGCGAGGCCTACGAAACCCAATATCCGCTTCGTCGCAGCGACGGGGTCTGGCGATGGCATCTGGGTCGCGCCTTGCCGGTGCGGGATGCCGCCGGCATCATCGTCCGCTGGTTCGGGACCAACACGGACATCGACGACGCGATCCGCACGGCCGAAGCTTTAAGGGTCGCGGCGTCGCAACAGCTTCAGCTCACCGAAGGCATGCCGATGCTGATGTGGGCCTGCGAGCCGAACGGCGCCTGCTCCTACCTCAGTCGCCAATGGATCGACTTCACCGGCGTGCCGCTGGAGGTGCAACTCGGGGACGGCTGGCTGGCGGTTCTTCACCCGCAGGACCACGCAGCCATGGCTGCGGCTTGGCGCGACGCTGTCGCCGAGGTGTATGGATACGATGTCGAGTACCGCATCCGCCGGCACGACGGCGCTTATCGCTGGTTCGCCGTGCGCGGGATTGCGCTCCGCGACGAAGCCGGCCGCATCACCCGCTGGTACGGTTCCTGCACCGACATCGACGACCGCATGCGGCAATCGGAAACGCTCGAACAACTGGTCGAAGAACGCACGGCCGAGTTGAATCGCCGCAACGACGAGTTGCAGCAGCAGAAGATCTTTCTGGACGCGATTCTCAACAATGTCGCCGAAGGCATCGTCGCCTGCGACGAGGCGGGCACCTTGAAGCTCTTCAACAAGGCTACCCGCCGCATGCACGGCCTACCCGTCGAACAACTTCCCGCGGATCGCTGGCCGGAGTTCTATCGGCTCTTCGAGTCGGACGGCAGCCACATGCCGGTCGAACACATTCCGCTTCTGCGGGCCTTGAAGGGCGAAGCGGTGTCCGATGCGGAACTGGTGATCCGCGGGGAAGGGATCAAGGACCGTTACGTACTCTGCTCCGGCCAACGGTTGCAGACCGAGGACGGGCGACATTTCGGTGCGGTCGTATCGATGCGGGACATGACCGAGCGGCGCGAATACGAGCAACAGCTGCTGCTGACCACCGCCGCACTCAAGGTCAGCAACGAGGAGTTGGAGAAGTTCGCTTACATCGCTTCCCACGACCTCCAGGAACCGTTGCGCAAGATTCAGGCGTTCGGAACCCGCCTGGCGGACAAAAGTCGGGATCAACTCGGCGACCAAGGTAAGGATTACCTCGACCGCATGCTCGATTCCGCAGGCCGAATGCGGAAGCTGATCGAGGATTTGCTCTCATTCTCCCGCGTCAGCACGAAGACCATTCCCTTCGCGTCCGTCGATTTGAACGCCGTGGTACGCGATGTGCTATCTGATCTGGAGGTTCGTATCCAGAGTACCGGCGGCACGGTCGAGGTGCACGAGTTGCCGAGCGTTCCCGGCGACGCGGGACAGCAGCGCCAGGTTTTTCAGAATTTAATCGGCAACGCCCTGAAGTTCACGAAGGTGGGCGTCAAGCCCTTGGTGATCGTGTCCGCGACCAGATTCGAGACCCTTGGGCTTGACATCGATCCTCCACTGCCCGAAGGGAAATCGGGTTGGCGCATCACAGTGGCGGACAACGGCATCGGTTTCGAAAAGGATTACGAGGAACAGATTTTTGAGCTGTTTCAACGGCTCCATTCGCGCTCCGAATACGAAGGGACGGGGCTGGGATTGGCGATTGTGCGTAAGATTGTGGTGCGTCATGCAGCGACGATCACTGCCCGAAGCCAAAAAGGCGGCGGAGCGGTCTTCGTCATCGACTGGCCCATCAAAACGGTTTAACGATGCCACACACTCCCAAACCGATCACGATTCTCATGGCGGACGACGATGCTGACGATCGTCAACTGGCGCGCGAAGCGTTCGATGAAGCGAAGCTTTCCAACGACCTGCGGTTCGTCGAGGATGGTGCGGAACTTCTGGAATATCTGCAGAGACGCGGCAAATATTCCGACCCCGCTTCGTCGCCGCGGCCGGGAATCATCCTGCTCGACCTGAACATGCCGAAGGTGGACGGTCGCGAGGCGCTCACGCGCATCAAGCTCGACCCGAACCTGAAATGCCTGCCGGTGGTGGTGTTGACGACGTCCAAGGCGGAGATCGACATCATCCGCAGCTACAACCTCTCGGCGGCTTCGTACATTGCGAAGCCGATCACCTTCGAGGGGCTGGTCGAGGTCGTGCGGACCCTCGGCAGGTATTGGCTGGAAATCGTCGAACTACCGGACCACGACTATGTTCCCAACGCTTAAAGCCGATCAGCAATCCGTACGCATGCTCCTCGTGGATGACGACGAGGAGGATTACATTCTCACCCGCGAAGTCACCGCGGACATTCCCGGCGGCGGCTATTCTCTCGATTGGATCGCGGATTTCGACGCGGCCCTCGAAGCGATCTGCCGTAACGAACACGACGTCTATTTGGTCGATTACCGTCTCGGCACCCACAGCGGTCTGGACCTCCTGGCCCTGATGCGGGAACGCCAATGCTTGGCTCCCGTCATTCTGCTCACGGGATTGAATCAGCCCGAACTCGATCGCGCGGCCGAGGCTGCCGGAGCGGCGGACTATCTCGAAAAAAGCAGGCTCGAGCCCGTGCTGTTGGAACGCTCGGTGCGCTATGCCATGCGGCAACGATCGCAGGAACTGGAACTCGAACGCAAAGTCATCGAACGCACCTCCGAACTGGCTGCCGCCAATGCCGCCCTGCGCGACGCCGACCGCCGCAAGGATGAATTCCTCGCTACCCTCGCCCATGAACTCCGCAGCCCGCTCGCACCGATTCGGTATGCCGTCGAGTTGATGAGGCTCGCCGGGGACAACCCGGGCGGCAACGAACACGCCCGGAACATGGTCGAACGGCAAGTCTCGCACATGGTTCGGCTGATCGACGACCTCCTCGATGCGTCCCGCATCAACCGCAACAAACTCCGCATCGTCCTCGAAACGCTCGACATCTCGGACGCCCTGCATGCCGCCGTGGAGACGGTTCAACCCCTGATCGTCAGCGGCAAACTGCACTTGGATGCGACTTATGCGAACGAGCCGATCCTGGTCCGCGGCGATCACGTGCGGCTGACGCAGCTCTTCGCCAACATCCTCACCAACGCCACCAAGTACACCGATGCGAAAGGAACCATCACGCTCAGCGTTGAGAAGGCCTGTTCCCACGTTCTCATCGGCATCAAGGACGACGGCGCGGGCATTCCCGCCGAGATGTTGCCCCACGTCTTCGATCTGTTCGCCCGAGTGGATCACACGCTCAACCGTTCCCAGGGCGGATTGGGCATCGGCCTCGCGCTCGTCAAGCGGCTCACCGAAATGCACGGCGGCCACGTCACGGTCCACAGCGACGGCATCGGCAAGGGGGCCGAGTTCGTCGTCAGCTTGCCCCGCATCATCGACGGGAATCAGCAGGACTGCGACGAAGACTGAACGGGAATCGCTTACAATACAAGCGTGCTCCGTTTCCCCCGTTCAGGATGATCTCCCATGTTGCTGCGTCGATTCAGCGTTGCCGGACTGTTGGCCTTGGCGTTCGTGATTCCATTCGTCTCCGCCGACGATGAGCCGAAGAAGCGAAATCCGTTCACCGATCCGCCCGCGGAAAAAAAGACCGCTCCCAATAAGCCCGCCGATCAACCTGCGAAAGACGGCGAGAAAGACGAAGAAAAGGACGCCGCCGTTGCCCGCGTCGCCACGATCACGCTCACCGGCGACTTCGACGAAGCCCCGGCCGCCGAGGCACTCTTCGGCCCGCCGAGCGAAAACCTGCGAACGAAACTTGCCCGCATCGCCAAGGCCGCCAAGGACGACAAGATCAAGGCGTTGCTGCTTCACTTCAAGGGCATCGAAGTCGGCTTCGGCAAACTCAACGAACTCAAGGTCGCCCTCGCCGCGTTCAAAAAGACCGGCAAGAAACTGTATGCCTACGCCGAGGAACTGAGCACCAAGGACTATCTGCTGGCGCTCCAGTGCGATCAGGTCATCCTTCCCGAATCGGGCGGCTTGTCCATCTTCGGTTTGCGGGCGGAAGTGACCTACTACAAGAACACGCTGGAGCTGCTCCGCGTGAAGGCCGACGTGCTCAAGATCGGCGACTACAAGTCCGCCGTCGAGCCGTACCTCGCGGACAAGATGAGCGATGCGAACCGCGAACAGATCGGCAGCCTGCTCGACGACAACTACGACCGCGAAATCGTCGACACGATGATCAAGGCCCGGCCCGAACGCAAGTGGACCCCCGAGGCCGTCAAGGCCGTCATCGACCAAGGCCCCTTCACGGCGAAGAAGGCCAAGGAATTGGGTCTGGTGGATCGGCTCGCCTATGAGGACCAACTTCCCGGCATCATCGCCAAGGAACTGAAGCTGCCGGAAGTCAAACTCGTCGCCGACTACGGCAAGGTCAAGGGCGCCGAAGCCGACTTCTCGAACCCGTTCAAGCTGCTCGAAGCGTTGTCCGGCCCGAAGAAGGCGAAGGAGACCAAGGACCCGAAGATCGCGGTCATCTACGTCGTCGGCGGCATCGCCTCCGGCAAGGGCGGCGTCAACCCGCTGATGGGCGGCAGCACGGTCGGTTCGGAGACCATCGTCGAAGCGATTCAGGACGCCGATAAGAACGAGACCGTGAAGGCCATCGTCCTCCGCATCGATTCGCCCGGCGGTTCGGCGCTCGCGTCCGACATGATCTGGCGCGCACTCATGGTCTGTAAAAAGCCCGTGGTGGCCAGCATGGGCGACGTGGCGGCGAGCGGCGGTTACTACATCGCGATGGCGGGCAAAAAGATCTTCGCCGAGCCGGGCACGGTTACCGGTTCCATCGGCGTTTTCGGGTTGAAGTTCGTCATCGGCGGCCTGGAGGAATGGGGTGGCATGAAGACGGAAGTCGTCAGCCGCGGCAAGAACTCGGGCATCAACTCGATGACCTTCCCGTGGACCGATTCGGAACGCGCCGCCATGACGCTGACCGTCGAGGACATCTACGCCCAATTCATCGACAAAGCGCTGCTCGGCCGCAAGGCCGCAGGCAAGACGATGACCCGCGAGGAACTCGTCAAGCTCGCCGGCGGCCGCGTCTGGTCCGGCCGCCAGGCTAAAGCCAACGGCTTGGTGGATGAACTCGGCACGCTGGACGACGCCATCGCCCACGCCAAAAAGCTCGCCGGCGTCCCGGACGACGAGAAGCTCGAAATCAAGGAGTACCCGAAGGCATCGAGCTTCCTCGACAAGCTCAGCGAAGGTGGCCTCCCCTTCGGCCTCAACCTGAACCTGCCGGGCGTGACCAAGGCCCTGCGCATGGCAACGCCGCTGTTGGCCACGCAACGTGAGCCGGTCAAGATGCTGATGCCGTTCGTGATCGAGTGGAAGTAGGTCCTGCAGAAACATAAACACTGACAGCCTGCCGAATCACTTCGGCAGGCCATCGGCGCTTATCGAAATGCTCAAGGGTTTGCGTTCAAATTCAAATCGACCCAAACACCAAATCCTAAATCTCGATCACATCAATATCTTCACGGATATAGAAAAACGTCCGCATCAACATTTCGCCGATTTCAGTCTCAATATAGCGATCCCACTCTCGAGACTCGTATCCGCTATACTTCTCTATGAGTTCCGGTATTATTGTCGCCGGTGTGCTTTGATCGATGATGACGGCAATTGGCGGCAATTGGTTCCTCGGAAAGGAACACCTCGATCCCCCTCTATCCCATTCACCGCTGGTTGCATAGCTTTAACTTGAGCCAACGTTTTCGTTCCCTCATAACAAGCGTTCGTCGTCGCATCAAGCATGCTCTCGCACGCCTGATGTTTGATGATGATCTTGCGCAAGTTCCAGATCCTTAAGCTTCTGGTTGAGTTCGGCCATAAATTCCGACATCGGCCGACCGGGTTGGGCGGCCAGTGCATCCGATTGTTCGGGGGTAGGCATCCGCTGGTTCAAGCAATGGCGGGCCGCGGCGAGCGCGTTGATGACCGGCATCTCCAGTTGCTTCATCAACTTGCCGGACGCATCGAACGAGCCGACAGAGCGGCTCGCTCCGAGTTCGCCGGCCGCCCAGCGGAACATGGCCAAGGCGTTGCTTACGAACTCCCGCTTGGATCGAATATCCGCAATCGTGGTTGCCCGCAGCGTGGCGACGGAACACAATGGTACGATGCGTTCGATCTGCAATCCGCATGGGTCGATTCCATGACTGGCTGGCTCCTCGATTTGTGGTCGGCGATCCGTACGATTGCCGCCGGGATGTTCGTGACGCTGCGGCAGTTCCTGCAGACGTTTCGGCGCGGTACGTTCACCTCGGCGTTTGCGTATCCTGAGTTGCCGGTGCCGGTGCGGCCACGCTACCGGGGGTTTCATCGGTTCGACCTGACGGCCTGCATCGGTTGCGATAAGTGTGCCCGCGCCTGCCCGGTCGACTGCATCTACATCGAGAAGGAAAAGGCGATCGCGCCGCTGAAGGGCTTCACCGTCACCGGGTTCAAGATCGACTACACGAAGTGCATGTTCTGCTCGCTGTGCGTCGACCCGTGCCCGGCCGATTGCCTCTATATGGGCAGCACCTACGACCTCAGCACCTATACCCGCGACGGCTGTATCGTGGACTTCGCCAAGCTGCCGTTGGACACGGCGTGGGGGCCGGACACGTTGAACCCGACGGTCGTCATGGAATCGAAGAAGGTCTCGCTTCCCGTGTGGGTGAAAACGGCATGACCGATCTCGTGGTGATGCTGCTGGTTTTCGTGGGCGTCGGGGTCGTCTTTCTGGCGACGAACCTGTTCGTGGGTCGTCTGATTCGGCCGAACGTGCCGACCCCGATGAAGGGGGAAATCTACGAGTGCGGCGAGGAGGCCGTCGGCACGGCCGCAGTGCAGTTCGACTTGCGCTTCTATGTGGTTTGTCTGCTGTTCGTGATCTTCGACGTCGAACTGGTCTTCCTGTTCCCTTGGGCGACGGTCTTCGGCAGTGCGAACCGAGCAGGCAACGAGAGCCTGCCCGCGGTCGAGCGAACTGCGGCACTCGAGGGACTGCACGCCGGGGCCGCAACGCCCGCAGGGTTGCAGCAGTTCGCGGGCTTCGCGTTCGTGGAGTTGCTGGTCTTCTTCGGCATCCTTCTGGTCGGCTTCGCTTATCTCTGGCGGCGCGGCGACCTGAACTGGGTCCGCAGCACCGCCGGCCAAACCCGCCAGGGAGACTGACCGATGGCCTACAGTCGATCGCCTTAGCCCACAGACTCGAACACGAGGGAGATGCCGATGCCGGTCCTTGGCAACCGATTTGAAGATGGATTTGTGATGACCTCGCTCGATCAGGCGATCGGCTGGGCGCGCGAATCGTCGCTGTGGCCGATGACCTTCGGGTTGGCCTGTTGCGCCATCGAGATGATGGCCACCGGGGCGGGCCGCTACGACCTCGACCGCTTCGGCGCCGGGGCCTTCCGTGCGACACCCCGGCAGGCGGATCTCATGATCGTCGCGGGGACGGTGAATCTTAAGATGGCCGAGCGGGTGCGGCGGCTTTACGAGCAGATGCCCGAGCCGAAATTCGTCATCGCCATGGGGGCGTGCACGTGCGGCGGCGGACCGTACTACAAGTACGGCTACAACGTGGTGAAGGGCGTCGATCTCGTGGTCCCGGTGGACGTTTACGTGCCGGGCTGTCCGCCGCGACCGGAGGCCCTGCTCGAAGGGTTGATGCGGATTCAGGACAAGGTCCGCAAACTGCGCACGCTGACCAAGGAGCCGGCGGACATCCCACTCGTTCCCGTCCGCAGCGGCAAGGCCGCGCTGCCGCCGGAACTCGCGGACACCGACAAAGCCAACGCCTTCAAACTTGCGCAAAAGGAAGGGGCGAAACCGGTCAAGTAAAACAGAGCGAACACTACCCGTGTAAGCGGGTCACGACCACGTCCAACCCGCCGTGGCCGGCGCGGTGCTCGACGACGATGCCCTGCATCCGTTCGACCTGATCGCGTTCCAGGATGATCGGGACGGCGGCATCGACGACCGTTTCCGTCACACGATGGCGGACATCGACCAAATCGACGGCGAAGCTGCCGTCCAGCAGGAGTTTCAGCGAAAGATAGAACTTCTCCCACTTCCGGGCCTTCGCATGCATCTTCAGGACCTTGGCGGCGGCAGGCAGGACCATCACGCCGGCCGGGCGATCCGTCAGCCGCAGATGATAGACGCGGCGCAGATACTCCCGTCTCAGGCGACCCAGGTATTCGAGCACCGATTCGGAGGTCGCGTCCCAGGTGAACTCGCCGGCATGAAAGTGATCGCGGCAGCCGGCACAGTAAACCAGGTCCTCCACCGCCAGCGGCGCGGCGAGATAAGTGCGGATGGCGGCATCATCCATCAGGGTCGAAGCACCGCACGCAACGTGCGTATGGATGTGCGGCACCCCGTCCAGAACGCCGTCGTAAAGCGGCAACGCTTCCCGCGAAGATTCGCGGCTTTGCTCGGCGGTCGCATCTCGACTTAGGGACCGGCACCAATCGAACATGAACGACCTCGACGGGCGGTGCGTGACTCGTTTCGGGCGAAGTTTAGAACGCAAGGCGCGCCGCCGCCGACAATCCGGGAAAAGAGAACGCCCCCGGCACGAGTGCCGGGGGCGTTCGGTTTTTTCAGGTTCGTCGCGTCGACGTTACCTGCAGAGGCGCTTCAGGCGGCTGAACAGCCCGCCCGAGGCCGGAGCGGCCGCTTCGCAGCAGCCGGTTGAGGCGCTATAGCCGCCGAACGAGGAACCGCAGTCGCCGAACGACGGGGTAGCCACCGGAACTTGGATCGTTTCCGTGAAGGGAACTTGGATCGTTTCGGTGACTTGTTGGACCACGTCTTCGGTGACGTAGCTGGTGACGTTCTGCGTGCCGGTCTTGGTCGTCGGGACGCACTTGGTGACGTTGACCGAAACGGTCTTCGTCGTGGGGACGCATTCCGTGACGGTGTTCATGCCGGTCTTGGTCGTCGGGACGCACTTGGTGACGTTGACCGAAACGGTCTTGGTCGTGGGGACGCATTCCGTGACGGTGTTCATACCGGTCTTGGTCGTCGGGACGCATTTGGTGACGTTGACGTTGATCGTCTTCGTTTCCGGAACGCATTGCGTGACGTTACGGGTGCCGGTCTTGGTGACGGCCTGATAGGTCGTGACCGGAACGGTGACGGTTTGGGCTTGTTGGGTCATGACGGTCTTGGTGACCGAGACCATTTCCGTGACGGTCTGGTAGGTCGTACCGCACGAGCCGCCGGCCGGAGCGTAGTAGACGGAAGCGGAAGCCGCTGCCCCGCCGCCGCAGATCCTGCCGAGCAGGCGACGAAGCGGGCCGACCTTGGGCGCGCAGGGATCGCAATCGGCGACCGGAACGGCACAGGCCGCCGGGGCAGCACAGGCCGAAACCATTTCGCCGCAGCCGCCGACCGAAGCCGACAGGCCGCAGGCGTCCAGGACCGGGGCGGCCAGGACGGCGATCGTGCGGGTGACCGGGACTTGCTCGGTGACCGTTTGCGGAACGCAAACCATCACGGTGCGGGTGGTCATCGCGGTGGTCGGAACGTTTTCCGTGTAGGTGTACGGTTGGGCCACGGTGACCATCTTGTATTCGGTCACGGTGCGGGGTTCGCTGACCGTGACCATCTCGTTCACGGTGTAGGTGTACGGCACTTGCTTGGAGACCATTTGGTACTCCGTCACCGTGCGGGGTTCGCTGACCGTCACCATTTCGTTCACGGTGTAGGTGTACGGCACTTGCTTGGAGACCATTTGGTACTCCGTCACCGTGCGGGGTTCGCTGACCGTGACCATCTCATTGACGGTGTAGGTGTAGGGCTTTTGGGTCACAACCGCCTTTTGGACCTTGACCGTCACGTTCTTGGTGATCGTTTCGGTGCGGTACTTGGTGACCGTTTGGGTCGTGTAGCAGGGGGCTGCCACAACAGCCGCGCCGCAACCGCCGCCGGTGACGACCACCGCGCCGCAGCCGTCCGTCACGGGGGCCGAACCACAGGCTGCGGCGACCGGGGTGGCGCAGCCACCGCACGATCCGCGGAAGTTCGAGCCGTACGCCGAGGCGAACGACAACCAAACCGCCGCGCCCAACACTGCCGCCGTCAAGATACGTCGCTTCATCGCAGAGACTCCAGGGTGAAAAACAATCGGGAAAGTAAGAGCTTTCGTAAAGTCCGTCTCCGCTCCAACCATCCGCTTGCCGGGGAAATTGCAGGCGGGCACTTTACCCGTCCTACTCAATTGCACTGCCGTAGGGGAGAAGATAAGCGCTTTGCAAAGACCCGACAACGCTATCTCCGCCATCTCACGCAGATTTCCTGATTTCACTTTTGCGAACAATCAAAATAGTCGCGCCAGTCGTGGCGGATTACCGAACATCTTCGTAAAATCCTCTCAAGTACTGCAGCGCGAAGCTGCGGCCCGCCTCCCGCGACCACTGTTCGAAAGGATGATCATGACCCTTCCCAGAATCCTGATCGTATCGATTGCTGCTGCTCTCCTCGCGGCTTGCCCAGTTCGCGCCGACGATAGCCTGAAGGCCGATGCGGACGGTTGGCTCCCGCTGTTCAACGGCAAGAATTTGAGCGGCTGGCAAATGTTTTCCGCTCCGAACAAAAACGACATCGCCGAAGTGATCGCCAAGGAAACGGACGGAAAGGTCGTCGGCTACGACGCGAAGCTCAAGAAGGACGGCAAGGTCGTGCCGCTCTGGCAGGTCAAGGACGGCCTTCTGATCGGCAGCGGACCGCACAGCCACCTGTTTACGGTGAAAGATGATTATACCGACTTCCATTACCGGATCGAAGCCAAGATCAACGACAAGGGGAACTCGGGCCAATACTTCCGCGCCACGTTTGCGACCGGATTTCCGCCCGGCTACGAAGTCCAGATCAACGCCACGGGCGGCGACCCGATCAAGACCGGCTCGCTGTATCCGGACGGCCGCACCAAGCTGAAGGACTTCAGGGAGAAGATCACCGTCATGAACAAGGCCGCCCACGGCCCCGACGAGTTCTTCGTGCAGGAAGTGACCGCGATCGGCAACAAGATCACGATCAAGGTCAACGGCAAGCAGACCATCGAATTCGTGGATCCGAACAACACCCACAAGAAGGGCCGCTTCGCGTTGCAGGGCCACGACCCCGGTACGGTGGTCAGCTTCCGCAAGGTCGAATGGAAGCCGATCGCCAAGTGATCTCGGAGTCGATTCCCTTCCGACGCCGGTTCCTCAATGGTACCGGCGTTTTTTACGCGCCGGTAAGATCCGCTGGTGTGTTGATGTTGATGAGCGATGCGGGCAAGGGCAACGACTCTGCCGGTAGGATCATCGGATCGAGCATCATCGCGAAGTCCGTCATCCGCCGGTTGCCGTCTTTCAGGCTTTGCTGAGCCGTTGCCGCAACGCTCACCCGATATGCGGCAGCGAGCGGGTGCAACTGACCATCCAGACTCGGCACGGCCGCGGCATGGTCGCCGAGTTGAGAAAGGACGGCGCGGATAAAGTCCGGATGAAGGTACGGAAGGTCGCAGGAGGCGACGAAGCAAACCTCATTGCATGACGCCAAAGCCGTAAGGCCCAAGGCCAAGCCATGGAGCGGGCCTTGATCCGGTTCCGAATCGGTCAGGACACGTACGGAGTCCGGCAATTTCGGCAGCACCTGCCTAGCCGCGGCGATGACCAGCACGGGATCGCACACGTCCATCACGGCATCGACGACGAGTCGAAGCATGGCGACTCCGCCAATCGGAAAGTCAGCTTTCGGGGTGCCGAAGCGGGTCGAGCGACCGCCGCAAAGGACGATGCCTCCAGGACGAGCATTCGCGTTCAGTTGTGCAGGCCATCGAATTGATGGACGAGACGGCGGGAGTTGATGTCGAGCGCTTCGAGAATCTGAATCACCGGCTCGATCGCGACTTTACTGCGCTTGGCCCAAGCGATTACGCCGAGGTTTTCGTGGCCGTCCTTGAGGAGTTCCACAATCTGGTCGAGCAGCTGGCGATGATCGGTAAAGTCCCGGCGGAGCAGGCCGAAGTCGCCGCGATCGAGTTCGATCCAGAACGTGTTGCCTTGAAGGTGCTCCAGCCATTTTGCCCGCAGGTAGCCCCACCAGTGATGACGGACCCAGTCTTTGATGGCCCACTCGCCCAAGTCCCGACCGGCTTTTTCGCTCTCGATCCATTTGAAGCGTTCGGCTTCGTGGATGCATTCGGTGAAGATGCTCCGCCTGTGAATATCAGCCGACGTGAACGGCGCCATTTCAGCCGCGTCATCGAACGACGATGAAGATTTTCGGTGCTCGAGGAGGGCCGCCACCATGTCGGATTACCTGCAACCAACGAATCCGCAAAACCGTCCCCGTTACCGCCAACCCATAGTGTAACACGATTCGCCCCATCCCGGCAAACGTTTTTTCTCCTGGTCGAGACGAGTCGTTTCGATCGACATGTTGTGCGAATGTTCCACTCGTCACGATTGTTGCAATCGTTTGCGTCCGATGCGAATGTCCGAAAGTTGGGGGCACGACGCAAGCTTCTCAAGGTTTTCACGCGATACCTGGTTGCGAAAGCCACGTTGAATGAGTAAACCATTAACGAAGTGCCACCTCTCCCATTCTGCGTACTTCCCATAAAGTCCGGACTGAACCACGATCGACTCGCCATGATTCTTGCTGCCGAACCCGATCTTTACCCGAACGATCTGTTCGAGGCGGACCTGTCGCCGAACGACGAACGCGCTTGGTGGTTGGTTCATACCAAGCCGCGTGGGGAAAAGGCGTTCGCCCGCCGAATGGCATCGACGGAACTGCCGTTCTTTCTTCCGTGCCGCATGACGCGGAAGAAAGTCCGCGGCCGAGTGCAGACGAGTTGGCTGCCGATCTTCTCCGGCTATGCGTTCGTGCGGGTAACCGACGAGGAGCGTCCCGCTGTGTTTCTCGGCGATCACGTGGCCAGGCTGGTGGCCGTCATCGATCAGGAGCGGCTCTGGCAAGATTTGCGAAAAGTGCGGAAAATTCTGGATTTAGGGATCCCAGTGACGATCGAAGACCGTCTGATCCCGGGGCAACGGGTTCGACTCCGGAATGGGCCACTGGCCGGGATGAGCGGAACGGTGGTTCGCGAAGCGGGAACGAAAAAATTCGTCGTGGAAGTGGATCTCATCCGCAAAGGGATTTCGGTGACGGTCGATAAGGAGTCGCTTGGGAAACTCGACGCGGCGGAAGCAACGCCGGCCAAATGATGCACACGGTTCAGCTGCTTGTACCTCTCATGGTCGCTGTTTTTTGTTCGGACTTCGGGAAGGGGCGAGTTGCTTGTTACTCACGGCATCAATCCTTATCGTGACCACGACGATCACCGGGGCGGCGGCGGTGTGGCTCGCCCGCACAGTGGCGCGGCACTACGGCTTTGTCGACAAGCCGGACGGCCATCGGAAACTGCAATCGAACGCGATTGCGGTGAGCGGCGGTTTGGGTGTCCTGTTCGGGGCTCTGTTCGGACTGCTGCTCGTCAGCCTGTTCATGCCGGACGCGGCCTCGGCCCTGCTGGCCAAGCCGGAACAGACTTGGTCTTTGCTTGCGGCCGCGGTCGTCATCGCGCTGGTCGGCCTCGTGGACGATCTCGTGGCGATGCGGGCCAGGCAAAAGCTGATCGGGCAGATCGCTGCAGCTCTGATTCTCGCCGGCCCCGGCGGCTACCTGATTGAAAACATCTCGATCTTCGGGAACAACATCGCACTCGGCCAAGCGGCCCTTCCGCTGACGTTGTTCTGGTTCCTCGCCGCCGTCAACGCCATCAATTTGCTGGACGGCATGGACGGCCTGCTGGGCACCATCGGCATCATCATCTTCGGCGGTGTCGCCGCGATGGCGTTCAGCAGCGGGCAGCTTTTCGTCGGGTTGGTCGCGCTCGGCATGTTCGGATCGCTGATCGGATTTCTGATCTTCAACCTGCCGCCCGCAACCGTTTACCTCGGCGACTGCGGGAGCATGCTCATCGGTTTGGTGATTGCCGCGCTGACGATCACGGCATCCCTCAAAGGCCCAGCGGTTGCCATCCTCGCCCCGGCGGCGCTGCTCGTCTTGCCGATCTTGGACACGACCGCTGCGATCGTGCGGCGGAAACTGACCGGCCGCGGCATCGCCAGCGCCGACCGCGGTCACTTTCACCACGAACTTCAACGCCGCGGCATGAACCGCTGGCGCGTCCTTGGGATCGCCGGCGGCATCGGCCTGATCGGCACCTCGGGTGCCCTCGTCGGCATCCTGGCCCAGAACGACATGTACGCGGTGGCCTCGGCCGCCGCAGTCGTGCTGTTGCTGCTGCTGACCGGTTGGTTCGGCTTGGCGGAGTTGCGACTCATCTCCACACGGGCCTACGCCGTGCTCGATTCGGCCCGCCGGAAAAAGGACTCTGTGGAAACCGCGGTTCACGTGCAGGGCCGGGCGGACTGGAAGGGTTTGTGGCGGAAGCTGATCGATGCCTCGAACGCGATGGGCGTACAATCCCTGCGGCTGGATGTGAATGCCCCGGCGTGGCACGAATCGTTCCACGGCCGCTGGGATCGCTCGGACAGCCAAATCGGCGCTATGCCGCAAAACTTCTGGAAGCTCGAACTTCCCGTGGCCTGTCGTACGGTGGTCGTAGGCAAAATGACGGTGGTCGGTCTGCCCGACGGCCTGCCGATGGGCGAGCAGATGGCGTCGCTCTGGACGATTCTTCTGGAAGTGGAATCGATCCTGCCGGCGCTCAAGCGACCGGTGCTCGTGGTGGTGCCGATGGAACGCGATCTGCCTTCCGTCACCGAACACGTGCGGCTGCCGGCATCGGCCTGAGCAGTCGGCTTTCGTTGAAATCCGCGCAATCGGCATGGCCGTTGCCGCGATTCTGCATTCTCCGAGCCGGCCGGCCGCGCAGGCGACCCCGGTTCCGCCGATGAAACACCCAGGATCAGCATCTTCAGGAGGAATTCCCATGGCCGTTGAACGTCCGTCACCACCAGAAATGATCCCGGATCAGGAAGCCGCGGGCCTCGGCCTGAATCCGATCGCGCTGGTTGTGCGCCGTTGGCCGCTGCTCTTGGTCGGTTTGGCCGTCGGCGCTTTGTGCGGCGCGCTGATTCACCTGACCAGCACTCCGGCCTATCAATCGACGGCCCAACTGCTCGTCATCAAGAAGCGTAACGATGTGACGTACGGCTCGGACAGCCGTTCGACGCAAGTGGAAGACTACGTTGCCACGCAACTCACACTGATCAAGTCCGAGAAGATTCGACGGTCGGCGGCGAAGGAACTCCGCAAGATGACGACGAGGAACCCGTTGCCCAACGACGATGGCGTCGTGGCAGAAATGCTCAAGTACGGTCTGAATGCCGCCAAAGATAAGGATGCATTGTCCACCGGCTCCATCGGCAGCGGCATCGTGATCCTCACCTTTCGCGGCGGCGATCCGAACGACACCAAGACCTATCTCGAAGCCGTCATCCGCGCTTATCAGGGGGAATTGACAGGCGTCTACGACCGAGCCACCGAAGATCGCCTTCAGAATCTCAATGCACTTCTCGAGAGCAAGGTAAAGGAACGAGCAACGCGCATCACCGATAAATTCAAGTTTCGTGAAAAACTTGGCCGTGTTACCAACGAAGAGCTTGCCGGCGTGCGGATCCGCCTCGGCGTCATGCGCGGCGACCTCAACAAATTCAGCTCCGAACTCGTTCAGGTCGAACGGACTTTAGTGCAGATCTCCAAGGCCACGATCAACCGCCGCGACCGAATCGCCCTCTACGCCCAGCTCACCGGACAATCCCGTTCGGCCTCGTTCTTCGGCGAAGCGGGCGGGCCGGAACAGTCCCTGCGGATTCTCGAAGCCCAGTACAGCGCTCAAGGCGAGAAGCTCGGCAAGGACCATCCGCAAATGAAGGAAATGCTCGCGCAGATCAAGTTCTACAAAGAGGAAATCGCGCGACTGAATCCTGCGAACCCCGAAGGAATCGCCGATGAACTCAGCATCTATGGTGCCTTTATGAAGGAAAAGGACACGACGCTCCGCCTGCAGATCAAGGATCTGGAAAAGAACATCGAAAAGGACGACGAGAAAATGCTTGATGCCGGCACCATCACCAGCCAGATCGAACAGAAGGAACTGGAAATCCGCTCCAGCGATGCGGACATTCTTCGCCTGACGGCGGACATCAGCTCCACCGACGCCACCCGCGGTGCCGGCGGTTACAGCGCATCCGACATTACGCCGCCGAACTTCGGCGGCAAGGTGGCGCCGGTCATGGTGCAGTCGGCGCTCTTCGGCATGGTCATCGGCCTGATGCTCGGCGGCGGGGCGATGGCCTTCGCGGAGTACAACGACAAGAGCTTCAAGTCCCCCGCGGAAATCCGCAAGCGGCTCGGCGTCCCGGTCATCGGCCACATCCCCGAACTGCGACTCGACCTGCCCGCCGAATCGGGCACGCCGAGCGGCATGAGGGCGAGCATGGCGACCGCCCTGCGTCCCAAGTCCATCGAGGCCGAAGCCTACCGCGGCGTCCGCACGCAGCTTTACTTCAGCACCCAAGGCCGCGGGCACCAGGTGATTCAGGTCACCAGCCCCAACCCCGGCGACGGCAAATCGACGCTTGCCGCCAACTTGGCCATCACCATCGCCCAGTCCGGCAAGCGCGTCGTGCTCCTCGACTGCGACATGCGCAAACCCCAGGTTCACAAAATCTTCGAGTTGGAAAAGGACGGGAAGAAGCTCGAATTCGGCCTCTCGGACATCATCTCCGGCAACGCCACCATCGCCCGGGCACTCAAGCGGTCGCCGGTGCCGAACCTGGACCTGATTCCCTGCGGCCCGCGACCCAAGAACCCGGCCGAACTGCTCACCAGCCCGCGACTGCAGCAACTCATGGACGATCTGAAGTCCCAATACGACTTCGTCATCGTCGATACGCCGCCGGTCCTGGCCGTGTCCGACCCCGCCAACGTGGCCCCGCGGGTCGACGGCGTCATCATCGTCTTCAAGATGACGAAGAACGCCCGTCCGGCCGCCGAACGGACCAACGAACAGTTGCTTGCCCTCGGCGCCAACGTGTTGGGGGTGGTGGTCAACGGGTCCGCCGGTTCGATCTCCACCAGCTACAACGGCTACAACTACGGCAGCCGCTACGGCTACCGCTACACCGACTACACCTACGCCTACAACTATGGCTTGGAGAACGATGCCGACGATGACGACAACGATGGCGGCGTCGATGAGAAAGCGAAGCCGCGAAAGGCCGGCAAGTAACTCCCACTCGGCCGACGTGCCTCCGGGTTGATCCCTGAGGTCTACGGCTCGATCTTTTGCAAACGCGCGTGAATGGTCGTCCACTCCTCCGGGGTCAACCCGGAGGCTGTTCGTTTAATGGTTACCTATCCTTGCGGGTCTTCGGTTCATGGTTCCCTTTGCCGATACCCACATTCATCTCCTCGCCGGGCAGGACGACGGCCCCAAGACGATGGACGACGCCGTGACGATGTGCCGTATGGCCGTCGCCGAGGGAGTTCAACACGCTGCCGCACTCGCCCACCAGAACCCGGATTACCCGAACAACAACGCCGCAGCCCTGCGGGAGGCGGCGGCCCGACTGGAGGCGGAACTGCTGCGGCAGGACATTCCGCTGAGCGTGTATCCGACCGGCGAGATCATGCTGTCTCCGGATACCTATGCCGAATACCAGGCGGGCAAACTCCTGAGCATGGGCGACCGGAAGAAATTGCTGCTCGTGGAAATGCCGCACGCGATGTTCATGGACGTGCTGCCGCTCGCATCCCAGTTCCGCGCCGACGGCATTCGCCTCGTCATCGCCCATACGGAACGATATCCCGAACTGCTCCACGACCTGCCGTTGGCCGAGCGCTGGTTCGCATCCGGAATCCTGTTCCAGATCAGTTCCGGCGAACTGGCGGCGCCGAACTCGCCCACAGACGCCAAGGCACTGAAGGCATGGGCCCAACGCGGACTGATCCACATGCTCGGCAGCGATGCCCACAACCTCACCCGCCGTGTTCCGAACATGCGTGAGGGTGTGGCGACCTTGGCCCGCTTCGTCGGCCCCGCGGGTGCGGACCGGATCGCCGGCATCTGGGGCATCGCGGCACTGCAAGGCTCGCCGCTGAACCCACCGCGATTCAAGCCGAAGCCTAAGCCCTTTTGGGCGAAGTGGCTGGCGCGATAAACGCCGACTCGGTTCGATTTTGCGTGCTTCGCGGTTATAAACTATCGTTGTCCCGGATCACGTTTTCACCCGTAAGGAAAAGCCCATCATGGCGGTTCACGTTCAGAAGGAAGCCCCGGATTTCACCGCGACGGCGGTCGTCAATGAAGAGTTCCAGACCATTCAGCTGAAGGACTACCGCGGCAAATACGTCGTGCTGTTCTTTTACCCGCTCGACTGGACCTTCGTCTGCCCGACCGAAATCATCGCCTTCAGCGATCGTCTGGCGGAGTTCACGAGCCGAAGCACCCAAGTCCTCGGTGCGTCGATCGACAGCCAGTTCTCGCACCTCTCCTGGATCCAGACGAAGCGCGAAGTCGGCGGCCTCGGCGGCCTGCATTACCCGCTGATCGCAGACCTGACCAAGAAGATCAGCGCGGACTACGGCGTGTTGTTGGACGCGGGAATCGCCTTACGCGGGCTGTTCATCATCGACAAGGAAGGGATCGTCCGCCACGTCACCATCAACGACCTGCCGCTCGGCCGCAGTGTCGATGAGGCTCTGCGCGTGATCGACGCGCTTCAGCACTTCGAGACGCACGGCGAAGTCTGCCCCGCCGACTGGAAGCCGGGCGCGTTGACGATCAAGCCGGGCGTGAAGGAATCGAAGGAGTACTTCCAGAAGGCCGGCAAGTAAGTGGAAGGCAAATCAAGGCGAGCGGGGGACGTATGTCCCCTGAGCACTTCGCATCGGGGAAACGAGAAACGCTCATGGGACTGACGTCCCATGCTCGCCTTCATCGATGTTACTTCGCGCCGTACGGGTGGCGTTCTTCCTTGCGGGCGATGATCTCGTCGATCTTCGGCGTACCGGCCATGGCGCACTTGATCGCCAACTTCACGGCGTCGTAGTTGTATTGGTAGATCTTCTTGTCGTCGGCCGCGTCCCAGTGGATGAATACGCCACAGACGATCACGTACTCTTCGGCCTTGTCCTTGGGGATCACGCCTTCAGCGACCGAATCGACGACGGCGCGGGCAACCGCTTCCTGGGCCGGCCCGAACATCTGCACGGCCTGCTTGGCGCCCTTGATCGTCACCTTCGTGACCATCACCGTCGCCGGCTTGCAGATCAGGTTCGGCGTGACCACCGCGAGCAGGCTCGAGTGCCCGGCGGACTGAGTGGCCAGGGCGTTGGCGAAGGCGATGCCGACCGGGCCGGACTTCTCGCCGATGAGCAGATCGATGTGAGCGATCTCGTTGCCGTCCCCGACCAAACCTTCGCCGATGAACATCGCCATGAGAGAGTCTCCAATTAGGGAATGCCGAACCAAAGGCACGACGCTTCTACGCTAGCCGGCCGCGCCCGAACGGCAAGTTCCAAGGCGCAGGCGTGGGTGGTATGATGGAAAAGGTAGATCAATCGAAGGAGACAAGCGATGCCGATCCACGACTGGACCAAAGTGAAATCGGGTTTGTTTCACCATTTTCACCAAACGTGGTCACCGCTGCTTGCGGCTGCACTGAATTCAGGTCGACTACCGTCCGGTTACTCGGCTCTGGTCGAACAACGGACCGGCGAACCCGAACCGGAAGTCATCGCCCTGAATGCCGACTTTGCGTTGGATACGGGCGGTCAAGTCGGGGTACTCGAACGACCTCGAACGCGCTAGGCGGCAAAGTCCAAACTCGACGCCGTACGTTATGCCGAGAAGGCGAACCGC
>Ga0163144_10007630_pt1 | contig 23665 bp, 18 predicted proteins | sample OliLak19BULKMAT1_FD_123175 | JGI IMG/M metagenome (GOLD analysis project Ga0163144, IMG submission 123175) | Freshwater microbial mat bacterial communities from Lake Vanda, McMurdo Dry Valleys, Antarctica - Oligotrophic Lake LV.19.BULKMAT1 | ecosystem: Environmental > Aquatic > Freshwater >...
ACCGCTCCCGTGCTTCCAAGTTCGTCAGGTTCATCCTTGAACCTCCAGGTCCCGCCCCCCACGCCGGCACCCCGCCGGCCTTGTTCCATTCATCGGCCACCACCATAATCAGGGACTACACCCTCGAGGTCTTGCGTGTCCCTTCGAGCCATCCAGAGATAGCATGGCTGCATGGTGTCCGCCTTGGCGAGCAGCTCCTCATACCGTGCTTTGACCTCCTCGAAGTCCGCACCCTGCGTGAGCCGCTCGTTCCGCTCACGGGCAAAGTCGCACGCCTCAGCTTTGAGCTCGCACCGCCGCGCGATAAGCTCCAAGTCGGGCAGCGGCTCGGAGGGCGGTGATTGAACCAGACCGGCGCGCTGGTCTGTTGGCACAGCCCGCTCAGTCCCATTCCCCAACCCCGCCTGTAGCAGCCTGACAGCGGCGGCGATGTCTATCGGCGGCTCGGAGGTGACAACCAGCGCCTGGCTGTCCACCGGGACGGCCGGTGCGGGAAGCGGGTTCAGAAGGCTGGCAGTTGGTGATCCCCCCGAGCCGATGACCGCTTCGGGAGGCGCGGCAGTGTCGGTTGCCGGTGCAGATTCGGGCGGCTCGGTGCTAATGGAGGCGAGCCAGAGCGCGAAGTTCCTGGCGGCCTGACGAAGCTCGGGTGAGCGCGCGATCTGGCCCTGCAGCAACCGCGCTAATGAAAGCACCATCTCGGCGAGCGGATCTCGACTTGGGTCCAGGGTTCACCTCCTTGGGCTCCGTGCCTGGTCGCATGATAAACGAACCGCCAGCGAGCTCTGAAGACCTTCCCGCGCCTCCGCCGCACCCCCGTCAAGGCGGGGTGGCACGACGAGTTCACGCCCCTCCGATGACAACCTGGCAGACAAGCCATACCCATCGATGCCACCGATGCCACCCCGCCGGATAGCAGGAGATGCGCGAGCCGGTTCAGCAGCTTCCGCCGCCCAGCACGCGAAAAAAGGTTTCAATATCCAAATCGGTGCCGGCGTCGCCGTCGCCGTCGAAGTCGGCGGACCCGCACTGATCGGCGACGAACGAGAGCGTCGCGGCGTCGCTGAGCGCGCCCGCGCCCCCGCAGGGGTAGTTCACGGCGCAGGTGTACGACCCCAGATCGGCGTCCTGAACATCCGACAGCGCGAGCGTGGCCGTTGCGGCGGAAGGGTTTGCGATGGTGTTGATCGCGACGCCGTCCTTGCGCCATTGGTACGTCGGCGGGCCGGCGGGTTCATCCAGCGTCGTCCCGACGCGGAACATCGCGACGCCCGACGGGCAACTCACCACCGGCACCGGCTGGACCGTGATGATCGGAGGTGGCGCGCCCGGGCTGTAGCGGGCGACGAAGTTCGCCGCGGCGCCATTGGCCGCCGTGAAGCCGCCGCCCACGAACACATCCGTTCCTGGCATGACCGCGAGGGCGTTGACGGTGTTGTTGACGCCGGCTCCCAATGCCGACCAGAGACCCGTTGTCGCGTTGTAGCGGGCGATGCGGTTCACCGCAACGCCCCCCGCGTTGGTAAACGTGCCGCCGGCGATCACGTCTCCCCCGGGCACCACAACCAGGGCGTTCACAAGGTTGTTGGTGCCCAAAGTCGCGTCCAGAGGTGTCCAGGAGTTGCTCAAGGGGTAGTAGCGAGCCACGAAGTTGGCGGCGATGCCCCCGGCGGTCGTGAAGTTGCCGCCCACGATTACATCCCCGCCGGGAAGCACCGCGAGCGACAGGACGGTGCTGTTCATTCCCGCGCCCATGGCCGACCAGACGCCCGTGGTGGGGTTGTAACGAGCGATGCGGGCGGCGGTGACGCCCCCTGCCGTGGAGAAGTTGCCCCCCACGATGACATTTCCGTTCGGCAACACCGCCAGGGCATTGACCGAGGCGCTGGTGCCGGCACCCAGCGCCGACCAGACATTGGTCGTCGGATTTACGCGTGCGATGAAGTTGGCCGCCACGCCCCCTGCCGAGGTGAAACCACCAGCCGCGATTACATCTCCGCCGGGAAGGACCGCGAGCGCGTTGACCGCGTTTGTGCCGCCGCTGGTCCCGGCTCCAAGCGCCGACCAAACTCCGGTGTTCGGGTTATAGCGCGCAATGCGGTTGGCCGCGACGCCTCCCGCCGTCGTGAAGGCACCGCCCACGATCAGGTCCCCGTCGGGCAGCACCGCGATCTCGAAAACGTTGCTGCTCGTGCCGGCGCCCAAGGCCGACCATGCCCCGGTCGTCGGGTTGTAGCGGGCGATATTGGCCGCCGCGACGCCCCCCGCGGTGGTGAACAGCCCGCCCACGATCACATCGCCGCCGGGAAGCACTGCAATGGCGCTGACGGACGTGCCACTGATTCCCGGCGTCCCTATGCCGGGAACCCACCCGGGAGGGCACTGCGCGCTGGCGGAGTGCGAGAGTGCCAGCACCGCCAGAACTGCTGTCAGCAGAAGTGCGGCCATGCGCCGCGCTCGATTGGCGATCGACGTCGATTGAGCGGAGAACACTTGTTGGGTCCGCATCGTGCGCTTCATTCCGGTCTCCTTTCCCCTGTCGAGCAATCCGCACCACAGATGGGAGCCTGCGGCCAGGCGGCCAAGAGTCTCGCGATGCGCAGACGCCCCCGCGGCGTGGGCTGGCCACGATGCGCGGTCGAAGTCCACGCAGGCGCGACCTGGCCCAGCTGACAGCACGCGACTTTGCTGAGAGTACCAGCAAAGGGCAGCGGTTTGGACGCTCGCGCACCCTTTTTTCTTGAGTTGAACGGACGCACGGCCACCAGCCGGGGTCGCTCTAGCTCCAGGTTTTGAGCCCGAAGAATCCGCTGCGATGGGCCGCTTGGAAGCCGGGATTTCCCACTTGATTCTCCGCCCACGACCGCCGTGGGCGCTGGATGGTGAGTGTACTGCATGAGCGACCCGGTTTGAGGATGATTCCAGGCTATCCGATGGCGAACATGGCTCGCGTTCGGTATGCGTCAGGCTGGGTGGCACGACGAGTTCACGCCCCTCCGATGACAACCTGGCAGACAAGCCATACCCATCGATGCCACCGATGCCACCCCGCCGCATAACCACCACGCCCGCAACGACCTACAGCCAATACCCCCGGGTTGCACACTTGACTGGCCAGTACAACGCCCCCTCTCAGGACTTTCCACTCAGGACTCAGGACTGAGGACTTTCCACTCAAGACTCCAGCACAAACGCCCGCTCCTCCCACAGCTTGTCGAACTTCTCCGTCATGCTCGCCCGCGTGGGCAGGCTGATCCCGCAGGCCACCAGCAGGTCCACAAGCCCGTGGTAGTCGCTCACGCTGATGTACTCGCGGGCCACCCTTGGGGCGGTGGTGTTCGTGCCCGCCTGCACCGCCGTCAGGTCCGCCATGTTGTGGTAGTTGCCCAGCGGCAGGCAGACGCAGGTGGCCTCGTACCCGTTGGCGCAGAAGACGGAAGCCTCGCACGCCCCACCCGCCATGAGTTTGCGCTGCCACTTCCAGGCCGGGAGGGCGGTCACCTTCTGCGAGGCCGTCACCGAAGCGGGCCCGCCCCCGATCTCTTCTGCCCGTTTGGCGATCGCGTCGGTCAGGCTGGGAGAAAACACGCTCAGCCGGTCCCCGACGCGCACGATCGGGCCGCCCCCGATGGGTGAGTCGGCGAAACTGCGGCTGTTTTCAAGGGCAATCACACGCGCCGCTCTGGGCATGGTCTGGTGCCGGCATGCCGCGATCGCCCCGATAAAGCCGATCTCTTCAGCGCGGGTGAAGAGCAGCGACGGGAGCGCCGCGTCTGTGTTCATGGCCAGGAGCACATCCATCGCGGCGAGCGCGGCTGCCGCGGCCGCCAGGTCGTCACACGCCGTTGTATGCAGGTTGCCGTCGATTACTTCGGCACTGCCAATATCCCAGACGGCCACATCGCCGATGGAGATCGAGGGAGCGCCGCGCCCCGCCACCTCGGCCAGGTACCGCTTGAAGGGGGGCTCGACCTGCGTGGATTCGCCCGTCAGGGTGGCGCGGAAGGGTTCATCATCGCGGTCCCAGATGAGGACCCCGCCGTCCTTGAAGTAGTCGTCCATGACCCCGCCGCGGAATGAGAGTTCAACGACCGCCGGCGCGATGATGCGCTCGACAACAAAGGCGGGGTGGTCCAGGTGGGCGGTGAAGTAAAGAGGGCGCTGGGCCCCGGTGGGGCCGGGCCCGGTTTTTTCACGCGCCGCGATGTGCGGGTTGCCGGCGGCGTCGCGCTTCAGGCTCAGGCGCGGCCGGTCAGCCACCCACTTCTCGATCCAGGCGATGGCCCGCTGCTCCTTGCCCGCGGCGGTGGGGGTCTGGGTGAGGTCGCTCGCCCAGCGCAGGTGCACTTCGCGTTGCGCGCCGGTGATGGTGGGGAGTTGGGCCATGAGCGTGGGATGATACGGGATAGAGTCGCATCGGCGCGCGCCCCCCTAATGTCCGGGATGGGCCCAGAGCACGAGACAAGCCCGGCGGAACCGCTGAAAGGTGAAGCGCGGGGTGTGCGTCTGGCGCCCGGGCTGGTGATCGCCCCGGGGCTGCTCGACTTTAGTTTCTCTTCGAGTTCAGGCCCCGGCGGGCAGAACGTCAACAAGCGCGCCACCAAGTGCCTGCTGCGTGTGCGGCTCATCGACCTTCCATTGACGCCGGCTCAGGTGGGGCGGCTGCGGCGGCTGGCGCCCGCATCCGTGACCGACTCGGGCGATCTGCTCATTGTGGCGGATGAAAACCGCTCCCAGGGCCGCAACAAGTCCGAGAGCATCGAGCGTTTGTGCGACCTGGTGAAGCGGGCGATGGTGGCGCCCAAGGCGCGCCGGGCCACCAAGCCGTCGAGGGGTTCCAAAGAGCGGCGCCTCACCGCGAAGAAGATGCGGGGCGAGATCAAGCGCTCGCGGCGGGAGGGGCCTGACTAAGCACTTGAACCACGGAGAGCACGGAGAGACACGGAGGAAGGCGCGGACTCGGGTCTGAACACCCCGTCTTTGCCTTTCTCCGTGTCTCTCCGCGTTCTCCGTGGTTCAACTCTTCTGTCTTATCGCCGACTGGACTTGATGCCGCGGACCAGCCGCTTGGGCGGCATTTTCGTGGGCACAATCCCGCCGGGGAACTTCATGGCGTCCAGTTCGGCCTTGCTGGCCGACGGCATGATCGGGTTCATCGACGACTGAATCCGGTTGACCTTGGGCGCATCAACGGGCGGGGCCTTCTCCGGTCCGCCGCCGGGGGTAACAACCTGGAGGCCGCCCTCGCGCCGCCCGCCCGGTGCGTCATGCCGGAAGCCTTCGGGGGCTTCCCGAGGCTTGAAGTCCGGGTAGTCCATCCGCGGGATTTCTTTATTGATCAGCATCTCGATGCTGGTCAACAGTTCGCCCTGCTCGGGCGTGACAAACGACCAGGCGATGCCCTTCTTGCCCGCCCGCGCTGTGCGACCGATGCGGTGGACATACACCTCCGGGTCGTCGGGCAGGTCAAAGTTGATGACGTGGGAGATGTCCTCCACATCGATGCCGCGGCTGGCCAGGTCGCTGGCGATAAGCACCGCCAGGTGACCGTCGCGCAACTTCTTCATAGTGCTGTTGCGCTTGCCTTGGGGCATGTCGCCGTGGATGGCGTGGGACTCAATGCCGCGCTCGGTCAGGCCCTTGGCCAGTTCATCCACCACGCGCTTGAGGCGGCAGAAGACGACGGTCAGGGCGGGCTCTTCGTGGGAGAGAAGGTGCAGCAGGAGCCGCTTCTTGTCCCACTGGTTGACGGCCAGGTAGTGCTGCTCGACGAGGCTGACGGTGAGGGAGTCGGCGGCGACGGTGAGTTTCTCGGGGTCGCGCATGTAGCGGCGGGCGAGCTTCTCGATCTCGGGGGAGATGGTCGCGGAGACCAGGACGGTCTGGCGGTCCTTGGGGGTCTTCTCCAGGATCTTGCGGATGTCCTCGCGGAAGCCGATGTCGAGCATCCGGTCCACTTCGTCCAGCACCACGTGCTTGATGTTGCGGAAGTGCAGCAGGCCGCGCTCCAGCATGTCCATGACGCGCCCCGGGGTGCCGACGATGATGGCAGCGCCCTTCTGGAGTTTGTCGGCCTGGGTGCGGACGGCCTGGCCGCCGTAGACGGTGGTGGCGCGGATGGGGGTGTGGCGGCCCAGTTCATCGATCTCGGCGGTGATCTGGATGGCCAGTTCGCGCGTGGGGGCCAGGATGATCGCCTGGAAGGGGATGTCGCGGTCCAGGGCGTTGAGCAGGGGCAGCGAGAACGCGGCGGTCTTGCCCGTGCCCGTCTTGGCCTGCCCGATGACGTCCTTACCCGCCAAAATCGCGGGCATCAGGGCCGACTGGGTGAGCGTTGGGTGCTTGAACCCGGCGTCTTCGATCCCCTTGAGCACGCTGCTGCGCAGGCCCAGGTCGGCGAAGGTCATCTTCTCGTCGAAGATCTCGCTGGGGCGCGCGGCAGGGGGGTGATGGGGAATGACCGGAGCGACCCCCTCAGGGCCTTCGTCTTCCGTGGGCGAGCCGGGGGCGGGCTCGTAACTGGGATGTGTATGGGGCGCTTCGGACGTGCTGTCGGTGTGGTCAAAAGATGAGGTGGTCATACGTGCTCGGGGCCGCGGGCCGCTATGCCCACGGGCAGGTTTCGGCGGCCGCGCCCACTGCGGGCAGCAAACGGGGGGAACCCGTGCAATCAGCCGTACTTGCGAATGGTAGGGGGGCCGGGGCGGGCGGGAGCGCGCGGCGAAAAAGTTGCCGGAACGGGCCGTTCAACAAACTGTCGCCTGCAACCCGCAGCGCGCCACGTTCGCTACCCTGAGCGTGATCGGTGTAGACCAACGAGGAGCGAAGATGACAACCGTGGTCCGCAGGCAGAAACTTCAAGATGAAAGCACAAGTCCGGCGCTGTTTGTCGATGAAGCCGCGCTACCCAAGCCCGACCTGACACTGGAGGACCCCGAGCTGCGGGTCTATATCGGCGATTGCCGCCAAAGGCTGAGCGGGGTGCCCGAGGTGCGCGCCGGGGTGGTGGACCTGGTCTTTGCCGACCCGCCCTTCAACTGGAACCGCGCGTACGACAAGTGGGATGATGCGATGCCGCGCGAGGACTACCTGGCGTTCACGCGCGAGTGGCTGGACCTGTGCATCGGCGCGCTGCGGCCGGGCGGGGCGCTGTGGGTGAACATCCCCGACGACACCGCGGCGGAGATTGTCATGCACCTCAAGGGCCGGGGCCTGGAGATGGAGAACTGGTGCATCTGGCACTATCGCTTCGGGCAGAACATCAAGACGCGGTTTATCAACAGCAAGGTGCACGCGCTGTACTTCACGAAACCCGCCGGGTTTGATGGTCCGCAGCGGACATGGAACGTCGATGCGGTGCTGGAGCCCAGCGACCGGGCGACGACGTACTTTGACCCCCGCACCTACGACAAAAAAGACGGGGTGGCCGCGGGCATGCGCACGCCGCTGGATGTGTGGTACGGGCAATACTGGGGGCGTATCCAGGGGAACAACAAGGAGCGGCGTCCCAACCACGACAACCAGTTGCCGGAGGTGTACCTGGAGCGCGTGATCCGCGCGTGCAGCAACGCCGGCGACCTGGTGATGGACCCGTTCCTGGGCAGCGGCACGACGGGGGTGATGGCCCACGCGCTCAAGCGGCGGTTCATTGGGTGCGAGTTTTCGGCCGAGAACGCCAAGAGCGCGTTCGCGAGGATCAAGAAGGGAACCACGCGGCCGCTGGGGGATGGGGCGCAGATCAACGAAGGGTCGGCGATCTTCGCGCCGCGGCGGACGGGGAAGAAGACCGAAGACAGGTTGAAGGGGCTGAAGGCAGGGCAGGAAGAGTTGCTGAGCGGCGTGGCAAGCGCGCCCCTGCCCGCGCTGGAGAGTTGAGGGTGCCGGGCTTCCTGTTGCGGGGTTGATTTCGGGGAGTGTGCGAGGGCTTTAGGGATGTTGGGAAGCCCGCCCGAGCTTGCGCGCGGGGCTTTCTTACGGCCGCTTGCTGATCATCTCCCAGCGCTCATGGAACCGCAGGCTGTTGAGCACGTGCCGCTTGTCGACCAGGTCGATGCCCCCGCTGCGGTTGATGTCCGTGGGAGTAACCTGCCACGCGTACAGGTCGGTGATGGTCATCCTTCCATCGCCGTTCGCATCCTCGCTGGTGCGGATGGGGCGCGCCAGGGGGTCGCCAATCACCACGTGCATCCAACTGAGGCACGGGATGCTGGTCCACGCGGCCTCGGCCCAGCACAGGTTTCCCAGGATGTAGTTCGTCGCCAGGAACTCGTTGTCGGGAATGGTGTCGGCCAGGGGTTCCCACGCGTGCCCGATGGCGAAGGTGCCGCCCGCGCTGATGAAGTCGGCGCACTGTTCCTGCGGGATCCCGGGGTGGCCGCCCACACCGCCGAAGTCGCGTCCGTTGTAACTCTCGATGGTGTTGAAGATCGCGCCCGGCGCGTAGTTGAAAGAATCGGCGAAGGTCGTGGCGGCGGACTGGCCGCCGGCGGTCATCGGGAAACTCCCGGCATGATTGGAGCCGTACGTGCCCAGGAGCGCCACCGGCCCGGAGATGAGCGCGCCCATGCCCTGGTAGTTGATGCGCGGCCCCACAAAGAAGTCGGGCGCGTTGGCGAACTGGTTGTAGCGGCGGTTGGCGAGCGCGTAGCGACCGTCGGCGGTCAGCAGGTCGCGCGTTTCTTCGTAGTCGTCGCCCGCCCATAGGGTGGTGAGCGAACCGACGTTGTCCAACTCGCTGTTTGCCGCTCCATCTGCCACCCCGTTGCTTGACGCCTCATCCAGCAGCAGCACGGCGGTGTTGACGTTGTACACAACGCCCTGGCCGCGGTCGATCATCGCCTGGACAGCGGCGACGGTGTGGCCGTCCAGCCGGCAGACCAGGTACATGTCGCCCGCCGACAACCGCGCGGCCCCGCTCCCGGCGGGGGCCCACACCGGGCCGGTCGCCGCGGTGAACGACTTGGCGGCCTGGTTATTCGCGTTCGTGAAGGCGGCGATCGGCAGGTTGGACTTCCAGTAAGGGTTGAGCACGGCGCCGTCGGCCTTGCTGTCAGAAGCGTTGCCCAGTTCACCGGTGGAAAGGTCCAGCCAAAGCAGGGTGAGTTCGCTGTCAACGCTGGCGCACGTCACATCGGCCGCGTTGAACTCATCAACAAACAGCCCGGGGTTGTCGCCGACATCGCCGGCGTCGGTGTCCAGAATCCGGTGCGGCAGCCCCTTGGTCAGCACCAGCGAACGGACCGCCCTGGACAGGTTGTTGGTCGTGAGGTGAGACCGGATGGGGGTGCGCAGCCGGCTGATGAATTCCGCGTAACTCATCGTGCCAGGGGTGGTGACCACCGCCCCGGTCGTAGCAAGGTTCAGGACGCGGACCCCGGCCCGCGCGCCGGGGAGTGAACCCACCCCTCCGGCGACAGCCGCGGATCCGGCGTAATACTCGGCCACTGCGCGGCTGTCGGCAATGCGGCTGTCGTACACCACCAACACCTCGTCGGGGCGGAGTTGTGCCCGGGCGGTCGGCGCGGTTGCGACCAAGGCCATCGCCGCGAGCAGGGGAAAGGTTCTGGGCGTCATCACGGGGCGGGTTTCCTGAGGTCGTCCGAAAACCAATGTAAGGGCGAGCGGGCAAAGGTCCAAGGGATTTATGCGACTCCATCGGCCCGCGGGCGGAAGGCCTTGATCGCGGCTGGGTGGCCGGTCGCCCCGCGGCCGCCTCATCCCCCTCATTCCGCTCTTTCTATACGCCACTGAGCCGCCGCGGTTTGCTGGACCAGTGGAGGGGGATCAGGGGTTGGAGCGCATGCAGGGGGTGCAGCCGCCACGGAGCGGTTGGCCACCCACGCTAGACTTGCGGCGCATGGCACGACTGCACCTGGCCATATACCCCGGCTCGTTTGACCCGATCACCTACGGGCACCTGGACGTGATCGCGCGGGGGCGGACGATCTTTGATGAGTTGATCGTGGCCGTGGGTCGCAACCCAGGGAAGGACCTGCTGTTCACGGGCGATGAGCGCGTCGAGATTGTCGATGCGCTGGTGCAGGACATGGTCCGCGAGATGCCCGATGGGGCGCCGGTCACGGTCCGGCCCTTCGCCGGGCTGACGGTGGACTTTGCCCGCTCCGTCGGTGCCGCGGCCCTGCTCCGTGGCGTGCGCAACCTCTCCGACCTCCAGTACGAGGTGCAGCAGGCGGTGACAAACCGCGAGGTGGCGGGACTGGAGACGGCGTTCGTCGTGGCGGGCCAGAGCTTCGCGTACACCTCCTCCAGCCTGATCAAGCAGATCACCGCGATGAGCGACGACCTCTCGAAACTCTCGTCGATGGTGCCGCCGCTGGTGATCGAGAAGTTGCGAGAAAAAAAGCAGGAACGCCACCCGGTGCTGGAACGACTGCGGGTGGCAAGAGACCAGGGGGAAGATGGATGAGGAAGCGAGGCAGCGAGGCAGCGAGAGAGCGAGACAGCGAGACAGGGTTAGGACGTAGGACCTCTTACTCAGGACTTGGGACTTTCAACTCAGGACTTTCTCTTGGACTTTCGCATCATCAGCATTGGAACGCTCGCCGCCAACCCGCTCTGGGGTGAGCGGACACCCGTGCGCACCGGGCACGCGACCACGACGCTGGTGACGGTGGGGAACCGGCGGATCCTGATCGACCCCGGCCTGCCGGCGCAGGTGCTGGTGGCGCGATTGGCGGAGCGGGCCAACCTGGTGCCGGACCAGATCACCGATGTCTTCCTGACGACCTACATGCCCGACACGCGCCGGGCCCTGACCGTCTTTGAAGAGGCCGCGTGGTGGATCTCCAACGAAGAGCGCGAGGCGGTGGGCGTCAGCCTGGCGCGGCGCATCAAGGAAATGATGACCGATGATCGCTCCGAACAGGATGATGAACTGCGCAAGGCCCTGGAGATGGACATCGCCATCCTGCAGCGCTGCAAGCCCGCGCCCGACAGCCTGGCCGAGCGCGTCGACCTCTTCCCGCTGCCGGGCGTGACGCCGGGCCTGTGCGGGCTGCTCCTGGAGGGGCCGCGGGCCACCGTCCTGATCTGCGGAGACGCCGTCCCCACCGTCGAGCACCTGGAGCAAGGGAAGGTGCTGACGACCGCCGTCGATGTGGAGCGCGCCCGCCAGAGCTTTGAGGAGGCGGTGGAGATCGCCGACTTGCTGGTGCTGGGGCGCGACAACGTGGTGGTGAACCCCACGCGAAAGCCGTTCTGACCGGACGTAGAACCACGGAGCACACGGAGGGGCACGGAGGAAGGCAAAGGCCGTGTGTCAGAACAGGATCGTCTGAGTCTGAGCGGCCGCGCACACCTACTCAGCATCAGTCCGAACTCCCGTTCTCTGCCTTCCTCCGTGTATCTCCGTGTGCTCCGTGGTTCAAACTCCTCCGCTGAGCCCGGGCTTCGCTTCTAGCCGACAATACATGCATGAGCACCCCTCTCACGACGGGCCTGGAGCGCGTGCCTGTCACCGTCCATCCGACCTCCGCTGAAGCCAGCCGCGCCGTCGCCGCAGAGATCGCCGCCCTGATCCGGGAGCGGGCCGCGCGGGGCAAGCCCGCCGTGCTGGGCCTGGCGACCGGCTCGACCCCCCAGGGGGTGTACGACGAACTGGTGCGGCTGCACCGGCGCGAAAGCCTGTCGTTCAAGAACGTAGTCACGTTCAACCTCGACGAATACTGGCCCATGCGGCCCGAGGACCTGCAGAGTTACCGCCGCTTTATGCGCGAGCACCTCTTTGACCTCATCGACATCAACCCCGCCAACGTGCACATCCCCGACGGCACCATCCCCCGCGAAAACGTCGCCGCGTACTGCGAGATGTATGAGCGCCGCATCGCGGAAGCCGGCGGGATCGACATCCAACTCCTGGGCGTCGGCCGCACCGGCCACATCGGTTTCAACGAGCCCGGCTCGCCCCGCGACAGCCGCACCCGCCTCATCACGCTTGACCGCGTGACACGCATGGACGCCGCGAGTGACTTCTTCGGCGACTGGAACGTGCCAAGGAAGGCCATCACCATGGGCGTGGGGACCATCCTGGCCGCGCGGCGCATCGTGCTCCTCGCCTTCGGTGAGCACAAGGCCGCCATCGTGAGGCGAGCGGTCGAAGGGCCGGTGACGCCCACCGTGGCCGCGAGCTTCCTGCAGGAGCACCCCGGCGCACGCATGATGTTGGACCCCGCCGCGGCGGCCGACCTCACCCGCTTCCGCTGCCCGTGGACCCTGGGCCCGATCGAAGACTTCGGCCTTGCCTGGGATGAAAAGACCATGCGCCGCGCGGCGATCTGGCTGGCTCTCACCGTCGGCAAGCCGATCCTGAAACTGACCGATGAGGACTACAACGAGCACGGCATGCAGGACCTCCTCTCCGCCCGCGGCGGGGCCTACGACATCAACATCGATGTATTCCGGTCCCTCCAGGCCACCATCACGGGCTGGCCCGGCGGAGGCCGGGTACCTCGGCTCTCCGAGCCGAGTGCATCTCCGTCTCATCAACCCGCAAGGAGCGATCGTCGCGCTGGCGATCCACTCGGCTCGGAGAGCCGAGCTACCCCCAAGCGCGTCCTCATCTTCAGCCCCCACCCCGACGACGATGTGATCTCGATGGGCGGGACGTTGATCCGCCTGTGCGATCAGGGCCACGAGGTGCACGTCGCCTACCAGACCTCCGGCAACATCGCGGTGTGGGATGAATCGGCCATCAGGCACGCGGACTTCGTGGTGGAGTTCTGCCGCGCCTTCCCGGGGTTTGACAAGTCGATGGCCGAGTGGATCGACAACTCGGTCGAGTCGTTCATCAAGGGCAAGAAGCCCGGCGAGGTGGATTCGCCGCAACTCCAGAAGATCAAGGGCCTGATCCGCCGCACCGAGGCCCGTGCCGCGGCACGCTACTCGGGCGTCAAGGAAGAGCACATCCACTTCCTCGACATGCCCTTCTATGAGACCGGGCGCGTCAAGAAAAAGCCGCTGGCCGAGGACGACATCCGGCTCACCACCGAGTTGCTGGAAAAGGTAAGACCCCACCAGGTCTACGCCGCGGGCGACCTCTCAGACCCCCACGGCACCCACCGTGTTTGCCTGGCCGCCGTGACACAGGCCCTCGCCCGCGTGAAGGACCGCGAGTGGATGCAGGGCTGCACCGTCTGGCTCTACCGCGGCGCGTGGCAGGAGTGGGGGCCCGAAGAGATCGAGATGGCGGTGCCCCTCGCCCCCGACGAGGTGCGCCGCAAGCGCTCGGCGATCTTCAAGCACGAATCGCAGAAAGACCGCGCCCTCTTCCCCGGCCCCAGCGACCAGCGCGAGTTCTGGCAGCGGGCCGAAGACCGTAACCGCAACACTGCAAAGGTGTACGACCAGTTGGGCCTGGCGGAATACGAGGCGATCGAGGGGTTCGTGAAGTGGAACCCGGGGAGTTGAACCACGGAGCACACGGAGGGGCACGGCGAAAAGCGCCCATCATGGGGGTCTGAACCGATGCTCTGGGTGCGTGAGGCCCGCTGAGACCTGGGCAACTTCTGTTCTGAAACACGGACCTTGCTTTCCTCCGTGTTTCTCCGTGTGCTCCATGGTGAGAACGGTCATCCACGAAGCACATGGGTGTGGTCCCTGGCGAACATGAAAAAAGGCGTGCGCGGCTGGGTTGCCGCGCACGCCCCGAGTTTTCACCGGTCAACTGCCGTTTAGCAGGCGCCGCCGCCCACAACGCGGAAGAAGGCCTCGATGTCCAAGTCGGTGCCGAAGTCGCCATCGCCGTCGAAGTCGGCCGAGCCACATGTGGCGCAGCAGTTGCCGCCCAGGCATGCGAAGAAGGCTTCGATGTCCAGGTCGGTGCCGAAGTCACCATCGCCATCAAAGTCGGCGGAACCGCAGCCGCCCACGTCGGTGCAGGTCAACCCGGTGATGACGACATCATCCACCGCGGCCTCGACGACCGACCCCGAGCCGGCGTCTTCTGCCACGAACCGGATGCGCATGGTGGCGGTCTTGGCGACGGCGGGGAAGTCGGAGAGGTCAAACTCGCTGTAGATCCATCCGCCGGCGTTCTGGCTGGCCGGGCCGACGGTCTCGACGGTCGTCCAGGTGGTGCCGTTGTTGGAAAGGGCGACGATGAAGACGTCGGCCGCGGGCGCTGCGCCGGCGGTGTTCGAGTACCAGCGCCAGTAGCCGATGGTGGCATCGATCAGGCCGACGGCGTTGAAGGGCGGGCTGGTGAGGGTGGTGGAGCCCCCGTCAATGTCGGCGGCGCCCACGGCCCCGCCAACAGCGCCCTGGCCGGTGACGAAGCACAGGGCGCCGGGGTTGGTGGTCACATCGTCCTCGGGCTGCGCGGCGGTGCCGACGGGGTCCACGCGGACCCAGCCGCCCGCCGTCAGGCCGGCGCTGTTGGTGACGACCCAGGGGAGGCCGGTCTCAAAGCTGTCGGAGAAGAGCGGGGAGGCCGTGCCCACCGTGGCGGAGTATAAGGCGGTGGGTGCGCCGGTCGGATTGGTGACCGTCCCCGCCCCGCCGCTGGCCTGTGCGCTCACATAAAACTGAGGGTTGGCGACGCACCCGAAGGCGGGGAGGTTGGCCGTGTAACTGGTGCCGCCATTGCTGACAAGCGGGGTGGCGGTGAAGGCCCCGGCGCCGGTGCGGTAGTGCAGCGTGGGGGAGCCGGGGACCACGGTGCTGCTGCCGGGGGTAATGGTCACGGGGAACGCGGCCGCGGCACCCGGCGCGAGCAGGTCTGGCGCGCCGCTGGGGAGGGAAATGGCCAATGGCGCATCGGTGACTGAGATGGTGAGCGTGTAGAGCTGCACCTCGGCGGGCGTGTTGCCCTCGTAGACGCGGATGTAGTAATCGCCGGCCGAAGGCAGGGCGACGTCGGCCGCGACGTCGGCTACCCCCACGGGCTGGCCGGCGCCGGTGCCCAGCACCGTGACGCCGTTGCTGGCGATGATCTGGACGTTAAGGTCGGCCTGGGTGAGGCTGTTGGTGAACTCGCCGACGCAGCAGGATCCCGACATGCCCGAGCAGGCCTGGGGAGTGTCCTCGTAGTTGAGGCCGATGGGCGTGACGGTGACGGTGGCCAGGCGGGGCCCGGTGATCGAGAAGCGGAAGTAATCCTGCTCGCCGTTGACATCGATGCTCAGGAGCGAGCCGTTGGTTACGGCGGGCGCTGGGACGGTGCCCAGCGTCAGGGGGACGCCCGCGGCCACGGCGCCGACCACCGTCGCGGTGGCGGCGGTGTTGTCGGGCTCGTTGGGGTCGCCGTAGTGCTGCTGGGCGTTGCGGATGTCGTCATGCTGGGGGCCGTCGTAGGCCGTCGAGATGAATGGCTCCATGAGCTTGGACTGGGCGATGGGGCAGACGTGGGCCTGGCCCATGCCGTGCCCGTGCTCGTGGGCGAGGATGTTGCGGAGGCGCAGCGAGTTGCCGGTGAGGGTCTCGTAGTAGTTGTCCCCGGTATCGATGACCATGTCGCCGGCCTGCGGGTAGTAGTTGTACGCGAGGATGCCGGAGTTGCCGTCGATCGTGTGGCCGCCCATGCGCAGGTCGCCGCGGACCCCGGCGACGCCAATCCCGTCGGGCATGGGCGCGCCGTCGTCGTTGGGCTCGTAGACGTAGTTGATCCCGCTGAGCACGCTCCATCGGGCAAAGATCGCGTGGTAGTGGGCCTGCCACGTGGCCACGTTTGGGTACATCGTGAGCATGTCGGCGAACAGGTTGCTGTTCATCTCCGGCTCACCCGCACCGTTGGCGCCGAAGGGGAGCACGGTGCCGTCGGGCACGAAGCTGTAGGTGAGGGTCGTGGGGTTGCCCTGACCGCCCCCGGCGGGGTCCAGCGCTGTGCCGTTCCAGCGCGAAGCCTGGTTGAACCGGGGCTCAAACCCGAAGATGGCCGCGTTGAACGCTTCCATGACCTCCGCCTTGGTGCCGGGAGCGAAGCACGCGCTCAGCACGGGCCGCTCGGGGGCCGGGCGGGAGGTCAGGCTCTGAATCATGCCCTGGTGGACGGGACTGAGCGAAGCGATAACCGCCTGATCGACCGCGTGGCGGATGTTCGCGGGAACATCGGCAGCGGGCGAGCAGGCCGGGCCGCACGCATGCACCGGCGCGTTGGCAGGCACCGCCGAACCTTGTGTGGAATCCACCAATGCCCGCCCGGTGTCGGCGGGTTCATGGTGGAACGCGGCCAGGGCCGTCAACGATGCGACCGCAGTCAGGGCGCAGGCGCCCCGCAGCACATTGATCATTTCACTCTCCATCTAAAAAAAGACAATCGATTCCCGCGCGACGAAAAACAGCAGTATCGGCACGGGACAGGCCAACCGTCCCGCCACCCCCAGGAATATCCAAGCCTAACACGAAGTTGCCGCAGAGAAAGCGGATTTTGGGAAGTGTGGTCAAATGCCTGACGGGTTATGGGGGCTGGGTCAGGCCGATGCCCCACCCTCAGGATTCCTCGGTTCACGACCCAACCAAAGGCGTCGATCAGCAGTTGCCGCCGCCCAAGACCCGGAAAAACGCCTCGATGTCGGTGTCCGTGCCCGAGTCACCATCGCCGTCAAAGTCCGATGAGCCGCAGGTAGCGCAGCAGTTGCCCCCCAGGCACGCGAAGAAGGCCTCGATATCGGTGTCGGTGCCCGAGTCGCCGTCGCCGTCGAAGTCGGCCGAACCGCAGGGGCTGGTGGTGATGGTGACGGTCGCCGCTTGGCTGGTGTTGGAGCCGCAGACATTGGAGACCAAAACGTCGTACTCGCCCGCATCGGCGAGGGTTGCGGACTGGATGGACATGGCGTTGAGCCCGGTGCCGAAGAAGCCGTCACCATCCGAAAGGGCGACGCCGTTGCGACGCCACTGGTAGGTGCGGGGGTTGGTGCCTGAAGCCGCGACGTTGATGGAGACCAGGCCGCCCACCGCAACGGTGACATCCGCCGGCTGGCGGAGGAAGGTGGGGCAGGTCTGCACGATGAGGTCGGCGGGGTTGCTTTCGAGCGCGCCGCAACTGGTGGTGGTGACGAGGGCGTACTCCCCCGTGTCGCTGGACTGTGTGGGGTTGATGGTGAGGGTGGTGGTGGTAGCGCCGGCGATCCGTCCGTCGTTGACGAGGTCGGCGCCGTCCTTCTGCCAGCGGTAGGCCGATGGGTTGCCGCCGGTGACGGTGGCGCTGAAGGACACGGGCAGACCGGCGTTGAGCGCGACCGAGGCGGGCTGCTGGGTGTACGTTCCGCTGCTGGGGTAGGTGCCGCAGTTGATGGCGGAGGTGTCGAGGTAGGTGCGGATGGCTGTGATCACGCGCGGGCCAAAGGTCATGAGCATGTTGCTCATCCCGCCCGGGCAGGTGTGGCAGTAACTCATGATCGTGCCCTGGTTGGCGGCGGTGCAGTTCTGCGGGTTGGAGCCGCATCCGTCGATGATCGGGTTGTACGAGCCGAGGTCATGGGTGTGGCCCGAGCCGAAGTTGTGGCCCAACTCGTGGGACACGACCATGAGGTCCCAGTTCTGGCCGCTGTTGTTGCGGATGGGGTACGGGAACGAACCGTTGAGGTTGGCCGAGACGCCGTACCCGTTGGTCGTGCAGACGGCGCGGAGGTAGGCGATGCCCCCGCCCAGGCCGCGCCCGGAGAACATGTGCGCCAGGTTGCGGCTGACCGAGCCCATGTTGCTCTGCCAATAAGTGCGGAACTGTGGGAGTTGATCGCCCGTGTTCGTCGAGGTGTACGGGTCGGTGGCCGTCCAGGTGCGCAGGTACGCCAACTGGAGGGTCATGTTGGTATCGCGCTGGTAGATCTCAGAGACCGCCCCGAGCAGGCTGGTGGCATACGCCTGTGAGTTGGTGGTATTGCCGCTGAACAGGCTCGAGGTGAACTCATTGTCGCAATCAACCGCGATGCGGAAGTTGCGGCACGTGAACACGCGAGATTCGTATGGGTTCGCCGGGCCGGTGGGCGCGGGGGCCACATCCCCCTCCTGCAAGATCGCACCAGCGCACGCGGGCAGGTCAAACTGAATGCCCCGCCCGGCGGGCCCGTTGAGGTCGTAGATCACGGTGGGCATCACTCCGCCCTGGCCGCTGGAGATGATGTAGGTCGTGCCGTCAACCTCCACATAGCCGTTGGTGCCGTGGGGGGTGAGGGCCAGGAACACGTGCGAGTCGGGCTTATTCGCCACCCCGCCGCGCCAGAGCTGAACATTCGGCCGCGCGCCAGGCGCCTGCCCTTCAGCGGTCACGGTGATGACCTGTGCATCGGGGGCGAAGACCTCAAACCGCGTCAGCGCGAGATCAACAACCAGGTCCTTGGTCAGAACAAAGCCGGAGAGGTCAATCGCGGCAAGCCCCGCGAGGGCGTCGTACTGAGGCTTGTCGAGCGAGAGTGTGACCACCCCATCGCCGGCGGTGTCAGTCACGATGAGCGGCGAGTCAAACTGCTGGCCGGAAGCAGCGCCGGCGAGGGCGGCAACAAGAACCAGAGCAAGGCGGGCGCGGCAAAGGAATGGGTTCAAAGTTCTTCCTCCGGGCTGCACATTGAAGTACGGCCCAACTCTCGGGTACGACAGGCTTTGGGATCGGCACGGACAGGCCGCGTTGGAGGCGGCCCAGAGGCCCCAAGATACGCAGGTTTTCGACACATGGATGTAGGTAAGTTTGTGGATAGGGGGGTGAAAGTGACGCTGGGTCGAAGAAAATGGGACCGGAACCGATCGTATACCGACCATGGAGAGCCCCGAGCGTAAACTCAGGGGGTTGCGGGGCGAACGTCGGGCTGTTCGGTACTTGATAAACGCACCTGCCGGGTGGTGATTGCGGTAGAACACGCGGGTACGTGGCGAAGACAGGATCGGGCCCGGGACGCGACGATGAATAGCTATGCGATCATGACGTGGGCCGGATGGGTGCTGATGGCCGCGGCCGCGTTTGGAGTGCTCTACGCGCTGTGCTGGGATCGCTCGCGCGGCCGGCGGCGGTGCCCGAAGTGCTGGTACGACATGAGCGCGGTGGTGGGACTGCGGTGTCCGGAGTGCGGGAAGAGTGCGCGGACGGAGCGGAGTTTTCAGTTGACAAGGCGGCGATGGGGCTTCGTCGCTGCCGCGCTCAGCCTTGCGATAGCTGGCATGGCGATGAGGCGCTGGCCGCACTATCACTCTCGCGGGTGGGTCGCGGCGGTGCCGGACCTGATCTTGGTGTACGCGGTGGATCCCATCGCAATGGGTTCGGATAGGGGCGAGCTGGCGTCAGAGTTGGAGATGCGGCTGGAGAATGATGTGGCGCGCGCAACCAGCATGGGCTGTATTGGGCCGTACGACTACTACGTAGACACGATGCCCAGGTGGGCGGTGGAGATCTGGGCGAGACGCCTTACCACGGCAGTCAACAATGCGAAACATTCGAACTATGGGCCTCCGGGAATGCTCGCCCGTAGGTATGACGTGCGGGATCTACTGGAGAGATGGCGCAACTGGGGCCGCGGTTCGCCATATGTGCCAACTGAAGCGAGCATGACACAGTGCATCGTGGATGTGGTTACCAGTCAGGTCCGGGCTGAGCACTGGATTGAGAACGGGGGCTGCGGGGCGTGCTACAGGATTGTGCGCGGGTGGCTGGTGGTGCAAACCGACGCAGCAACGCACGCGGATGTGGAGGCGTTCTTGGGCGCGATGCATCGGCAGTCGAGCACGCCACCGCCGCGATGGATGGCGGGGTTGAGCGAGGAGAACGACGAGGGTGCAAGTCGATCGCCGATACTGGGAGACGGGTATAGCTATACGCCGCCGTGGCTGGAGGTGAGGGTGGGTCGATAGCGGCCGTCGATCATTGCACGAATCTGTGCATGGCGGCGGCTACTTCTCAGGTGAGCCGCGGGCTAGATGGCCGCGCGGAAGTCCATCTGGCGCGGGTTCTCGACCCGCTTGGAAGCGTCCAGAATCTCCATGGCCACGACGTTACCCTTGCGGTCATAGTCCAGGATGACGCCGGGCTTGTCCTCATCGCTCTCGGCCACGGGCAGCGAGTGGAGGACAACGCGCAGGGTGTCCGTCTTGGGGTCGTAGTTGACGGTCATAGCTTTGGATTCCCGGCCAGCCGGGCCCTGGCCCAGCCCGTATTCGAGGGAGCAATGAAAAGTTCAACCAGCGCGGCGGGTGTGCGATGTCTGTCGCGCCGTGATCGCTGCCCATCGCTTACCGAGCGGTCCCTGCTGCGCGGCGTTGCGGAAGAACTCGACCTCTTGCGCAGGGGTCATGCCCTTCGTCTGCTCGTAGATAGCCGCCTGCGCCTTCCGCTTGAACTCGACGCAGTCAAACTGCTTCTTCTCCGGGTTCATCGAGTCGGACCTCCTGCGCTGCGCCGCGGGCTAGATGGCCGCGCGGAAGTCCATCTGGTGCGGGTCTTCGACGCGATTGGAGGCGTCGAGGACTTCCATAGAGACGACGTTGCCATCCCGGTCGTAGTCCAGGATGACGCCGGGCTTGTCCTCGTCGCTCTCCGCCACGGGCAGCGAGTTGAGGACAACGCGGAGGGTGTAGGTCTTAGGGTCGTAGGTGACGGTCATGGGGTGGTCCAATACTTGGCGATCTCGCTTACGCCACCGTCACACCCTGATCCAGATACACATCCTGAATGGCATTGAGCAGCGCCGCCCCCTCCTTCATCGGCCGCTGGAACGCCTTCCGCCCCGAGATCAGCCCCATGCCTCCCGCGCGCTTATTGATCACCGCCGTGCGGATGGCGTCCCGGGTGTCATCAGCGCCCTTGCTCTCCCCGCCCGAGTTGATGAGGCCGATGCGGCCGCTGTAGCAGTTGAGAACCTGGTACCGGCACAGGTCGATGGGGTGTCCGCCCTGCCCCGTCTCATCGCTGCCCGCGAGGTTCGTATAGACCCGCTTGTCCCACTTGCCGTACGCGCTGCCGCCGGTGTTCAGTGCCGCGTACCCGCCGTTGTTCGTTGGCAACTTCTGCTTGATGATGTCGGCGTGGATCGTGACGCCCAGGTGGTTGGCCTGCCCCGTGAGGTCCGCGGCATTGTGATAATCAACGCTCTTGCCGTCGGCCCCCTTGACCTTGAAGGCGTTGTTGCGGATGTAGCACCACAGGACGGTAATCATGCCCAGGCTGTGCGCCTCCTCGAACATCGCCGCGACTTCCTGAATCTGGCGGCGCGATTCGGCGGAGCCGAAGTAGATGGTGGCCCCGACGGCGACAGCGCCCATCTCGTACGCGGTGCGGACGCTCCCGTACAGGGTCTGGTCAAAGGTGTTGGGGTACGACAGGATCTCGTTGTGGTTGAACTTGACCAGGAAAGGAATCTTGTGGGCGTACTTGCGGGAGACAGCCCCCAGCACGCCAAAGGTCGAAGCCACGGCGTTGCAGCCGCCCTCGATCGCTAACTTCACGATGTTCTCGGGGTCAAAGTACTGCGGGTTGGGCGCAAACGATGCCCCGGCGGAGTGCTCGATGCCCTGGTCCACCGGAAGGATCGAGAGGTAGCCCGTGCCCGCCAGTCGCCCGGTGTTGAGAATGGCGTTGTAGTTGCGCAGCACCGGCGGCGGCCGGTCGGTCAAGGCGAAAACCCGGTCGATAAAGTCCGGCCCGGGCAAGTGCAGCGTCGAGCGCGGCACAGCGCGGGACTCAAACGAAAGCAGGGCGTCGGCCTCGGGGCCCAGGAGGGCGCGGATGTTGGTGGTGGTCATGGCGGGAGTATATGGAAGTGGGAATGGGGAAGTGGACATGTTGAACCCAGGAGGCGGTGCGGGGATTGGGACATCGTCGAGAAGGTTGCGGCGGTGGCATTGGCTTTGGCCCCCTCCCATGCCACACCGGGCGCCACTCAACGCCATGAACGTTGTACCGTTGCAATGCAGGCCCGACGTCGGGCTTCAGGCCGTTTCAACAGCCTTGCTCGCTCATCGGCCACCGCTTTGAGCGGTGGTTGAAAGGCCGACCATGATCCCCCCTTCCGTTGTTGATCTGAGCCCGCTTCAACGGGCTGTTCTCACTCCCGGCCTGAGTCTCTCGGTGAGATAGTTCGCGGCTTTGGGGGCCACTGGTCGGCTCTAAGGCTGCGCGAATATGCCCCGGGCACCCCAAGCGCCGTTCCGTGAGTCGGCTGGTGGCATCGATACCGGACTGCTAGACGCTAGGCCAAGCGTTCAACAAGGGGTGTCGGATTGGGGGGTATGGGGCGGGATTCGGGTTAGCGCCTCTCGCGCCCGCGTTTTCCTCTGGTGAAAACGGCTGCATTGTGTAGGCTGGTGGTGCCGTGCGATTCGGTGCGGCAGAGAGCGAAAGGGAGCAAGATGACCAGAGTGAAGGCGGACTGGCGGTTCGTTGGAATCGTTTTGCTATGCGCGGGTGCCCAACCGGCGCACGCCCAATGGACAGCGGTGAACCTTCACCCGACTGGGGCTTACAACTCTGAAGCCTTTGGTGTAGGCGATGGTGTGGAAGTTGGAGGCGTTTCCCCGTCCGGCGGCATTCAACACGCGAGTTTGTGGACCGGACCTTCCGCATCGTGGACGAACTTAGACCCCGTTGGTGCGACCTACGCATTCGCGTACGGCGCGCGGGATGGTCAACAAGTCGGCGTGGTTCGCCTAAATGGCGGCACGACGCGCGCCAGCCTGTGGACCGGGTCCGCGTCATCCTGGACCGACCTAAGCCCATCGGGATCATCCGCATCATGGTGCTGGGGAGCGGGAGGTGGTGAGCAGGTCGGTCAATCAAACGTAGGCGACGGCCCGGCGCACGCCAGTCTTTGGCGCGGAACGGCTGGTTCGTGGACCGACCTGCACCCGGCGGGACCAAATGCGTCATATGCCTACAGCGTGTCGGGCGGTCAGCAAGTGGGCCAAACCGTTTGGGACGCCACGCCAACGCAGGGCGGCTATCAGCACGCCAGCCTTTGGAACGGAACTGCTGCCTCTTGGATTGACCTGAATCCAGTTGGCGCGGCTGGTTCAAATGCGATGGGCGTGCAGGGTGGCCAACAGGTAGGCGTGGCCAAGATAAACGACCTCAATCGCGCAAGCCTCTGGAGCGGCACCGCAGCCTCTTGGGTCGATCTGACACCAACCGGATCAAACTGGTCGATCGCGTATGGAGTCGATGGTGGCCAACAAGTTGGCTACGTCAATTTCGGCGGCGGCAATGACCGTGCTGGCCTGTGGAGCGGCACCGCAGATTCTTGGGTGGACCTGCACTCCTTCCTACCGCCCGGCTTTGAGAACTCCGAGGCCCACGCCATATGGCACGACAGTACGGCGACCTATGTGGTCGGTCTGGCGCGATTCACCAGCGGCGAGGAACGGGCGATCATGTGGGTGGGTCCGGTGCCCACGCCCGGCGCGGTGTCCGTGCTTGCCCTAAGTGGTCTGGTGACGCTTCGCCGTCGTCGGTGAGCACTTTGCAGGGTTTGCTGCACGCCGCGCGGGGCGCATGCGGGCACAATCGGTCGGCTTTGACCTTGATGGGTGTTTCAAACCGGCCACGGTTGCGGTAAACTGACGCCAACGGGGCGGCGGATTAGCTATCCGCCAAGGCGGGTGGCATTACTTCCGTGCCATCTATGAGCAGGCCTCTGTCAAGCCTCCAGCGGGAAGATTTTGGGATCGTTCCAACCATCTATCCGGCGTCGCCGCTTGGACGCGCCACCTGCCTTCGTTCGGGTCGGCCTCATTC
>Ga0163144_10007632_pt1 | contig 23657 bp, 26 predicted proteins | sample OliLak19BULKMAT1_FD_123175 | JGI IMG/M metagenome (GOLD analysis project Ga0163144, IMG submission 123175) | Freshwater microbial mat bacterial communities from Lake Vanda, McMurdo Dry Valleys, Antarctica - Oligotrophic Lake LV.19.BULKMAT1 | ecosystem: Environmental > Aquatic > Freshwater >...
CCGGTGATGGTTTGGCCGTTGAGGTCGAGGGTGACGTCGCTGGCGGTGATGGTGATGCCGGCCCCGGTGCTGGAGCTGGTAAACAGGCTGTTGGTCAGCATGTAGGAGCCTGCCTGATCAATGACCATGGGCGAGCCGACGGTGCGGACGCCAGGGGGCTGGGCGAAGAGTGCTACGGCGAGCAGCGGAAGCGCGAAGAAAGTTCTTGTCATGTCGTATGCCTTAGGGAGAGAAAGTTTGGAAGCGCTTCCGTTGAGTAGGTCGTGACAAACGGGGGAATCCCCCGCAAAATAGAGAAATGATCTTACGGGGAATTATTTTGTTGATAGTTGTAACCGCAATGGGTTTTGGCCAGTGGTATGCGGGCGGGACAGCAGGATTTTCGACGATTTCGGCGGATGGGCAGACAGTGATCAACGGGGGCTCGACGGCGATCTCTCTCTACAAGCCCGAGAACGGACCGGCGGTGCAACTCTTTGTGGGGCGGCATTGGCGGGAGTATTTGAGTACGCAGGGGAGCTATTCGTGGAATCGAAACCCGTTGCAGTTTACGGGTACGCGGATCGAGGGGGGGCAGGAGGTGACGTTTGAACAGAAGCGGAGCAGCCGGCAGAACGTGGTGACCGCGGAAGTGCTGATCTATTTTCGGCCGCGGAGTAGCCGATTTCGTCCGTATGTGCTGGGTGGGTTGGGGATGGTGAACGCGAGTTCCCGGGCGGGGGAAGTGGTGGTGTCCAAGGGGAGGGTGGTGTTGCCGCCGGAACGGTTTTCGGTGACGCGGCTGCAACAGCGGACTGCGGTGGGGCTGGATTTCCGACTGAAGGACGGATGGCGGTTTCGGTATACCTTTTGGGAGAACATTTCGGCGAATCCATTTAGCCGGGAGTTGGTTCCGCGCGGTAGGCGAAACTTATTAAACTTTCAGAACATGTTTGGATTTCTGAAGGAGTTCTAGGCGGGTCCGGATCTGCTCAACACTTCGAGGGGGTTCAACAGGGTGGCCGACATTCCGCGATCTTGCAGGATCAGTTCCTCGGAGATTGGCTGACCCAGGCCTTTGAAGGTGAAGGCTGCTTCCGGAACGAGGATCGTCGCCATAGCGGCGAGGGTCTCGACCAGGGAAGCCTGGGCGTAGGTGCCGCGGGCGGAGGGATTGAATAGCGCCACGGGCTTGCCGGCGAGTTCTCTGCTGCTCACCACCCAGTCGAGGGCGTTCTTCAAGACGCCTGGAACATCGTGGGCTTACTCGGGGACGGAGAAGACGACGGCGTCGGCCGCAAGCATGGCTAAGCGCAAATCGGTCACAAGCGGGGAGACGGAATCCCCGTCGAGGTCGGGGTTGAAATGGGGCAAGTCGCCGATGCTGTGGTACGGAACGACCTCGATTGCCGACTGGGCTAAGGCCGCCGCGGCGCGTTGGAGGCTGGAATTGGATGACGAGGCCCGTAGGCTTCCGGAGATGGTCAGAAGTTTCATGAGAGGAGCGTGCGGAGGTGGGGTGGCAACTCGCGGATGAACGTCGCCCGGTGGTTGCTCCATCGTCCAGGATACGGCAGATGCACGAGCGAACCTTGCCACGCGGCTGTGGGGATCGAAGCCCGGACGTTGGTCTCAATCGAACGAAGCAGCGTGACGATCATAGCGGGTTGAAAACGGATGATCGCATCGGCGGCTGCCGGCAGGGAGAAACGCTTCTTGGAGTCGCTCCCGGTCGGCATGGTTCATGCATGCGATCCTTGGAGCAGTTTTACTTCCTGCCCGACATGGATCAAGCCGCTTTCGACGACATCGGAGTTCAACGCCAGCTTCCCCCCAAACCTCTTGACGATGTCTCGCAAGACGTTCGGGTCATGGGCCAAGGTGTCTGGATCGAACGTGGCCATGATGCAGCGGCCGCGCAGGTCCTCCATGCGGATGACGACCTTGCCTACCTCCAACCGGAGGCCAAGCCAGGTGCGTTCGTCGAGTCCGCTCACGCCGCCGATGACCAGATTGGGGCGAAGGCGCCTACGGTCACGGCCAAAGGCGGAGATGGCACCGTCGGTCGCGATCAACAGCGGGAGGATGTCGAACCGTTCGAGGCTTTCGTCCCGAACCAGTTGCGCACCCGGTCCGACGATCCTTCGTACGGACGCCAACACCTTCGGATCGGTCCAGGGCTGTCCGTCGATCATTGGCTGGCCGTGCCCGTCCATCGTTGCGTGAAAACCCAATAACTCGGGATAGGTTCTTGAGGTGACCACGCGACCCTGAGCGTTTTGCACTTGGACAACGCGATCACCCTCCACTCCCATCCCGGTCAAGCGAGCCGACTGCAACTGCTCGCCGGCCATCGACTTCACAGGGTAATGCCAGATTTCTGCGATGTGCATTTTCGTCCTGTCAGTTAAAGAACTCGCCGTTCGGCGACCGAAATGGGGGCGTCGTTGATACTTGCAAGCCGCTTGCGCATGAGACCCTCGTCATCAAATTCCCAGAGTTCATTGCCATAGGAGCGGTACCATTGGCCTGCTTCATCGTGCCACTCGTATTCAAAGCTGACAGCGATGCGGTTTTCGTCAAATCCCCAAAGAGTCTTCTTCAGGCGGTAGTCCAGTTCCTTCGCCCACTTGCGGCGGAGGAGATCTTTGATCGCATCGCGCCCGCGCAGAAAGTCGGTGCGGTTACGCCAATCCGAATCGACGGAGTAGGCGAGCGCAACGCGTTCGGGATCGCGGGAATTCCAGGCATCCTCGGCCAGCTGAACTTTCCTGGCGGCCGTCTCCGCCGTGAATGGAGGCTTAATTGTTGTAGTCATCGTGGTTCTGGTTGGCGGGTCGGCTGCTTCGTCATCTTTCCAGCAACATTGGCGTCGTAGAACCGGGTCATTCCCGCCACGATTTCATGGAGTGAATCTTCGACCGCGAAGTGTCCCGCGGCCAGCCTGTGCATCTCCGCGTTGGGCAAGTCGGCCAGGTAGGCCTCACCGCCTTCGGGCGTGAAGAAGACATCGTTCTGGCCCCAGAAGATTACGGTCGCAGGCTGCCGCTCCTTCAGGAAAGCCTGCCACTTGGGATAGAGTTCCACATTCTTTCGATAGTCGTAGAACAGATCGAGTTGAACCCGCTTGGCGTTCGGGCGTTGCATGAAGGCGGAGTCCGATTCCCAGTTGTCCGGGCTGATCCGTTCCGGGTTCTTGGCACCGAAGAGGTAGATGGTTTTTATCGCGTCGTGTTCGAGGAAGGCGGCGAGGGGTTTTTCGGTTGCGTCGGTGCGGTTCTTCCAAAGTGCGCCGCGGAAGCCGTCCCAGGCTTTGGTAAAGCCGACCTCGTAGGCGTTTGTGTTCTGAATGATGAGCCAGTCGAGGGCTTCGGGGTGCCGCATCACGATCCGGAATCCGACGGGGCCGCCGTAGTCCTGGACGAACAGGCCATAGTGATCGAAGCCGCGGTCTTTTAAGAAGCTTTCGACGACGGTGGAGAGCTTGTCGAACGAATAGGCGTAGGTGGCGGGGTCGGGCATGTCGCTGTTGCCGAAGCCAGGATAGTCGGGGGCTATGACATGAAAGCGTGTGGCGAGCGCCGGAATCAGATCGCGGTACTGGTGGGAGGAGGCGGGAAAGCCGTGCAGCAGGACAAGTTTCGGGCTGGCCGGGTCGCCGGCCTCGCGGTAGGCGATGTTGAGACCGTCAATTTTGACGGTCTTGAATGAGATGCTCGGGTGGGGAGCCATGTCGGCGGCGAAGGTGCGGCCGAGGAAGGCGCAAGTGAGCAGGGTCGAGCGAAGAATTTGGTTTGTCATTTTCTTGTCCTCCTTGAATCAAACGGCGGTCGCCGTCGGCTCGATCGCTAGTGAAACACGCGGGAAGTCCACTTCCGTGTGCGCCACGAGGTTGAAGTAGTTCGTGAAGATGTTGACGGCTACGTTGGCTACGATTTCGGTGATCTCCTGGTCGTTGTAACCGGCTGCGCGAACGGCGGACATCGCTCCATCCGAGACTTCTCCGCGTTGTACGACGACAGTTTGGGCGAAGCGGAGCCCGGCATCCCTCTTGGCGTCCGCGGCGTGCGACTCGCGGCTGCGGGCGATTTCGTCCGCCGACAAACCAACCATCTTACCGATGGCGGAATGGGCGGAGAGACAATATTCGCAGGAGTTGGCCTGGGCGACGGCGATGGCGATCTGCTCGCGAAATTTTGCATCGAGCACTCCGCTTCCCAAGGCGGCACCGAAGTGCAGGTAGGCTTCGAGGGCGGCGGGCGAATGCGCAAGCGTCTTCATCAGGTTGGGCGTGATGCCGAGCTTGGCTTGTACGCCGTCGAGCAGTTTTTTGGTCTGGCCGGTGGTTTCGGCGGGATTGAGGGCGGTGATTCGTGGCATCTAGTTGGTCTCCTTTTGGTTGGTCGCGATTGGTGCGACGCAGGTAAAGGGTGCAACTTGGTAGCCAACTAGCGGGAGATTCTAAGTATCTGAAACCAATGCGTTATTCAGGTGATGTCGTGTTTTTAAATCTCACGAATCTGGAATATTCACAAGAAAAGTCAGGAGATCTCACGATACTATGGGCCATGAACCTCGCTCCGCTGCCCTCGATTATCCTGGCGATCGCGGAGCAACGTTCGCTGAACGCGGTCCTGGCGACGATTATCGAGTCTGTTGCCGGCAGCCTGGCGTAGCCCTCGCCCGGCTTTGGCTTCGCCAAGCCGATGCCGATTGCCCTCACTGTTCGTCGTCCGGAAAGACCGGAGGCGAGTCCCTGCACCTGCGAGCGAGCGCCGGGACGCCGCAACTGGCCGCCACCGATTGGTCCCGCACCGATGGCACTTTCCACCGGATTCCCTTGGACCGGGGTGACCTGAAGATTTCTCATATAGGAACCTCCGGCCAGTCGGTTCGCATTCCGCGTCTGTCCGAAGATCGCCAATGGGTCCGGAATCCGGAGTGGGCCCGCGATGAAAATCTGGTTGGCTTTGCGGGTCACCCGATCTGTTTGCGCGGTACGGTGGTGGGCGTGCTCGCCGTCTTCCGCCGGACCGAGCCGGACGATGAGTGTTGGGACTGGCTTCGGGTGCTGGCCGATTCCGCAGCAGTGGCGATCGCGAATGCTCGCGCGTTCGAGCAAGTAGAAGCGCTCAGGCGGGAGTTGGAACTGGAGCGCGACTATTTGCGCCAGGAGGTGCAGGAAAACGGGGTGTTCGGCGAGATTCTAGGGCGTAGCGCCTCGCTGCAGCGCGTTTTGCGGCAGGTGGATAAGGTCGCCGCCACAGACGCGAGCGTTTTGATTTTGGGCGAGACCGGCAGCGGCAAGGAACTGGTGGCGCGCGGGATCCATCAACGCAGCCCTCGGGCCCATAAGCCCTTGGTGAAGGTCAACTGTGGGTCGATCCCGCGTGAGCTGTTCGAAAGCGAGTTTTTTGGGCATGTGCGGGGCTCGTTCACCGGAGCCATACGGGACCGGGTGGGGCGCTTTCAACTTGCCGATGGCGGAACCCTTTTCCTCGACGAGGTGGGCGAAATTCCCCTGGAGTTACAGTCCAAGCTTCTGCGTGTGTTGCAGGAGGGCGAGTACGAACGCGTGGGCGATGAGACGACGCGAAAGGTGAATGTGCGGGTGCTCTCGGCGACCAACCGCGATTTGGCCCAAGAGGCGGCGGCGGGGCGGTTTCGCTTGGACCTCTTCTATCGCCTGGGCGTGTTTCCCGTGCATGTACCTCCGCTACGACAACGGTGCGAGGATATTCCTGAACTGGCCGCACATTTTGTGCGGCAGGCCTGCCAGCGATTTCACGTACCTGAGCCGCGGCTCACCGAGCGGGAATTGGAGAAGGCATGTCGGTATCAATGGCCCGGCAACGTCCGGGAGTTGCAAAACGTCGTGGAGCGGGCCGTAATTCTGGCGGGAGGCGGAACCCTGCAATTTGAGATTCCACAACTACCTTCGGAGGTCACGGCGGCCGTTGAGCGGGATGCCGAGATTATCCGGGACGCGGAATGGAGACAACTGGAGCGAGCCAATGTGCTGTCTGCTCTTAGAAAATCTAATTTTCGTGTTTCCGGCGAAGGCGGCGCGGCTGAATTGCTCGGGATGAACGCGGCGACGTTAACCTCACGATTGAAGGCTTTGGGCATCCATAGGCCCAAATGACGGCGATAGAGAAGACTAACCTTGCCGGCACCGAAGGTATCCGCGAAGCAGGTCCGGTCGCTGTGGAGCAGCCTGTGCGTTTAGGGGGTCACGGTGGCCGTTGGCCGGGATGCCGAGATCATCCCTCAGAAGATATGGTTTTCGTATTTCTCGTGAAGGCGGTGCGGCACAATTGTTCGGGGTGAACGCTGCGACGTTGGGCATAAGAGACCCAAATGACGCCGAAGTAAGCTAGGGCTAGCGGTTCTGGAATTCGGAATAAGGGCAGCAGGGCCAGTAAATGGGGGCGTTTTCGACGCGTTCGCCGAGGACGCGGGCGTGGCAGACCTTGCAGTACTGGAAAGACTGGACGGCGTCGGGGGAAGGGAGAATCTGGACGAGGTGTTCGAAGACGCAGAGGCCGCGGCCGGCCTGTTTGGTTTCGGTAAGGGGTAGTAAGGGGCCTTCGGATTCGGCGGCGAGGATGAGCGCGGAGTAGACGCGGGACTTCAGGCAACTTGGAGCGAGGACCGATTCTTCCAAAGGTATCGTTTCAGCGAGTTGTTCCAACCAAAGATCTTCATTCATGAGAGGGGGCGAGCCAGAGGGCACGGAACTCCTGGCGGGCTCGAGCCAGGAGGCGTTCGATTGCTTTCGGAGTTTTACCGGTTCGCTCAGCCATCTCTTCGGCGGAACGATGCTCCCAGTAACGCCAAAGGAGCACGAGCCGGTAAATTTCGGGCAGAGCGGTGAGGATTTTACCCGCGGCCTGCTGGGCGCGGGCTTGGTCGAGGGCGGCGTCGATGTCGGGGCCGACGAGGGGCAGGGTATCTTCGGCCTCGTCGGGAAGGGGGATAATGCGGAGTCGTTCGCGGTAGTGGTCTTCCACTTTATGGCGTGCGATGCCGAGGAGCCAGGAGCGGAGGGGTGCCTCGCCGCGGTAGCGGGGGAGGGACTTCCAGGCGGTTAAGAATACTTCTTGCACGATGTCCTCGACGAACTCGAAACGAGGTTGAAGGCGGGAGCGGACGTAGCGATAGAGAGCGTCGGAGTGAATTTGGACAAACTCGGCGGCGGCCTTGCGGTCGCGCGCAACGACAGCTTGCGCGAGAGCAAGATCGGACTCGTGCGAGTTGGGGAGGGCAACGGGCAAACGGACGTCTCTTCTCATAATAGGAGTCGGATGAGGAGGAGAAATCCCCCGAGGGGTGGATTCTATTCACAATTCTTTGCAAAGGGGAGCTATGCAGCGGGGCGGCGTAGCAGTATCTTGGAAGCCATGAGGACGATTGCGACTGCTCTTTTGATTACTGGCATGGCCCTGGCCCAGGGCCCGGGTGGCGGCGGTGGAGGTGGCGGCCGCGGTGGCGGCGGGGGAGGGATGGGCGAGGGAGGCGGGATGCGCGGCGCGATGAGCCCGGCCGACCGCGAGCGGATGATGTTCGATATGGTTTGCGATCAGCTTGATCTGAAGAAAGACCAGAAGAAGCAGTTCAAGGGGATTCTGGATAAGGGCAAGGAGACGGTGCTGCCGATGCACCAGGATTTGAACAAGGCTCGGGCGCTGATTCGGAATACCGTGAAGACCGGGGGCGACGCGACGCCGCTTTTCCGGGCGTTTGGCGGGGTACAGGCGGAACTAGTGGCGGCTGAGGCGAAGATTTTTGGGGAAGCGCTGGCGATGTTGAACGACGGGCAGAAGAAGAAGGCCGATACGTTATACGGGATGATTCCGCAGTTAACCGCACCGGCTCGGGCTGGGCGCTAGACGAATGAATCCTACCTTGCTGATGATTGACGACGACATCGAACTGGGGATGCTAATGGCGGAGTTTTTCGCGACGCAAGGCGTAATGTTGGAGCTTTGCCATGACGGGGAGAGGGGCTTGGCGGAGCTGTCGGAACGCCGGTACGACTTGGTGCTGTTGGACGTGATGATGCCGCGGCTGGACGGTTTTGCGGTGCTGGAGCGGCTGCGGAAGAAGAGTCAGGTGCCGGTGTTGATGTTAACGGCGCGTTTGGAATCGTCGAGCCGGATTCGGGGATTGGAGGGCGGGGCGGACGACTACCTGCCGAAGCCGTTTGAGCCGATGGAGCTGCTGGCGCGGGTGCGGGCGATTCTGCGGCGGAGTGGCGTACAGAGCGGGTTGGTGGAACAGTACGGATTGCGGGTGGATCCGGGTACGAGGACGGTCATGGCGGATGGGAACCGATTGGAGTTGACGTCGGTGGAATTCGAGATTTTGGAAGTGCTGCATGCGGGGGCGGGCCGGGTGGTGTCCCGGGATGAGTTAGCGCAGCGGCTCTACCAGCGGGACGCGACGGCTTTTGATCGGGCGATTGACGTGCATATGAGCCATATTCGCAAAAAGCTAGAAGGGTTGAGCGCCAAGATCTTGACCGTTCGCGGGGTGGGCTACCAGTTGAGCGCGCCGTCGAGCGAGGGGTAGATGAATTCGATTTTCGTCCGGATTCTGCTGTCGACGGCGCTGCTGTTTGTCGTGTCGAGTGTGGCTTTCGTCTGGACTTCAATCTACCTAATCCGTCGTGATCCTCCGGTGAACAACTTCATGCGGCAGGTTTTGGATGCGCAGTTGGAGGATACACGGAGGGCTTGGGAGGCGGGGGGGGCGACGGCGTTGGGGGCGGAGCTGAAGCGACTGGATCGGCGCTTTCCGGGGCAGCATGCGCTGTTGGAGGCGAGCGGGAAAGATGTCTTAACGGGGGAGACGGTGGAGATTTTGGGATCGGCGTTCGGCCGGCCGCCGATGCGGTTCCCTTTTTTCGGTCCGCCGCGGCGGGGCAATATGGCGCACCGGAGCGCGGATGGGAAATACGTGCTGTATGCGATGAGCCCGGATCCGCGGTTTGAACCGCCGAACTACGCACCGTACTATCTGCCAATTCTGCTCGTGTTCGTGTTGGGGATTTATCTGCTGGCTTACTTTTTGGGGCGGCCATTGCGGCAGTTGCGAGAGACGGTGATGCGGTTTGGGGCGGGGGAGTTGGAGGCGCGGACGGGATCGAAGCGCCGGGACGAGTTTGGGGATGTGGCCCGTTCGTTTGATGATATGGCGGACCGGATGCAGACGCTGCTTACGGCCGAACGACGGCTGTTGCAGGACATTTCCCATGAGCTGCGGAGCCCGCTGGCGCGGTTGAGCGTGGCGGTGGAGTTGGCGCGGACGAGTGCGGACCGGAATGGGGGGTTGGACCGGATCAAGAAAGAGTCGCAACGGATTTCTTTGTTGGTGGGGGAGTTGATCCAGATGACGCGGGCGGAGGGGGATCCGGCGGAGCGAACGGTGGCACCGGTGGACCTGAAGGAGCTGATAGAGGATCTATTGGATGATTTGTTGATCGAGGCGGACACGAAGGGGATCCGATTGGAGAGGGAGATGACGGGGCCGATGGTGGTGCAGGGGGATGCGGAGTTGCTGCGGCGGGCGGTGGAGAACGTGGTTCGGAACGCGATCCGGTATTCGCCGGTGGATAGCGATGTGCGGGTGAGGATGAATCGGGAGGGAGACCGGGCGGTGATCGTGGTGCGAGATTTTGGGCCAGGGGTGCCGGAGGAGATGCGGGAGGCGATCTTCCGGCCGTTCTTCCGGGTGGAAGATGACCGAGCGCGGATGAGCGGTGGGGTAGGGCTGGGTCTGGCGATTGCTCGGCGGGCGGTGCATCTGCACCATGGGGAGATTGTGGCGCGGAATGCCGAGCCGGGTTTGGAGGTAACGATTGGGGTGGCGCTGCGGGGCTAGGCGTGGTGCGGGATGGCTTTGGAGCCGTTGATGACGGTGGCTTGTTTCAGCTTGGTGAGTTCGCGGCGGGCGATGCGGGCCCATTGGCTGGAGGGGTCGAGCTTGAGATAGGTGCTCCAGTGTTGGACGGCTTGCATGATATCGCCGGAGGATTGGTGGAGGAGGGCGAGGTTGTAGTATGCGTCGGCGTACTGGGGATTGAGGCGGAGGGCGTTGTGGTAGTGGGAGAGGGCGCGGAGCCGGTCGCCGCGTTCGTCGTATAGGTTGCCGAGGTTGAACTGGGCGAGGGCGTAATCGGGGTCGGCGTCAACGGCTTTGCGGTAGTTTTCTTCGGCCTGGGTCCAGCGGCGCTGGTGGAAGTAAATGGTCCCGAGGTTGACGAGGGCGCCCGCGGCTTGGGGGTTCAAAGCGACGGCCTTTTCGTAGGCGGCGATGGCTTCGGCGACGGGACCGCCGGACTGTTCGAGGTCGAGGCCGCGTTGGAACCAATCGTCGGCTTCAGCCCGTTTCTTGCGCAGATCTTCGATGGACCGGCCTTCGTGGCGGGGGAAGGAGCGAAGTTTTTCGAGGGCGGTCGAGTCGAAATCGAGGAGGAGTTGGCCGGAAATGGAATCCATCTTTTGGCCGGCTAGATGGACACCGATGCGTTTGCCGTCGGTGAAGATTTTGAGTTCGATGAAGGGGTTGGCGATGTGTTGGAGGCGGTCGCGGAGGGATTGGAAGCTGCGCTTAATCCGTCCGACGGGTACTTTCTTTTCGCGTAAGGTGTTGAGGGCGCGCAGGGCGATGAGGTCGCCGAGGCCGTACCGATCCTGCTGGGGGATGAGGCCCTGCTGTTCCCAAGAACGGAGATGACGCTCCGTTACCGACAATACGCGTCGGACCTGGTCGCGGGTCCAAGACTGCTGAGTAGCCACGTTTCAGAGTCGAGCATAACATGGACTGCTGTGCGGAGGCTGTGGAAAACTACAAAATCTTGTGTGTTGGTGTACTTAGGCCGCTATCAGGAGTATCCTAGGTGCCGATATAGCGGGCATAGAGGCTGCGGGCGAGGCCGACGTCCTGAGTTCCCTTGATGATGGCGCGGCCGTCGGCGAAGATGGTGAGTTCGTAGGGAGGGAGGAAGAAGCGGAGGGCGAAATCGTTTTGGCGAACGTTGCCGAGGCGTTCGAGGCGGGCGGCGAGTTCGGGGAGGTTTAGGGGGCGGTTGCGTTCGTGGATCTGGACGGCGTTGCGGCCGCAGAGGCTGATGGGGGCGCGGCGTTCGCCGTCGAGATAGATGAATTCGCGGCGGCCGCAGGCGGGGCAGTCAGGGTCGGGCGGGGGCTGGTCGATTTGACGGAGGGAGGTGTTCCAGATGTCGAGGGTAGTGATTTTTGCGGCGGGGGCGGCGCCGGTGAGGAGTTTGATGGCCATGCCGACTTGGAGAGCGCCGATAGCGGTGGTGATGGAGCTAAGGACGCCATCGGTTTCGCAGGTGGGCTGGGCGCCGGAGGGAGGGGCGGGGTAGACGCACTGGAGGCAGCAGGATTGGCCGGGGAGGATGGGCATGGTAAGGCCGTAGCTGCCGACCGCGGCTCCGTAGATCCAGGGGATGTTGTAACGGAGGGCGAAATCGTTGATCAGGTAACGAGTCTCGAAGTTGTCGGTGCCGTCGAGGATGAGGTCGACGCCGGCGAGGAGGTCGTCGGCGGTGGCGGGGGTGAGGTCGGCGACGTGGGGATGGACGGTAATGGTCGAGTTGAAGCGGGCGATGGCGCGGGCGGCGGCGACGGCCTTGGGGAGGGCTTCGGCGGCATCGGCTTCGTCATAGAGCCATTGACGCTGGAGGTTGGAAGGTTCGACGTAGTCGCGATCGATGAGGCGGAGCGTGCCAACGCCAGCGCGGGCGAGGGCGGCGGCGTGGAAGGAGCCGAGGGCACCGCAGCCTACAATGGCGACGCGGGAGGCGAGGAGGCGTTCCTGCCCGGCCTCTCCGATGGGGGGAAAACGGATTTGCCGGGAATAGCGGTCCCGTTGGTCCGGGGTCATGCTTTTAATGGCCTGTGCGCTTCTATCGATGTTAGGGACGCCGTTCGAGGACCCATTTGTTGGCTTGGAGGTAATCTACGGTGCGGCGCACGGCGACTTCGATGGAAAGTTTCGGCTGCCAGCCGAGGCTGCACATTTTCCAGCAATCGAGAAAGATAAAGGGATTATCGCCGATCCAGCCCTGTTTTCCGCCGGTGTATTCGAGGCGCGGGTTAAGGCCGAGTTGGTTGGAGATCCAGCCGATGGAGTCAGTGAGTTGGCAATAGCCGGGAACGCCGAGGTTAAAGATGCCGACTTTTTCGTCCGACTTGTCGAGGGCGATCATGATGGCGTCGACGCAGTCCTGGACGTAGAGGTAGCCTTTGCGTTGGGAACCATCGCCGAGGACGCGAAGGTGGTCGGGGTGTTCGAGGAGTTGCTTGTAGAAATCGAAGACGTGGCCGTGGGTGTAGCGTTCGCCGAGAATGGAGACGAAACGGAAGATGATGGCGCGGACGCCGAAGCCTTCGGCATAGGCGGAGATGAAGCCTTCGGCGGCTAGCTTGGAGGCACCGTAGAGAGACGTTTGGATCGGCAGGGGGCAGTCTTCGGGGGTGGGGATGCGGGGGGCGACGCCATAGACGGAGCCAGTGCTGGAGAAGGCGATGGTTTTGACGCCGTTGCGGCGCATTCCTTCGAGGACGTTCCAGGTGACGATGACGTTTTGGTCGAGGTCGCGGCGAGGGTGATCGGTGCCGAAGCGGACGTCGGCATTGGCGGCGAAGTGAATGACGGTGTCAATTCCGACGCAGGCTTGGACGACGCTGGTAAGGTCAAACAGGTCGCCTTCGATCAAGCGGAACTTGGGAGAGGCTAAAGCGCCCTTGAGGAACTCCCGTTGGCCGGTGACGAAGCTGTCAAAACCGACCACTTCGTGTCCATCGGCGAGCAAGCGGTCGACGACGTTACTGCCGATAAATCCGGCGGCTCCAGTGACTAAAAATCGCAAAGAAGTACCATTCCTATTTAGCGCAATTGCGCGACTGTTTTAGCTGCCTGGGGTGCCGAGGCGGGGCTGAGTTTGCGGTGCAAACGCGAGGTTCGAAGGATATCGCGCATGTTGCGGATGTTTCCGCTAACTAGATCGAGACGGCTGTCGCCGTCATCGCGCCAATGGACGGGAACTTCCTTGATCCGGTAGCCGAGTCGGGTTGCGATGACGAGGATTTCGACGTCGTACATGTACCCGTCGACTTGTTGGAGAGAGAAGAGCGCCTTGGCGACGTGGAGGGGGAAAAACTTGAAACCGCACTGGGTATCGCCGACGGTGAGCCCGGTGAGGGCTCGCATGACGTAACGAAAACTCTTCCCGCCGATCTGGCGGTACAGCGGCTGCTTCTTTTCAATGCTTGTGGTGGCGAGGGCTCTGGAGCCGATGACGACCTCAATTCCGTTGTCGAGCCACGGGAGGACGGTATCGAAATCATGGATTGGGACTTTATTGTCGGCATCGGCAAAGCCGACATAACGGCCTTCGGCGAGGGCTACGGCATCCCGAATCCCGCGACCTTTGCCGCGGCGGGCATCTTCTCCGATACACAAGATATGCGGATTGGATTTTGCCATATCCCGCACGATTTCGCGCGTACCGTCGTTGCCGTCGGCGGACACTATGATTTGCGCATTCCACAGCTTTGCAGCGAAATAAGCAACCGCCTGGTCTACCGTTTCGCGGATCCGTCCCGCCTCGTTGTAGGCCGGCAGAATGTGGGTAATGTCGTAACTCATTGCGTGCAACTTCGGTCTAATTTTACCATACGGCCAAGCTACTCATTTCTCAGAATTTCCAGTGGTTTCTGGCCCAAAATTCGGAAGCTGGCCAGCCAGCCGGCGACGACGGCGATGAGGGCGCTGGCGACGACGGCGAACAGGTTGGGCCAGGGCGAGAAAACGAATTTGGCGTCGAGGAGGCGGGTGAGCAAGAGATTGGCAAAGGCGCTGGCCAGCAGGCTTCCCATGAGGCCGGCGACTGCCCCGAGGAGGAAGAACTCGACGGTGAACGTACGGGCGATGCGCCGGCGGGTGGCCCCGAGGGTTTTGAGAATGACTACTTCGCGAACTCTGCGGACGCGGGAGCCGGCCACGCTGGAGGCGAGGATGATCATGCCGGCAAGAATAGAGAAGGCCGAGATGGAGCGGACGACGAGGGCGACTTGGTCGATGACCTCCTGAACCCGTTCGAGGACGTCGGCAAGATTAATGACCGTGATTGCGGGGAACCTGGCGAAGGACTGCTTCTGGAGTTCGGCGATGAGGGTGGGACGAACGCGAGCGGCGCCAAAGTAAAGCATGGGAACTTGCCGAAGGGTTTCCGGGCTGGTGATGAACTCGACGCCGGAGCCTGGACCGACGGCTTCGTTGCGATAGATGGCGACGACGCGCATGGGGATGCGGCGCCCGGCGAGTTCCCAGTCGATGACCGAGCCGACCTTGAGACCGAGGAGACGGGCGGTTTCGGCAATGACGGCGATTTCGGGCCGATCGGGGGACCATGTTTTCCACCAGGCGCCTTGGACAACTTCGGTCTGTTTGGGCAGCTCAGCGTTCCAGGTGAGGCTGCGGGCGCGGAGGTAACGCTTGACGGGTCCTTCTTTGGCGATGTCCTCAATGGGACGGCCGTCGATGAGTTTGATGCGGCCGGAGGCGGTGGCGGAGACTAGGACATCGCCTTCGACGCCGGGGCCTTTGTCGAGGAAGGACTTGACGGCGAGCCGGTCGCGATCGGTGATGTTGATGAGGAAGACGTTGGGCATGCCCGGGGGGGCGCTAGCGGCGATCTGCCCGAGGAGGGAGCTTTGAAGGAGGTAAACGGTGAGGGTGAACATGACGCCGACGCCGAGGGCGACGAGGACGGCTTCGGCGTGGTTGCCGGGACGGTAGAGATTAGCCAAGCCGTGGCGGAGGGCGGCGGGGACCTTGCGGCCGGGGGCGCGGAGGAGGAGGCGAAGGCCGCGGAGGAGGAGCCAACTGAGGCCGGAAAGGAGAAGCAGGGCCACGGAGAGTCCTCCGACGAACCAGGCGCTGACTTTGAAGGCGTCCTTCCAACTGGCGTCGATGAGGACGGTGGCCATGCCGATCATGCCGACCAGAATGAACAGGCCGGCACCGGCGGAGGCGCGCCATTGCTTCCAGCGCTGGCCGGCGGGCGGTGGTTCGCCTTCCATATCGCGACGGAGGATAACGATGGGGCGGATTTGACGGATGCCGAGGAGGGTGGGCAGGGTGAACAAGAGAGTCGACAGAAGCGCGAGGCCGAGGCCTTCGAGGATGGAGAACCAATCGAAGTCCATGACGGGGGTGACGGGGAAGAACTTGGAGATGAGGATGGGGAAGAGGAACTGGACGAAGATGCCGACGACGAGGCCGATGGTACCGCCGGCGAGAGCCAGGACCAGGGTTTGGGAGAGGTAGATGCGGAGGATATGGGAGGAACGGCCGCCGAGGGCTTTGATGATGGCGATGGAATCGAGCTTGGTTTGCAAGTGGGACTGCATGGCCATGGCGACGCCGAGCGCGCCGACGACGAGAGCGATGAGAGAGACGAGGCTAAGGAAGGTGGTGGCGTTGTTGAGGCCGCGGGTGATGAGGGGGTGGGTTTCGCGATAGTCGGCGATGACGGCGTCAGGAAAGGCGATTTTGAGGTCGTCGCGGACGGTTTGGATCATGGCATCGGCCTTGACGGGGGGGATCCGAAAGAGATGGCGTTGGCTGGCGCGGCTGCCGAGTTGAGTGAGGCCGGTCTTTTCGAGGTTCTCGCGGGACATCATGACGCGGGGGCCGACGTTGATGGAGCCGCTCATGCGGTCGGGCTCCTGAGCGAGGACGGAGCGGATATGAAAATCCTGGGAGCCAACTCGGACGACGGCACCGAGCTGGAGGCCGGTGCGGGTGAGGAGATCGTCGGAGACGCCGACGCCGTCGCCGGCGAGAGTGTCTGTAAGAGACATGCCAGAGACGGTGGTGACGGCGCCGTAGAACGGATATTGAAGCGGATTGACGGCCTTGACGGCGATCAACTGGGGTACGGCCACGTTGGCACCGGAGAGCATGGAGACTGTTTCGGTGATCCAGGTGCGTTCGAGGCCCTGGCTTTCCCACTTTTGGAAAGCAGCGAGTTGGACGTCAGTGGGGAGTTCGAAGACGCGCACGGAGAGATCGGCGGCCATGAGGGTGCGGGCGTCCTTGAGGAGCATGGACCGGAAGGAGCGGGAAAAGCCGCGAACGCCGGTGAGCGAGCCGGTGCCGATGGCGACGGCGAGGATAACGAAGAGGAAGCGGGAGGCCGAGGAGCGGGATTCGCGCCAGGCGATTTTGAGGGCGGTGGAGTAGGAGAGGCCGCTAGTCATTCGTGCTGCCTAGTTCGTCGGTGACGATCACGCCATCGCGCATGATGAGGCGGCGGTCGGCACGGGCGGCAAGTTGGTTGTCGTGGGTGACGAGGACGAGGGTGGTCTTCTCCTGGCGGTTCATGGTGAGCAGGAGTTCGAGGACGTGTTGGCCGTTGGTGGAGTCGAGATTGCCGGTGGGCTCGTCGGCCATAAGGATGGGCGGGGCGAGCATGAAGGCGCGGGCGAGGGCGACGCGTTGCTGCTCGCCGCCGGAGAGTTGGACGGGGTAGTGATCGCGGCGTTCGGCGAGTCCGACGCTGTCGAGGAGCTCTTTCGCGCGGAGGGATGGGTTACCGTTGGCTCCGGAAAGTTCGGCGGGGAGGAGGACGTTTTCTTCGGCGGTGAGCGTTGGAATGAGCTGGTAGCTTTGGAAGACGAAGCCGAGCTTGCGGCCGCGGAGGAGAGCGAGAGCGTCCTCGGAGAGGCCGACGATTTCTTCTCCGTCGAGCAAAATGCTGCCGTCGGTAGGGTTATCGAGCCCCGCAAGGAGGCCGAGCAGGGTACTCTTGCCGCTGCCGGACGGGCCCATGATGGCGATGAACTGGCCACGGGGAACGTCGAAATCGAGTCCGCGTAGAATATCCACCCGGTGAGACGGGGTGGTTATGGACTTAGTGAGGCCGCGCACACGAATGGCGGGCGAATCGGGGAGAGCTTCTGTGGTCGCCAAGCCTTATTATGGCATTAGATGCGCTTTTTCCTTGTAACGCTTGTAGTGATGCTGGCCAGTTGTAGTAAGACGCCGGAGCCGGTCGTAATTCCGGCTCCGGTGGAGGCTCCGGTGCCGAAAAAGGAGACGAAGCGAGATGACCGGCCGGTGATTGTGGCGTTTGGAGACAGCTTGAGCGCGGGGTATGGGTTGGAGGCAGGCGAGGCTTATCCGGACTACTTGCAGAAGGCGTTGGAAGCCAAGGGGTACCGGTATCGGGTGGTGAACCAAGGGGTCAGCGGAGACACAACGAGCGGCGGGGTGGAGCGGATCCCCCAGGCGTTGGCGGAGAAGCCGGCGATCGTGATTTTGGAGTTAGGCGGGAATGACGGGTTGCGCGGGTTGCCGGTGGCGCTGAGCAAGGCGAATTTGGATCGGATGATAATGGAGTTCAAGGCGGCCGGGGCCAAGGTCGTTCTGGCGGGGATCACGCTGCCGCGGAACTACGGACCGGACTATATTCGCGACTTTGAGCAGATGTATCCGGCGCTGGCGACTAAGCACAAGATTCCGCGCATTCCGTTCTTTCTGGAAGGGGTAGCGACGGTGCCGGCGTTGATGCAGCAGGACCAGATTCATCCTACGGCCGAGGGCTGCAAGATGGTGGCGAACCGAGTAGTGATGCCTGTGTTAGAACCGTTACTGAGGAAGAATTAGGACTATGCTGCTGACAACGACTTCGACGCTGGAAGGACGAAAGATTCAATATCTCGGGATTGTGACGGGGGAGGCGATTCTGGGGGCGAATATCTTCCGGGATTTCTTTGCCAAGATCACGGACGTGGTGGGAGGGCGATCGGGGGCTTATGAGGGGGAACTGCGGAAGGCCAAGGACATTGCGATGGGCGAGATGAGCGACCAGGCGAAGCAGATGGGGGCGAATGCCGTGATTGGGATCGATCTCGATTACGAGACGATTCAAATGGGTTCGGGTGGGGGGATGTTAATGGTTTCGGTGTCGGGTACGGCGGTGATCGCCAGTTAAGAGAAACGCTTGGCTTCTGCGGGGCATCTATCCAGCACGGATGCTACTGAAGGTTGTTCTTTGTTTGGTCGTTTGGTGCGCCGGTGCGATGGCGCAATCGATGGGGGATTTTTCTGTTCCGGCACCGATGCCCGAACGCGGGACGCTGATCCTGGGATTTACGGGTGCATTCGACCATTGGGACGATCCGGAGCGGGGCGTGCGGAGGCTGGCGCTGGAGATTCGGCGGATGAAGCTACCCAATGTCCACGTGGAGACTTTGGCGCATTATCGGCATCGGGAAGCGAAACGGCTGGTGGTGTTGGCTTTGGATGCGAATAAAAATCGAAAGATCGATCCCGAGGAGCGCGAACGGGTGAAGATCGTGCTTTACGGGCAGAGTATGGGTGGGGGAGAGGTGGTGCGATTGGCGCGGGAGTTGCGGAAGATGGGGGTGCCGGTCGATTTGACTGTGCAGGTGGATAGTGTTTCGCTGCGGGACGGGTGGATTCCGTCGAACGTGAAGCGGGCGGCGAACTTCTATCAACGGGAGTATTTGACAGTTCATGGCCAGGATTATATTCAAGCCATGGATTCGCGGCAGACGAAGATTCTGGGGAATATTCGGTTTCGCTACCCGGTCTGGGTTCCTTATCCGTTGCCCGAGGTGAGCATGCGTCGCATTTTTGGTGGTGGTCATGCCAGAATGGAGGCCGATCCGCTTTTGTGGGCGGCAATCAGGGGATTGATTCTGGCGCCGCCGGAGCTGGCTAACGCTATTTTGGAGGCTGTTCGATGAAGCGCATTCTGTCCTTTATATTTTTGGTCTCGGCGGTGGGGATAGCGCAGGTGCCAACCAGCCGCTACGATTCGGTGAAGCCGGCCTCGAAGGCTGCCGTCAAGCCGACTGGTGCGATGGAGTTTACCGTCTCTGGATCGAAACAATGGACGGATACGGGACTCGACATCGAAGCGGGGGAGACGCTGCGTTTCACGGCGACGGGTTCGCTGAGTTGGAACGGAAAGGCGGTACCTCCGGACGGGACGGCGCGAACCTGGATGGACATGATCAAGGCTTTTCCGGTGGCGGACGGGAAGCGGGGGGCCCTGGTGGGACGGGTGGGGTCGAACGACACCAACCGAGCGTTTTTGATTGGACCGCAGGCGGAACGCAAGGTCTTTGTGAAGGGCCGGTTGTTCCTGGGGATTAACCACGCGGCGACGGACGGGGCGGATGGATCGTTTGTCGTGAAGTTGGAGCGGGTGGCGGCGGATCCGACTAAGCAGCGGGTTTCCTTGCCCTTGGTGAAGATGACGAACGAACAGCTGAACTCGATTCCCATTCGGGTTAGCGATAAGGATGGAACGGTGGGCGACCGGGTGAACTTTGTCCTCATTGGGAGCGAAGTGCAGGTGGTGGCGGCGCTGAAGGCGGGGGATTGGGTGACGGTGGATCGGACGATCAAGGACACGATCCTGCGGGGAGCGTTGGCGAGCTTTTCGAAGCTGGCATATCTGACGATTCCGATGAGTGAGCTGTATTTGTTTGAGCGGCCGCAGGACTACGGATGGGCGCATGCGGATCCGTTGAAGGTGGTGGCGTCGCGGCATCACTTCCGAATTTGGAAGGCCCCGTTCACGGTAGGTGGCCGGACGGTTTGGGCCGGAGCGGGTACGCACGATGTTGGGTTTGATAAGGACCAGCGGAACGGAAGCATAACGCACAAAATCGACGAGGAGACGGATAAGGAGCGGGAGTTCATCGGGCAGAGTCTGGCGGATACCGGGCAGGTGGCGGAGCGGGAGTATCTGACCGTGAAGACGCCGCTACTCAAGGCGAAGACTGCGCATGGCCAAGAGTTCTTTTCCGATGGCAGGACGCTAGTGATCTACATGCAGGACGACGACCAGGATGCGACCGAGATTTTCAGCGATACCTTCTGCAGCGTATTGGTGCAGAACAATCCCGATACCGGGACTTGGGGCGGGTGTAAAGATTGGATTGATCGGCCGGGGAGGACGGATGCGAAGTTGACAGCGCTGACGAAGGAATACCGCGTGCTAGTGGTGCCGGGGTTCATGAGTTCCTGCTTTGCCGAGAGCCCGGCGTTTGACGAAGGGATTCAGTCGCTCCGGAAGCAATATGGAGTTACGGCGGAGGTGTTGCAGGTGGGCAACGATGCGGCCGAGGTAAACGCCAAGGCCATCGCGCAGTACATTGAGGACAGTTGGAGGACCGACCAGAGGAAATGGATTCTGGTGGGGTACAGCAAGGGTACACCGGATATTCAAGAGGCTCTGGCGCGGGAGAAGCTGAGCGATAAGGTGGCGGCGTTTGTGAGCGTGGCGGGGGCCAGCGGGGGGTCGCCGATCGCGGACGCGATGCCGGGCCAAGCGGACCGGTGGATTCAGCAGTTCAAGTTTAAGACCTGCAAAGGGGACATGTCGAGCGGGTTCAAAAGCCTGGCTCGGGCGGTGCGCCAGGCGTTCCTGGCATCATTCCCCAATCCTGTCGTCCCGACGTACTCCGTCGTCGCCACGAGCGCCAAGGAGAATACTTCGAAGGCTCTGTTGCAGACGTGGATGCTGATGAACGCGTTCGATCCGTTCCAAGACGGTCAATTGACGCGCCAGGACGCGATAATTCCCGGGAGCAAGTATCTGGGTGTAGCGAAAGGGGACCATTTCGCGGTAGCTTTGCCGTTCGATAAATCGCCGGATTCCACGATCCGGAACAATATGGACAAAACTCGGTACCCGCGGGCGGCTTTGCTCGAAACTGTAGTTCGGATTGTCCAGGCGGACTTGGCCAAGACTGAAGTGGTGCAGAAATGAGAACCCCATCGTGATGGTGAAGGCGAGCAGCAAATAAAAAGAGAGTGGTTTCGGGGACTGCATGCCTTAGGAGACTGCACTCTCGATTCCACTCTCTAAGTTGTTGATAATTTGATCCCGAGCAGCCGGCCAGAGACTGCGGGGATGTGCGGTTCCGAAGCTTGGTGTTCGAAACCGCACACTTAGCTACTTCTTGCTGGTTGCTGCCGCAGCCTTCTCGGGCTCGCCGACGACGGGGACTTGGGCTAGGCCCAGCTTGTCGCGCAGCTCGATATCGATCCGGCGGAAGAAATCCGGGTTGTCCTTGATGAACTGGCGGGCGTTGTCGCGACCTTGGCCGATGCGGTCGCCCTTGTAGCTGTACCAGGAGCCGGACTTTTCTACGACCGTGTGGGTGACGGCAAGATCGACCAAGTCGCCTTCCCGCGAAATGCCTTGGCCGTAAATGATGTCGAACTCGGCTTCCCGGAAGGGCGGGGCGCACTTGTTCTTGACGACCTTGACCTTGGTCCGGTTGCCGATGACTTCTTCGCCTTCCTTGAGGGCTCCGATGCGGCGGATATCGAGGCGGACGCTCGAATAAAATTTGAGGGCGCGACCACCGGTGGTTGTTTCGGGGCTGCCGAACATGACGCCGATCTTTTCGCGGATCTGATTGATGAAGATGAGGCAGGTGTTGGACTTGGAGACGACGCCGGTGAGCTTCCGCATTGCTTGGCTCATGAGCCGGGCGTGGACACCGACGAAGGAGTCCCCCATCTCGCCATCGAGTTCGGCCTTGGGGACGAGCGCGGCGACCGAGTCAACGACGAGCACGTCAATGGAGCCGGACTGGATCAACGTGTTGGTAATCTCGAGAGCTTGCTCCGCAAAGTCAGGTTGGGAGACGAGCAGATTGTCGATATCGACGCCGAGTTTGCGGGCGTAGCCGGGATCGAGGGCGTGTTCGACGTCCACGAAGGCAGCGACGCCGCCAGCCTTCTGCGCTTCTGCGATAACCTGAAGCGCGATAGTCGTTTTGCCGGAGGATTCCGGGCCAAACACTTCGATGATGCGCCCCCGGGGGAAGCCTCCGACGCCCAGGGCGTGGTCGAGGGAGATGGAGCCGGAGGGGATGACCTGGACCGGCGCGATCGAATCCTTCGAGCCGAGCCGGAGCACCGACCCTTTGCCAAACTGTTTCTCGATAGCTGCGAGGGTGGCTTGCAGCGCCCGTACTTTTTCTTTGTCGTCCAACATGAGGTTTTCCTGTCGCGGGCTCGAATGCGAGCCCTTCACCATAGTGTCCCTATCGAGGGAACTTTCGCTAGTAACAACGGTCTTTTTTCCAAACATATTAGTTTCGCCCTTTCTTCGCCTTCCTCAGAATACCTGATAACGGAAGCGTGTCAAGTACTTTTTAACGGGAAGGTTCGCGAAGCCAACTGTTGCCGAGGGGGACGGCGGTGGACCAGAGATCGACGGAGGCGGATTCGCCGTCGTCGGCAGTGGCGGTAATGGTGATTTTGCCGGCGTTGCCGTTGGAACGGACCATGTTCACGGAGCCAAAAGCGGCGGGGCCGACGAGACGGCCTTGGCCGCGGACGGACCAACTGAGTGGGACGTCGCGGTTGGCGGAGACGACAGCGAAGCCGGTGCGGTCGGCGGGAAAGGGGCCGGCGGGGACGGAGAGGCGGAGAACGCCGGTTTTGGGGGCGACGGTTGCTACGGGACTGCCGTCCTTGACGAGTCGAATAGGGGTAGAGAGTCCGGCGGGGGCGATAATGGCGAGGAGATTTTCCTGATTTAACTTGAGGGGAAGATCGAAGGGCTGGCCGAGGGGCTGACCGTTGAGGAAGACTTCGGAGGGCGGGGGACCGTCGAACTCGAGAGCGAAGCGGGTTCCAGCGGTGACGGTGAAGCGTTTGCGGTAACAGCCGGGGGCCGCGTCCGGGATCGAGGTAGGGCTCCAGCGTTTGTCGGAGCGGGCGGGCTCGGCGCAGTTGGTGGTGTCGGAGTGGAAGACCCACTGGGCGTGGAGGGCCTTCTCGTCGCGGGCGAGGAGGGGCAGAGCGAGGAGGATAACTACTAGCCCTTGAGGGGGTCTTCGATCCATGGGGGGGTGCCGGAAAGGAGACGACCGAGTTCGGGTTCGAGGCGTTCCATGGCTTCTTTCATTTGCCAGGCGATGGCCCGGTAACTGAAGTGGCCTTTGACGCCGCTACGAATCCGGCAGATATACTCGGCTTCGGCGAAATCCATCTTGAAGAGGAATCGGCTGCGGGCCCCGAAGGGCAGGAGGTACTCGTTCGCCGGGCTGGGGAGCAATTGCATGGTGGCGAGGGCGTGGTCCATGGCGGCGGCGTACTCGACGATCAGGCCGGCGTCGGTAATAACTTGCGGGGTTTCGTAGCCGAGTTTGCCGCCGTAATCCTGGCGGAACTGTTGGCAGCGACGGTGGCGATGGAAGTCACGATAGGCGCCGACGTCCATAACGATGTCGTAGCAGTAGAGGCCGCCGCGGAAGCCGCGGAGGAGGTCGTCGTGCTTGGAGCGGGAGCGGACGGCGATGTCGATGACTTCTTGACGAAGGGCGGGATGGGCGGCGGCCCATTCGTAGAGCGCACGGAAAGGCCAGTTGGAGACCGGATAGAGGAGCGTGGCGGCGATTTCGGCCGCGGTTTCGGAGGGCTTGAAGAGATCGACGTCAGGCCCGGCGGCGGGGGAAGGCGGGAGGTTTTGCTGGGCCCAGAGGCGGAGATCGGCGGAGGACTGAGCGAGGTGGGCGTCGGGGTCGCAGTATTTGGCGAGGGTGGGGGCGAGGGGTTCGGTTTGGGAGTCGTCCCAG
>Ga0163144_10007633_pt1 | contig 23657 bp, 24 predicted proteins | sample OliLak19BULKMAT1_FD_123175 | JGI IMG/M metagenome (GOLD analysis project Ga0163144, IMG submission 123175) | Freshwater microbial mat bacterial communities from Lake Vanda, McMurdo Dry Valleys, Antarctica - Oligotrophic Lake LV.19.BULKMAT1 | ecosystem: Environmental > Aquatic > Freshwater >...
AACGGCAGCGGCCGCATCAAGTTTCCTATCAACGAACCCGCCCAGGGGAAGCGGAAAAGCCAGATCGAGGAGTATCTGCAGTTTTACGGCGGTCCCGGCGTGCAGCATATCGCGATGGCGACGGACAACATCGTCGAATCGGTGCGGGCGATGCGGGCCAACGACGTCTCGTTCCTGCGCGTGCCGCACGCCTACTACGATGCCTTGCCGGAGCGCGTGGGCCCGATCAAGGAATCGCTCGACGAACTCGCGGAGTTGGGCATCCTGGTCGACAAGGACGAAGAGGGCTACATGCTGCAAATCTTCACCAAGCCGGTCGCGGATCGGCCCACGCTGTTCTTTGAAATTATCCAACGCCGCGGCAGCCGCAGCTTCGGCAAGGGGAATTTCAAAGCGCTGTTCGAGGCGATTGAACGCGAGCAGGAGTTGCGCGGGACGCTGTGAGAGGTCGTGTTTACTAGACATCGTGCGCAAGCACGATGCGAGTCGCGAAAGGGTCGCATTGCAATGAAGGTTCAATCGTCGAAGTCGAGGAATACCGTCGTCCAGAAGGAAGTTTTCACTCTGAAGGAGGCCGCTCAATTCCTACGAGTGAGCGAAGAGTCGCTGCGCGAATTGACGGATTCCGGGCAGATTCCATGTCGGAAAATCGGAAATGAGGTCCGACTCTTACGAGATGCCCTCAAGGACTGGTTGCGAGGAGAAGTTAGCTGGAAGGAGCATTTGATCGCGATCTCGGGAAAGTATGCGGACGACGAATCGCTCGCTCAAATTCGGAAGGATATTTATCGCCGACGCGGCAGGGCGGAAGCGCAGGAAAAGTGGCTCTGAGGCGCGATTCATCCACAGCAGGCACTTTTTCAACAGGCCGGCATGTTCAAGGATGATCCCGTCCTGGAAAAGCTAGTCCAGAATATTCAGAAACGACGACGAAGAAGTTCGGGCGGACGAAATGGCACATGAAGTATAACGAGGCTGACGCAATGCCACACTACCTCCACCGCGGCAAAATCCCCCCCAAACGCCACATCGCGTTTCCCGCCGAGCCCGGCTATCGCGACGAAGGCATCTACTACGAGGAGGTCGTCACCCTCGCCGGCTTCGGACGTGGTTACAGCATCGTCTATCATCTGCGGCCGCCGACGCGCGTGAAGAAGATCGAACCGGCCGGTGAGCGATCCCTGGATCTCCTCGGCGAACCCGCCCTGCGGCATCATCATCTCAAGTCGAAGGAGATGCCGGCTGGCGGCGATCCAATCGGCGGCCGTGTTCCGCTTCTGGGCAATGCCGACGTCGTGATGTCGCGCTGCCGACCCACGTTGCCGCAAACGGAACTGTATCGCAACGCGGTTTGCGACGAGATCCTCTTCGTGCATCACGGCAGCGGCAAGCTGCACACGCACTTTGGCATTCTGTCCTTCAAACCATTCGATTATGTCGTCATCCCCAAATGCACGACGTATCACCTGGAGTTCGACGCGGGCACGCAGCCGGACCTGCTCGTGATCGAGGCGACCGGCAACGTATCGATCCCGCCGCGCTATTTGAACGCGGACGGGCAGCTTCGCTTGGGTTCACCGTATTATGAACGGGATTTTCACGGACCGAGCGACGTCCATGTAATCGACGAAGAGCGAGACACGCCCGTGCTGGTGAAGCATGGACCGAAGCTCACTCGCTATGTCATGGCGTCGCATCCGTTCGACGTCGTCGGCTGGGACGGTTTCGTTTATCCCTACACCTTCAACGCCGACGACTTCGAACCCATTACGGGCAAAGTGCATCAACCGCCCCCAGTGCAGCAGACGTTCGACGCGCCGGGGTTTGTCGTCTGCACCTTCGCGCCGCGTTTGCTCGACTATCATCCGCAGGCAATCAAGGTGCCGTACGCGCATTCCAACGTGCAGGCGGATGAGGTGCTGTATTATGTGCGCGGCCGGTTCGGCAGCCGCCGCGGCGTCGAGGAATCGTCGTTCACGCTGCATCCGCGCGGCATCCCTCACGGTCCGCATCCCGGCACGATCGTCGCCAGCAAGGACGTCGCCGCGACCGACGAGTTGGCCGTCATGGTCGACACGGAAAAGCCGTTGCACCTGACGCGCCAAGCGCTCGAGATGGACGATCCGACGTATCCGTTTTCTTGGCTGGAGTAGACGGCGTCACGACCAGCGCACAATCGCGCCGAGATACTCTTCCTTCTTGTTCAAAAGCCCGTCGTAAATCGTACCCAACTGCTCGGGCCGAATTTCATGGGTAATCAGGCCGTCGAGGTTGATGCGATTTTTGGCGAGCGAGGCCAGGAGCCAGGTTTGCGCCTTGTCGATGTCCCAGGCGCCGGCGAGGCGCGTGTGAGCGGCTTCGAAGAGCATGTTGCCATGGGCCCCGGTGACTTCGATGTAGCGGCGGTGGAGGTCGTCGTAGAAGTTGACGTCCTTGGCCTTGCCGCGCGGGCTGCCGACGACGACGACCTGTCCTCCGTCGCAAGCCAAAGACATGGCGACGGGGATCGCGTCGGGCACGCCGGTTGCGTCCGCGACGATTTCCACGCCCTTCGCGCCCAATGCGTTGTGCAGTTGCGTTTTGATGTCGCTGGCGGAGGGGTCGAGGACGAAGTCGGCGCCGGCTTTCTTGGCTGCTTCACGCCGCATCGTCACTGAATCGATGCCAACCACCGGATTGGCCCCCGCGGCAAGCAAACACCGCAACGCACACTGGCCAATCATGCCAAGGCCCAGCACCGCTGCGGATCGCCCCAGCGTCAAGCCGGCGCGAATCGACGCGCCCATGCCGTAACGCAGAATCGCGGCCAGGGCGGCTTTTTCGAAAGATAATGCGTCGGGCATCTTCCAAAGCCGGCCTCGTTCATGGCCGATGGTGAGCAACTCGGCCGACGCATGATTGCCGGGGAAGCTGACGCGTTCTCCCTCCTTCCAACCCGTCACCTTCGCGCCGACGGCGGCGACCGTTCCCGCGGCGCTGTATCCGGAGCGGAAGGGGAACTTCCAGTCGGGCAGGTTGGGATCCTTGAGCCATTGATGCGTGCCGGTGTAGACGGCGAGTTCGGTGCCGGGGCTGACGCCGCTGACCTCGGTCTTGACGAGGATTTGGTTGTCGGCGGGGTCGGGGAGAGTGACCTCGCGGACCTCGACCTTGAAGGGTTCGACGATGACGGCTTGTCGCGCTTGCATGTTGTTTTTCCCGAAGTTTCGAGTGATCCTATGGAATGAACGCGGCGATTCGAGGGTTTTCGATTGCAGCCTTCGTTTTTTGGAATAATCATAACCGCGTCCCCCCCTGGCGAGCCAGAAGCGCCGGCGAGCCAGAAGCGTCAGCGCCTGGAGTCTGCTGAACGAAACACCAAAAAAAGGATCCTCTCTCATGCGTTACGCGATATGCAACGAAACTTTCGACGGTTGGGACCATGCGCGTTCCTGCGCCGCCGCGGCCGAAGCCGGCTACACAGGCTGGGAGATCGCACCCTTTACGTTGGCGTCGCGCATCACCGACGTGACGGCGCAACAGCGCAAAACCATTCGCGCCGAAGCGGAGAAAAACGGCCTGACCATCATCGGTCTGCATTGGTTGCTCGCCAAGACGGAAGGATTGCACCTTACCTCGGCCGATGCGGAAGTGCGAAAGCGAACGGCCGACTACTTCGTCGAACTCGCGCGTTGCTGCCGCGATCTCGGCGGATCCTTGATGGTGCTCGGTTCGCCGGCGCAGCGGCGCGTTCCCGCGGGGGCAAGCCTCGAACAGGCGACCGACTGGGCCCTGGACACGTTGCGGCAGGTGATGCCGGCGCTGGAGGAGACGAATGTCACCATCTGCCTCGAACCGTTGTCGCCGCCGGACGCGAATTTCATGAACACGGCTGCCGAAGGATCGGCGCTGTTGCGCCGACTCGACCATCCGAACTTTCGGTTGCACCTTGACGTCAAGGCGATGAGCACGGACGAGGCGCCCGTCCCCGAACTGATTCGCCGGCACATCGGCGACCTGGAACATTTTCACGCCAACGATCCCAATCTGCGCGGCCCAGGTTTCGGCGACACCGACTTCGTGCCGATTTTCCAAGCATTGAAAGACAACGGCTACCAGGGCTGGGTGTCGGTCGAGGTCTTCGATTACAAGCCGGACCCGGTGACGATCGCGAAGGAGAGCATACGCTACATGCGCGAGTGTGAGGCAAAAACGCGGGGATGAGGTGGGCAGCCAGCCGCGAAAAGCGCTAAACCAGGGATGTTGGGGTAAATGGCTAAACGAGCCGGACGCGTTAGCGACGGTTCCGCCTGCCGTCGCTGACGCGTCCGGCTCGTACCGGGGCAGAACGAATTGACTCTTTTCTCCATTTTCAAGACACTACCGACGATAAAGTTTATCTAACGGCTATGTCCCGCTTACTTCGTGGGCGGCTCTTTTGTTGACGAACGGGATCTTCACGGATGAGGCCCCCATGGATTTGACGAACAAACGGATTGTCGTGACCGGCGGCAGCGGCTTTTTGGGCAGGCACGTCGTCGGCAGGCTGAAGGAGGCCGGCTGCACGCAGATCTTCGTGCCGCGCAGTTCAGAATACGACCTCTCCTGCGAGACCGACATTCGCCGGCTCTACCGCGTGCATCGTCCCGAAGTGGTTCTCCATCTGGCGGCGCTCGTCGGCGGCATCGCCGCCAACCAAAAACGCCCCGGCACGTTCGCATACAAGAACCTCATCATGGGCGCCCAGCTCATCGAGCAGGCCCGGCTCGCGGGTGTCGAACGCTTCCTCATGGTCGGCACCATCTGCTCCTACCCCAAATTCACGCCGGTTCCCTTCAAGGAAAGCGATATTTGGAACGGCTATCCGGAGGAGACCAACGCGCCTTACGGCATCGCGAAGAAGATGCTGATCGTGCAACTCCAAGCCTATCGCCAAGAATTCGATTTCCGCGGCCTCAATTTGTTGCTCGTCAATTTGTACGGTCCGGGGGACAACTTCGATCTGGAGACGTCGCACGTCATTCCCGCTCTCATTCGCAAGTTCGTGCATGCCAAGGAATCGGGACAGCAGTGCGTGCCCGTTTGGGGCACGGGAACGCCGACGCGCGAGTTTCTCTATGTGGAAGACGCCGCCCGCGCGCTGCACATGGCTTTGGAACGCCTCGATACCCCCGAACCCGTCAACATCGGCAGCGGCAGGGAAATCTCCATCGCGGACCTTGCGCACCTAGTGGCGCGGCAAGCGGGTTATCAGGGTGAAATCCGCTTCGACCCCAATCGACCTGACGGCCAACCGCGCCGCTGCCTGGATACCACGCGGGCGCGCGAACTGTTCGACTTCCAAGCGGAAGTCTCGCTGGAAGACGGCCTCGCACGCACGATCGCCTGGTATGCGCAACATCGGCATTCCCTCAATCTCGCGGCGTGACTTTCCCAACCAGAGCCGGTGCGCAAGCACCGGCACGCTCTTCAAGCCATCATCGCCATGCCCTCCCCACGCGTCACCATCGTCACGCCATCGTACAATCAAGGCCGGTTCATCCGCCGCACGATAGACAGCGTTTTGTCCCAGTCGTACCCGCACATCGAATACCTCGTCTTCGACGGCGGATCGACGGATGAAACCGTGGACATCCTGCGCTCCTACGGCGACCGTTTTTTCTGGCACTCCGAAAAAGACCGAGGCCAAGCTCACGCCATCAACAAAGGGCTGGAGCGCGGCACGGGCGACATCTTCGCGTACTTGAACAGCGACGACGTGCTTCTGCCCGACGCCGTCGCCGCGGCCGTCGAACATTTCCAGGCGCATCCCGAATGGGACATGCTCTACGGCGAAGGCGAATACACCGACGAGGATGATAGGCCGCTGGGACTTTATCCGACGCACGATTATTCGTGGGATCGGCTGATGCAGTATTGCTACATCTGCCAGCCGGCGGCGTTTTGGCGCGCGGGCATCGCCCGGCAAATCGGCCCGTTCAACGAGACCTTGCACTGCTGCCTGGACTACGAATACTGGCTGCGGATCGCGGGTGCCGGCGGGACCGTCGCGCGCGTCCCCGAGTTGCTGGCGCAGTCGCGGACTTACGCGACGACAAAGACGCTGGCCCTGCGCGAAAAAGTGTACCGCGAGACGATTCGCATTCAGCGCGAACGGGTCGGCTTCGTGGAACTGGCGCCGTTCTATGGGCTATGGAGGCATCGCTGCCGTGAAAAGAAAACCGGTTGGGCGGGATCGATGGGCTGGTGTCCTTTGACGCATCCGACGCTCGCCACCATGCATTATTTGTGGCATAACGCGGGGCGGAATTATCCTTGGAAGACCGCCGCCGGCTTGTGGCGCGGTCTTTTGCGCATGGGGCAGGGTAGGCAGACGCGGATTGGATGACGCGGACGCTAAGCCGCAAGCGGCGGGGTTCTCACACGGCCTTGGGAAGTACGTCGGCAATGCTGCGGATCATCTCCGCTTGGGGGCTATTGTCGATGACGGCGGTGTACGCCACGCGAAATACGAATTCGCCGGCACGCAGCGCATCGCCGTCGTACAAGGTCGCCTCAAAGGCGCGGTCCTCGTTCACGAAGACGCCGTTGAGACTTTGCAGATCCTGCACGCGCCAAAGCCCGTCTCGAAAATAAAGCTTGCAATGCCGGCGGCTGATTTCCGGCGAATTCAAGCGCACATCCGCTTCCGTGTGTCGGCCGATGATGGCGAATGGCCGCGTGATGTCCATGCTGGGACCCGCGGGTTGCAGTTCCAGATGCAGCGGCACGAACCCTGCGAGCGCGTTCTGTGTCGCTGGATAATGCGGTCCGCGCAGCGGGTGACCGGCCTCCCAATTCTCTTCCATGGCCCGGCTCCTGTCCTCGAATTCAATACGGCGAGGGGAAGGCTGATACCATCCCTCGCCCCAAATTGGAAGGCGAATTGGAATGGTCGCAGGCGAGGTCAATGGAGAGATGGAGAAATTTGGCAAACCACGAAGGGGGCGTTTCGATTTCCCTTCGCTTGGGGTTCAGGCTCGGACAGATCATGGCGCCGCCTTGGGCCTTCGCAAACGAAGCGCGAGGATGCGGGCAAGTTCGTCGACTGGTTCGCGATGATCGTCCACGCGCAAATCGATGAGACGATCGCCGAAGCCGTTGGGCCCGGCGCCCTCGCGCACGACCAATACCGCCGCCGACTGCTTGCCGCGTTTGTCGCCGCCGGCCTTGTCACCCGCTTCCAGCGCAGCCATTAGGCGCCACGCGAGCGCGCCGGTTTGCTTCTCGAATGCCTCGGCCATCGCGTCGACGACCTTTTCCCCGGCGAGCAGATTCCCTTGCACGCTATAGTTCTTGCCGACGCGATCCCCCGCCCAGGCTGAGCATTTCTTGCCCGTGAATTTGGCCACGTTCCCCTTCGCGTCGACGATGGACGCCTGCCGATAATCGCGGCCTTTATCCTCCGCGAGCATCGTTTCGAGGGCTTCCTCGGCCGTCTTGCCGCTTGCCAATAATTCCAAACCTTTGCTGCCGTAAAGCGGATTCACATGGCTTTGGCTGGCAATCGCTCCGACGCCTGCTTTGGCATACGGCACCGCCGACCCGACCGCGAGATACTTGGACGCGACGGCCACGCCCCATTCCTTCTTCTCCGGATCGAAGGCGACGATGGAAAAGGTGTTGGCGACCGCTTTGGTTTCGCGCTCACTCGCGGAAACCACGGCAGTCGGCGCGAGCATGGCGAGGATGCACAAACCGAGAATCACGGGGCGATGGATCATCGCGATCTCCTTTACTCTGTGGTGCCGGTATTCTACCGGCACGAGAAGTTCCCAACCGACCGGTAATAAACCGGTCGCCACACACGAATGTGGTGCCGGTATTCTACCGGCACGAGAAGTTCCCAACCGACCGGTAATAAACCGGTCGCCACACAATGGGCCGACGCTACCGTCCGCGATAGCGGGGCGGCGCGCGATTGTAACTCTCCGTCTCGATGCCCAGCGCGAACAGTTTAACGCAGGCGAGGCCAAAGAGAAACCCGCCGATGTGCGCCCCATACGCGACGCCGGTCGGTTGGCCGCCGAGCATGCCGACGCTTTCGATGATTTGAAAGACGAACCACATGCCGATGGCGACATAAGCGGGAACGGTGGTGAGGAATCGAAACAAGATGACGGTGACGGCCTTGTGCGGATGCAAGAGCAGATAGCCGCCGAGTACGCCGCTGATGGCGCCGGAAGCCCCCAGGCTGGGGATCTCCGGATTTTGGCCGATTGCATAGGTCGTCGCGATGTGCGTGAGCGAGGCGAGAATGCCGCAAACGATGTAAAAGAAGAAGTAGCGCACATGCCCCAGGTAATCTTCGACGTTGTCGCCGAAGATCCAGAGGAAGAGCATGTTGCCGAGGATATGCGCCCAGCCGCCGTGCATGAACATCGAGGTGAGCAGCGTGAGATAGACCGAAATCGGCGTCGGCTGCAAATTGATGACGCCCTCGACCTTGCCTGTCACGGGGTTTTTGATCGTAACGGGCTCGGCGATGTCCCTGCCGGTGACGATCTCCTTGGGCACGGTCGACCAGGCGTAGGTGAACGTGTTGCCCTCCTCGCTTGCCTGCTGAAAAGCGAGAAAGACGAGCGCATTGAGGGCGATGAAGGCGATATTGACGTAAGGAAACCGACGGCGATCCCGGTTGTCGTCATAAAGTGGGAAGACCATCGAAAACCCCCGTAGAGCAAGCGGCCCGCTTGCTCGATGTTCGTCGTCCCCTTGTGGCGACCGGTTTTTTACCGGTCGGTCGGGATGGAGCGGGAAGGACATACTTCTCGTGCCGGTAGGATACCGGCACCACATCATCCTACGCTTTCATCGCTTTCTTCATCGTCGTGCCCAGGTCGGCGGGGCTGTCGGCGACGAGGATGCCGGCCGCGCGGAGCGCTTTGATTTTTTCCTCAGCCGTCCCCGCGCCGCCGGAGATGATGGCGCCGGCGTGGCCCATGCGTTTGCCGGGAGGGGCCGTCTGACCGGCGATGAACGCCGCGACGGGTTTTTTCACATACGCTTTGATGAACGCGGCCGCTTGCTCTTCCGCGTTGCCGCCGATCTCTCCCATCATGAGGATGCCCTCGGTTTGCGGATCCTCCTGAAACATTTTGAGGACGTCGATGAAATTGGTGCCGTTGATGGGATCGCCGCCGATGCCGACGCAGGTCGACTGCCCCAACCCCACGTTGCCCAATTGCCAAACGCCTTCGTAGGTCAACGTGCCGGACCGGCTGACCACGCCGATGGTGCCCGGCTTGTGGATGTAACCCGGCATGATGCCGATCTTGCATTGTCCGGGCGTGATGACGCCGGGGCAGTTGGGGCCGACCAGCCGGCACCCCTTCTCCGCGACGAACGGCACGGCCCGGGCCATGTCCAAAACGGGGATGCCCTCGGTGATGGCGATGATGACCTTGATGCCCGCGTCAGCCGCTTCCATAATCGCGTCGGCCGCCCCGCCCGGCGGCACGAAGATCATGGTGGCGTTGGCCCCGGTCTTGGCGACCGCTTCGGCGGCGCTGTTAAAGAGCGCGAAGCCTTCCTTGGTCTGCCCGCCCTTGCCGGGCGAAACCGCGCCGACAATATTCGTGCCGTACTCCCGGCATTGCTGGGCATGAAACGTGCCCGCTTTGCCCAGGCCCTGCACGAGAACGCGCGTCGATTTGTCGATGAGTATGCTCATGGCGATCTTTTCCTTCGTATGCCATCCCCGTTTCGCGCTCGCTGTGAACCTTCCAACCCCTTGCCTGGAGTCTGCGAGCGCGAAACGAAGAGAGGTTTAGTTACTTGCTCCTGCCGCCGCAACCGGATTTCCTCGATGTTTTCATTGGCCTGGAAACGCGAAGAAATCCGCGACCTGGCAGCGAAAATCCGGTAGGACGTCTTCGCCGGTCAATTCTTCCGTGTCTTCCAAAGTGTACTGCTCGATGCTGCGGCCTTGTCCGGGGCGATAGACCGTGACGCACCGCATTTCGGAATCGACAACCCAAACGAGCAAGACGCCAAACCCGATTTGTTCGCGAATTTTTCGATTGAGTTTGCCGGGGCTGTCATTTGGGGAAACCACTTCCACGGCCAGGCGAGGAGGCCGCTCGCCGTATTTCGTTTCGAGATCGTCAATGGAAGCGACGTCCTCGAAGAGCATCACGTCCGGACCGCGAACGGTGTCGGGATCCCTCTCGACGATCATGCCAACATTATTCGAGCAGACGTAGCTTTTGCGTCGTAATTGGGCAAAGTTGACCAGAACCCTCGTCGTGTTCGCACAAACGAATCCATGGCGCTTGCCGGATCGGGTCAACTCGACAATCTCCCCACGCTCCAACTCGAACACGCGATCGCTGTTCTCCGGCCGATGCACGAAGTCGTAGAACTCGGTCGCGGTCATCGGTTTGGTTGTGACGGTGGCCATGGGGTATCGGTGTGGGGGAGAACCTTTGGTAAGGAGGTTATGTCGCCAAGGCGGCGAGTACTTCGATTTTCGTCAGATGAAGCAGCGTGATCATGGCGATGTCGGCATAGTCCGGTCCCGGCAGGTCTCCGCGCGGGATGCCGATGATGATCATGCTGCCCACGAGCATCGCCTGATCGGGATGGCGAACCGTGTGAATGGCGCCGCTGGAAAGCTCCAGTCGAAACGGCTGAAAGGGCCGCGCCCGCAATCGTGCCAGAAGTCGCTCTCGCATGGTGGGATTTCCAGAAGTGTCGTCTTCTTGATCGTTCATGTTGCGTGGTTCGACAGGCTGGGGGTCCATGCGAAGGGCGCTAAGCCGCAAGCGGCGGGGCGGCGTTTATTTTTTCGCGGCGGCGACGACCTTTTTCGCCGCGTCGGTCAGGTCGGTGGCGGGGGTGAGGTTCAGGCCGCTCTCGGCGAGCATCTTGCGGCCGGCCTCGACGTTGGTGCCTTCCAGGCGCACGACGAAGGGAACCTTGGGTTGCACTTCCTTGAAGGCGGCGATGACGGCGGCGGCGATGGTGTCGCATTTCATGATGCCGCCGAAAATGTTGATGAGGACGGCCTTCACCTGCGGGTCGGAGAGCAGGATGCGAAGTGCCTCGGTGACCTGATCCTTGTTGGCGCCGCCGCCGACGTCCAAGAAGTTGGCCGGCTCGCCGCCGTGATACTTGATGATATCCATCGTGCTCATGGCCAGGCCCGCGCCGTTGACGAGGCAGCCGATGGTGCCGTTGAGCTGAATGAACGACAAGCCGGACTTGGAGGCCCGCAACTCCGCGGGATTCTCTTCGGTCTCATCGCGCAATTTTTCCATGTCGGCGTGGCGGAAGAGGCCGTTGTCGTCGAACGTCACCTTGGCGTCGAGCGCTTGCACCTGCCCGGTCGGCGTCACGACCAGCGGGTTGATCTCCGCGAGGCTGCAATCGTACTTGAGAAACACTTGCGACAAGGCATGCAGGATCTTCTCGGCTTGCGGAATCTGATCGCCGGTGAAGCCAAGCTCGAAGGCGAGCTTACGCGCCTGGAACGGCAACAAGCCGGCGTCGGCGTCGATCGGTTCTTTCAAGATTTTCTCGGGCGTCTTGGCCGCCACCTCTTCGATGTCGACGCCGCCCTCGGCGCTGGCCATCAGGATCGGCGTGCCCGAGGCGCGATCGACGACGATGCCGACGTAGATTTCTCGGGCGATGTCGGCCGCTTCCTGCACCAGCACCTTGGAGACCTTCTGCCCCTCCGCGCCGGTCTGTTTGGTGATGAGGGGGTACTTGAGCATGACCTCGGCGATGGAGGCGACGTCGTCGCGTTTGGTGATGAATTTGACGCCGCCGTAGTCTTTGCCGGAGTCCTTGAATTTCCCCTTGCCCCGGCCGCCCGCGTGGACTTGTGCCTTGAGAACGACGGGCTTGCCGCCGAACTGATCGAAGGCGGCGACGGCCTCCGCGGGCGAGGAGGCGACGATGCCGCGCGGAATGGCGGCGCCCGCCTGGGCGAGTAGTTCCTTGGCCTGGTATTCGTGAATCTTCATGGAGGAGACCTCGAAGGAGGAGTGCAATGGAGTCGTTATATTGCGTCCTGCCGCGCGCGGCATGTCATCCCCGGACAAGCTGGCAGCTTGTCCGGGGATGAGCAAGCTGCCATCTTGCTGGAAGCGGGATGCCGGGCCGTAATTGGCATTCTCAGCCCGGACAGGCTGGAAGCCTGTCCTACGGGGGATTCAATTCTCGCTGAAGTCCGGGGGGAATTTCTGTTGGGTGGGTGTTGATTCGCCGGTCGTGTTCCTGAGCAGGCGCGTCAGTCGTTTTTCGACATCCACTTCCTCGAGCAGCGTCTGTTTCACCTCGATATCCAAGGGCAGGGCGAACGCGAGGATGTCGCACAACGGACCCAGCGGCAGATCGCTCGACAGAAGATTGCGAAACTGCTCCAGCACCGCGTGTTGGCCAGCGAACCAGGTGGGAACCAACTCGGCCAACTTCCGACGCCACTTCTTCTCCAGCGCCGCTCCCGCCAGCGGCGCCTCCAACAGCCGTTCCACCCGGGCCGTACGGTACAGCGTATCGTGCGCGATCTCCTCGTGGATGCGGATGCGGCTGAGTCCCTTGAGCAAGATGTTGTAGCGGCCGTCGTCGATCTTTTGATCGCTGACGATCGTGCCAATCGCGCCCACGGCATGGATGGCCGTCTTGCCCGCGTAGTCCGCCTCCCAATCGGGCTTGGGCAGCACCAGGGCAATGAGCCGATCGCCGGCGAGGGCGTCGGCGGTCATCTGGCGATAACGCGGCTCGAAAATATGCAAGGGCTGCATCACATGCGGAAAGAAGACGAGATTCGGCAACGGGAAGAGGCGGGCCGTTCCGTCGAAACCTTCCAGGGGTGCAAATGGTTCGCTCATGTATGCGTGCTCCGGCCGCTCTCGCGCCGCTTTATCGTGCAATAAAATTTCATGCCATTCTCACTAATAAATGAGACCTTCTTGCTTATTGATTTTTTGCCGTGAGAATGGCATGAAATTTTGTTAGGATATAGCACCCTTAGCCCGACCGGGCTGCGTACACCAAGCCCTATCGTTCAAGGAGAATGCCCATTCCGGGATAAACGGCGGGACGGACAAGGCTTTGGCGTCACGCGAAGCGGGAGAGCTTATTACGCTGCGCGACAAATTGGCGAATGATACTTCGCGTGGGCTTTATTCCTCGTCAAGGTAATGGGACGGGTCGGGCCATTCCTCGGGTTCGGGGTCCAAGGTGATTGTCGGTATCGCTTCTTCCTCGATCTCGATGCCGTGCGGCGGGTCGCCGTCAACGAGCACCGGCGCGAAGCAACGCTGCATCTGCGACCAGAACGCCTCTTGATCCAGGCCCCAATAATGGGCGCCATACGGCGTCATATAGTCGCGGCTGGAGCGATACAGCTTGGCGGCCCCGCGCAAGTTGCCGTTGCAAAAATGGCACAGCCCCACCGCCGCCTGGATCAGGCCCTGGATGAACTTCTTTTCCTCGCCCGAGTTGTCCATCCACAGCAACTCCCACACCTCATGGGCTTCGAAGAAATCGCCCCGATTGAAGAGGACGATGCCGGCCAGAAAACGCGGTTCGTAGGATGCAGTTTCCATCGGTATCCTATTCTAGTCGTCCTGTTCCCGTTTTCCCCTTTTCTTTTCCACAGTCGGCGAGCCGGGCGGCGTCAGCCCCCGGAGTCCAACCCGCATTTCTCGCGGATGGTAGAATACGCCTCATGAAACAGCTATCGCTTTTGTGCCGCAATCTGAGACAGCCGTTGGAGGGCGGTCTGTCGCTTTTGCAAACGGTCCGCATGCTCGCCAAGCGGCGGCGCGGCCTGGAGCCGATCCTGGGGGCGCACCTGGCGGAGCGGTTACAGCAAGGCGAGTCGTTCGGCGACGCGCTCGCCGCCTTCCGTCCGGAATTGCCCAACCTTTTTCTGTCCATGGTGCACGTCGGCGAGGAAACCGGTCGGCTCCCGGATACGCTCCGCAGTCTCGAAGATTATTACACCCTTCAGGAACGAATGCTTTCGCAGATTCGCCGACGCCTCTCGATGCTTCTCGTGCAACTTGGCCTGGCCGTCCTCGTTCTCGCCGGCGTCATCGGCATCACCACCACCATCTCTCCCAAAGGCGGCTTCTCCATCCTCGGCTTGCGCGGCTGGGGCGGCGCGCTGGGTTTCATCGGCATCGCCGTCGCGGCGATCACGGGATTGGTCCTGGCTGTGAAGCTCCTCGGCCGGGGAATGCAAACAAATCGTTTTCTCGCCTCCGTCGCGCGCAAGTTGCCGGGGCTGGGACCGTTCCTAGAGGCGCTGCTTTTGTCTCGTTTCGCGCTGGGTCTGCGTTTGACGCTCGATAGCAGCATTTCGTTGCCCGAGGCGCTGACGCTCAGCTTCCGGGCGACGGGCGACGCGATTTATCGTGAACGCGGCGAAGGGGCGGTTGAGGCGATTCGCCGCGGTAAGGATTTGAGCAAGGCCCTGGCACGGACCGACCTGTTCCCCATGATGTTCCTTGAAGTCCTTGCCATCGCCGAAGTGTCCGGCGTCGTACCAGAGCGGATGGGCCAAATGGCGCAAGAATATCACGAAGAGGCCGAGCGCCGCGCCAAAGGGCTAGTCCAATGGGCGAGCCTGGGATTGTGGCTTCTGTACGCCGCCGCGGTCATCTTGGCCGTGTTCAAGCTCGCGGGCATGTACCTGGGCGCGTTGGGCGCCTGACCATTCCCCGTTTCGCGCTCGCCCCATCCCTTGATTAAGAAGGGAACCAAATCCGCGAAAGGCAGTGGCGACGACGACAACGAAGTTTTGTTGCGAGCGCGAAACGGGGAAACGGGGAGGGGTTGGTTTCTTTTTCGCGCGTGGGTTGTTACAGTTTTGTTAGAGGATGAAGCCGAATCCGAGGAAAAGGCAATGCAGCTGGCAGCCCGAGAAACCGTTTTGATCGTCGACGACGAGGAGCCGGTGCGGCGCACGTTTCGCGAATGGCTCACCGGGGCCAACTTCGATTGCGTCATCCTCGCCGCCGCGGATGCCGAGTCGGCCCTGCGCCTTGCCAACGAGAATTCCATCGACCTTGCCATCCTCGATTGGGCACTGGGCGCGGGCGACGACGGCTTGCAACTCCTCCAGGATCTGTACGCCTTTCATCCCGATGTGACGGCCATCATGGTCACCGGCTTCGCCAACCAAGCGACGCCGCTGGACGCCATGCGTATGGGCGTCCGAGACTATCTTGACAAGAATCACGATTTGAGCCGCGACACTTTTTTGGCTGCGGTGAAGCGCCAACTCGATCACATTCGCCCGGCCAAACGCGCCCGCAGCCTCAATCAAAGTCTCGCTGCCTTTCGTTCCGCCGTTGAGAAGATTCTGCCCTTAGTGCAGTCGACGGCCGCCCTGCGCGATCCCGTGCCGCTGCCCGAGGCGATTCGCGGTCTGGTGCGTTTTCTGATCCAGGTGACGGGGGCGGCCGAGGGCGTTTTGCTGGTTCGGCATTACGACGCCGAGCGCGTCCCGCCGGAAACGTGCCGCGCTTATGACGCCGCCGGGGACGTGATCGAAGCCGCCCTCGTTCCCTTTCCGCGCAGTCTCGCCGGCACGGTGCTAGGCATGCAACAGCCCTGCATTCTCGCCGATTCGGAGGACGGCCTAGTTGATCGCCAGCCGTTTGAGATGGATCGAAAGAACATCCTCGCCATTCCACTCCAGGTCGGCGGCGGCACCCAGGTCGTCATCGAGTTATTCGATAAGCCGGTCGCCTTCACGCCGGACGATCAGCGCCTGTCGCAGGCGGCGGCGGACCTGGGCGCCGACCTGCTTCGTCAAGCACTGGGTGAGCGGCAAACCCAGGAGATGCTCGTCGCCGCCGTTGCGGCCGCCCTGAAGGCTAGCGATCATGTAGCCTCCACGCTCGGGGGGCAAACCGACGCCGACCATCCCGAAGAGCCGCCGCCCGCGCAGGTGCTCGAACAGATCAAGGCGGGACTGCGCACGTCGCCCGGCGATCGCGAGGCCGCCCAGCTGAGCCTGGAGCTTGCCGAGGCGATTCGCGTGCTCGCCCTCCGACATGGTCGGCCCGCCCTGGACCATTGCTTGACGCTCGTGCGGAATCTCGACAAGTTGCTCAATCAACTCACCCGCGACGAGGTGCCGCACTATCCCTATTCGCCTGCTCAAGGATGAACCCCCTGGAATGGATTCGCTGATTCTCGCCCCAACAGGAGTTGGAAATGAAACCGTTGCTCGCTTTTCTCGCCATCCTTTCCCTGGTTCCTCTCGGTGCGGCACAACCGCCGGGCCGAAAGGCGCCGCTCACTTCCGAAACGATTATTCGCGCCCAGGATGCGTTGCGCATGCTCGGGTTCGAACTGACCATGCTCGAAACGGAAACGTTGCCCAGCCTCACGAATCCCGCTTTGCGCGACGACCTGCGCGCCCATGTGCGACGTGTGCAAATCGCGGTCTCCGATCTCCAGGAATCCATGCTGCCCGGCGGAAAGTCCTTTCTCGTCTATAAGCGCTATTCCGAGATGGACCACACGCTCCACGAACTCATCGAGTCCATCGACGGCAGCCCCTTCCGCACCCTCGCCCTGGCGCAAAGCGCCAAACGATTCAACTTCCTCGATACCCACTTGGGCGGTCTCTTTTCCGCCGGCGGCGAAGGCCCCGCGGAACTCCTCTCCGTCGTGCTCCGCCGCCAAGCCGGCGCCCTGGAAAATGCGGCCGATGATCTCTACGATCTTGCCCGAAATGTCCTTCCCGCCGACCACAACGGCCTGCATGCCCGCGAAGCCATCCGCAAATACCGCGTCTCCGCCGGCGTCTTTCGCGATCGCATCGACCTCGACGACGGCGTTCCGGCTCTCCGCAAAAGCTATTCCTATCCCGATCAATCCTGGCAGCGCGTCGCCTTCGACCTCAACAATCTCCCCCCCGTCCAGTTGAACCGTCTCGGCGCCGCCGCGCAACGCGTCGACCATCTGCACAACCAAATCCTCGACACGCTCAAAATCGAAGGCGGCGGCTATCTCATCAAGGAACGCGACGACAAAGTCCGCGACGTCCTCGCCCAGATGCAGGGAACCTGGTTCATGAACTCCTACCATAATAACGGCAAGTTGATGTCCGGCGCCAACCCCAACAGCAAGATGGTCTTCGCCGGCAATCGCTGGTTCCGTTACGAGAACGGCAAGGTCGGCGGCGGCACCCTTCGCGTCCTGGAAAGCGGTGCGGGCACTGCCAAACTCGAGCTCGTCGCCTCCGCCGGCAACGCCACCCCCGTCCTCGTCCACATCGAGGGCAATCTCATGCGCTACGCCCACTTCCTCACCCGCCCCGCCTTCCCCGGCACCTTCCAACCCAATCCCGGCGACGGCATGCTCTCCATCACTTGGCGACGCGAGTGATTGATCCCACTCGCCCCGGCGCGCCGCTTCACGGCGGCGCCCGCCGCTTGCGGCTTAGCGTTCGCGTGATCGATTCAAGCGAGTGAATTCACTCGCTTGCGCGTGGTGCTACCCTGAGAAATTCTAGGAGTCCGTTCGTGTCGATTGCCGCCCCTATTCCTGAAACCGTGCGCGATTTGCTCGATCGCCTCGGCGTTTCTCCGGAACGCATCCTCCTTCGCCCTTCTCCTGGAACCGCGACGGAAGACGACCTTTTGCGCTGTTCCCGTTTGTGCGAACTCATCGACGGCGTCCTGGTGGAGAAAGCCATGGGCTTTTATGAATCGCGCCTCGCCGCCGTTCTGGTTCACTTGATCGAGACCTTCCTCGAAGAAAATCCCTTGGGAATTGTCCTGGAGGGCGGCGGCATGATCCGCGTCCGTCCCGAACAAGTTCGCCTCCCCGATGTTTCTTTTCTCTCCTGGGACCATTTTCCTGACAAGCTCCTGCCCGCCGATGAACAGATCCTGAACGTCCCCCCCGACCTCGCCGTCGAAATCCTCAGCCCCTCCAACACCCCCAAGGAGATGGAACGCAAACGCCGCGAGTATTTCGCCGCCGGCTGCAAGCTCTACTGGGAAATGGACCCCGCCGCCAACCTCCTGAAAGCCTACACCAGCGTCAAGCGGTTCAAGGAACTGGGGGAAGAGGACATCGTCAGCGGCGGCAACGTCTTATCGGGGTTCAAACTTTCGATGAAGGAATGGCTGCAGCGGGCGGGAAGGCGGGGATGATAGTTTGGTGAAACGGCACGGTCAATCCGCTTCGGTTTGATCCGTTTCCTCGGTGGTAAATTCCTGCAAGTTGCCCCTTCAGAAAATCGGCGAGGGCTCTTATTTCAATTGAGCGCAAACCAATTGGCGGGTCGCCGAAGCAACCCACCGATCTTTTTTTTCATCAAAACCAGAATCCACTCACTACGCCCGCGGCACCACATACTCCTGTTCGCGCGTGATGCCCGGCTGGGGAATGGGATACTTCCCGTCCGCCATCACCCGCAGCGGCGCCTCGCCGTCGAGCGTCAGGCGATCCACGTTCGGCGCGAACTCGTGCTCGCACGCCAACGCTTGATCGCGCGTGATGATCTGGCCGGTATGGCAGGCCATGCGGCCCATCGACGTGATGAGGCTCGCTTCCGCGCCGCGGCGCACTTCGTTGTGCGGGCGGTCGTTGCGGATGGCGTCCATCAAGTGATTCCATTCGAGCTGATACGGGTTCGGCTCCGGCGCCGCCGCCCGCCAGGTGATGTCCGCGTTGACCATGTTGTGAGCACGGAACGTGCGGGCATGCGACGGAGCGTGGCCCGACCGCGAAATGACCGCGGAGCCGCGCGTGCCGTGAGCATAGCTGGCGAATTCCGTGTGGCATCCCGGAATGCCGCGTCCTTCCAGGAGCAGCATGGTGCCGTCGGCGAAGGTGTATTCGGTCGTATAGCTGTCGAAGTTTTGATCGATGTTGTTGCCGCGATAATGCCGGCCGCCGAAGCCCTTGGCCGACACGGGCCAGGCGTCTTTCATCCAGCAGCATTCGTCGATGTTGTGGATGAGGAAGTCGCTGAACGCCCCGCCCGAGAGCCAAAGGAACGAGTGGAAACGCTGAATTTGCCACATCAATTCGCTGATGCCCGCAGGTTTGGGGCCGGAGAACGCCGAACCGGTCGGACCCGTGATGCGATAGGCTTTGAGGAGCGTGATGTCGCCGATCGCTCCGTCGCGAATGCGCCGATAGAGTTCCTTGCGAGCGTCGCAATGTCGACACATGAGGCCCACGCCGACCTTTTGCCCCGCCCGCTCCGAGCGCGTCGCCAGATCGAACATCCGCCGCGTGCTCGGTCCGTCGACCGTGACGGGCTTCTCCATGAAAACGTTGAGGCCGCGTTCGATGGCGTAGGTGAAATGCACCCAGCGAAAGGCCGGCGGCGTAGTCAAGATCACCACGTCTCCGCGCCGCAACGAATCCATCGCCCGGCGATAGCCGTCGAAGCCGATGTACTTGCGATCGTCGGGCACGTCGACTTGGCGTTGATGCGTGCGGTTGATGCTGTTGTAGCTGGTGCGGAGACGGTCGGGGAAGACGTCGGCCATCGCCGTCAGTTGGACAGGGCCGCTGCGCGTGTTGAGCGCGTTTTCGATGGCGCCGGTGCCGCGGCCACCGCAGCCGACCAGGGCGACCTTGATCAAGTTCGATTCGCCCGCATGGACCTGCGGCACCACCATGCCCGCCAACGCCGATGTGGCGGCGACGGTGGTGCCCGTCTTGATCAGGTCACGGCGGGAGAGGCCGTTCTTCTTTTCACTCACGTTCGATACTCCTCAAAGGACAAGAAAACCCAGATCCCGCCCGCGACGACACGCAACTTGTGAAAACAGAGGCGGAAATTCATCCTCTGATTCTGACGCGCGTCGCGGCAGGACACAAGGAGAAAAACCCGGCGAGGCGAACGCGCGAACGCGCGAACGCTAAGCCGCAAGCGGCCTAAGAATCGGGAAACCATTTATCGAACGTTGCTAAACGCTCGCCAGCATCACACTTTCGTACTTCACGCCCAGATCAATCTGAAGCTCGTTGCGGAAGATGTCGGTCAGATTGGCCACGGTCTGCGTGTTGACCAATGCACCGGCGGCATTGAGGTTATAAATGCGAATCGCTTCCACCTGGGAATCGAGCGCGTTCATCCCGCGGATCGTCACGGATGTATTCGGCGAGGTCGTGACGAGCGGCAGGTCGATGCGCAGGTCGTAGCGGCCGTCGCCGGCGTCGAGGGCGGTAAACGCTAGGTCGGCCGCGGTGATGTTGCGCAGCGGGTTGACGTTGTAAAATTCCAAGACGTCGAAGCTGCCCAGGCCGGCCGCGTCGCCGTGATCGAAGATGACGTCGTTACCGGCGTCGCCGTGCAAGATGTTGGTCTTGGCGCCGCCGACGAGGAAATCGTCGTCCGCTCCGCCGGAGAGAGTGGCGGTGGCATCGTTGAGGCTGATGAGGACGTCATTGCCGGCGTCGCCCTTGATGGTGTTGGCGCCGGCGTAAGCGACGAGGAAGTCGCGGCCGTCGCCGCCGGACACAGTATTGATCTTGCCGGCGGACAGCGCGAGGTCGTCGCCCGCGCCACCTTGAATCTCATTGGTTCCGGCGAGGCCCAACAGGAGATCCGCGTCGGCGCCGCCATCCATGCGATTGACGTCGCCCAGGCCGACGAGTACGTCGCCGCCCGCGCCGCCGCGCATGACGTTGAGTTTGCCATAGCCGATCAGGATGTCCGCGCCGGCGCCGCCGTCCATGTCGGCAAAGCCGTCGACGCTGAGAAGAAAGTCGCTATCCGCGTCGCCGCGGAGATAGCTTTGCCCGCCGGCGGCGATCAGCACGTCGAAGCCCGTGCCGCCCGAGAGGTGATTCGTGAGGCCGGCGCCGATCAGGATATCCGTGCCGTCGCCGCCTTCCAAGAAGTTGGCGCCGGCGATCCCGGCGATGATGTCCGCTCCGCCCTGTCCCTGAATCGTGTTCGTCAGACCGGCGCCGACCAACACGTCGTTGTCCGAGCCGCCTTCGATGGTGTTGACGCCTGCGATCCCGACGGCGAGATCAACGCCGTCGCGACCGTAAATGTAGTTCATCAAGACCGAGACCGCCGTCGATGATGTTCGTCCCGCCCAGGGCGGCCAAGACATCGCGATCCGCGCCGGCGCGGATGATGTTCACGCCGCTCGCCGCGACGACCCGATCGGCGCCGCTGCCGCTGTTGACGAGATTGGTGCCGCCCAGCAAATAGGCTTCGTCGCCGGAGGCGCCGGTATCGATGAAGTTGATGCCGCCGAAAGCAAAGACGGCGTCCGCGCCGGTGCCCGCGTCGACGATGTTGACGCCGCCAATCAGGTCGATTTCGTCGTTGCCGGTTCCCGCGACTATTACGTTGGTGCCGCCCTTGGCGTAGACGTAGTCGTTGCCCGTGCCGGTGTCGACATAGTTGCCGCCGCCAATCACGTCGACCTCGTCGTTGCCCGAGCCCGTGAAGATCACGTTCAGGCCGCCCCTGGCGTACACGTAGTCGTTGCCCGCGCCTGCGTCGACATAGTTGCCTGCCCCAATAACCTTGACAAAATCATTTCCGTCCCCGGCGTAGATCGTATTGACGCCGGCAAGCGCGAAGACCGTGTCGTCTCCCGAGCCGGCATCGATGACATTGACCGCTCCCATGCCGTAGATCGTGTCGTTGCCCGAATCGCCGTAGATTTGGTTGAACGCCCCGAGAGCGTAAATCGTGTCGTTTCCGGAACCGCCATCGACATAGTTGTAAGCGCCGGCGACGCGAATGGTGTCGTTTCCGCCGTTGCCATAGATCCAGTTGGAGGGCAGGCAGCCGTTGATGGTATCATCGCCGTTGCCGCCCTCCTTGACCGGAATGGGAGCGTAGCCGTTGATTAGGTCGACGGCGACATCCTTAACATCATTCCACGTGTCGCCGACCGCCTTGGGCCCTTCCTTAAACTTCTGGTCGAGGTATCCCATGACAGATCCTTTCCGATTGGATGAGCAATGATGATCGAGGTTTGGTGATTTCGAAACGATTACCAACAATCAAGGCGGGCAGAGATGTCGTCGCGCCCGTGTTTCTCAGTTGCCGTTCCGCAATAGAACGCAACTTAACCCGGCCGGCGGACAGGGATTCGAAAGAAAATTGGCCGACCTCGCGTTTCCCGGAACGCCCACGACGTCGAGGCCGGCACCGGCGACGAGGCCCGCGGTCATCAAATCGCGTGACTCCAGGCATTCGACGTTCAGGGAAACGCGCGGGATCGGTTTCGCCCCGGTCGGCCGGGGCGAACGGCGGAAGTGATAGATGAGCTGGCTTAGAAAGGTGATAAACATGGGCGCAATCCTCTCGTTTTCATTGGAGTTGATGTGGCCGGATGGCTTTCAACCCTGTTAACGAGATTTGCCCAACTGACCGGACAGAAGAATCAAAACGTGCCCAGAACGCCAGCGCAAGCTGACGAATTCTTTGCGTTGGGCATGCGAACACCAACTGGACGCGTTAGCGACGGATAGTCCTGGGAAAACCGTCGCCAACGCGTCCGGCTCGTACCGGACGCGCTAATCGCGCACGAGCCAAATGTTGCGATACTGCACGGGATTGCCGTGGTCCTGTAAAAGGATCGGCCCCGGCGAGCAGGGATCGCCGCCGGCGCCGGAGGTGGTGTTGTCGGTGGTGATCTTGACGTTGTCGTGGATCTTGATGCCGTTGTGGTAGACGGTCATGACACCGGGGGCTTTCTTTTTGCCGCCTTCGCATTGGGGAGAGGCGAACTCGATGTCGTAGGTCTGCCAGACGGTGGGGGCTTTGCAGGCGTTGACGGAGGGCGGGGCGACGCTGTAGATGCCGCCGCAGTCATTGCCCTGGCTTTTGTGGAGCTTGCCGTTCTTGACGAGGTAGCTGTCGAGAACCTGGATTTCGTAGCGGCCCTGAACGTAGACGCCGCTGTTGCCTCGACCCTGGCCGTTCGCTTTGGGCATGTACGGGACGCGGAACTCGACGTGGAGTTTGAATTTGCCGTCGAATTTTCCCTTGCTGATGACGTCGCCGCCGCTTACTTGCATGATGCCGCCGGGCAGGAGTTTCCAGGACGGCGCGTCTTTGCCGTTGCGTTTGACCCAGCTATCGAGGCTTTTGCCGTCGAAGAGGATGACGGCGTCCTTGGGGGCTTTGACAGAGGGGCTGTCGACGCCGTCTTCCTTCTTGATGAGTTCGATATCGGCGATCGAGCCGTAAGGGGCGGCGCCGGCAAACGCGAGCGCGGGAATCAGGGCGAGGGCGAGAGATGCAAAACGCATGGAAGTTGGCTCCTGTTGTTGGGTATGGGTCGTAGGACAGGCTTCCAGCCTGTCCGCTGCCGTAGGACCGTTAACTTGTGTAACGGGGGTGGATCTTGGTATGGCAAGGGCGGGGCGAGCGCGAAACGGGGGAGGGTTATTTCTGGGTGGACAAATCCTTGAGGAATACGTTGCGGAATTCGACGCGGGCATTGTAGCTTTGGAAGCCGATGCGGCCGGTTTCGCGGAGGAGGCCGGGGTGGCGTTTGAAGTCCTTCTTATGCTCGTCGAGGTTGGTTTCGACGAGGGTTTCGCCGTTTTGCTGGATGAGGACGTTGCGGCCCTGGCAGACGACGCGCATTTCGTTCCACTCGCCGACGGGGCGGTTGGTCATCTTCTTGGCGGGGGCGACGTTGTAGATGGAACCGGTGGCT
>Ga0163144_10007634_pt1 | contig 23656 bp, 15 predicted proteins | sample OliLak19BULKMAT1_FD_123175 | JGI IMG/M metagenome (GOLD analysis project Ga0163144, IMG submission 123175) | Freshwater microbial mat bacterial communities from Lake Vanda, McMurdo Dry Valleys, Antarctica - Oligotrophic Lake LV.19.BULKMAT1 | ecosystem: Environmental > Aquatic > Freshwater >...
CGCCGCTGATGCTGCCATCGAGCTGCTGTTTGTTGTTGAACGAGGTGCCGCCGGCGAGGCTGTCAATGCTCTTGACCACTTCCTGAAACTGCTGGTTGAGCTGGCTGCGGTTGGCATCGTTGAGAGTGGGGTTCTGCGCCTGCTGTGCAATCGACTGCAACTGAACAAGAGCATTCTGAATCTGCTGGGCGCCGCCATCGGCTACCTGCGTCTGGCTTAATCCCTGTGCGAGATTGCCGGAAATCTGCCTGAGGCCTGCGGTGCGCGACTGGAGCTGGGTGGCTATGGAGAGCTTGGCGATATCGCCGTCGGTCTTTCCGCTTACAATGCTCGCAAACGCAACCTTCAGCTTTTCGCTGGCGTTCCTGACCGCCTGCGCTTGCTGTATGCCACTGCTTCCTGAGATTGAGCTAACCATTTCATCCTCCTGATAACTGCCACATGGGTGTGGCAGAGCACTACATTGCTCCGTATATAATCATTTCGACTATACATCATACAGTATATTAGTTACCAGACTGTTAATCAATATGAATCAGGGTAAGTCGAGAAGATTTCTAGAAAAATCAATGGCTTCAAATGAGTTGATATCCTCGATACCCTCGCCGATCCCGATATAATGGATGGGAAGCTTAAACTGCCTTGCCAGCGCCACGACGATGCCCCCCTTGGCCGTGCCGTCGAGTTTGGTGACAATCAGGCCGGTGATCTGGACGATTTCCTTGAACGCCTGCACCTGGCTGATGGCGTTCTGGCCGGTGGTAGCGTCGAGTACCAGCACGGTGTGGTGCGGCGCGCTCTCGTCGATTTTCTTCAGCACCTTGGAAAGTTTCTGCAACTCGCCCATCAGGTTGGATTTATTCTGCAGTCGGCCGGCAGTGTCGATCAGCAATATGTCGGCCTTCTCGGCGATGGCCTGTTCGTATGCGCGGAAGGCCACGCTCGCCGGGTCGGATTCATGTTCGCCGGTAACGACCGTGATGTTCGAGCGCTGGCCCCAGACCTGTAATTGCTCAACGGCGGCGGCGCGGAATGTATCGGCGGCGGCGAGCATGACTTTCTTGCCCTGCTGTTTATATTGCGCGGCGAGCTTGCCGATGGTGGTGGTTTTGCCGTTGCCGTTGACGCCGACCATCATGATGACGGAAGGCTTGCGCGTCGCGTCCGGAATAAGCGGCTGGGCGAGGGGTGCGAGTATGTTGGTAATTTCATCCGCAAGGAACTGGCGGACTTCATCGGGCGCGATGTCTTTTTCAAAACGTTGTTTGGTGAGTGCGCCGGTCAGCTCTGCTGCGACGCTCGCGCCGAGATCGGCTTCGATCAGTAATTCTTCCAGCGCCTCAACGGAAGTAGCGTCGAGTTTGCGCTTGGTAAAAATTCCAGCAATGCCGCCGGTGAGTTTGCCTGAACTTTTACCCAGCCCCGTTTTCAGGCGGGCGAGCCATCCCGGCTTGGTATCACTCATGCGGCAACCGATCCGTAGAGCATGTCGGCGTCGGCATGCGTCACCGTGGCGGTGACGAGGCTACCGGCTTCGAGCGTTTTATCCAGACGCATCATGGCGAAATGCTCGGTGCGTCCGTTGCAGTCTTTTTCCACCACGACCTGCACCTGATTGCCGATTTGCGAATGCAGGAATTTTTCGAGTTGCTTTTCTCCGGCGGCGCGTAATTCTGCTGCGCGCGCTTTGCGGATATCCTTGGGGATTTGCGGCATTTTGGCCGCCGGTGTGCCGCTGCGCGAGGAGTAGGGGAAGACGTGCAGGTAGGTGAGCTCGGCTTCCGACACCAGCTTCAGTGTGTTGGAAAACATGTCGTCGGTCTCGGTTGGAAATCCTGCGATGATGTCGGCGCCGAAGACGACGTCGGGGCGAAGGGTGCGCACCTTGTCACAGAAATCGAGCGCGTCCTGACGCAGATGGCGGCGCTTCATGCGTTTCAGTATCATATCGTCACCTGCTTGCAAGCTGATATGGATATGCGGCATCAGGCGCGGTTCGTCGGCGAGCAGGCGGTAAATGTCGTCGTCCACTTCCACTGCGTCGATGGAGGACAGGCGCAGGCGTTTTAATTCCGGCACGAGGGCGAGCAAGCGGCGCATCATCTGGCCGAGCGTCGGCGCACCCGGCAAATCCTTGCCGTAATCGCTGATATCGACGCCGGTCAGGACTACTTCATGATAGCCCGATTCCACGAGGGCGCGCACTTCACTGACGATATTGCCCATCGGCACCGAGCGGCTATTGCCGCGTCCGAATGGAATGATGCAGAAAGTGCAGCGATGGTCGCAGCCGTTTTGCACCTGCACGAATGCGCGCGCGCGGCCCTCGAATGAGGTGACCATGTGCGAGGCGGTTTCCTTGACCGACATGATATCGTTGACCAGCGCTTTCTCGGTGTTTTCAATTACGAATTCGTAGCCGCTTTTCTCCAGTTTTTCCTGATTGCCGATGACCTTGTCGACCTCGGCCATATTCTTGTACATATCCGGATGCGCCTGCGCGGAGCAACCGGTGACAATGATTTTAATATTGGGGTCGGCCTTGCGCGCCTTGCGGATGGCTTGACGCACCTGACGTTCGGCTTCGGACGTCACGGCGCAGCTGTTGAAAATAATGGCGCCTTCGAGACCGGCGGCTTGGGCCTGCTGCTTGATGACTTCGCCCTCATAGGTGTTGAGGCGGCAGCCGAAATTGACAACTTCGACGGTCATAATTCCATCTCGCCTTCAAATTCAATCTGTACCGGACCGTGCAGGAATACGCTTCCGTCATTGTCCCAGCGCGCCATCAGCGTTTGCGCCGCGGGCGGATTTTGCAGTGAGAGCGTGTGGTACTTGTCGTTGATCAGCAGCTCGCGGCGCACGGCGGCGACTTTCACGGCGCAGGCGGCGGTGCCGCAGGACGCGGTTAAGCCCACGCCGCGTTCCCATACGCGCATGGTGATGCTGCCCGATGTCGGGTTGCCGGTGACATGGGCGATGCTGACATTGACGCCCTTGGGGAATACGGGATGACGCTGCAATTGCGCGCCGACTTTTTCAATGCGGTGGATGAGGTCTACGTCCTTCACAAAAAACACCACATGCGGATTGCCCATGCTGATGCAGGTCGGATCGCTCAGGCCTTCCATTTCCAGCGGCATATGCGCGGTGTCGAGCGGTTGCGACAACGGAATAGCCTGCCACTTGAAGTGCGGCATACCCATATTGACGGTGACTAAGCCGGTGGCTTCTTTCCAGCCGGGCTGGCCTGCGCCCCAGAGATTTATTTCGCACGGAAGCGTAGCAACATTGGTCTGTACGACAGCGTTGCCGAGATGTTTTTCCTGCATGACCAGCCAGCCGATGCAGCGCGTGGCGTTGCCGCAGGCATCCACTTCGCCGCCATCGGCATTGAAGATGCGCATGAATACGTCGGCTTCGTCGGACGGTTCCATGACGATGACCTGATCGCAGCCCGTGGTGACCTGATTGGTGCGCGCAGCAATCTTCCTCACCTGTTCCGATTTCAGGCAAATAAAATCCGTGCGGGCGTCGATAACGACAAAGTCGTTACCCGCCCCGTTCATTTTGATAAATGGCAGTGGCATACACTATCTATAGCGGGCTATTTGGTTTATGCAATTGGGAAACGTCTGTTTTTCCGGTCAGCAACCGGTGGGCGGAACAAAATAATTCATTGTTATTGTTTAACAATGCCGCCTTGTTCTGGCCCTTTGGACGGGCGGCTCATGCGTGCCCATTTTCCATAGTCGTCGCTGTGGTTCATGCCCTTCAGTTCACTGGAGATCGCTGAAAAGATATCGGCGGCTTCCAGATTAATCAGGGACTGTGCCCCATTGTTCTCGTGCAGATTGTTGACCGCCATAGTGATCAATGTGTTCTGGCGGCGCTCTCTGGCATTGGGCGTTTCACTTTTGATTGGCGGGAAAATATTGTCCTGCGCTTCAAGGTGCGTTCTCAGGTTACCCATGAGTCTTTCGTAAGGGACGGCATTAATGATCATGATGACCATACCTGTGGCTTCATCGATGGTGACAGGTTTTTTGGGAGGGGTGCTGTCTTCGGGCTTGCCTTTATCGCCGCCTTTGCCGTCTTTGTCTCTACCCCACTTGAACCATGCCATCGGATGCTCTTTACAGGTTAGCGGCTAATCACACATCGAGTTGTTCAAGGAGAACTTTGCCCTGCTGGGATGTCTGTTCCTGAATGAAATTGAAGCGGTGCTCCGGCTTGCGGCCCATGAGCTGCTCGACGCGTTCGCGCGTCGGCTCGATGTCGTCTTCTTCGATCATGACGCGCAGCAGAATGCGGGTGCCGACATTCATGGTGGTTTCCTTGAGCTGTGGCGGGGTCATTTCACCTAGACCTTTGAAGCGGCCGATTTCCACCTTGCTGTTGCCCTTGGCGAATTTGGCGATGACATCGGCTTTTTCCGCATCGTCCTGCGCGTAATGGGTGATGGTGCCGATGGTGATGCGGTAGAGCGGCGGGCGGGCGAGATAGAGGTGGCCGCCGCGGATGAGCTCTGGCATTTCCTGATAAAAATAGGTCATCAGCAGCGAGGCGATATGCGCGCCGTCGACGTCGGCGTCGGTCATGATGATGACTTTTTCGTAGCGTAGCGCATCGTCGCTGTAATGTGTGCCGGTGCCGCAGCCGAGCGCCAGCAACAGATCGGCGAGTTCCTGATTGGCTTTGATTTTGTCGAGCGATGCGCTGGCAACGTTGAGGATTTTACCGCGCAAGGGGAGCACGGCCTGCGTCTGGCGGTCGCGCGCCTGCTTGGCGGAGCCGCCGGCGGAATCCCCTTCGACGATGAATATTTCGGTGCCGATATTGGCGGAGCTGGTGCAGTCGGCGAGCTTGCCGGGCAGGCGCAGTTTCTGTGTGACCGCTTTGCGGCTGACTTCTTTTTCGGCCTTGCGGCGCAGGCGGTCTTCGATGCGTTCAACGACGCAGGCGAGCAGCTTGTTGCTGTTGACCGGGTCGCCGGAGAGGTAATGATCGAAATGATCGCGCATCGCGTTTTCAACGAGGCGCGCCGCTTCGACATTGACCAGCTTGTTCTTGGTCTGGCCCTGAAATTGCGGGTCGCGCATGAACAGCGACAGCACGATGATCGCGCCGCCTAAAATATCTTCGCTCTGCGCCTGTGCGATTTTCTTGTTGGCGACGAGTTCGCCGTAAGCGCGGATGCCCTTGCCGATGGCTGAGCGCATGCCCGATTCATGGGTGCCGCCTTCGGCAGTGGGAATGGTATTGCAATAGGTGCTTTCGTAGGATTCTTCGTCCACCGGCCAATGGATGGCCCATTCGACGCGGCCCATTTTGGCGGGGAGGTCGGCTTCGCCGCAGAACGGTTCGGCCACGACGGTGGCACGCCCATCGAGCTGCTGGGTCATGAAATCGCGCAGGCCACCGGGGAAATGGATGATTTCTTCGGTGGGGACTGTCGAGCCTTCCGGCAGCAGCGACGCATCGCACGTCCAGCGGATTTCAACGCCGCGATAGAGATAGGCTTTGGAGCGGGCGAGTTTGTAGAGCTTTTCTGGCCTGAATTTGGCTTTGCCGAAAATATCGGTGTCCGGGCGGAAGGCGACGGTGGTGCCTTTGCCTTTCGGGTCTTGTCCGAATTTCTGCAATTTATTGGTGGGTTCGCCGCGGGAGTAGGACTGGCGGTAGATATTCTTGTCGCGCACGACTTCCACTTCGAGATAATCGGACAGGGCGTTGACTACCGAGATGCCGACGCCGTGCAGACCGCCGGATGTGTCATAGACCTTGCCGCCGAACTTACCGCCGGAATGCAGCATGGTGAGGATGACTTCGAGTGCGGATTTTTTAGGGAATTTGGGGTGCGGGTCGATGGGGATGCCGCGGCCATTGTCGCGCACGACAATGACGTTATCGGGACGCATTTCCAGTTCGATCCTGCTGGCATAACCGGCAACCGCTTCGTCCATGGCATTATCGAACACCTCGTTGACGAGATGGTGCATGGCGGTTTCGTCCGTGCCGCCGATATACATGCCGGGGCGACGGCGAACAGGCTCAAGTCCTTCCAAAACCTCGATATCTTCGGCGGTGTAGGACTGATTTTTAGGTTGCTGTTTGCTACTGAATAAATCACTCATGCTTGATGGTAATAGCAGGAAACCAGCGGATTTCAAGGGTTTTAGAGAGTCCGCATGTAATTTCTTCGCAAACGCAGGAAGGGCTTTTCTATCAGCCGGTAGGTAAGCGCGCTTAAGGCCATGACAAACGGAAACGCGACCAGTATAGCGACCACCAGCCGGTAATAAAAGTCCTCCGGCATGCCCACGCGGGTGGCGGCAAATATCACCAGAAACGGAATGATCTGGATATGGCCGAGATAGATGGAATAAGACCAGCGGCCCAGCGTGGACAGCATATGGTCGAGCCGGCGCGGGATGCTGAATTGCAGGTAGGCAATGATCATCAGTGAATAAAACAGCCCTTCCAGCGTCGGCAGGAATACCCACAGGACGCTATTGGAAAATGCCTCATCGTGATTCTGCAGGCCGCCCTGCAGGTGGATATAATGATAGAGCGCGCAGATGCCTGCGAGTCCCGCCAGCCCGATGAGGCGGAAGGTCTTTTTGTCACCGGGATTGCGCTGCTTCAGCCATTGTTCGACATAGTATATGCCGGTGCCGAGCAGGAACTGGTCGGCGCGGCCCACGATGGTCCAGTAAGACAGGTCACGCACCGTGCCCATCACCAGCCAGTGGCCGAAGCGGTAGGCCAGTAATACGCCAAGCACGACGAGGATAATGCGCGGCCCCCACGCGCGCAGCCCCATCAGCAGGACGGGGAAGGCGAGGTAATATTGCAGCTCGATATAGATCGTCCATGACAGGTCGGGATTAAAGAGCTTGGTAGTAATCTGCGACATAGTTCCCGCGTCCCACAATCCGATGGATTCGCAGAAGCCCCAGAACAGCAGCAGGGGGAACAGGCGGAGTATCCGGTTGGCCCAGAATTTGCCGATATGCACATGCCGCCGGTCGATCAGGTAGGTAAAGATATAGCCGCTGATGCACATGAACAGCGCCACTCCGGTATGGCCTTGCTCCAGCCATGAAAAGAACGGCGCCAGCGCGCTGTACTGAACGTCGCCGCAATTCTGCAGGCAGCCGGGGCGGAAATGGGTGAAATGCCACAGGAACACCATGAACGCGGCGAGCCCGCGCATATGGTCAAGATTGGACAGGTATGAGTTGTTACTGGATTGCATGGAACGACACTTTATGCATAACAGTTTAAGTACCGGTTAATTCGCCGCCTTTAAATTGCCGATGTCGGAAACCAGTTTCTTGATGACGGTGATTTTATCGTCCACGCTTTTCCATTCATGGGCGAATACCAGCTTCTGATCGGGGCGGACTTTGAGGGTGCGGATATTGCGGTCGACATAGGCCAGCAGCGCTTCGGGATTGGCGAACAGATTGTTGCGGAAGGTGATGACGGCGCCTTTGGGGCCGACATCGATGCGCTCGATTTCGGCGCGCAGGCAGAGCAGCTTGATGCTGAGCGTGGCGATGAGGTGGGTTACTTCTTCGGGCATTTCGCCAAAGCGGTCGATAAGTTCGGCGGCAAAGCTGTTGATGTCGGCTTCCTCGGTCATTTCGGCGACGCGGCGGTACAGACCTAAGCGCAGTTGCAGATCGCCGACATAGGTTTCCGGGATCAGCACGGAGATGCCGAGATTGATCTGCGGGCTCCAGTCCTGCGTCTGGGGGATGACTTCGTCGGTCTGCTTGTTGCGGATGCGCTCGTTTTTCAGCGCTTCTACCGCATCTTCCAGCATTTGCTGGTAGAGCTCGATGCCAACTTCACGGATATGGCCGGATTGCTCTTCGCCCACGAGATTACCGAAACCGCGAATATCCATATCGTGGCTGGCCAGCGTAAATCCGGCACCGAGCGTATCGAGCGTCTGCATGACTTCTAACCGGCGGGTGGCATTTTTGGTGAGTTGCTTATGGTGCGGCAGGAGGAAATAAGCGTAGGCGCGCGTCTTGGCGCGCCCGACGCGACCGCGCAGCTGGTAGAGTTGCGACAGGCCGAACAGATGGGCGTTATGGATGATCATGGTGTTGGCGGTCGGGATGTCGAGGCCGGATTCGATGATGGCGGTGGAGAGCAGCACGTCAAATTTTCCGTCGTAAAAATCATTCATGATTTCGTCGAGGTCGGAGGCAGGCAATTGCCCGTGCGCCACGGCTACCTTGGCTTCCGGCACGAGTGTTGCCAGTTGCGTTTTCAATTCGGCAATGTCCTTGATACGCGGTGTGACGACGAAGCATTTGCCGGTGCGGTGCATTTCGCGCAGCATCGCTTCGCGCACGATAACGCCGTCATAAGGAATCACAAAACTGCGCACGGCGAGGCGGTCAATCGGTGGGGTGGTGATGAGTGACAGGTCACGCACGCCGGTCAGCGCCATTTGTAATGTGCGCGGAATCGGTGTGGCCGAGAGGGTCAGCACATGCACGTCGGATTTGAGTTCTTTTAGTTTTTCTTTTTGCGCGACCCCGAAATGCTGTTCTTCATCGACCACCACCAGCCCCAGATTTTTGAACTGCACCTGTTTGGACAATAATGCGTGCGTGCCGATAACAATATCGACTTCGCCCTTGGCCAGCAATTCGCGGGTTTCCTTTTGGTCTTTGGCCGACACCATGCGCGAAAGCTGGCGCACCGTGACCGGGAAACCGGCGAAACGGTCGCGGAAATTGCGGTAATGCTGGCGGGCGAGCAGGGTGGTGGGCGTGATGACGGCGACCTGTATTTTCTGTTCCAGATTGCACGCGGCTACGAAGGCAGCGCGTAGCGCCACTTCGGTTTTGCCGAAGCCGACATCGCCGCAGATGAGGCGGTCCATCGGTTTGCCGGAGTGCAAATCCTCCAGCACTTCGCTGATGGCACGGGCCTGGTCTTCGGTTTCGACATACGGGAAGCGCGCGCAGAAATCGTCATAGGTGCCGACCGGCGTTTCGATGACGGAGCCTTTTTTAATGAGGCGTGCGGCGGCGGTTTTGAGGAGGGCTTCGGCTGCGATCTTGATGCGCTGCTTGAGCTTGGCCGTACGCGCCTGCCACGACGCGCCGCCGAGCTTGTCGAGCTTGACGCCTTCATCTTCAAGGCCGAAGCGCGATACCATTTCGATATTTTCCACCGGCAGGAATAATTTATCGTCATCGGCGTAAATCAGTTTCAGGCAATCATGCGCTGCGCCGGATACGGTGATGGTAATCAGCCCGTCGAAACGGCCAATGCCGTGCTCCTTATGCACCACCAGCTCGCCCTCAGCAAAGTTGGCGGATTCGGCGAGGAAGACGTCGGATTTTTTCTTTTTGGGACGCGCTCGCGCAATGCGTTCGCCCAGCACATCCTGTTCGCTTAAGATTAAATGACGGTCGGTTTCGAAACCGTTTTCAATCGGTACCACGGCAAGCCCGATGGATTTGCCACGCACGTCTTTGGCCTCTGACCATGTGTCGATTTTGACGCAGTGGAAATTGCGTTCCATCAGGAGTGTCTGCACGCGTTCACGCGAGCCTTCGGTGAAGCAGGCGAGCAGGGTGGTTTTGTTTTTGGCGGCTGCGCCGTCGACGCTGTCTTTCAACTGGTCGAACGGGGTGCGGTCGGCCTGACCCTGCGTGAAGCGGATGGATGGGCGGTAGCCAACGGGTACGCTATTCAGTGTGCCTGCGGTTTCGGCGAAGGGAGAGAACACGGCGCAGGGTTTTGTGGCGAGCGTCTTTTCCCATGCAGTTTCGGTGAGGAAGCAACGGTCGGGCGGCACCGGATTGTAAGTGGCACCGGCGGCAAAACTGTTTTTGGCGCTGGTGGTTTTCAGTGCGTTGACGCGTGCTTCGTAATAGTCGCGGATGCTTTCCTGACGTTCTTCGATGGCGGTTTGCGCTTCGACATCCAGCGTTACCAGCGAATTGCCGCAATAATCGAACAGCGTTTCGGTCTGGTCATAGAAGAGCGGCAGCCAGTGTTCCATGCCGGGATAGCTGCGCGCCGACGAGATAGCTTCATAGAGCGGGTCGTCCTTATGCACGGCACCGAACAGATCGCGGTAGGATTCGCGGAAATGTTCGATGGTCTGTTCGTTCAGCAGCACTTCACTCATCGGATAGAGCATGACTTCGTCGATGTTGCCGTGCGTGAGCTGCGTCAGCGGATCGTAGGGTCGGATGCTTTCTAAATCGTCACCGAAGAGGTCGAGGCGGATGCCTTCATTGATACCGGCCATGTTGTTTTTGGGCGGCATGATGTCGATGATACCGCCGCGCACGGCGAATTCGCCCGGTTCCATCGCCTTGCCGCTGCGGCGGTACCCCTGCGCCACGAGATAGGCCATCAGCGCGTCGTGGCTCAGCGTTTTGCCTTTGCGGAAGGAGAATACCACATCTTTCATTACCGCGCGGGGCGGCAGTTTCTGGATGGCGGCGTTGGCGGTGGTGAGCACGATGCGCGGCTTATCATTGGTAGCGGCGGCGAGCATCGCCAGCGTGTGCATACGGCTGGCCATCAGGTCGGGCAGGGGTGAAGCGCGGTCGTAGGGCATGCAGTCCCATGCCGGGAAGCGCAGCACTTCCGCCTGCGGGACGAAGAAGGCGAGCGCCTCTGCCATCATGTCGAGGCTGCGGTCGTTGATAGCGATATGCAGGAGATTGCCGGGCTTGTCGGTAAGCTGCCTGCGTCCCGTGAGCAGGTCGGTGAGCACAAGCGCTTCCGCTCCGGCGGGGACTCCCGCCAGCGTCCAAGTGCCTTGTGCCTTGTGGTTGGTGCCTTGTGATATGGGAAACGAGCTATTCATTGGATATTTGTTTGCATGGTCTAGGCACTAAGCACTAGGCACAAAGCACTTCAGTTTTTCCAACAGCGGGACGTATTCCGGCGCGCTGGGTGTGGTTTTTCCGGTCAGCCAGTCCCAGATATCGGCGTCGTCTTCGTCCAGGAGCCGCTCATAGAGCGATAATTGGGCGGCGTCCAGCTGCGAAATCCCGGTCTCGGCGAAATGGCCGAGCACCAGGTCCGTTTCCTTGCAACCGCGGTGCATGCTGCGGTATTGCAGGCGTTTAAGGTGGATTTCCGGGCTCATAGTATTGTTTTTATTGGCAATTAATCATTTATTCACTTTATTGATTTAGCCTGATCACAACGCATATGCTAATTGATAAGGTTAATTCAATATGATGCTGGGCCATCGCAGCAACGACGCTGTCATCACCATTTGCCAGAATAATCTGACAAAGTCGATAGAAATTACCGACATGAACAAGGTCGGCGAAGAGCTTCTGGGCTATCATGGCCGCGAGCTGGTGGGCAAGCCGCTGTTCCATATCCTGCCGCCGCGTATTGCCAGCATGCTCAAGGAATATGTCGAATTCGAAGCCGACGCAAACGATGTCGGGCAGGTATTGTCGAAGGTTCAGAGTTTCAGCACCATCACCAAAGAGGGCAAGGAAAACGGCTACCGCCTCAAGGTGGTGCGCACCGAATCGACCAATAACAGCATCTCCTTCAACCTCGTGTTGCAGGACAAAACCGGCCTGCGCAAGAACGAAGCGCTGCGTAAAGCCATTCAGGATAATTTCCGCGGCCACGAAGTGCTCGACCCCGATACCGGCCTGCCGGATCGCTACTCACTGACTAAAGATATCGAGCTGATGAGCTATTATAATAACAAGAGCGATATGCGCTCCTGCTTCGGTATTTTACAGCTCGACCATTATGATGAGCTGCTGTCGCAGTATGGCCGCCCGGTCTGCCACAACATTGTAAAGCATATCGCGCTGCTGGCGCGTAACTCGTTGCGTCCCGACGACGTGGTGGGCGTGATCAGCTATAAGCGTATCGGTGTATTACTGCTCGATACCTCTTTGGAATCGGCCCGTATGGCGGTCAACCGCCTGCGCTGGCAGATTGCCGCCAACCCGTACCACCTGCCGGATAAAACCAGCGTGGGGCTCTCCGTCAGCATCAGCTTCTGCCGTATCGGCGGACGCGTCAGCGAAAAGAGCGTGATGGATAATTGCGAAATGGCGCTGGAAATGATGGGCGCTACCGCCGTCAACGTGCTCACCGAAGTCGATGACGCGGACATGCGCAAGTCCGAAGAGCAGAAGCAGAACTAACCTACCTGTTTTCCCAATCGTCCTGCGATATCCTGAATGCATTGCCATGCCACGCGCCCCGAGCGGCTGCCGCGTGTGTTCGACCATAGCAGCGCCTGTTCCTGTAAGGCTTCGGGCGTGATGTAGAGCTTGAAATGGCGGGCGTAGGATTCCACAATCGAGAGATAGGTGTCCTGCGAACAGGCATGGAAACCGAGCCATAATCCGAAGCGGTCGGACAGCGAGATTTTTTCTTCCACCGCCTCGCCGGGATGGATGGCGGTCGAGCGTTCATTCTCTATCATCTCGCGCGGCATCAGATGGCGGCGGTTGGAGGTGGCGTAGAATAAGATATGGTCGGGGCGGCCTTCGATGCCGCCTTCCAGCACGGTCTTGAGGGATTTATAGGTGTGGTCGCTGCCGTCGAAGGAAAGATCGTCGCAGAACAGGATGAAGCGGCGGATGACCCAGCCGCGCAGCGCCTGAATTAGTTGCGGCATGGTTTTAATGTCCTCGCGGTGGATTTCCACCAGCACGACGCTCTTTGGGATTTGCTTGTTGATATGCGCGTGGATGGCCTTGACCAGCGAGCTTTTCCCCATGCCGCGCGCGCCCCAGAGCAGGGCATTGTTGGCGGAATAGCCCTTCGCGAATTGCAGTGTGTTGGCCAGCAGCGTGTCGCGCACTTCGTCAATGCCCTTGAGCAGTTTGAGATCGAGATGCTGCGTTTGCGGCACCGGTATCAGGTCTTTGCTTTCGGCGTTCCATGTGTAGGCGTCGGCATCCTTGACGTCGATCTTGGGTTCGGGCTGCGGGCCTAAGCGCTCGATGCCCTGCGCGATGCGCTGGAGTATGCGTAGTTCGTCCTGATCGGCCATATCAGCCTGGTCCTTTCTGCATGATGGAGCGGCTGGTCTCGGATACGCTGACATGATCCGGCGCCGGGCAGAGCCCCTGTATGATTTCGTTTAATCCCTGCTGGTGCGGTGTTAACGCATAATCTGCATCCTTGCCGGGTTTGGAACGGTAGAGCGCGGCGTCAATAAATTCGCGTATTTCATTTTCCGCAGGCATGTGCAGACCCTGCACACCTTGCTTGACCAGTTGCTCGTATAAATCTTTGCAGCCGCGCGTCGGGTCTTTGAGCAGTTTGCGGTGCTGCACGAAAATACGCGGCATCTCGCGCGTGGCGGTGATCATGCCTACTGCATAATGCTCCCACAGAGCGAGGCTGTAGGGCACGGGAATATGGTAGCGTTTTTCGAGGGACAGGGCAATTTCGATGGGGTCGCGGTGGACGATGACGGCCAGCGGGGCGTCTAAATAGGGACGCCATGCCGGAAGCAGCAGGCAGTGGCGCGGGTCTTTGAGCACCCACGGGCGTTTGGCGTTCATCAGCCCTACGAAGCGCTCAATGTGCCGGGCCAGCTTTTCGGGTATTTTATGGGCGTCCTGGAATTGCCATTGCCGCAAATCGTGCCAACTGCACCCTCTGGAGCCGAGAATGGCATCATTGAGCAGGAAAACCTCGGGGTGCTCCCAAAAACCCTTTGGATTATCTGCGTTTTTTCCATCAACTGCTATTTCCGGCCCCAGATACGCTCCCATCATATTGACCAGACGGGTCGTCAGTGAGGTGCCGGAACGGTGCATACCGAGAATAAGGATTTGCATAGAGTCTTATAAATTAGTTATTATATTTCTTTATATTACTATTCCATACTATAGCCAGTTCACAACCGCAATTTAACGTAAAGAGGGTCGGATTCGTTCTGGCCGAGCACCCATGAAAAACAGCTACACATTGTGGATAGTGTCACCGCCCGACCTTATATGGTCGCACGTGTTCGACGAGGTGGCACTGTCATTCCAGTCAGCCTTCAAGGCGCTGGGGCACAATATTGCCATTGTGACTGACCCGCGCCAGATTGAAGGCACGGCCATCGCGTTCGGCGTCAATCTCTGCCCGATGTATAATATCGCGCTTCCCGACGACTGTATTATTTTCAATCTGGAACAGGTGCATCCGTCCTCGCGTTGGTTTGCGCCGGGATACGGCTATGTCGAGCTGCTGAAGCAGCACCCGGTTTGGGATTATAATCGCCAGAATGCGGAGGCGCTGAAAAAATTCGGCGTTGAAGATGTCGTGCATTGCGGCGTCGGCTATATGCCGGAGCTGACGCGTATCGCCCGCAGCAAAGAGGATGTGGATATTGTGTTTATCGGCGGGCACCATCCGCGGCGGCAGAAAGTGCTGGATGATATTACAGCGTCCGGCATGAAGCTGCAGGAGGTGTATAAGGTGTTCGGCAGGGAGCGCGATAACTGGATTGCGCGCGGCAAGATTCACCTGAATATGCATAAAGAGCCTGCGAAGCTGTTTGAAATTGTGCGGGTGTCGTATCTGCTGGCCAATCACAGCTTCGTGATTTCCGAACAGCCCGACGATCCGGAAATGGCGGAAGCCTTCAAGGATGCGGTGGTGTTCTGCCCTTACGACAAGCTGGTGGAAACCTGCAAGCACTATTTGGTCAACCCAAAAGAGCGTAAGCGTATCGCTGAGGCGGGGTTCGAGATTTTCAGCAAGATGTCGCAGAAGGATTATCTTGCCAGCGCGCTGGAAGAACATCGGCGGGTCAATAGCGGCAAGCGCGCGCTGATTAAAATGAAGCGGCCCATGCTGCCGTCCGGTGAGTCGATGCCCAGCATATTCGTAGCCATTGCCAGCTACCGCGACCCGGAAATCGAACCGACGCTGGCCGATATGTTCGCCAAAGCCAAATATCCGGATCGCATTCGGGCAGGGGTGTGCCTGCAGACCGACCCGAAAGAGGATACGAAATGCACGATTAACCCGGCGCTGCGGCCCAAGCAGATCGGTATCCGCAAGGTGCATTACAAAGATAGCAAAGGCGCCAACTGGGCGCGCGATCAGGCTTTGCAGATGATGGATGACGAGGATTATGTGCTGCTGATCGACAGCCATATGCGCTTCGAGCCGAACTGGGATGAGGATATGCTGTCCATGCTCGCGTCCTGCCCGTCGGAAAAGCCGGTGCTGTCGGGTTATATTCCTGAATATAAACCACCAAATACAAGGGATTATCAGGCCGAGCACCTGCTGCGCATCAAAATTCGCAAGCTGGGCGCCCCGCGCGACCCGCAGCTCATACATGTGACGGGAAAATTTGTGTTTTTTGCCGAAGAACGGGCGGCTACGTTGTATCCTACGCCTTTCTGCGTAGCCAATTTCATCTTTACCCGTGCCCGTACTCTCAAAGACGTGCCGGTAGACCCCCATATCCATTTCTGGGGCGACGAAATCAACTTTGCCGCTCGACTCTGGACGCATGGCTATGATATTTTCCAGCCGAATCGCGTAGTCATGTTCCATTACTGGGTACGGCAGGATGAGTTTCACCTGCATAAGTACCGTGAGCATTTAACACCGGAAAATGCCCGCTCCATGGCCCGCCTCAGGCATCTGCTTGGCTTCAGGCGGGCGCAGGACGAAGAGGCGTTGGTGCATATAGATCGTTATGGTCTGGGTAAAGAGCGGGCACTGGAGGATTTATGGAAATTCGCCGGTATCGACTGGAAACGGCGCAAGGTTACGCAAGACGCAGAAGAAGGAATATGGAATATGGTGGCTCGTGAGAAGAGCATAAAGAAGGCAGCGGCTAAGAAAGCGGAAAAATCGGCACCAAAGGTATTGCCGCCGAGCAATCTGCCGCGCATCTTTGTGCAGATCGCCAGCTATCGCGATCCCGATTGTCAGTGGACGGTCAAAGACCTGTTTGAGAAAGCGGCGCATCCGGAGCGTATTTTTGTCGGTATCTGCTGGCAGTTTGACAAGAAAGAAGACGGCATCTGTTTTGAAGAGCCGTATCCTTATCCAGACCAGGTGCGCGTGCATGAGGTGGATGCCAGCCAGAGCAAAGGCGTATGCTGGGCGCGCAGCCTGGTGCAGAAATTATGGAAGGACGAGCAGTTCGTATTCCAGATAGACAGCCATATGCGCTTCGAGCCGGGCTGGGACGATATGCTGATCTCCATGTGGAACCAGTGCGAGAACGAGAAGGCCGTGCTGACCTGCTATCCACCGGGATTCACGCCGCCGAATAAGTTCGAGCGCCGATGGATTTTTGGCATGAGCGCGAAGCATTTTGATGATGACGGTATTTTCCTCATGCATGGCGCGCCGCCGTTTGAAGTCGGAAAAAATGAACCACCCAGGCCCATTCCCGGCGCATTCGCCAGCGCCAATATGCTGTTCGGCCCGGCCAGTATGCTCAGGGATATACCGTATGATCCGTACATTTATTTCTTCGGTGAAGAAATTACGATGGCGGTGCGTCTGTGGACACACGGCTATGATTTATACCATCCCAACCGCTTGGTGATTTTCCATGACTGGAATCGCAACAAACGCCCGACGCATTTTACCGATTTCCGCGACTGGAGAAAACTCAATGATGTGGCCTATAAACGCGTTCGCCATCTGCTGAATATCGAACGCACCACCGATCAGGCCGCACTTAAAGACCTTGCAAAATACGGTCTGGGACGCGCTCGCTCGCTGGATCAATACCAGAAATACAGCGGTATCGATTTCGCCCGCAAGAGCATCAGCGCCGACGCCCGCAAAGGCAGGTTTATGCCGGTGGCAAAACCTCCGGCAACCAAACTTATTCCTCCGAAAGCGCCCGCCATTCTCAAGGGCAGCGTTGGCAAAGACCCCAAGATATTCATCAATATCGCGAGCTACCGCGACCCGGAATGCCAATGGACGGTCAAGGATCTGTACGAAAAAGCCAGCAAACCTGATCGCATCAATGTCGGCATCTGTTGGCAGTTCGATCCGGTGGAAGACCAACATTGCTTTGAAGTGTCCACACGCCCCGAACAGGTGCGTATGCTGCCGGTCGACTGGCGCGAAGCCGAAGGCGTATGCTGGGCACGTTACAATACGCAGCAATTATGGGACGGTGAAGACTATACGCTGATGACCGACAGCCATATGCGCTTTGTCCCCGGCTGGGACGAGCTGATGATCAACGAGCTGGCGGCATGTGAATCGAACAAGCCGCTGCTCTCCTGTAGCCCGGTATCCTATACGCCGCCGAATAATCTCGGCACGCGCATGAACCCGACGATTCGCCGCGTGAAGCCGTTTTTCCCCGATGGTAATCTGCGCTGCCACGGTGAAATGCTCGACCGTCATCCGACGAAGCCGCTGAAGGGCGCGTTCGTCGTCGCCAACTTTATTTTCTCGCGTTCGGAAATTACGCCGGAAGTGCCGTATGACCCCTATCTCTATTTCGATCAGGAGGAAATTACCTATGCGGCGCGCCTGTACACGCATGGTTGGGATGTGTTCAGTTCGCGCAACCAGTTCCTCTACCATTTCTATAACGACAACAAGGCGCCGACCGGTTCGGTCAGGCCGTTACATTGGCGCGATCTGCGCAAGGAAGATGAAGCGCGGATTCATTTCCTGCGCGAGCGCGGGTTGAAGCGCTTCAACCATCTTACGCGCCACCTGCCATCTACCGATCCGGAAGTGATCAAGGAGCTGGATGTGTATGGATTCGGGCGCGAACGCACGTTCGATCAGTTCGAGCAATATTCCGGTATCGACTTTAAGAACAAGGTGGCGTCGGAACGCGCATTGCGCTGCCAGTTTATCGAAGATTTGCACACCTATCGCGATCGCCCGATTTTCATTCCTGAAATAGACGATCCAAAAGTGCGCGCCCAGAATGAGGCGCAAAATGTGATTGCCAAACAGGTCAACGCGCCGAAGGCCAATAATGATAACGGTGCAAAGCAGCCTGCAGCCAAAGCGCCGCCGGTCAGCGTTACCGCCCCGGTGGCGCCGAAGCAATTTAATCCCGCGCCGGTGAGAATTCTCGAACCGGGCGATTTCCTGCCATTCTTCGAGGTGGACGATACCAATAAAAAAGTACGCGCGATCGAAGTGTTCGGCGGCAAGTTCTGCATGTTCTTTTACCTGTCTGCCGAGAATCCCGAGTTCCTGGTACATTTCCTGCCGGAACTGGACAAGCAGGTGGAGCAGTCCAACCTACGGGAAGTCTGGCAGATGTTCATACTGGACGGCACTCCTGACAGGCTCAATGAAATCCGTGAGAAATATAAACTCACGCAGACCTTCTGCGCCGATCCGAATCGTAAGATTGCGCAGTCGCTGGGCATCTGCAAGCCGGGCGATTATTTCACGCCGGTGGGTTTTGTACTCAATCCCAACCTCAAGATTGAGCACCGCTCCGCCAATCTCGATCCGCTGAAACTGGCGGCATCTATTGTGCATGAATGCTCGGTTGAGAAAGAAAAACACCGCGAGAAATTCCAGAAGCCGGCGATATTCGCCGAAACCGCACCGGCGCTAATCGTGCCGGGTGCGCTGTCACCGGAATTATGCGCCAAGCTGATTCATGCTTTCCGCACCGGCCGCACGTTTGAAGGCACGGTAGGGGCCGAGCAGAGCAAGGCTTACCGGCCTGATACCAAAGTGCGCACCGATTTTATTGTCGAAGGTTCGCTGCTGGCGGAAGTCGATGACAAGCTGTCGCGCAGCTTCTTCCCGGAAATCAAAAAAATATTCGGGTTTGATGTCACGCACCGCGAATTATACAAGGTGGGACTCTATACCGGCGAGAAGAAAGGATTCTTCAAACAGCACCGCGACAATTTCGATATCCCGCTTGGCTATCGCCACATCGCCTCGACTATTCAGTTGAATGACGATTACGAAGATGGTGGCCTGCGTTTCCCGGAATATGGCGATAATATCTACCGTCCGGCGGCGGGCAGTGGCATCGCCTTTTCCTGCCAGACGCTGCACGAGGCATTGCCGGTTACCAAGGGCGAGCGGTTTGTGCTGGTGGGCTTCTTCCACGGCCCTGAAGACGAAGCGTTCCGGCGCGATTACGCGGCGGCCAAAGGGCTGCCGATGAAGCTGCATGATTATACGCCGACCTTGCGCAAATTCCCTGATTTACGCCAGAGCCGCGCCTTCTTTGACAAATGGCAGCAGAAAAATGTCAGTTATGTTGCCGGTGATGCCGAAAAATCTGCGGCTCCCGTAGTTCAGACGGAAAAGCCACTGCTGAATGTGATGGTCAATACCATCGGCAAGCACCAGCCGAAGAAGGTGTATGAATCGAAGTCGGGCATTGTGTTCGATGATTTCCTGCCGGAAGATATGTACGAGAAACTGAACAGCTTTGCCGTGACGACCGACTATGAACGCATCAATACGCACGGCAAATCAACGCGCGCATGGCACGTGCATGACGGGTTCCCGTTGCGTAGCTGTAAAAATTACTTCTACCACGCCTTTGAGGAAGAAAAGCCCAAAGGCGACTTTGTCTATCCGACCAACACGCCTATCGACATGTTCATGGACAATATTCTGGCGATACAGCCGCAGGTGCAGCATCTCGTCGGCAAGCCGAAGGATGTATGGGGGCATTTTTCGGTCACGTCGTGGATTTATCCGCACGGCACCGGTCTTTCGATGCATGATGATGGTTCAGGCGTATATACCGGCGCCTACGTCTATTTCCTCAACCCGCAATGGCGTCCGCACTGGGGCGGCCTGCTGCTGCTGGCCGATGAGGAAGCCAATAAGAAAGTGCACGAATACCGCAGTAAGATAGACCAGATGGATTACTACCAGCGTAAATGGCTGCATGCCAATCCGCTGGATGAAATGCTGATGGAGCACGGCTTCGCGCGCTGTATTTTCCCCAAGCGCAACCGGATGGTATTTATTGCCAACAACGCCTACCACATGGTAACGAGGGTTAACGAGCAATCCGGCGATAATGTTCGCATGTCACTGGCCGGGTTCTTTAACCATAAAAAGAAGAAGTAGGACGAATGAGTACATTGAAAGAACTCGCCAGCCAGAGCAATGCCTGGCCGTTTCAGGAAGCATTAGCGATACTGGAGCGTTACAAGGACAAGCCTCCGGCTAAGGGTTATGTGCTGTTTGAAACCGGCTACGGCCCGTCGGGACTGCCGCATATCGGCACGTTCGGCGAAGTTGCCCGCACCACGATGGTGCGCCGCGCATTCGAAGCCATCAGCGATATTCCCACCAAGCTGATCGCCTTTTCCGACGATATGGACGGCCTGCGCAAAGTGCCGGACAATCTGCCGAACAAGGACATGATCGCTGCCAATCTCGGCAAGCCGCTGACGTCAGTGCCCGATCCGTTCGGCACGCATGACAGCTTCGGCGCGCATATGAATAACCGCCTGTGCCAGTTCCTCGACCATTTCGGGTTTGAGTATGAATTCAAAAGCTCGACGGCCACCTATAAATCCGGCGAGTTTGATAAAACATTGCTCAAGCTGCTGGAAAATTACCAGCAGGTGATGGATGTCATGCTGCCCACGCTGGGTGAAGAACGTCAGCAGACCTACAGTCCGTTCCTGCCGGTCAGCCCGCGTTCCGGTAAGGTCCTGCTTGCTAAGGTATTCGAGACGAGCGTCAAGAAAGGCACCATCGTTTACGAGGAAGAGGACGGCAGTAAGGAAGAAGTGCCAGTTACCGGCGGCCATTGCAAAATGCAGTGGAAACCCGATATGGGCATGCGCTGGGCGGCACTCGATGTCGATTACGAAATGTACGGCAAGGACCACCTGACATCGGCGGAACTCTACAGCGCTATCTGCAGTATCGCCGGTGGCAAGCCGCCGAACCAGTTCATGTATGAACTGTTCCTCGACGAGAAGGGGCAGAAGATTTCCAAGTCCAAAGGCAATGGGCTAACCATCGACGAATGGCTGCGCTATGCACCGGCTGAGTCGTTGAGCCTCTATATGTTCCAGTCGCCGCGCAAGGCGAAGCGCCTTTATTTCGATGTTATCCCGCGCGCCGTGGATGACTACCAGACGTTCCTTGAGAAGTTTGAAAAGGAAGAAGCGCTGCCGCAACTCAATAATCCGGTGTACCATATCCATAGCGGCAAGCCGCCGAAGTCGGAAGGTATCCCCGGCTTCAACCTGCTGCTGAACCTTGCCGGTGTGGCGCAGGCGGAAGACCCGAAAGTATTGTGGGGCTATATTGCGCGCTACATGCCTAATATGTCGCCCGCGACGCATCCTTTCCTCGATCAATTGGTCAAGGGCGCGGTCAATTATTACCACGACTTCATCAAGCCGACGAAAAAATACCGCTTGCCGACCGAGCTGGAAGCCAAGGCGCTCAGCGAACTGGCCGACTGGCTGGAAAATGCGCCGGATACGGTGACAGCGGAAGAAATGCAGACGGAAATTTATGAAATCGGAAAAAAAGATTTCGCTGATAATCTCAAGGCATGGTTTGCCGCAATGTATGAAACATTGCTCGGACAGCCGCAGGGCCCGCGTATGGGTTCGTTCGTGGCGTTGTACGGCAAGGCCGAAACAGTGCGTCTGCTACGTCGCGTGCTGGCCAAAGAAAATCTGGCGGCGTAACGTTCATGCCATCACAGCAGTCTTTACCCGCATCACCGGTGATGCAATCCATCACCGGCCTTTCCGGCATCATCGAGCGCTATGACGCGATCATCATGGATTTGTGGGGTGTCATTCATGACGGCACGCATCTCTATCCCGGCGTGCGTGAAGCGCTGGTCAGCCTGAAAGAGAAGGGCGTTAAGGTCATAATGCTGTCTAATGCGCCGCGCCGTGCCCACAAGGTCGCAAAAGTGCTGGGCGAGCTGGGTATTGAGCCGGAATTGTATCACGCGGTGCTATCGTCGGGCGAGGCGGGTTACCATCGGCTGGCAGAGGCACCTGCGGAAGCGGGACGGCGTTATTATTATATCGGGCCGACCAGGGACGAAGACGTGCTCGACGGGCTGGATTTCACGCGCATGAAGGATATCCGCGATGCGGACCTTATCATCAATGTCGGATTCGGCAGCGAGGAGCAGTCTACCGATGACTGGATGCCACTGCTGCGCGAAGCCAAAAGCCTCAAAGTACCGATGCTGTGCCTCAATCCCGATCTTGAAGTGGTGAAGCAGACCGGCGAACATTTCCCCTGCGCGGGCGTGATTGCCCATGCCTACCAGAATATCGGCGGTGGGGTGCTGTGGTTTGGAAAACCCTATGCGGAAGTCTATGAGCAGTGCATGGAAAAACTGGGCGCTATTCCCAAGTCCCGCGTGCTGGCCATCGGCGACAGTTTGGAGACGGATATTCCGGGTGCGCAACATTTCGGTGTTGATTCCGTACTGGTGACCGGCGGCATACTCCGCAAAAACACCCCGGCGCAGATTGCCGCGATGTGCCATGAACTCAGCCTCAGGCCGACGTATATCCTGCCGCAACTGGTGTGGTAATCACGCCTTCCCCTCGAATGTTTTTCGGGGATCGCCGGGAATTTCCTGTGTATTGATATTCCATGACAGGGTGAGGCGGGGGCGGGCGCCGAAATAGGGATTCACGCAATGCATGACCTGCCCGGGGAAGATAATCATTGAGCCGGGTTTCATGTCGGGAACCAGAAGCCGCGTCATGTGGCCGGGATGGTGCTGGCAGCAATAGCTGAGGCGCGGGTCGGCAAAATAAAATTTTCCCATCAGGCGGTCTTTCGGGTCTTCGTCGCCCGGATCGAGCAGATAGACAATGCTGGCCTGCGCGCGGATATGGCTGTGCGGGATGCAGTAATCGTTCGTCCGGTAGACATTCCCCCAACTGGCATCGACATAGGTTTTATCGGTTTTCAGCATACGCTTGAACATTTCGATGGCGCGCGCATGCAGGTGCTGAGCGGCTGGGCACGACCATTTCTCGATATGGTGTACTTTGGTGCCGCAGCTTCCACGCGGCAGTTGCTCTTTATGCGAGGAGGTACGCTCCAGCCGTAATATGGTTTCCCTCAGTGCGGGGTGGTAATGCTCGGTGTCGGTAAAGTGGGTAAGCCCGATCATTGGGTCGCCGACAGGCAGAATAGGCTGTGCGGAGGGCCAGACCTCTAAGTTAAGCGTGCTCATTTGGCGGCCCGCAGATGCACCTCAAGGAAGCCGAGCGTGTCTTTGGAGCGCCAGTTAAGCGGGCCTTCCGCGATGGCGATTCTTGCGCCCGTGGAGTCGACAAAGTAGGTGGTGGGCAATCCGCGTGTTTTCACCTTCTTGTAGGCGCTGGTTCCCATGTCAAAGTACGGGGTCAGGTGGCCGATCTTGTGCTTATCGTAAAATTCCCTGACCTTGGCGGCGTTGCCCAGCCCGTCCATGGTGATGGCCACGACCTTGAGGCCGCGGGCGGCGTAGGTTTTCTGGAGAAGGTCGAGTTCCGGGTATTCGTCAATACAGGCTTCGCACCAGGTAGCCCAGAAATGCACAATCGTCAGTTTACCCATATCCTGCGACAGGAGCCGGTCCTTGCCGGTCATATCTTTATAGAGAAGGTTGGGGAACTGCTTTGCCGGGAGAACCTGCAGGATGGACTGCTCTTCGGAAAAGGCCGGAACGGCG
>Ga0163144_10007636_pt1 | contig 23651 bp, 32 predicted proteins | sample OliLak19BULKMAT1_FD_123175 | JGI IMG/M metagenome (GOLD analysis project Ga0163144, IMG submission 123175) | Freshwater microbial mat bacterial communities from Lake Vanda, McMurdo Dry Valleys, Antarctica - Oligotrophic Lake LV.19.BULKMAT1 | ecosystem: Environmental > Aquatic > Freshwater >...
AATTAGAATTATTTAAAAATCCAATTACTTCATTAACTAATGTACCGAATGAGTCATTAGTATCAGATGACTGATCTATTTTTTCTATGCTCATAAGATTGTACCTCACCAGTATTTTTATTTACAAATTGAAGTGAATAACCTTTAGATTTAAAACCAATATATACTACTAATAAACAAATTGCACTACCTATTATTGAGGCTACACTTCTGTTTTGTTGTCGTGCTAATAATTTTAAAACATTAATTGTATCATAACTATATTTTATATTAAACATCTTCTCTTATGGCAAGTGCAACAGGGTGTATAGGTTTTTTATCTTTAGTAAAACCAGAATGTTTAACTATTATTTCTTTACCAATATATTTATTTCGATTTTTATAAAAATATTCTTTTTCAACAAATGAACCTGGGGCAGAAACTTTAAAAGTTCCTCCAGGAACAGTACACTCTAGTACAATAATTTCTACAATAGAATTATTAATACTAGTACTAGTGTCTTTAGTAATGTCTATAATTTTAAATTCTGTTTCAGTAAAGAATTTTATTTTAGTTAATTGATTAGATCTAACTCCAGGTTGATATTGTAAATTACTTGTACGGACTATTCCGCCTTCATAACCACTATCGATATACTTTTGAGTTAAATTCTTAGCAGCATTAAGATCATGAATCGGTAATGTTTTAATTATTTCAATATTTTTCTTATTGTCATAATACTTATATAACCAAGTAGATCTACTTAAATAACCAGTGTCTTTAGATATAATGCAATCATATAATATATACTTTATTTTTTCACTAATACCAGGACGATATTTTTTAATAGCACTAGTAGTGTCTTGTAATAATTGGCCATGTTGATAAAGTTCACCATCAAGATAATATCCTTTAGGTAAATGATTTATCTCAGAAATTATATGTTGCATTGTATCTATGATATTTCCCTTACGGGAATACATAACAATATTGCCTTTATTGTTTCTAGTTATTAAAGCTCTATGTCCATCAAGTTTAGGCTGAATAAAAGCAGGATATGTAATATTTTTAGCATTATTCAAAATAGACTTAGCAAGCATAGGCTGTAAAAATCCTAATGCATTTGTATTAGCTACAGCTGAATCAGCAGGACGGGATTCTTTATATCCTTCTTTTTTCTTTTTATTTACTCGGGCTTCTGCTTCAAATAAAGCTTGATAAAGAATAGTAGTTTCATTAGCTTTACCTATATTTTTACCTTCAGTTATTTCAGAAGATCTAAAAATAGGTATACTATCATCTCCAGTTTTATTAGATACTACAAGAAATACTTTACTTTGATCAATTTTAACTTGACAAGTCCATATTTTTATTTTACCTTTTTTACTTATAGCATATAAAGTTTCATTAAAATGTAATTTAGTCATTTTTTAAATTTTTTGTAAAAAGAAGATTTCTTCTCTTTGTGTTGGGGTATTATTTTTAGGGTATTAAGCCTTGTCAAACTTTTGACGATATGTTTCAGTCATTTCTAAAAACATATCTAAACTTAAAAGTACCATATGTTTATTATCAACATTACGTTCAATATATAGCCAATCTTTACCGTGCTTGTCTGCAAGCTTCCAGAGCTTCTTTAACTCACTTTTAGGAGCGGTAAACCCTGAAGTACTACCTTTTACTTTACATTCAACTACGAGCCTTGGGTGACGTATATCGCCATCTTGAAATTTGGCACCAGAATTAGCTGTTCTATTGAACCCAGAACCTAATTTAGATAAAACATAATCTTCTAAAGAATCCCCGATTTTTCTTTTATTCATTTTGTATTGATGTCATTAAATTGATCGTCAATATCTTCATCATCATCTAACTCAATAGATATATCACCATTAAGTTCAGGAAAATCAGGAGGCAAAACTACATTTGCTCCATTTAAAAGTGAATCTCCTAAAATATCCATTTTAATAATTTCTTTTTGAAGATTACCTAAATTTTGTTCTTCTTCTGAAAGTTTTAGTAGTGTTTCTAAATCATCATCATTAAACGAGGCTTTACCGTATGACATTCCTAATGCAAATATATTTTGAAGTATATTACTTACAGATACACTAAGAGATCCTATATCAAAAGGCTCCTTAATATTAAAGCTTAAAGCTTTAAGAGCTTCATTCATTATGACCATTTTAAAAACAGTTATGCTTATTCTTACATCATTAGCACAATGTTTTTCATTTTCTAAAAAAGCTTTGTATCTTTCTTTTAACTCAAATTGTGAGTTATAATTATATATAAGTATACTTAATTTTTTTGCTGTTTTAAGCGAAATTAAGTTGTCATCATCTTTATGTGCCAATTAAAGAACCTTTATCGTTTTTTAGGTATTACATCACAAGGTTTAAGTAAAATTTCTTTTATAGATTGAGATTCAAATTTAATATAATTTGTAACTATTTCAATAACAGTTGTATCAATAGATGTTTTATGATTAAGTATTACTTCTTCTATTGTATTATAAAAAAATACTTGTAAATTAGTAGTTACAATATATTTATTGGTTAATTGGAGCTTTTTCATTTATAGGCACTACAGCTGGTTTAATATCTTTAACTTCAAAAGGAATATTAATAGAAGGATTAGATATACAAGTTATAAAATAACGACTACCTGCTTCTAGAGATAAGCATAATGCAGGCATACTGCTATTAAGCATAAACTCTATAGCCTTATATTTTTTAATATTGCTAATTATAGAATTAATTAAACCACTTTTTACAGATATGTCAAATATACAGTTAGAATTTACAATAGAAATTTCATCAGAAAATGATCCATCATGAGTTAAAATACTCATTGTATCGGTCATTTTTTTATTAGTGATTCTAAGTGTTGACTCTGGAGAAGTATAAAATGCATCAGTAACTCCTCGTACTATTTCTTCTATATTTACGCAAATAAAATGAGTACTAGTATATCTATTTATGTGAGCAATTGTTTTTACTTCTTTTTGATAAATACTATCTTCAAGAAGAGGATGAAATATTTGAATTTTATTATTGGAAAATATTGGATCACTCATTTCATATCCAATAGAAGTTATAGTATTATATTGAGGACATTTAGCAATTAAATTTGCTTCCAATCCCCAATTATTAACTAATAATATATCTAAAGCTTTATGTACTAATACTATATCTTTAAAATAAGCACAAATATTAATAGGTATATTGTTTGTTTGACTTACACCTTGTGCATCAACAAATGATGCCATATAAGTATTAAGGATTGTATTAGTAAGAGATGATATAAGTAAAGATCTTCTTGCTATACTGTCAACAGTAAGAACTTTTCCTGCATTAAAGACACATACGGAATTTTTAGTAGCTATTACTCCTCCCAAATGAGTAATTTTTTCTAAATCGTCTATAGCAATTTTACCAAAATGTATGATTGGTGTAATACTAGATATGATAGGGTCCATACTAGTAAGTTGCATAGTTTTACGTCCTATTTTAACTTTAAGACCATTGTCTATTTCTAATTGGATATCATTATTAAGATTAGATGAAATAATTTGAAATAATTGAGCATTATCAAATGATATTTCTTTTTTCTTTACATTAGTTAAAGTAAAACAATTGCTATCAAGTTTAATAACTGCTGAAATTCTTCCTTTTCCATAAAGAGTAAATATAAGACAATTATTAACATCATCAATTTGAAGTAAACTAGGATTTGATTCTAAATCATTTTTAATTAATTTACTTATTCTACATAAAGAATCAATAGTAGAAGAGTTTTTATGCAGCGTAATCATTGTCTTGTATATAATTCCTGATGAAGTCTTCCTATGGATGAATTTAAAACTTTAATAAAGTCACCCATTGAATACCAAGCTTGTGACATCATTCTACTAATGACTTCAGCATCAGCAGCTTGAATATAAGTATCTTTGGCTAATACTCTACTAAAGTTATCTATTTCTGATTCAGTTATTTTAAGATTTTGACTTTGATCAGAAGAATTAATTAAAAGATCTCGTTGTTTTTTTATTTTAAAAGCATAATCGCTTTTAGTTATTTTACGCTGGTCTTCTGAGAATCTAGCCCAACCTTGTAAATAACCTATTAATTCTCCCAAAGAAACATGAATAGCTGATAAATGAAGAAGATCTTGATTCATTAAAGCTATATCATAACTGGATTCTCCATTTTGATATTTTTTAACTATTTTAAGACCTTCATGCATTTGAATAAAGTAATCTCCTACACTTAAATAAGAATCTATTGAGGGGAATTTTACACTTTCAATAGATTCAATATCAGCAATAAGATCACTCACTGTTTTTGGAATGCCATTTTCTTTCGATATTAGGTTCGTCATATATTGATTTTAGCAATTTAAATGAGTAATATTTTTGTTCTCTAAATATTGAATTTATTAAATCTTTATTACTGACAAGTTTAAGTTCCTGATTGTTTATATTAATAAATGTATCATTTTCAACCATATTATGCATAACGCAATATGTAAATATATCAAATAATGAATTTTTATTTAAAATACCAATATTTATTTTATAACTTTTTTTAATAGTATATTCTAATGAAGTTTTAAATTTTCCTTGAGTATCAAAAAAGTTAAATGGTACTATATTGTTTTCTTTGCATATAAAATTATATGCAGATTCTAAAAAAATAAATGCATTACTAAATGTAAAATCATCATGAATGTTTGAACAACAAAGTGGTAAATTTACTTCATGTCTTAAAGCTTCAAGTTTATCAAATACATTAGACCATGTTTTTAATATTCCTTTAATACTAATAAATATAGGTAAACATTTATAATCAAGTATAACTTGGTTTTGAAATTTTGCTTGCTTTTTTTTATCTACACAATCTTTAGGAATTAAAGATCCTGCATTTATTTCAGATTTTTTAGATATATTTAATTGAACAGATTGTTCTATCTTTTCTAACATTAAAAATGGACGATCAATAGTTTTAACGTCTAAACAATATATTACTAAATGCTTGATATAAGATTCAATTATAGAATAAAGATTAGCACATCTTTCTGCTAAATTTTCCATACGTAAATCTATTTTTTGTGATATATCTTTATTCTTATCCCAAGCAGGTAATGACATCATAATTTCATTTAAAATAAAATGAAAGTTAGTTATATTATTATGAGTAAAATCTATTGTATTTACGATAGATGAATCAAATAGAACATGTCTATTACAATTGCTATCTAAATGTATTGTAGCACTATTGTTAAAAAATCCATTTTTACAACTTAAAGAATCTGAAAGTTGTGAAATTTTTAATTCTGAATATCCATTATTAGATATTAAACCTATAGCTATTTCTAATTCTTTAAAATTAATATCTGTAACACAACCAGGAATAGAATCTTCTTTTCCTAAAGCAGTTTCAATTCTTGTTATTGCTGCACAACTAGAAACAAGATTATTTTCAAGTTTACTAATTAAAGCTCCTGTCCCATCACTTTTAAAAATACCGTCAACTATATTAATATCAAAATTATCAAAATTTGTATCTTTACATGTAATACTATAATGTTCTATTGCAACTTTATAGTGATACAATAACAAGTTATTACCAACAGGTACGGTCATGTAGCCAATAAGACAAGTTTCAAAATCTTTAAAAGTTATAGGTTCATAATTCGTCATACTTCTAATAAGTCTAGAGCTAACAATAGTCATATTACTACCAAGAGTTTCCCAGAAGTATGCAAGAGCTTCAGCATCATCAAATGGTAAAAACTCTGAAAGAAGATTGCTTTTACTTATTGAAATTTTTTGTTCTATTTCATAATAATATTCAGTAATACATGCATCAAAAGCTTGATTACTTCTGGGGGGATTTTTAGCTAATTTTGAAAGCATTTCACGTTGGTTACTTAAAATATCACGAGTATATCTTTTTTTTGTAAGCCAATCAAATGCTTTTTTAAAAGAATCATATGATTCTATTTTAAGATTAAAACGAACTTCTTTAATAAATTCAATAGGGTCACAGTTTTCATCTATAACATATGTATTATTATTTTGATTATTACTTATAGCAATATTTACAAATTTAATAAAATCAGAAATATTGCAAAATTCTTTATTTGTTCCAAATAAAGAACTTTTTAAAGGTAGTTCTAAATCGTCAATAGGATGAGACCCATCGATTATAGATTTACCTAAAATAACTGTATTTAAAGTATCATTTTTAGTATTTGCAATACTATTGTGTTCTACCCATGTAATATTTTTATCATTTTCTTCATGCTTTAAAAACCATCCTAATGTTTTTGCAATTAATACAAATTTAATTTTAAAAATTCCTTTAAGATTAGTAGCACTTCCAAACTCATTTATTTTGTTTGGAGCTAAAAACGTTAAACCTACAGCATTCATTTTCATACAGTAATTGTCTCTTTAATAGAAGGAATGTTTTTAGCTTCAATAGTTTTCTTAAGAGAAGAACATGCTATAGCAACATTTTGTTTCCATCTATTAAATTCATTTTTAGATATTTTTCTATTTAAATTTTCTATAGAAAATTGTTCAGCCATTAACTTAATTTGCAATTTTAAGAAAAAGTTACTTTCTTCAGCAAGCATATTGTATATATCTTCTTTATATAAAACGACAAATCCTCTAAGAGTAATAATATTAGATGAAATTCCTAAAGTAACCAAATTTTTACCATTAAGAGTAGAAATAATAGATTGCATATTCTTAGGAATAATTTCAGGTTTAATTGTCATAATATGACCTAAAATACTTATTGTAATAGCGTTTTTGATATTATCATTATCACTGGTTTTAGTATTAACTTGATTAATAATTTCAGTCCATATTTGATTTTTAACAAAATCGTCTTTAACTTCAATAGTAAGAAGTTCAATTTTTCTTTCTATATCTGTAGTAGTTGTTAATTCATAAATAAGTTCAAGGTCAGATATGCTTTGTTCTACATCGTTACCTTTAAAAAATGAACTAAATAAATCGACATTAGCACATATTAAACCATGTGCATTAGAGTCAATACCAGAAGAATTACTTTGAGCTATTCCAATAGGAATAGTCATTGTAAGAACTTGTTTAAACACTTCTTTAAGCTCTGTAAGTGCATGTGATTCGTCAAAATGACATCTAGCCATGTCAATAGCCCGATAGGCTAGAAGAGCCCTATAAACCATTCCAGCACGTCTGCCAGAAAGTTCTACATTGTATTTTTTAGACTCCATATCTTTACTAAATTTAGTAAAAAATTTGGAAACAAATTGTTGATATCCTTTACCAACTTCTTTATGAAGAATTTCATAAAAAAGTCCAGCTTTATCTGTAAGATTTTTTATCATATCTCCAGCATCTGCTAAGGTATTATTAATTTTATAAAAATTATCTTTATCAGTACCTTCATTAACATCAAAAGTACCGGTAATTTTAGTCCATTTTCTAAGCCCAACTCCATCATTAGGGCCCATATGTGATACAATTTTAACTTTAGTTAATTCTTCAAGGTCATTAAATCGACTTATAAATATAAACCATTGATGTCTGTCAACAAGAGCTTCATCTAAAGCTTCAGTGCCAGCCATACCAAAAGGGTTCATACAATTAATAACCCATTTTACATTAGTTGGAATACCCATTAACCTACGTGATCTAATAAGTTCAAAAATATTATTTTGTCTAGCAGGTTCTTGACGATTAAATTCGTCAAAGCATACAAGGTCTTTATCCCATACGGTTACAGGAGTATGAATATATGAGATCTTACCTTGTTTCATTGCCTCTGGATTAGGAAAACCTACTAAATCTTCAAAGTTTAATTTAGATGAATCATAAGAATGATATTTAAATATATTTTTACTAGGGTCTTTAGTATTGTTAGAGATTCGTTTATCTCTTTCTGCAAATGCAGCTCCAATAGCATCTACTAAAGCAGTTTTAGCAGTGCCTTGTGCTCCAATAAGAAGAACTGGATCACCTGTTAAAATAGAAGCTAAAATAGCTGTTTCTTTAGGTTTAGTAATACCATATATTCCAATTTGTTCAAATATACTATTCAAATTCTGTATCTCCAGTTAGCTCTTTAAGGGTAAATCCTTTTTTGTATTCATTTTCAAAGTAATTATTTCTATTTACATGACTACCAAAATAAACTATAGCAACATCTTTAATTTTATCTTTTACCAAGTCTCTTTTACTTATAGATAATTCAGCATAACCATCAGTAAAAATTATGATTTTATTATATAATTTTTCTAGTGCATGATCAGCAATACAATCAAAATCAGTACCTTCTGTACTTTGAAATTTACCTTCACTTAATTCTTCTTTTGTATGTTCGCTTACAATATTGCTAAAGCAAAATATACTTTTAATACCAGGGTCTAAATTAGAAATAATTCCAAGTAATTTAGGTAAATATTGAGTTACTGACCCTGAAACATCTAAGTAAATTGCAATATTTTTATTTTTATTAGCTTTAATGTCTACAATATTATGCCATATAGAAGGTGTTATATCTGCAGCTAATAATACTAAATCTCTAGAACTAGGTCTAAGAGGAACTACTGATGATTGTCTTTTTTGTTTTGTATAAAATGATTTTAATACATTAATTTTTTGATTACAAGAAAATTGATCTAAAAATTTATTATTAATTGATTTATTAGATTTAAGAACTTTAATAAGACTTCCAATTGCAACTGAAGAATAACCTGCTTTATAGCCGTTTTTAAGTAAATCTCCTAAAGCATCTCTAATTTCTTGACGAGTAAATTCATCAAGCTCACCAATGTCTTTAAGGTTACCATTATTATTACCTTTAGAGTTATCTTTTTGTTCTTGATCAGATTTCTCTTTTGTTCCATGATTACCAATAAAAATAATTTTAACTTTAGGTATTCTCTGAGATTTAGGTATTAATATCTTAAGAGCACTTCTTAAAGTTTCTTCATTTCTAAAAATCTCTTCTATATCTTCTTGTTTATGTGAACTAAGTTTATTTTTATCATAATAAAGTCCATAATATAGAGCTTTAAATTTACTTTGAATACCAAATGAAGAAAATGGTCTAAGTAATCCAGTTATACCAGTTTCTTGATATAAATTAGTTAATATAAAATTATTTAGATTATTAGAAATATTTGTAAATCCAAGAAAAGTATTAACTATAGCAGCATTAATACGCATATCCATAGAAACATTTGCAATAAACATATCTTCTTTTGGGATTATGTCTAATTTAGAAGTATCACCTGTTACTGCATGAAATAATTCATGTAGCAACATTGTTTTAGCATCTAATTTTGTTTTTACCCATTTAGTCCAAAATTCTTTACTGATAAATATAATGCCATCTTTACCAATGCATAATGTTTGAACAGAAGGATAATCCTTTGTGCTAACAATTTTAATTTCGTTTATAATTTTAGCAGCTAAAGACGCATTATTTACTAATACTTCTGAAATTATTTGATAGAATAGTGCAGGTGTAGGTTCAATCATTAGACATAAAAAAAGGTACCAAAAGGTACCTTTTAAGTGTTTGGTGTTTTTTGTTAATTATTGTGTAATTATTGGATTATTACACACTATATATATTAAATCTTTCTTTGAAGGATCTGGAGTTTTACCAAATACCTTTCCAATTATGAATACTTTCTTACCTTTGTATTCATTTATTTTACCATTATCGCAAAATATTATACATTTGCGATACTTTGTTTCATTTTTTGCCCTATATGGAATTTTGAGTTCAAAACTATTTTCATCAATAATATTGTTTACATAACCTTCTATAGTGCAATGATTGATTTCAGCAAAAGGGCTAGTTGAAAAAACGGCACCATTTGTGCTGCATTCAAGAGTATAAGTGGTAAGCTTAGGGCCATTAGGTATAATTACCCCGTTGTCATCTTTTACAACTCTTTCATAATCTGATAGCTTAGCTCCAGTTACTAATATATATTTTTTATTTGTACAAGCATCAAAAACTTTTTCGCTATTACCTTCTAATTTACCGTTTTCTAAAAAATTAGTTTTAATAGACATCCATATAATAGGTTCACTAAGAAATTGTGCTTTTTCTTTGAACATAAATGTCTTATTATCCATTATTATTTTAACAGTTAAATTACCCCATAGATTAGATCCTATTCTATTAGATTTAACAAACTTAACGCTACCACTAAATATTGCCCTATTATCATCCATTATCTAACTATTCCATCATCTTTTTGTTGATTTTTAATAAGATCTCTTAAGTAATTTTCACCATTACTATATTTATCACTTATTAATTGAAATAACATCTTTTTTTGTTCAAAATATGTTTCAGTAGGATTTTTTGATTTCTTTACTTTATCAGATAAAGTACTTAAGGCTGCATTTAAATCATATTTAATTGTGACATGATATGTATTAGGTTCATATTGTCTTACTTGTCTAGTTTCTCCAGCTGAAATAGTAATTTCAGATATTGAAAATCCCATATCTAATTCAAGTAAATCTATTATTTCTTTTTGACTTACTTCTTTTTTATCTAAAACTCTAATTGCCAACACTTCTTCAGGATTCATTGTTATATTTGACCTTTAAATACTTTGTTTAATTTGCATACTGTAAAAATAATTTCAGGAGACTTATCTTTAAGCTCTTCCCAAATTAATTTATTTATTGATAACTCTTCAGTAAAAGGAGTTATTTTATATATTTCCACCCATTTACCATATAAAAAGATCACTTTATTTCATCATAAATTACTTTAATATTTTTCCATTGTTGAAATAATTTATTAGCAAATTCTTCAGACATAGAAGGATTTTCTTCTTTAAGCTTAAAGTATTCACTAAAATCTATTACATGATATACAATAAAGTTAAAACATAGAAGTTTACCATATCCATATTTTACTTCATTTGCATCTTTTTCATTTCCAAAGAATGCTCGACATGATTCTTCTCCAGCTAATATGATTAATTTAGGAGATATTGAATATACAATGTCACAAAGACGAGGCATAGAAACAATACCACTATCATCAACTGCTGTAGTAATCCACCAATCATGAGGATCTATTTCTAATTTATTAAATATTCCTTTCATTGTATTTAATTCAGGGCTATTAAAATTATATGCTGCTTTTATATCGGGATCACATTTAGGTTTAGGTATTATAAGTAAACATTTAGCTTCACTATTACCATTACCTATATTTCCATATTTTGTCATTAAATTGTCAAGTTCTTGCATTGTGTTTAATTCTGTAGTGTTCATAATCTTCCAACATTAGAACAAATTTCTTTTAATATAGTGTATGAATGTGAATTCATACTTGTATCTGTTAATGTATTATAAATATCTTTCATATTTTTAACTGGATACCATTGACCTTCTCCAAAAAACCATTTTCCATCAAATGCTAATTTACTTTCACAAAGATAACTATCAATCATATATGAGTTATGAGCAGTATTACCTGAAGCAAATATTTTCATATCCATTCCAATACATTCTACAATTGGTAAATCCCACCCTTCACCTTTAGATATAGATATGACTTTAGTACCGGTCTTATACAGTCTCATTAAATCAATCCATCTATTAATTCTAGGAAATAGTAAAATTTGTCCACCTTTTTCATTTTCCCAAAGACTAGCTCGAATTATATCATTTAATTCTATATCTATATATTCTTTAAATTTAAATGATAAATTAGTTAAACATTCTATTGGTTCTTTATTACCTCCAGTAAAAACATTATACCAAAATCCAAATATAACGCTTTCTGGTCTATCTATTTTAGAATATTGATTTAATAATGAAGTTTGATCTTTACGAGATTCCCATTTACCTGGGGATATAAATATTTGTTTATTAGAAAACATACTAAATAATCCTCCTATTACTTTAGGTTTATTTTTAAGTCCTTTAGTTATACAAGGTCCAAACATATTTATATTACTAGCAACATTAACATTTGACAAATTTTTTATTACATTATTTCCCCAATCAGATGAACTAACTATTAAATCTAAATTATTATTTAATTTTCTTAATAAGTCAGGATTTATATAATCTGTTTCAAATTGTGGAAATCCAATTACTTGAGTAGAAGCTTTATAATCTTCAGTATTACGTTTTATTATATCTAATTCTTCTAAATGCCACATTATTATAGTATCATATTGTTTTTTTAAACTCTCAATTTCATTAAATGTAACAATATTATTTTTTAAATTATTTATATCAATTTCCATATCAAAACAAAGCATTTCAACTTCACGCCAATTGACTAATCCAATTGGCATTATATTAAATTTTCTATTTAAAAGTTGAAATTCTTTTATTATTCCTAATGTAAATATACCATAACCCACACTGTTAATAGGTGCTATAATATTTAATGGATAAATAGGTTCTACATTCATTGATGTAATAAGTGATTTGTCTACTTGATCTGTAGCAAATTGATAAAGATAATTCTTAAACAATGTTCGATTCATTTTTAATGCTTTCTATTAATTTTTTAAAAATAATATGACCACTAACGTTATCTCTTATTATTTGTTGACTTAAAGTAAAATCAGTTCCTTCTTCTTTATACTTATTTGATCTTCCAATTATAGCTAACAATTTAGCTGCATTACATCTTTGTCCAGATATTTGGGCACTATCTATAGCCCCGCCCATAGATGTAAAGCTACGTTTCTTTTTAACAGAACTAACAATTTCATGAGCTAATTTGTCAAGTCTCATCCAAAACATACCACCAATAAATGTAGTATCATTTAACATTTTAGTTTTATATATAAGTCTATATTTTTCACTATAACTTTGAGCTAATTGCTTAAAGTTATGAAGTTCATCATCAGGCCAAGAAAAATCAGTATCAGATTTAAATAAATTTACTTTAACGGGTTCAACAGGTTTTTTACCATGTCCTGAATGTTTCCATGCTAAGTTATTAACCATCATTTCCCATAAAGTAGACATAGATTTACGGTTAATTATGCTTTCAGGACCAATACATATATCTATATATTGTCCTCTATCTATAGACCAGGGCATTTCATCATCTGGTATTACTGTAACAACACCCTTACCGCCGTGTCTATTTGTTAATTTATCACCACTTTGTAAAGGACAAATGCTTCTAAATTTAAACCAACATCTATTAGTTTTTACACCAAATCTTTTACCATTAGATTTTTTCATTTCTTCAATATAACCACTATATTTAAGTTTACTAGCATAAACAGGGTTATCACCATCTAATGCTAAAATTGTTTCAGAAGATACAATATCATTATTATTAACAAATGAAACAATAATTTTATCAGATTCAATTAATTGAGTAATAATTCTTTTAGCTACAAATTTAGCTGCAGCACTTTCAGATATTACAATGCCATCTTCATGTGTATAATGTTCTAAATGCATTACAGCTGTTAAAAGATTAAGACCATTTAATCGAATTTTATCTTCTTCATTATATCTTGTAACAATAGGTTCTTCATTATAAACTAAATCTAAAGTTTGTTCAAAACTATTTCTAAGAAGATATGCTCTTTTAGGATTCATACCTAATCCAATTGCATGTTTTTCTAATATAGAACAAACAAAACTAGGATTTTCATTAGGGCAAATTTCACCGTCTTTAATAATTACATTACTACTAAATCTAAATGATTCGTTTATTTTATTACCAACACTAGTAGAATTAAGATCAATAATAGGCCATAATTTTTTATTAAATACTCTAGATAATAACCTCTCAGAATGAGACATAGTAGTATTAATAATATTTAAAATTACACCATTATTTTGATCTTGTTGAGCAATTTCAGAATGTTTAAGAACTCTCCATTCTACACCACTAGCAAACCAAGAATCTATATTAATTTGTATTTGATTGTTATCAAAATCAATATTGGTATTAGAATAAAACCATGTACGTAATGCATTTTCAATAGCTTCTTCTATTTTCCTAATTGCTATCTTTTTAGGAGAAGTAAAGCTAATATCCATTAATTCAGATTCATCTTTTTGATCCATACATATATCAAATTCAGAATCTATATTTATATTACCAATAAACATTAAAGCTTTATTAGAATTACGCCAAGTTATAACATTACCTTTAAAAATAGGTATAGTTATATCTATAACTGCTTCTTTATTTACTTTAGCACTATAAAATCTAATAATAAGGTTTTCATTAAGATTACCTTCTAAATTTTCTTGTATAATTATAGTACCATTCATACCAAATGGACGAATCTTAAACCAAGATTCTGCATCTAATACTTGTTCTTGTGTAATCATTTTTACATTTATTCGCTTTTAAGTCCTATGTCGAATGCCATAGTAAATATACCTTCTGGTTTAACTGTTTCATTAGTCAAAAGATTGCTTGGTATATATCCTTTACTGTCATTTTCTGCAGTAGAGGTTATACTCTCAAAATAAGGAAAAGATTCACGAGACATTTTTTGAATTCCTCTACCGTCTTTTAAGATATAGTGAAGTATAGGTATAACTCTTTCATCACAAATTATAATAGCATTAATTGCTATATACATAGCTTCAGGAGTTTTAAGATTTTGAAATTCAAGATTTAATATTTTGAATATATTAGAAGGTTTAAAATGTTTAACTTCTTCATATGTCAAGTGCTTTGCGTCTAGAAGGCCTTGTGCGCAACGCTCAGCTAGTATATGAGCACTTTCTTCTACGGTTGGATCCATATGGCCTATAACAAGTAAACGTAAGGCTAATAGCCCTATAGGGCCCATATAAATCTTAGTCGCTAATTGAGCCATATTGATCATTTCACACTGTTCTAACCAATTAGAAACAGGTATTTGATCTGCTATATCTATTAACTCTTTACTATTTCTAACAGCTCCTCTGGTACGTTTCCCTGTGTTGCAATAGGATATAACTTCTCTGAGAGAATCACTTTCGTTAATGATATCAAGGGGACTGACAGATAAACCTGTGGTTTGAATTCGTTCTTTTTGATCAATTCCAAATGAAAGTAGCCCCCATCTAGGTACATTAGTGGAAAATCCTCTGTTAAAGTTTTTTGCCCATGTAGCGTGACGATAGGTGAATCCTGCAACCATATTGTTACAAACCAGGGATTGATCCGGGAAATATCCCCAAAATTGATCTCCGTCATGATCGCCTCCAAATTGTGGAAGAATTAAAGGATGTATCTCAATAGAAAAATGATCTACTGGATATGCAAATAAAAACTCAACAGATCCCATCCATATAGTTGGATCTCGTCCAATTATTACTTTATCTCCTTCTTGGATTCCTAGTTTATTACAAATAACTTTAGGTATACCAACCCATTCATAAGACTCATTAAAAATATCTTTTTCATATTTACCAGGAATAGCTACAGCTCTAAATGAATTTTTTAATCTAGGTCCTAACACATTACGATTAAAAATCCCATTTTTACCAAATAAAGTTAAACATAATTGTAGATTATATAAACGTACTGCATTTTGTAAATGCTTAACTGTTCTTTCTTTTTTTAATATCAAAAATAAAGTATATAATACCTGATTAGCTTTAGAAGCTACAGGGTGTAATACTCCAATACTATTATTTGACATTTCATATGTAATTGGTATAGGAGGAACTACTAACCCTTTAATTATTCTATCCCAATTATCATATATTCTATAATCACCAAATTCTATATAACCACCACATTTTTGAAATTCAGGATCTAATACTGTACCTTTAATTGCAACTTTATTAAGATCAACAACAGAACTTATAATTTCTGTAGTAGACATTTCTATATGTCTTAATTTAATTCCTTTTTCTTTTATGATGGTATTCAAATTTCTTTTTCAGAAGTTCTAGGCCTGCTCTTTGTTAAAAAAATAAAGGGATCTACATCAATTTTACTGACGTAGATCCCTTTCCCTGTTAATTAATATTAATCAAAATTAGGTAAATTTAAAGGATTTGATTTACTTAATGATCTATCTTCACTAATTCTTTTTTGTCCAAATGTACTAGGTTTCATAGTATCATTAGATTGAACAGTAAGTCTTTTTTCTTTACCACGAGTGCTAAAATAACCACGTATATACATTTTATCTTCTAATATAGCACCGGTTTCAGTAAATGGTAATTGTATAATAACAGCGGCTCCTTCATTAGAGCCAGTTTCTATATTATCTTCTTTTTGATAAGGTTTAAAAATCATTCTTATTTGTAAGAATCCAATATTTATATCACAATGACTATTATTCATTCTTGTAATTTTTACAATTTCTTTATTATGTATAGTACGATTATTATCACTTGATTTAAGAAAATCAAATAATTCTATACATATATTTTCTATTCTTGGATCATTACATCTTAGATTATTGATAATAGTCATCTAAAGATCGTCCACTTGTAGAGTTAGCTAATTGTTTGTTAGATGCCTTTAACTCCCATTCATTTGGAGTTACTCTAACAAAAGTTGTTCTTCGTTCAACAGGAATCAATGCTTTAAGTGCATTAAGAATTTGAATGTCATTTAAATCAAATTTATTTAACAATGTGTTAATAATAGCTTCACTATCAATAACACTATCAGTACCATTGGGGTCAAATATACCTACGACTTGTCTAGGATATATAATCTTTTTCATATAAGTTATAACTTGACCACCATTTATTAATATCTCACAAGGAGTTGTTAACAAATTAAGTTGACGTTCACTAAGATTGATAAAATTAATATCAAGTTCTCTTACCTCAATTTCCCAAGAATTAGTTTCATTATTCCAATTAGATCCTAATTCAGTCTTACCTAATCCAACGATATCGTACATTGGTTCTTGACTTCTTTGAGTCTTTCTTCCATTAGGTGCAGGCTTTCTTAAGTTTTCTATAGCAATGTATCCGAAGAAGTGATTCTTTTTCATATTGGAGGGGCGAGTTCTTCTGTTGTGTGTGTTTTTAATTTATTTATTTCATCAAGTTTTAGTTCTCTGCAGCTTAACAAATTTGAACTAAGTTCAATGACAAAATATGAAACATTTTCCATTACCCTTGCTTCAAAAATATGATACTTAGGTGATTCTTCTGGATAAGAACCAATATGTGTAACAGATTCTGGAGCTTGTCCAAATTTATGTTTAAAAAATATTTCTATATTTGATAAAAACATTTATTATTTATTTAAATTACCTTTACTATTTCGTATTTGTTGTTTTTGTTCTTCTGTAAGATTATTCCATGTATCTTTAGTCATATGAATTTTTTCTCTTTTTAATTTTTTGGGTTTATGTTTATTTTCTAATTCTTCCCAATACCATAAAAAGTCACAACAACGAATACGAGCTATTCTTCCATCGGGGTGAGTAAACATAAGGCCATATGGTCTTTCATTACACATATAGTTCTTTTCAAGTGTATCAATAGGAAATCCTCTATAAACATTATATTTAGAATTATTACTATTGTTATTAATTTTACTTTCTAAATCATCTTTAAGCCAATTACTAATATTTTCAATGGTTATAAGTTGACTTCCCCAATTAGTATATGATTTTTTTATAGAATCATTTCTAAAGAAAATATAATATTCATGATTATTATAATTACTGTAATCGTATTTTGGAACTAATGTAGCAAATAAACGTACTTCTCCTTTAGGGATAGGTTTTCTTTTATGATAATTATAAAGACTTTCTAATATATGATTATAAACATTATAATCTTTAATAGGACTTATAATAGTATTACGTGTATAAATATTAACAATATTAACACTACTAAAGATATCAGTTTCTATATCAATAGTTATATTTATTCCATATACTAGTTCAAAACATTTTACTCCAATGTCTTGAATCCATTCAAATCCAGGTTTCCATTCTCCTGTATTAATAGATCTGTTTTGACTATCTTTTTTACGAATTATAGGACAAGGTGGTCTCATAGCATCATATTGACTAATGGGACCATTAAGTATTTTTCTAACTTCATATTCTGTAAAGAGTGGCATATTTTCCTCTGTTGGAAAGTGCGATTGTGTTGATTATAAATTTTATTACAAATACTTATTAAAACAATTTAACAAGACACAAAACTTGTGAAACAGCAAAACTTTTAGTGAAATTTAAATTCATTGTTTATTTATATTTAATATTGAAGATTAGAAATTACAAATATTGTTATTCTACACTTTCAAGTGGTATTTCATTAATACAAATATTATTTCCAAAAAAATCTTGAATCATTCTCAATCCTGATTTTGTCGGTTTTTTTAGATCGTTATCTTGAGTATACTCATCTAAAGATCCAATATATTTTTGTAATTCCCATTTTCCATATTTATTTTTAATAGCAGAATAATTACCATTGTCAGATTCTACAAAGTAATGATTACTGTTATAAAAATGAATATCAACACTATCAGTTTTTTTAAGTTTCATTTTTTTATCTAACTTTTCTTAAATAAAAACATTTTTATTAAAGATTGTTTCACAGAAAAAAGAAAAGGCAACAAAAACAATAAATTTATGTAATTATTTAAGTTTAAATTATGTTACATAAAAAAGCCCCACATACTTTATTATAAGTATGTAGGGCTATTTCTAAGAGTTCCCCAATCCTGTAGAAACATTTGTCTCTCTTAGAAAATTCTTATTTTTCTCTAAAAATAAATTTATTGTTTTTATTTTGATGATAGTATCTACTAGAATATTTTATTTGACATACTCTACTGCACATTGATGATGATCTTTTTTTAGGTATAAATACAATTTTACATATAATACATTTTTTATTTATAAGTTTAGATTGTATTAATTTACTATCAGTCATCGATGTTCCTCTTCGACTATTATTTTATAAAGTATAGTTTTAGCATGTTCAATTTCGTCAAGAGTATTTTGAGAAATATTTTTACCTACAAGATAACTTTCCTTTTTAGCTTCATTTTCAACAATCTTTTTAAGCCATATAGTTTGTTCTTTTGTTAATCTAATACTGCTCATTTCATATTTCATCTTTTAAGTGCGTGTGCAAGATTGCACCCGAAGGGCTGTTAGGTGGTATTGGATTATCTACGTTGCTCGATCGAGCATGCCAACCATAGATGCCATCGATTGTTTCCGGTCCGTAGAATAATTGTTCGCGAAGATCTTCGTCTTTAGCGCGAGCATATGCAGAAGCATACAAAGCCTCCGAATTAATTATATGGTATGCAGAATTAGTAATCTCAATCAAAAGTGCTTCTCGTACCATTTTCAATGCTATGGTATAAGTTGAAATAGAAAAATTGACATTTTGTTCAATTGCAATGAGCAAAGCATTTTCTGCAGCACGAAGAGCAGCGTAATTAGTAATAAGAGACATAAAATCTATTACAGGAAGAATAGAGGTTGTAATGTTTTCAGAAATTAAAGACTCTTTATACTTCTTAGCCCAGTAAGTTGCAGAACTAACTGCAGAAGATTGCTGACTAAAGAGTTCTGGATGATGAATCGTCAAATCTTGTCCCTTGTGAATTCCAACTCGTTCACAAATTTTCCAGCCTTCTAGGCAATATTCGAATACTGAAAAGTTTAAGGAAACTTGAATACGATGTTCCATAGGATTTAATACATAAAAGGTTTATTCAATTTCCTTTGATATTATGGTACGAACAAATTTCGATTCACATAGAAATACACTACGTGCTACTTGCCATTCGTAGTTACGATGTGCACTTTCCACGTAAATACGTGGATTTTTCAAATTGTGTGCGTTAGATACAATATAATCTTGTGCACCACTCTTAGTAAAAAACGGCTGTACCCATTCCCAGCGATCTACGTAACAAATACGTCGATACCCAGGGGGTTCGTCTTCCCCATCTTCCTCGAATTTTGATTCAAGTTGAATCGTATTCTCTGCATCTACGGGTTCTAATCCGTCTTCGTACACCCAGTCGAATCCGGAACCATCTTCGCGCATGCCTTTTTCAATCCAACGTGAATCAATTCCGTATATGCGCTCACGGGTCTGCACAACGAAAATAGGGTACGATGTAGCATGATTATCCTCATTTTTAATTAGTGCACCAATCTCTGAAGGTTCACGTTTCATGCTTTACTTCTATGATTTGACAGATAGGATGTGACAGAAACTCAGCACCTGGTGAGTTTAAGTTGCACAGAATCTCAGTAGCAATATGAGCTAATAGTGGAAGTGTAACAGCTAAAACTGTCTTTTCGTTGTCAACAATAGAAGGAATGGTATTGAATTCGGAAATTTCTTCGATAGCATAGCGAACAGCAAGATCTGCGGCTTCATTTGCACAATTAAAGTCGCGATTAGCAACGTAAACGTCGCATTTAATAATGCAAATAGTAGCTTTAATAATATTCTTTGAAATATTTAAAGTGGTATTAACTTCGCTAGTAACGCAGAAGGAGTTTTTGATTAAGTAATAAATGGCTTCAACGGCGGCCTGTCCTTCGTTAATTGTTTTTGCATTTTCACATGCTGCGATCAAAATCTCATTGATTTTACCACGTTTAAGCCAATGCGGCAGTACTTCGCGAATCACTCGCAGTACAAATTGTGGGGCAAACTCATATGATTTAACCACCGATTTACTTCCGAATTGAGCAATTGCGAAGTTTCGCATCCCTCGTGCTCGGGCCATGTTATTTGGCCAGCGTGCATCGTTAAGTTTGCGTACTAATGTAGACACAACATCATTAACGCATTCGGGTCGATCGTTAATACGAATACCTAACGCTGCACAGAAAGCTTCTTCAGTACAAAAACTAGTTATCTTATCACCACGACCTGCAATGAGACCGTTGATTAAGATTTTATCTAAACGTTCAATAACTTTAATGTTCATGTTATCTTATTCTTTTTTCGCTTATTTCGTGCTGACAATAACAATAAGGCAGTCCAATTTTTTGCAATTACACGTAACACAGTATCATCAAGATGCCAAATTGGGATAGATTTCCCGGTTTCAGTGCGAATAAAATTCGGTATTATTGGCGTCAAAAGAGAAACATGTATACTAGGTTCCTTGCGTTTATTGGAAGTCATTCAATGCCTCCCCGCTGCGACAGAAACTGCGCACCCGGCGAACCGAGGTCGCGCAAGATCTCGCTGGCGATACGAGCCGAGAGGGGGAGAGTGACGGCGCGCACGTCGTCATAAATATAAATGCCAGCGGCTGCATTAGCGGCGTCGGCAGCAGCTGTAACGTAGTTGTTACAGTAGATATTGTCGTTACAGTAGGCATTAGGTACGGCGTAGATGGTGGTTGAGGCGGCTGCATCGTAAGCTGAATTGTAGGCTGCAGAGTAGGCTGAGTCGGTGGCGGCTATAACGTTGGCTGCGTAGGCTGCGCGAGCGACGACTGTGGCTGCTACCCGCCCTTCCTCGATCGTACTCGCATTCTCGCACGCTGCGATCAAATCCCCGTTGATCTTGTCGTGCCGGAGCCAGTGTGGCAACACTTCGCGGACCGTTCGCAGAGCAAGCCGTTGAGCGAACTCATGCGAGTCGATCGTCCCATGACTGCCGAGCTGGGCGACCAGGAAGTCCCGCATTCCTTTCGCACGTGCTTTGTCACTTGGCCAGCGCGCGTCGTTGAGTTTGCGTCCGAATGCGGACACGGTATCGTCGACACACTCGGGTCGATCGGTGATGGGCAGACCGAACGCCATGCAAACAGCCTCCTGGGCGCAGAACGTGGATATTTTATTACCATGTCCCGAAACGAGGCCCTTGGCAAGAAGTTCGTCGAGACGGTTAATAGTTTTAACGTTCATATGGTTTCCTCACATCCGTCAATCTCCTTCAAAGCCGCTTTGTCAATGCGATCGTAAATACAATTACGACAGTTGCAGTTTGGATCTTCCAGAAGATGCCCAGACCTTGTATTTCTTTGCAACTGCTGCACATGCACGAACAGCTCACGCATCGTTTCAATCTTTGCCTTTAGCTCCGCGACCCGCATGCGCAGCGGAGCTTCGGCATCATACTTGGAGTTAACGGGAATGCTCATATAATGGACGCCTGTCTTGCGTGCAGCGGCATAGGCCTTCACGTAAATCGCATCTGCGCAAGCGAGAGCGCGAGCGATCTCAGCGTCGGCACCAGCGACGGCCGCATCGGCATCGACGCGAGCGACATCGACGGCAGCACGAGTCGCAACGACGGCCGCGTAGTGAGCTGCGAAAGCTGCCTCGGCGGCGTCATCGGCGGCCTTGTAAGCGGCGTCGGCCCCGGCGACAGCGTAAGCGACCTCGGCGGCGTCATAAGCAGCGTACTCGGCGGATTGGCTCACGTCGTACCACCTGTCTTGCGTGCAGCGACGGCCGCGTAAGCGTCGGCAATCATGTCGTCAAGCGTGCTCATAAATCGCTTTCTGGTTTGCTCAGTAAGACTATGGCTATTGGTGCGAGAATTAGGATTGCGATCAGCATCCCGACGATGATGTACATTTTGGCTTTCTTTCTCTTAAAGTTTTGGATTTGAAAGCGCAGTCGCGCTCCAATAAGGACAACAGGCTGATCACCGCCAGCGAAGTTCGGTGCGCAGCTCTTCGTTTTTGCGAGACAATTCGTCATGTCGCATCTGTAGCACAAGATTCGAGACACGAGCGCCTTCGAGCGCTGCTAAGCTGCCGATTACCGTGCGGCAAAGTTCGGCGTAGTTCGTAAGAGCGTGAGCACATAGTATCAGCCTATCAGTATCGAGATCATAGAATTGATCTGCACGCACTCGATTCCTGTATGCAAGAGTGACGTCTGACATATGGTCATCTTGCCCCCAGTCAGCCGGGCACAAATCGTTACCATTGAATATGAACGGTTCAGGTTTCGATTTTGACGAAAGCCAGAGCCCCTCGTGGGCGATGTCGATGATGCTCACTTTACACCGCCTGCGCCGAGAGCGCGGTGGATCGACACGAGCAGCCGCAACCGCTCAGCGTTCGTTGATACGTAGGTCGCACCGTCCAGGTTGGGCATTCCGAACGACCGCAACAGCGTTTGTGTCTCTTTCAGTAGCGCGAGCAGCGCGGCCTTCTCGTCCAGCTCCGCGACCCGTATACGTAGCCTTGCAAGTTCGACAGCTTCGCGTTTTCGATGCTCGATACCTTGTTGATCTAGATCGAACATTTTCGCCTTGTCTCTCATTGCCCAAAGATGACGAATTGCTTCTTCGAGCGACAGATTTTCGTTCACACCCCATGGATCGCCGAAATTATCGTACTTATGCATACCGGTGACGCTCATTACAGACCACCAATTTGCGAATTAGGATTTTTTGTACCGTCCATGAGAAGAATGTGATCAATGATACTGACCATCTTTGGATGGTCATGTATATTGATTCGGCTGCGTATGTTACGAAGACTCATCTCCAACTCCGTTATACGCGCTCTTAGCGGAGGAAACAAGTAGACGGGCATACAGAAACTATGAGAAGCACTCAGCTTCTTCTCCAGCTCCGCGATGCGCGCGAGCAGCGGGGCTTCAAGGATGACGCGGGCTGCGTTGGCTTCCCGCAAGTGCGAGGCGTAAGCGTGCGCCACGTCCTCGTCCGTCGGGCTCGCTGGCTGCGCCTCGTCGCCGG